>ODAJ012169890.1_pt1 | contig 14379 bp, 12 predicted proteins | sample 1539241 | NCBI WGS metagenome assembly ODAJ01 (sample SAMN02144231, study PRJEB22623) | gut metagenome | biome: sheep rumen | host: Ovis aries | place: New Zealand
CGACCTTGCCGATTGTGGGAGCATGGAAATAGAAACATCCTCTGGTACCGATGTAATTTCCCTCACCATCCTTGTCGGACGGAGGTGTATATTCCCAACCGGCAGAAAAGTGACCGTCGGAAGAGAGCTTCAGCGCGGTTATCGTACCAGATGAAGTACCGAAGTATATCATCCCTGAATCATAGACGGGAGTGGTTCCTCCGGTCTGGAAGACCCTTCCTTCCCAAACGACATCACCGTCCCCGTCCATGGGCGGATCGACTCCGACGGTCACCGTGTCCTTCACATCACCGGTGAATCTGTCGAAACACTTCACTTCGCCACATGTGAACGTGACCACCAGATAGTTTCCGATGATTAGGGGTGTGGTGACCTCATAACCCGCGCCCTTGGACTCCTGATACTTCCAAACAACGGATCCCGTGAATCTGTTGAGAGCATAGACCCAGGCATCGGCATCCCCGCCCGACGCACCGTATGTACCGCCGGTGGTATGATACAACATGTCGCCAGCCACGACCAATCCTGAATCCACATATCCGGTAGTGTAGGTGTTGTACCACTCCACCGGCATCTTCGGCTCTTTCTGACCGTGACTTACGGAGACATTGGATGCGGACGATGAACCGCTGAGCGTAGTCCAAGATGTGGGATATTCCGGTGTAGAGACGGGGGCGAATCCATCCGGATAATAACCGAATGCCACCGTTCCGGAGCACGATGCACTCAGATCGGTACCTTTGTCGACCCAAGTATTCTCCCACTGATAAACGTGCCATTTGCAGTCTCCGGAAGCGGTCGTTCTAACGTCATTACGTATAGAAGAATCATCGACGGAACTGTCGAGGACGTCTCCGAACGTCGCACCTGCACCTTTAGCGAACCACCTGTATGCACCGTTGCCGAAATCCACTAACACACTGTCCTCGGTTCCCGGGTCTGCAGATGCAACGGGTACGACGAGTGCGGTCAGGAGAATCGCGACAAGTATGGGTATTGTACGATTCATGGCGACCCCTTCTGATAGGTAAGATAGTCTGCGTAATCGTCCCCGAAATACTTCGGCACCGTATCGAGGGGATCCCTGAGTTCGAACTGGCTGGGGTGCAATGCCTTGCCGAGCAGTTCAGCAGCCTCGCACAACCTCGGACCCGGCCTGGACAGCAGATCGCCCGCTTTGCCCGTGAAGAGGAAGATGTTGCCGTTGGCGTATGCCGGGGTCTCCCTCCAAACAGGGTCGATGCGTTCCAGGAACTGGTCGTACTCCTGTTGGGACCTTATCTCTTTTCCATGGACGATTACGATCACCTGGGGCTGTTTCGCATGGATCTGTTCCTTCGATACCATGAACCATGAGGAAGACTGGGAGTCAAACACGTTTGTACCCGAGACATGTGAGATTATATCCGAAGCGAACGTGTTGCTGCCTGAGGTCCAAGGGGACGGATCCGCAGATAATGCGATGAATGTCCTGACCGGCGCCTGGTAACCGATAACTCCGGAAACCGCGTCGATGGTGCTCCTGAAATTCTGTATGACGCTGTTGGCATTCTCGCTCAGGCCCATCGCCGATGCCACCATCCAGACGTTGTCATACAGTACATCGATGGCGGTTACATCGTAGGTGACCACGCAGTCTATCCCAGACTTGCGGAGTTTATCCGCCATCGCCACATGCTCACCGGTGCCGCCCTCGCAGAACACGATGTCCGGACCCAATTTGACAATCCACTCGTAATTGGGGTCCGAATACCCTCCGACGTTCTTGATCTTCCCTGCGGACTTGTTCTCCACCACCCCTGCCGGATAGTTGCTGTAGAGATCCGTTCCGACGATGTATTCCAGACCGCCGATGGAACATATAGTCTCGGTCACCGATGGTGCCAGCGAGACGACTCTGAGTTTCTCGCCGGTCTTCAGCGAACTCCCGTGATCGGCATAACTGTAATAGGTGAATCCGGATTGATCGGTACCGGGTACGACATCGCCCGGACCGGATGCCCTTGCCCAAGAGATGATGTCTCCCTTGCCCAATTCAACCTCCCGCGGATCGTCGCGGGAGACCCATGCCCCATCATCAAGAGCATACATCCCCCATTTCTTGCCCTGAAGGTTGGACTGCTCGTTCACCGAGAACACTACGGTGCGTTCGGTATCCTGGTACACCAATGGATAACCTTTCAGCTCACAAGCTTTCTCGAGCGCCTGATATCCATTCATCCCTTCTCCGAAATCTATGTTCACCCAGACCGTATCCCAATAACCGAAATCTATGACCACTCCGCTCCTCCCCTCGGTCTCGGCCCTGGTTAGGCCGATGGCGGGAGTGAGCACTACGATGGTCAGCATGACGACCACAGTGATGGCCAGTTTCTTTTGGACTGCCTTCATTTAAGTGCTTCCGGTATTGTATTCGGTGTTGGTATGTTGATCTCAACGCCTTCATCCGCCTGTTTTTCGGTGGTGGTCTGCAGGACGAGGGCGAAGTAATGATACTTGCTCATGTCATGCATCCCCAGCGAGAGGGTGTTAAACGTCCACTGTCTGGTATCGTCCAATGAACTGGCATTGGGGTTGTATGCGAACTGCGACCAGTAGGTCCAGTCACCGTTCTTCAGCTTCGTGTCGGACCATCCTAAGAAGTTCACGAACCACCCGTACTGGTCCTGCTTGGTCAGATGGCTGTGCACAACCTCTCCGTCAAGATAGTACTCCATGACTCCCTTGCTCTCGCCGGCACTCGTTGTGGCCGTGGGGAATAGACATGTGTGCAAAGCATCAGCAAGGGCTTCGTTCACGTTGGTGCCAGAACCTTTGATCCATATGCCTTCCTGTATGGTCGCCTGGTCGATTCCCGCCTTCTCCAGCCACCCCAGCATAATCTGGTACCTCTGGGCCGCGGTGAGCTTCGTACCTTCGGATTTGTCATCGGGTGTGGAATCGCCTGAGTGGGCGACAGCGTCGATCTCCGCCATGGACGGGATTTGTATGAAGAAGTAGACGGTACTGCTGATGCTGAACGTAGGCTGTTTGTATTCTACCGACTTCTCCCCGACGATCTTCTCGGCGAACTCCAGGACCAGCGTTGTATCGTCTCTCAGGTCCGAATCCTTGGCAGGCACCCAGCCCTTGAGGCTCTGCCACCTGAACACTATCCATGAATGGGTATCGGTGTTCTCCTGGCTGTTATAGCTCTGGACGTTGCCGTTGCTCTTCAGTTTTATCGATTCGCCCAACGCATTCTGCAGTATCTCGGTCACGGTGGATCCGGTGACGGAATACTCCTTGTACGTAGAATCGCCCTGCGATACCTCGAGTTTGATGTTGTATCCATCATCCCCTCCGCTGTCGTTGCCCCCGCCGGACATCAGCACCACTGCGGCACCTGCCCCGGCCGCCACGACAACCGCCGCGATTATCATTATCAGTATGTTCTTGCTCATCCTATCACCATGATCCGTCGGTCATTACGTCTTCCTGTACACCGAACGGCAGTTGTATTCCTCCCGATATTGTGCTCCCATAGGCCTCGAATGTGAGATATCCTCCGGAAACAGTACCTGTCGCGGTACGGACCGTTCCAGCCTGGTCATAGTAGACCGTCACGGTCATGTTGAGACTGGGATCTGCGGCGACCTTGACCGTGATCGGCAGTTCGCTGTTGACTCCGTCCCCCTTCAGTGCGACAAGCACACAGTCCGGATTGATGCCTGTGTCTGCCTTGCACGCGTTGACTATCCTGCTATAAGTGCTGCCGAGGGGGCTCAATGATTGCGACGTGAGACTGGATGTTGAGGGGAACTTACCCGTCACCGACAGTCCCTTCCCGTTGTCCAATGTATAGGACGGGTTCTCGTTCCATTTCGCCTTCAGTGTTATGCCGTTCTCGAACCCGTACACGGTGGTCTCGGTGTACTTCTCTTCACCGTAGAACCAACCCGCGAATGAGAATCCCGCTCTCACGGACGAGGGCAGTCTGCCCAAGGGTCTGTCATAAACGCCATAGTAGCTGCCGGTGACCTGCGAACCGCCGTCCGAATCGAATGTCAGAGAGCTGATCTTCAGCCATCTGGCACTCAGAACAACATCCCCCGATACGGCGGTCTCGTTCGGTATATACTGCTTGGTGCCGTCGAACCAGCCCCCAAACTCATAACCGTTCCTCGAAGGATCGGGGATATATGGGAGCACTGATCCTTCTGCCACACTTATTCTGCGGGAATCCTGGCCGTTCTGGAAATCCAATGTCACGGTCACTGATTCCGCATACACGGGACTGAGTATCGTATCCTTCTGAATGGCCATTGTGAATGATACCCATATCGCATCGCCATCCTTCCAACCGATCAGTGATTTGCCTGCCGGGACCGTTACGTCCGGAAGGGCCACGATCGCTCCCCTGGGCACTTTTATCGTAACGTCGCCTGAAGCGGCTTTCAGCGTCAATGTGATGCATGCTGCTTCCAGATCTGCGTAATTGGTCACCTTTGATTTGTCTTCCTCTGAAAGAGCACTGTACCTGGCACATATCCTCTCATAGTCCCTGAGATTGGAATTCCCCTCCTTCTGCATCTCCAGGAACCTGTCGATGGATGCTTTGACATCCTCGGCATCGTATCTGTTGATGTCGCCGAAACAGAACAGAGTCGTATCGTTCCTCAGGAGTAGGTAACCGTCCTTGGATATCGTGAAGCTCTGGTAACAGAACTGTCTGGGTTCCGGCCTGATGCTGAATACCTTCTCGGCCGTTCCGCCCTTCACATCCTTTATCACGAATATGTCCGCATATCCGTTGGTACTCTCAATGCTCTCTCCCTCGTTGACATGCCCGTATTCCATCACATAGATGTACACGGCATATCCGTTTTCCTTGGTGGCATAGGCTGTTGTCAGGGCGGGAGTCCCTTTGGTGCATATATCCTTGAAATACTGTCTAGCACTCATCACCCCGTCATCGGCTATGTCGATGATCCACAAGGGTTCGTTCGATCCGAGTGTCTTTCCTCCGCCACCGATGTATATGGTATCGTTCCAGATTACGGGAATGGACTGCGTTCCACCCCACACGGAACCACCGTAATTATCATTCCAGAAACTGTCCGGGGATTCCCAGAATTGTTCGGAGGATCTGTCGAAACCTTCGGGTCCCACTTTGAACGAGCGGATCGCGAGTTTCTCTGCGGTGTTCTCCCCCGGATTCGTCTCGGTACGGTCGGCCACCCGGTTGAGCGGGATGTACACCCTGCCCTCATACGCCGTGGCCCCGGATGACGCGTATTCCCTATCAAATTTCACCGAATCGATGACCCTGCCAGTCTCGATGTCCATGAAGAATGCCGTGGCCCCCATATCGTTGAAGCCCCTCTTCACCAACACGATATAGTCGTCAAAGAAGGCAGGGGTTGCATTATACCATCCGTCGCACCCCAGTATCCATTGAGGTTCGATTGCTTCGTCCGTTTTTGTGACGTCAGTGTCCTCGGTGGAGAAGCAGGCATAATTACCGGAATAGGTTCCGAAGAACACCTTTCCGTCATAGTATGTTACTGTGCCCTGGGTCTCTCCACCCTCCACCGGGACCGATACGAACAACTGTTTCAGTGTCGCCGCATCGAAAGCGTACAAAATGGAGTGATAGCCGGTTGAACTCACGGCGAATATCTTGCCGTCCCCGAACGCAAGGGCCATATTATATACTGTTTTGGACGGACATGATACCTTATTCAGCGTCTTACCGGTAGAGATGTCCGTGCAATGTATCGAACTGTCAGCGCCTTTGTAGTAATATACCCAGCCATCCACACATATGGCTGAACTGGGTGTCTTCCAAGCTGTGGCGGATGCATCTATCTCCGAAGTGACCTTCCACAATTCCCTGAAGTCTCCTTCTGTTATCGGAGTCTTGGAATCGGTAACCCCGAAACTGCCCACATCCCCTCCGACGTAAGACCACTGAGAGGGGGTGGTGATGTCGAAGACCTTGGGTGCTTCTGGTCCATCATGATCTGAACCGTCTTCGTTGCTCATCAGATAATAGGCCGTACCGCCGGCCGCAGCCACAGCCACGACTGCTAATACCGCAAGTATTACAGTCTTCAAAGGAAGGCCTCCGATACACTCATGAGAGGCATATGTTTTTCACGGTTTTTAATTAAAATTGACAGATTTTATCCCGTTTATTATCCAATGTATATGTTTGTACATCCAATATCCTCTGGTTAGTTTCTCGATCTACCCATGATGTGCGGGGAGAAACCCTGAGAATCGATGAAGTCTTGCTCACCGAATATGCGACCCGATCCATACCCCATAATTGCAGACTCGCTACTGCTTTGGGGGCCGTCGATACTCAAAAAGGTAAACTAGCCGAAATCAATACAATCCGTTTACGAGCTGTATACAGAGAGGTTTTTTCCGGACTCAAAAACAAATGTGCCAGTATCGACTAAAACCACCTGTTTTTCGGGCATTGTATTATCTATCCGTAATGTGTCTTGAGATTTTATGAGACCAAATAGAGTTTCATCGGAAGAAAAAGTAAGTATAGGGGTACGCACGGAGACCGAAAACGTGTATACTTCCAATGGAGGACAGAAGAAAAGGGAGGCCGATCTCAGGGAGCTCAACGACATGTACGTGGAATGTCTGTGGTACATGGAGAACGACAAACCCTATGCGGAACACATCTATGATCTGCAGACATACCTTGAGTATTGTCTTGACAGAAAGGTCGATGCAATTCCCGAAGGATGGATTCCCAGGAAGGGACACGTCGATAAACTCACCTATGCGAAATGCCTTGAGAGGATCACGGAGCTCCTATTCGCCACCGGTCTCCTGAGGGAACTGCTGGGACTGAAGACCGAGACAGTCTATGTCGACGGGGAGGCGTTTATCGATGGCTGAATACGATTCGGCCCCTTCACCCAGGGACAGGATGGGGATAGAGAACGATAGGAGGATGTCCAAGCTCAAGAGAGATGTCATCCTGAAGTACTATCAGAAGGTATTCAGACCAGGTTCTCTAATGGTGACCTCCGGCCGCAGGGGCGGAGGGAAAACCCATTCCGCCATATCCTTCGCACAGATGCTTGTGAACGGATATTTCCCAGAACTCGGGAAATGGCGGATCGCCACCAATGTGATCTTCGTCAGGAAGCACAAGGAGATTTTCATCACAGATTACCCGGAAGGTGTCCATCACATCGTATCTCTTAAGGAACTCTTCCCCATAGCCGCCGACGTTCTGGAGAAGAACGAGAACCTTCTCCTGATCCTCGACGAGGCACAGAACTTCCTTCTCGGAGAGCACAACGGCACTCCTACGGTGACATCCATGAAGACGTTCATGGGCATCATCAGGAAGTTCAATATCGCTGTCTGGCTCTTATCTCCTGTCACCAAGAACATGGGCCCGGCTTTCAGGTACTTCATAGATGATCCGGATAATCCCGGTAATGTCAGCGTACTGTGGGAAAGACATGAGGATTTCGCAAAGAGGATCATCAGCGAGCATGATCTGAGACTGGAACCGCGCGATATCATTTTCCTGAAATACAGTGCTCAGGAACCATCACAAGCCACCATAATCCCCAAACTGTCGTGGACGACGCCGCCGGAGAAACTGAAGGAAGGGGAATTCTGTTACGATCACAAGGCCTCCGCGGAATTCTCCGTCGGTGACGGATTCGATTTCAAGGCCTTCATATCCGCCACCGGGAACGTTTCTAGCTTCGAGATGGTCGACGCCATCAGGAACTTCTATCGTGATATGAAAGAGGTCGATGATGAGGAACCCGAAGGCCCGGAGGCGATGCTTCTTGCAGCAGCTTCGAGGATCAAGTCGATGGGGCTGACCGATGAGTCGATCTCGAGAGCATTCAGCATTCCCGTCACCACTCTCAGGAGAAAGGCGGAGGAGTATGGACTGCCATGGGTGGTTGACAAATCGGAGAAGAACATCGACCGTTATAAACGCGTTAAAACGGTGGAATGAAAAAATTCCACCACCAAAACACACCTCGCGTGCGGATATAGATATATCTTAACCCCCTCGTTTTTGCTAGGGTTTCGAACTTTCTGTGGCGAAGTAAAATATCAAAGCCCCCATCGCGGAGGTCATTTATCGGACAGTAAATGACACAGTAAGCCAAAGAGGATGTAAATGGGGATGTAAATGGGGATGTAAATGGGGATGTAAAAATCAGATGCGTACCCACGATCCGCTTTTGTCCGAACCTCTCCTCTCGATCAACTTCTTTGATACGAGTGACTTCATAACACGCTCCACCGCACCATGAGAGATGGATAATCTTTCCGAAACACCCCTAATTGAATCAAATTCACCCTTTGATATGATATCCAGAATCAGACGTTCCTTATCGGTCAAACCTTCGGGGATTTCGTTTCCGCCACCGGATGTGACCTCTTTCCCATTCATGTCTCTGGACACAATGCCTTTGGCCACGACAATGTTGGTGAAGATCGCCAGGAAGTCCTGCGGCAGAGCTTCGTACTCGGGAAGGGTAACACCCTGTTCCTTATAGGGGAGACTCATTTTCTCGAATCCGCGGCCAAAGGCCTCGGACATACCTGCGGTGCGGAACACCATCGCTATCCCGCGGTTACGGGGCTTGGAGACACGCCCTTTGATGATCTGCTCTACGGTGTAGCCATAAGGAAGGCTTCCGGGATTCTGGATGATCAGCCTGTCGGGAAGCACCGAGATCTTAATCGGATACGTACATCCGTAATCCGCATTGGAGATTGCGTTGATCAACGCCTCACGGATCGCATCCTTCGGGTAGGGATAGTTCTCCACCCTGATGATGCCTTCATACGTAATCGGTGTCACGGTGTATTTGGTCATGATGAGATCCAAGGCGCGGTCGACAGAGAGGAACATCGGCCCATATATCTCATCGAAGAACTCTATGTCGCCGTTGATCTCCTTGCATATCCTGATGCCGGCGGCAGCCGATACCTCCTCGGCATCGGGAGAGAACATTATCATCGCGGCACGGGTGGGCTTGCCATTCCTCATAAGGTTCAATTTACCCAGAAGATCCGCCATCGGAAGTTCCGATTCCTCCTGCGTCAGCCTGCCCATGGAAACAGCGGCCTTCTTAAAGGCCCTGAACGCATAGGTGTCCAGTTGCTCCGGATCCACATCAACGGATTCATCTGCCCACGCAAGATCCCCGCGTGTGGTGAGGAAGTTCCTCATCTCTGCACCACGGAGCTCACGAGTAGTGCTTCCGGATTTCACATACAGCCTGCCCTCTAAGAGAACTGTGTCGGGACACGGACTGACCTTGACAGTCAGATAGTCCTTACCGTCCTTGACATGATTGTCAACGATAGCTACGATCCCCAAGACGTTCTGAATCTTATCAGGGATTGCCTTGAGGTAATGGTCGACCCTGTCCACACCGTAGATGTCCCCATGGTCATCGACTCCCACGTAAATGGTTCCGCCTTCGGTGTTAGCCAAGGCCGCGACATTACGGAGGTATTCATCCTTCCATTCGCGTTTCAACTCTGTGTGGAGATCTTCCCTCATGACACGAAGTAATCCCCGTTCGCTCTAATAATGATTATCGGCATCGAAAACGGTATCTTTGCCTACCCAAACAGATCGTAAGACGCCACTTCGAATCCAGAAGTGCTGTGGTCAGGTATACTGAACAAATGTACCCCCGACGAATAATGTATCGGACACGTTCAAGATAATCAGTATACTCGGTCCCCGTGAAGTGACTTTTTCGGGGACCCGTGCAGATTTGAAATTGTTCCCGAAAATCAATCATGAGTGCCTAACAACCTAACTACCTAAGAAAAATCGGTTAAAGATCAATCAGTCGGTGTACCTTTGTTCGGTTTTAATCATTGAAAAATCAATAACTTTTTGCGATTTTTGGGTGATTTTGAAAGTTACAAGAATTTGAGTAGGTTTCCAAAGAACAAACCAACTTTCCGATTCACGATTCAGGACCCGGCCCAGAAGTTATCAATAAAGGATATTTGTAAACTCGAACCTATTTTTGATTATTAATTATATTACCAATTATTAATAATAACAAAATAAGTAGTAGAAGTCTCGAAAAAGTTATTGATTTCGAAAAATCGACTGCTGGCCAATGTGAGTGGCGGACCCGCCGGGATTCGAACCCGGGTCTGGGGCTCCGGAGGCCTCTATGCTATCCAAGCTATACTACGGGACCGTATGATAAAAAGGGTAAAAAGTAGTGAGATCAGGAAAGGTGGCCGGGGTGCCAGCCCCGGCATATGGCCCCAAACTGAGAGGGAAAGGAGCCTTGGAGATTTTCCTTCACTCTTTGTTGTTGAACTCGGTGTAACCGCAGCGTCCGCAGGAGGTACGGTCCTTGTGGACGGCCATGAAGGTTCCGGGTCCGCACTTGGGGCAGACGGGCTTGGTCCTTGTAACGGAGTCGCCCTCGACCTTGTATGCGTCTTTCTTCTGAATGGGTTTCTTCACTGCAGGTTTCTTTGCTGCCATCTGAATCACTCCTGTGCTTCCTCTTCGGCGGGCTTGTCGGTGTAGCCGTTCCTCTTGAGGAGGTACTCGTTCTCGTATTTCTTAGCGAGTTCCTCGGACTTGTAGATCTTGGCGTAGCCGTTGGTCTTTCCGACACCGTAGACGGACTTGAGGTCATCGACGATGACGAGGTTCCTCTTGGTGTTGAACTGCTTTGCGAGTTCCTCTGCGACTGCGTTCCTGCCGGGGGTTGCCTCCCTGGCGTGATCGATTACGAAGCAGACTTCGGTCCTCTCCTGAAGGACGTTGTCTTTCTGTTCTTTAATCTCCATTTTCATTTTGACTCCTCCATCATATCGTACAGCTGTGCGATATGTGTTCTCGTGGGGCCGTCCGTGTCGACGGCTTTCATCCCTCTCCCGGGCCATCCGTAGATGACCACCGAGTTCTCAGGGGCATGGATGACACACGGCAATAGTGCCAGGTCCTCCTCCCCTTCGACCCTGATGATCCCTGCGGACCGTCCGGCCAAAGCGTTTTTGACGGCTTCAACCAGCTCGGAGGTTATCTCTCCGGGCGGATTGGAAACCACCGTCTCCGCCAGTCCCCCGTTCTTCACGAGGTCGGCGAATCCGGTGACCTCGTGCCTCTCCGTGAATCCATCGTAGATGGACAGGAGCGGCACGATGCCGTTCCTCCTCATCGTCAGCGAGACCACGTCGCCGACGGCGATTATGAGATGTTTAGCGTTGATTTCACGAAGGTCTTCTTCGCTGATGTCATATCCGACCGGTTCCTGGAAGACCTCCCTCCTTTCCTGGGGGAGCCTCCTTCCGGCCATGGCAATCAGCGGACCTTCAGGGCATAGACGCCGTTGGCGGTGATGCCCATCTTCTTGGCGATATCGGACTTCTCGAAGTCTGCGATAGCGACCATTCCCTGCCAATCCTTGGTGGCCTCTCCGCCGCAGCGGGGGCACACGGACTGGTCGGAGATGAAGTGACAGGACTTGCATGCAAGTTCGACTGCTCTTGCGGCTGCCATCACTCCTCGCCTCCTTTGCTCTCTCCCTTCTTGGCGTCTTCCTCGAGCCACTGGAGTTTTCCCAGTCCGGGCTGACGCATGGTGAGTCCGATCTTGCTGTCCTGAGGGGTCTTGTCATCGAAGGTCAGGCTGACGATCCTCGCCTTCACCCTGTCTCCGACCGCAAGGAACCTTCCGCTCTCCTTTCCGACGAGCCTCTGGTTGACCTGGTCGATGTCCACACGGTCATCCATCACCTGGCTGACGTGGAGCAGACCGTCGAGGGGGCCGAACCTGACGAACGCGCCGTACTCGCGGATCTCAATGACGATACCTTCGACAACCTCTCCGTCCTTGGGGATGTAGGCGAGCCTTCTGTACTTGACGGTCTGGTGCACCGCACCGTCGCCGTGTACGATAAGTCCCAATCCTTCTGCCCTGACATTGTCTACGAGGATGGTGAGACTGCGGTCCTGTTCCATTTTCCCTTCGAACTGTTCGTGCGACACCTCGCCTACGATGGCGTCGATGTCCTGTCCGAGTTTGGAGGGAGGGATGCGAATCTTACCCTCGGCTTCAGTTATCATGTACATTGAGGTACCTCTTGGATGGTCGCATTAGTCCTATCTCATATAAAAACCATAGGCCCTCTTTATAGGGTAAAAAGAGTAAGAATCCGAACGGTACTGACAGACATACAGAAAGATCCGGGAGGGCACGTCCTGCGGAATGCGATCCCTCCCGAAGGGTAACGGGCCTTCGACAAACGTGGGTTTTCCGATATCTGGCACATGCGGTCGTACGGTCAACGGGCGATTCGTGTGCGGGTACGCGGGCGGGCGAACTTATATTTATTACGGGGCCCTCGTGGACGGCAGTGAAATAACATGGCAGTCAAAGAAGACCCCAAGAGCAAATCGCTGAAGAAAATCCCCGTGAAAGACATCAAAGCCACCAAAGGCATGACCGTAGACGACATGCTGGTACAGATGGGCAAAGCGGGAGGATTCACCGCTCAGAAGCTCGCCGACGCCACCGATATCGTGGAGAAGATGGTCAAGAAGGACGGGGTCCTCAAGATCCTCTCCTTCCCCGCCTGCATCATGGCCACCGGTACCCGCGGTGTCATCGTCGATATGGTCAAGAACCACATGGTGGACGTCATCATCACCACCTGCGGATGCCTCGACCACGACCTCTCCAGGCTCTACGCCGCATACTACAAGGGCGACTTCATGATGGACGACAAGATGCTCAGGGAGCACGATGTCTCCAGGCTCGGAAACGTCCTGGTCCCCGACGACTGCTACGGACTCGTCCTGGAGGACAACCTCCTCCCCATGTTCGACGAGATCTTCGCAGAGACCCAGTCCATGTCCACCCACGAGATCATCGACAAGGTCGGAGAGAAGCTCGCCAACGTCAAGGGCCACGAGGACTCCCTCCTCTACTGGGCCCACCAGAACAAGGTGCCCATCGTCGTCCCCGGAATCACCGACGGTTCCTTCGGATGCCAGCTCTGGATGTACTACCAGACCCACAGGAAGCTCAGGATCGACCTCTTCGCCGACGAGCAGATGCTCAGCGAGATGACCAACGACGCCAAGTACACCGGCGCGGTCATCATCGGAGGAGGAATCTCCAAGCACCACGTCATCTGGTGGAACCAGTTCCGCGGAGGACTCGACTACTGCATCTACCTGACCACCGCCATGGAGTACGACGGATCCCTCTCCGGAGCCCAGATCCGTGAGGCTGTCTCCTGGGGTAAGGTCAAGAGCAACGCCAAGAAGATGACTGTCGAGGGAGATGCCACCATCACCCTCCCGCTCATCTACGCAGGCGTCCTGAACAGGCTCTGAGATGACCAAGAAGGTCCTGATCACCGGCGGCGACGGTTACGGTCGCACCATCGTCGGAGCTGCCGAAAAGGTGCTCCGCTCGGTAGCTCCAGACCTGGAACTGATCCACGGCAAGATGGGCGCCGAGGCGTACGAGGTCACCGGCTATGCCCTCCCTCCGGCCACGATGGACCTCATCAGCGAATGCGATGCCATGCTGGCCGGCCCCATCGATATGAATGGTGTGCCGGAACGCGACCCCATAGCATCCATTCAGAAACAGATGGGCCTCTATCTGCAGTACAGGGAGTTCTTCCCCCTGTGCGACTACCTGGGCAAGGGATCCGTGGACATCGTGGCCCTGAGCCCCACTCCCGAGAGCACCATGGTGGTCCACGAGACCGAGAGCATCGACGGCATATCCTCCGAGATGTACACCGATTCGGACCGTCTCAGGGACATGCTCGCCGAGACCCTCAAGATCTGCGAACTGAAGAGCGGACGCAGGATCCACACCGTCGGCGACGGCATCCTCTTCAGGAACCGCGAGAAGGTCGTAGACGAGGTGCTGGGACAGTTCTTCGCAGACAGTGAGTTCAGGGTCGATCGGACTACCACCGCAGAGATGCTGTTCACTATGATACAGCACGGTTCGGACCCTTCCATACTGCTATGCGACATCCCCTCGGCCAACTGCATACACGGACTTGCGGCAGGGATTGTCGGAGGCAGCGGCCTCATGCCCTGCGCGTACCTCGGAAAGGACATGGGTCTTTACTGCACCGCCCCCATCTACCACACCGAATCGGTCGGAAGGGAACTGAATCCCACATCCGCCATCCTGTCGGCGGCGGCCATGCTTCTCATGTTCGGCATGGTGGAGGAATATACCCAGATACAGTCGGCCGTCTGCGAGATGTATAAATCCGGGCGCACGACCCCCGATGTGGGCGGCCACCTGGGCGCGGACAAATTCGCCCAGGGAATCAACGAGATTATCCATATGAACATGCATTC
>ODAJ012152828.1_pt1 | contig 14378 bp, 4 predicted proteins | sample 1539241 | NCBI WGS metagenome assembly ODAJ01 (sample SAMN02144231, study PRJEB22623) | gut metagenome | biome: sheep rumen | host: Ovis aries | place: New Zealand
TAATCGTCAAATTACTTAGCTTAAGACTTTTAGTGCGAAAATGCATCGTATAAGAATTAAAAGTGCCTCTCTTTACACCGTCCTCCATTATGTCGAAGCCGCCTTCATTCCCTGTGATGACAGTATCCTTAGCTTCAATACCGCCGCCTTCAAGCTCAAGGTCGATTTCTCCGGTAAATGATACCTTCTCCCTATAGGTGCCAGGTGCAATATCTACCTTCACAATATCCTCATCAGTCTTAATTTTACCACCTTCAATGTCCTTTTTGATTTCACCTAACGCAGCATTAATCGATTTTCCAAGCTTTACATTTGCCTTATAAACTCTAACCATCTTAAACCCCCGTCTTTCATATTGTAGAAGTTATCAACATATCCTCCACTGCGATCTACTTAAAATACTACCACAAAACCATTCCTATTCTACGTTCAATAGCTTGATATGCTTTTCGCAATCTACTTAAAATATTACCACAAAACTATTCCTATTCTACGTTCAATAGCTTGATATGCTTTTCGCAATCTACTTAAAATACTACCACAAAACCCGCTTCCCCGCAACTAGTAATAAAAAAAAGGCAGCCCCTATCGGAACTGCCCTTTTCTTATTTTAAGGAGAAGTCAATTACTTCTTCTTTTTCTTTTTCTTCTTTGAATCATCGTCTGAAAAATCATCAAAATCTTCATCTTCATCATCATCAAGGATTGTATTAGCAACTGCCTCAAGATCAAGCTCATCAGTTTCCTCTTCATCCATTGCTTCGCTTAAGTCGATAAGTGGACCATCACCGTCATCACCATCGCTATCAGCATCAGCGCTAGACTCATCAGCTGTAAAGCCGCCCTCAGCAAAATCTTCCTCTTCTGAGAAATCAAGCTGCTCAGGTACCTCATTATCTGTTGAGAGACTAAGGTCGCGGTAAACCTTCATACCAGTACCAGCTGGGATAAGCTTACCAAGGATAACATTTTCCTTAAGACCCATAAGGTGGTCAACCTTACCCTTAATGGCAGCATCTGTAAGAACTCTTGTTGTCTCCTGGAAAGAAGCTGCTGAAAGGAATGAACTTGTTGCAAGAGCTGCCTTTGTGATACCAAGGATGATCTGCTCGCACTCTGGAGGAGTCTTACCTTCCTTAGTAAGTCTCTTAACCTCGTCGTCAAACTCAAGGTAATCATGCTGCTCACCAGGAAGCCAATCTGAATCTCCGCTTTCTGTAATGTGAACGTTCTTGAGCATCTGATGTACGATAATCTCGATATGCTTATCACAAATATCAACACCCTGTGTTCTATAAACACGCTGTACTTCGTTAAGGATATAATCCTGAACTGCATTAACACCATTAATTCTCATGATATCATGAGGATCAATTGAACCCTCAGTAATAGGCTCACCAGCCTTGATGTAATAATCTCCGCCTTCAGCAATAGCTGGAATAATCTTTGAGTCTACCGGGATAATGTAAGGCTTCTGAACTCCATCATCACCTACAACAGTAACGATGTACTGAACCTTCTCATTAGCCTTTCTATTCTTGTTCTTCTCCTGAACGTCACATCTACCTGAAATTTCAGAAACGATAGCAACACCCTTTGGCTTACGAGCTTCGAAAAGTTCTTCTACTCTAGGAAGACCCTGTGTAATGTTAGCACCGGCACCACCACCAGTATGGAAGGTTCTCATTGTAAGCTGAGTACCTGGCTCACCGATTGACTGAGCTGCGATAATACCAACAGCCTCACCTACCTGAACAGGCTCACCTGTAGCAAGGTTACGTCCATAACACTTAGCGCAGACACCTGCATGGTTACGACATGTAAGGACTGTACGGATTTTAACTGTAGCATTGTCTCCTGCTTCCTTGATCTTACTAGTAGCCATGATCTTCTTAGCACGAGCTGGAGTAATCATATGGTTACGCTTAACAATCATATTTCCATTATCGTCATAGATTGTTTCGCATGAATATCTACCTGTAATACGCTCTTCAAGGCTCTCAACGTCTTCCTTACCGTTCTTGATAGCCTTTACCCACATACCTGGGATTTCCTTCTCATCAACGCCATCCCAGCAATCCTTCTCACGAATGATAAGCTCCTGAGATACATCGACAAGACGTCTTGTAAGGTAACCAGAGTCGGCTGTTCTAAGAGCTGTATCTGAGAGACCCTTACGAGCACCATGTGCTGAAATGAAGTATTCGAGAACGTCGAAACCTTCACGGAAGTTAGCCTTGATAGGAAGTTCGATTGTACGACCTGTTGTATCAGCCATAAGACCCTTCATACCTGCAAGCTGCTTGATCTGCTGGTTAGAACCACGGGCACCAGAGTTAGCCATCATGTAGATTGGGTTGTAATGGTCAAGACCTGCAAGAAGCTTAGTCTTAAGGAGTTCATCAGTCTCTTCCCAAACCTTAACTGTTTCCTTGTAACGCTCATCTTCTGTAACGTTACCACGTCTATAATCCTTCTGGATTCTTTCAACCTTCTTATCAGCCTCTGCAATGATTTCCTTCTTGTCGCCAGGAATTGTCATATCTGCGATAGAAACTGTAAGACCTGAAAGTGTTGAATACTTATAACCTACTGCCTTGATCTTATCGAGCATGTCAGCTGTAGCTGTGCCGCCATGAATATTAATGCTTCTCTCGATGATCTGCTTTAACTGCTTCTTTGCGATACGGAAGCCTATTTCCGGCTCAAGGAAGTTCTCAGGCTTTGTTCTGTCAACAAAACCAAGATCCTGAGGAATAAGCTCGTTGTAAAGAAGTCTACCTACTGTAGATGTAACTACCTTTGAAACATACTCATAGTCATCCGGGTCTGCGCCATCCGGGATCTTATCAAATGGAATGATTGGCTGTCCATCTGGAACGTTCTTAAGACGATAAGCTCCCATATGAACTCTGATCTTCTGATGAAGAGTAATTTCATTATTTTCATAAGCAAGGAAAGCTGTGTTGAAATCCTCATAGTAAAGACCGAAAAGATCCTTAGGTCTACAAATGATTACTCTCTGTGCACCCTTCTCTGCATCAACGTTTACTCTATACTTAATGAGACTATATTCTGACAATACCTCATCCATTGAGATCTTGCCAGCATTTAACTGATCATAAGACTCATTGATTGCTGCCTTAACTTCCTCTTCTGTTGTATAAACCGGGGCATCCTTAAGCTTTTCAGCGATCTCTGGATCTTCTGATAAGTCGATATCGTGACCAATTGTAAGATAGTACATACCAAGGATCATATCCTGTGTAGGAACTGCAACCGGCTCACCATCTGATGGCTTAAGAAGGTTGTTAGAAGAGAGCATGAGGAAACGACACTCAGCCTGTGCTTCTACTGAAAGAGGTACATGGATAGCCATCTGGTCACCGTCGAAGTCGGCGTTGAAGGCTGTACATGCAAGTGGATGAAGCTTTAAAGCCTTACCTTCTACAAGGATTGGCTCAAATGCCTGAATACCAAGTCTGTGTAGTGTAGGTGCACGGTTAAGCATAACTGGATGTTCTGTAATAACATCCTCAAGTACATCCCAAACATCAGGTTCAAGTCTCTCAACCATCTTCTTTGCCTGCTTAACGTTTAATGCCTTCTCCTGTTTTACAAGCTCATGCATAACGAAAGGCTTGAAAAGCTCGATAGCCATTTCCTTTGGCACACCGCACTGATAAATCTTCATTTCCGGGCCTACGCAGATAACTGAACGTCCTGAATAGTCAACACGCTTACCAAGAAGGTTCTGACGGAAACGTCCCTGCTTACCCTTAAGGAGATCAGAAAGTGACTTAAGGGCTCTGTTTCCAGGGCCTGTAACTGGCTTTCCTCTTCTACCATTATCGATAAGAGCATCTACTGCTTCCTGAAGCATTCTCTTCTCATTACGGACAATGATTTCAGGAGCATGAAGATCTAATAATCTCTTTAAACGATTGTTTCTATTAATGATACGTCTGTAAAGGTCGTTCATGTCTGATGTAGCGAATCTGCCACCATCGAGCTGAACCATAGGACGAAGATCAGGTGGAAGAACAGGGATTCTCTGAAGAATCATCCATTCCGGCTTATTTCCTGACTTTCTGAAAGCCTCTACAACCTCAAGTCTCTTGATGGCACGGGCACGAACCTGGCCAGACTTGTCTGTAACCTCCTTGCGGAGCTGCTCTGAAAGAGCCTCCATATCTACCTTCTGAAGAAGTTCAAGGATAGCTTCAGCACCCATTGCTGCTCTGAAAGAGTCCTCGCCATACTTCTCAACGAGTTCATGATACTGAGCCTCTGTAAGGATATCCTTTTCCTTAAGATCTGTAAGGATCTTAACACCTTCCTTACTCTTTGAATCCTCTTCGATCTGAACCTTACCTGGATCAAGAACGATATATGCACCAAAGTAAAGAACTCTCTCAAGAGCCTTTGGTGTGATGTCAAGAAGAAGACCCATACGGCTAGGAATACCCTTGAAATACCAAATATGTGAAACAGGAGCTGCAAGATCGATATGACCCATTCTCTCACGTCTTACTGCTGCCTTTGTAACTTCAACGCCGCACTTATCGCAGACAACGCCCTTATAACGAACCTTTTTATACTTTCCGCAGTGACATTCCCAGTCCTTAGTAGGTCCGAAAATTCTTTCGCAGAAAAGACCATTTGTCTCTGGTTTAAGAGTTCTATAGTTGATTGTCTCAGGCTTAGTTACCTCTCCATGTGACCAAGCTTTGATCTTCTCAGGAGATGCGAGGTTGATCTTTATGGAATCATAAGTTATTGATGCATTATTTTCAGCAATTTCCATTGGCATTATGCACATTCCTTTCTAGATAAACTACCTGATGCTAAAGGCTAACTTAGCTCCGCTAAGTTAAGCTTAGCTCCGCTAAGTTAAGCTATGCTAAGTTAAGCTTAGCTATGCTAAGTTAAGCTAAGCTAAAACCTTTAGCCAGGGTTATATGCTAATTAATTTTAAATTACTGATCGTCGTCAGAATCGAAACCAGCTTCACCGAAGCCTGATGAACCAAAGTCATCGCCTCCGAAATCAGGAGTAGCTGTATATCCGTCCTCAAAATTATCGAGATTGTCGTCCTCAGCGCCTTCTGTGAATCTGTATCCATTGCCGCCAAGTTCCTGCTCGTTCATTTCGTCGTCAGTGCTAATCATTGCCTTGATTTCTCTATTATCTGTGCCCTCAACGTCTTCATTGAGTTCAATTTCATTACCATTTTCATCAAGAACTGAAACATCAAGAGCAAGGCTCTGAAGTTCCTTAAGGAGAACCTTGAATGACTCTGGGATACCAGGCTCTTCAATATTCTCACCCTTAATGATTGCTTCGTATGTCTTTACACGGCCTACAATATCATCTGACTTAACAGTAAGGATTTCCTGAAGTACGTGTGATGCACCGTAACCCTCAAGAGCCCAAACTTCCATTTCTCCGAAACGCTGTCCACCGAACTGTGCCTTACCACCAAGTGGCTGCTGTGTAACAAGTGAGTAAGGACCTGTTGAACGTGCATGGATCTTATCGTCAACAAGATGGTGCAGCTTTAAGTAATGCATGAAACCGATTGTTGTCCTATTAGCGAATGGCTGGCCTGTACGACCGTCTCTGAGCTGTACCTTACCATCGAGACCGATACGTACGCCCTTCCATTCTTCTCTATGTGCCTGATTCTTAACGAGGTAATTCATGAAATCATCTGGGATAATTCCATTGTACTTATCCTGGAAATCTTCAAGCTTAATATTTGCATAATCATCAGCAAGCTGAAGCATGTCTCTGATATCCTGCTCAGATGCTCCATCGAATACTGGTGATGAAATGTTAATACCAAGAACTTTAGCTGCAAGTGAAAGGTGTATCTCGAGCACCTGACCGATGTTCATTCGAGAAGGAACGCCGAGTGGGTTAAGAACGATATCAAGAGGTCTACCATTTGGAAGGAATGGCATATCTTCAACTGGAAGTACTCTTGAAACGACACCCTTATTTCCATGACGTCCGGCCATCTTATCACCTGGCTGGATCTTTCTCTTCTGTAAAATATAAACTCTGACAGACTTATTAACGCCTGCTGAAAGCTCATCTGAATTTTCTCTTGTGAAGGTCTTTGTTGCAACAACAATACCATACTCACCGTGTGGAACCTTAAGAGAAGTATCTCTTACTTCTCTAGACTTTTCTGCAAAGATTGCACGAAGAAGTCTTTCTTCTGCTGTAAGCTCTGTCTCTCCCTTAGGAGTAACCTTACCAACAAGGATATCACCTGCACGAACCTCTGCACCGATACGGATTACACCGTCTTCGTCGAGATCCTTAAGAGCATCGTCACCAACACCTGGAACGTCTCTTGTGATATCTTCTGCACCAAGCTTTGTATCGCGGGCTTCGCATGTAAATTCTTCGATATGTACTGATGTGAAAAGATCATCACGTACACAGCGCTCGCTGATAAGAACAGCATCCTCGTAGTTGTAACCTTCCCATGTCATGAAACCGATGAGAGGGTTCTTACCAAGGCTGAGCTCTCCGCCGCAGGTTGATGGACCATCTGCAATAACCTGGCCCTTCTTTACCTTGTCGCCCTTATTAACGATAGGACGCTGGTTATATGAAGTACCCTGGTTACTTCTCTGATACTTCATGAGCTTATAATCTTCAGTTGCTCCTTCATCATTCTGAACGATGATTTCGTTAGAAGAAACTGATGTAACTGTACCATTGCTCTTTGCAAGAACTGTAACACCTGAGTCCTTAGCTGCCTTTTCTGACATACCTGTATCAATAACGGCTGCTTCTGTAAAAAGAAGCGGAACTGCCTGACGCTGCATGTTTGATCCCATGAGGGCACGTGTAGCATCGTCGTTCTGAAGGAAAGGTACCATTGATGTAGCAACTGAGAATACCATTCTTGGTGATACATCCATAAGGTCGATTCTGCTCTTTGGAAAAGTTGCTGTTTCTGTACGATAACGTCCTGAAACATTCTTGTTGAGGAAATGTCCTTCGTCATCGAGTTCTGTATTAGCCTGAGCTACTACATATTTATCTTCTTCATCTGCTGTGATGTAGATTGTCTTATCTGTAACACGTGGATTTTCCTTATCTGTTTTATCAACAACTCTATAAGGTGCCTCGATGAAGCCGTACTTATTGATTCTTGCATAAGATGCAAGTGAGTTGATAAGACCGATGTTAGGACCTTCAGGTGTTTCTACAGGACACATTCTTCCATAGTGAGTATAGTGTACGTCACGAACCTCGAAGCCGGCACGGTCTCTAGAAAGACCACCAGGACCAAGAGCTGAAAGACGTCTCTTATGAGTAAGCTCACTAAGAGGATTGTTGTGATCCATGAACTGTGAAAGCTGTGAACTGCCGAAGAACTCCTTGATGGCTGATGTAACAGGCTTGATATTGATAAGGCTCTCTGGCTTTACCTGATCTGGATCGGTTGTACCCATTCTTTCACGTACAACTCTTTCAAGTCTTGCCATACCGATTCTGTACTGATTCTGGAGAAGTTCTCCTACAGCTCTGATACGACGGTTTCCAAGATGATCGATGTCATCCTTTGTACCAATACCGTATTCGAGATGCATGTTGTAGTTAACAGTTGCAATTATATCTTCGAATGTAATGTGCTTTGGAATAAGATCTCTGATATCACGCTTGATTGCTGCCTTGATATCGTCGATATTACTATTATCACGGATGATGCCTTCAAGAACAGGGTAATAAACCTCATTCTCTGTCATTCCGAGATCCTTCTTTTCTTCTGCAGAAAGCTTTACATATGCATCGATGTCTACCATGAGATTTGAGATTACCTTCTCATTCTTTTCATCTGTCTGGATCATTACATATGGAACAGCACTGTCCTGGATTGTTGTAGCAAGCTTTTCATCTACAACTGTTCCAGCCTCTGCGAGAATTTCACCGTCTCTATTTACTACTGTCTCTGCTAATACATGGCCAGTAATTCTGCTCTTTAAATGAAGCTTCTTATTGAACTTGTAACGGCCAACATGTGCAAGATCGTAACGACGTGCATCATAGAACATACCATCGATGAGCTGCTGTGCTGAATCTTCACTTAAAGGCTCACCTGGACGAAGCTTTCTATAAAGCTCAAGAAGACCTTCACGATGTGAAGTTGTGCTATCCTTTGAATAGCTTGCCTTGATCTTTTCTTCGTCACCGAACATTTCATCGATTTCCTGGTTTGTTCCGAGACCGATTGCACGAAGGAATACTGTGATAGGTACCTTACGATTACGGTCTACATGTACATAGAAGATGTTATTGGCATCTGTTTCATATTCAAGCCAGGCACCTCTGTTAGGAATAACCTGACATGAGTACATGTTCTTACCGTTCTTATCATGTGTTATATCATAATAAATTCCAGGAGAACGAACAAGCTGGCTGACGATTACACGCTCTGCACCGTTTATTACAAATGTACCAGTCGGTGTCATAATAGGCATTTCGCCCATGAAGATCTCACGTTCTGTAACTTCGTCCTTTTCCTTATTATGAAGACGAACCTTTACATTCATAGGTGCTGAAAATGTTGCATCACGTTCCTTACATTCAGCTATCGTATACTTTGGCTCGCCAAGACTGAATGATAAAAATTCAAGACTGTATTTTCCGCCATAGTCCTCGATAGGAGAAACGTCATGAAATACTTCTGTAAGGCCTTCACTAATAAACCATTGATGAGATACCTTCTGTACGTCAATGAGGTTTGGCATCTCAAGGACTTCTTTCTGGTGCGAAAAGCTCAAACGCTGTCCGCCGCCTACTGAGATAAGACGCATCCTTTTCTTCTCCATTAATGTCCACTCCTTGAATTAGATTGTTTATATAAAAAGTAATAAAAACTGTTTACTTTTTGCGATTTATGTGGTAGAATAAAAGCTGATGGCATAATACTCCACATAAAGGCGCATTATTCATCATAGCACACTTTTGGCAAGGTGTCAATATATATTTTTTTTTTTATTATTTTGAAATCCGCAGCATTTGAATCCGGCTCGAAAAGCGGACAGATGCTGTATTTTTTATTTCATTTTGAAAAAAAATCTTAATAGCTGAAAATTTAATTTATTAAATTTTTCTTATGGAGGAAATATGGGAAGAATAAAGCAAATAATTGTTATTTTGCTGATATTAGGGCTTGGAGGAGGTTGTTTCTACCTATACAATCTCATACAGACAAGACCTGATGTGCCAGTCAATACAGAAAAGGAGATCGAGCTAGGCAGCTATACAGAAACCTACCTTTCACTTCCAGACATGGATGACGGTGAAGAGCCCCTCGACCTTGTATATAATACAGAAGCCGCTCAGCTAGAGCTGTACTCCTGTTTCTATAATAAGGATAAGTCTCTTACAATGGGCTACAAGCAATACATTTACAACACTGAAAAGGAAGAATTCGAGGTTGCATACCCTGATTTCCTTGCTCTTCCAGAATTTAGCTCAAACAACTACGTTATCGAAAAGCTCGAATATTCAGATAATGGAAACCTCTACATTCTCATGCACAAGCTCTCAGACATGGTAATCACTCCTGCTGATGATACTTCAGAGGAAAAAGGCGAAGCGGCAGAAAGCACAGCCGAGGCTAAAGGGAGCGAAGAAAAAGAGACCCAAAAGGACCCTGAGCAGGTATTCTATAGATATCTTAAGGATAAGAAGTATCTTGAACAGGTCGGTGTTACTGGTCTTTACCGTCAGAACGGCGATGGGAATATTCTTTTAGCCAAAAGCTTTTCTCTTTTTGGACATAACATGACCATCACTGATGAGATAGGTAATTCCTACACATATAATCTCAATAGCGGCGAGCTTTTAGCTTCTGCTCCGGGATACGCTGGAAATACCTCTACTCTCGATGATTCGTACATGTACACCATGAACATATCTTTTAACGGAATCGTTAAGACTCCTTTGGATTCCACTAATACAAAGGTTTCAGTTACTTCCAAGCTTGCCTCAAAGGCCGATGAATCAAATACCATTTCACTTTGGGCGCATAAGGCTTCTCTTACAGCTGCAAAGACAGCTTCAGAGGCAAACGACTTCAGGATCATTACTCACGACAGCTCTGTAACCTCTGACAAATCAAAAGCTGATGAGATCTATATCTCCTGCGAGGACGGTGTTTATTCTTATTCAAAGACGACAGGAAAGCTCACCACTCTCCTTTCGGGCACTTCAGTTATATTCGGAAAGCCTTCTGTTACTCAGCTCCGTACTTTTATGGCCGATGGAAGCATCTATGCTCTTTCATCAAACAAGAAGGGCGATTATTACATTTCAAAGATCTACCGTCCTGAACTCAGTAAGGAAACCGAAAAGAAGGATTTCACCATTTCTTCTTATGAAAGAATCCCTATCATGAAGGAAATCGTAGTTACCTTCGCTAAGGCGCATCCTTCACTCAACGTAATTTACCAGCCTGCCTCTGAAACAATGGCAGAGGGCACCATAGATTCTTACAGTCAGATTCTAAGTGATGAATTTAAGAATAAAAATGCCGCCGATGTAATTATCTGTGACGGAATTGATACTTCTAAATTCGCTGCAAATGGCAGCTTCCTTTCACTCACCTCCTTCATCGAGCCTCTCGTTGTCGGACGTGACCTCTTTAAGGAAATCATTTATTCAGAGCCGACCGAAAATGTATATACTCTTCCAGTAGGCTTCAACGCTTATCTTTACTACGGCAGAGCAAGCCTTATAGAAAACAGCGGCTCTCTTGATGAAATGAAGAACTATGCAATGAATAATAATGTAAAGTTCTTCCAGAACGAGGGAAGCTTTGAAATCGCTGATATCATCACTTCATTCTATCACGGTAACATCGCAAGCTCAAATGTAGTGGATTCAGCAAAGCTGAAGTCAGTTCTTGAAACCTTCGCCGCTCTTGCCGCACCTGCAGTTGAGCAGTATGCTTATTCTTCATCCTCCTTCTCAAAGATACCTTCAGCAGAAGAGGCTAACGGCATGAAGGATATGAGAGTTGCATCAGTTGGTACAATCCTTGCAGCTGAAAGACTTACAGAGCTCATAAAGAACTCAGATGTAAAGATTGCAACAGCAAACGGAATCTTCGAGCCGGTCGGAATGGTCGGAATAAATGCAGAATGTACAAATACCTCTGCTGCCCAGGATTTTGTTAAGACAATGTACTCTGAGGAAATTCAATCAAGTGACATTCTCGGTGCTCTTCCACTTAGCCGTTCAATCCTAACTGACATGCTCAGCGAAGAGGAAGCAAATACCACTTACTCAGGAACAGGTACGAAAAGCGATGTAAATGTTACAACTGAAATAACCGAGTTCGTAAAAATACTTGACGGATTAAATTCATCATATTATCACGACAATCCTCTTTCAACAGGACTTAAGGCATACCTCGAGCTTTACTTCGATGGAACTATTGATGCAGAAACAGCCGCTTCAGGCGCTGTTAAGTTCTCCGAAAAGGAGTCAGCATACACCACCTTTGATGCTAGCAAGAACAAAGCGCCTAAGATCCTTCTTATCGGAAGCAATTACATGCTGAATGCAAAGATGAAGGATACCCTTACAAATGTGCTTACCGCATATGGAATGGAGCCTAATGTAGTAACATGCATCCACGAGAACATGTCCCTCGGCGATCAAATAATCTACTTAACAGGTGAAAAGTACGATACCTATACAAATGTGCGCGATGCAGATATCATTATTCTCTGTGAGAACGGCGCAAATGTGGCAGGTGCAGTAAGTGCGGCTTATCACGTTGAGGCTTACAAAAAGCCTGATGCCAAGGTATACTACCTTATGACAGACGATGAAAATAGCGAGCTTATTAAAAAGAGAATGATGGTATTTAGCGACATAACCTTCATTCCATTATACGGAGTTCATTCTTCACTTGCAGGAACAAAGTCAGTATCTGTTTCAGCCATCAAGAAGGATGGAACCGGCGGAGATTTCATGGGCTACATAGATGCCATGGCTATAATGAAGGCAATCTTCAAGACCGATATCTCAGATGTAAAGGAAAGCCTCATTACAAACTCAATGGTCACAGCTAAGGAAGATTCAGAATTATCAACAGACGATTACTTCATAAAGCTAAATGCAGCAATTGCAAAGTACATAAAGAAGTACTATGGTATTAACTAAGCACATAGGAATTTAACATTAGTACCTGCGTAATCGTAAATGTAAAGACAAATCCGGACGTTAAAACCCAAAAATAATAAAAAACAGGATGCAAGCCGCTTGCATCCTGTTTTATTTTGCATTTCTTATTACTTCACACCATAATCGTTAAAAAATTACAGCGTTATAAGTATATTATCTTATCGAACTTGCAGCCCTTTACGAGATAATCCCCTTTACCGACTTTTCAAAAGCCTTCCTGCTGATCAGCATCATATGGCCGCAGCCATCGCACTGAAGTCTAAAATCCATTCCCGTTCTGAGAATGGTCCAGGAGTTGCTGCCGCACGGATGCTTTTTCTTTAAGGTAACATGCTGCCCAACCTCGTAGGTAGGCTTATTTGAATTCATATCATTAATTTCCATCTGATCCACCCAAAATTTCATTTGCATTTGAAATAGTATAAATCTTGCCTGCCTCTACATTAAAGGTAATGAGTCCCTTTTTCTTCTTAAATGGAACCAGGTTGCCCTCACAGTAGATTTCATACTTAACATCCTTTTTATCAACAAGCTTACATTCCTTATCAGCTATAGGAAGAAGCTCTGCATACTCAAGAGCATTTGCTCTCCAGTAGATATTCAGCTTATAACCGCCTCTCGCCCTTATTCCCTGAACATTTCCGTTTACGAAATCCGTAGGAAGTGCCGGAAGAATATCAAGTTCCTCATGATAGCTCTGAAGAAGCATAAGGAGAAGAGCCTCTGTACCACCAAGATTACCATCTATCTGGAAGATGCGTGGTGGATGAAGGTCGAGGAGCGAGGTCGTTGCAAAGTCTCCAATAAGAGCACGAAGATGGTCTAGTGCTGCGTCTCCGTTTCCGAACCTGAAATACATGCAAGCTGTCCATGCCCTGCTCCAGCCGGTATGTCCACCGCCAGCTGAAAGCCTTAGCTCAAGAGACTTCTTAGCTGCTTCAAAAAGCTCAGGAGTTTCTCTCTTTGTAATAATATCCCCCGGGAAGGCACCTATCAAATGAGAAATATGTCTGTGAGAAGGCTCAACCTCTTCACGTTCCTTATCCCACTCAAGAATTCCTCCCTTGTCATTTATCTTAAGCTTTGGAAGATTGTCCCTAAGCTCCTTCCACTTCTTAATATTTGCAGCAAAGCGCTCGGTATCCTTTACTCTGCTATCCTCAGGAACACCTGCATATAGAGCCTTTGCAGCATTTTCTGAAATACTATCAGACTCTTCAGTAACTATCTCAATTCCAACGCCGTTCAGCTCCTCAAAGCCTGCTGCATCCTTTTTCTTTATATCAAGAAGAATTTCAGCTGCCTTAATGGCATGGCCCAGTGCCTCAAAGCAGAGCTCAATGTCAGAAGCTGAGCTTATGCATAGTGAAACCGGCTCACCGCCGCCCACAAAATGATTTTCAGGAGACTGAGATGGAGAAATCTGATAAACTCCCTTCTCATCCTTATATAAGAAATCCTCATAGAATTTAGCCACATCTCTAAGGAAAGGATAAGCAAAGTTATAAAGGAAGCGGTAATCCTGAGTATACTCAAAATGCGCCCATACATGCTCTGAATACCATGCCGCTGCAGAAACCCATACAGACCATCCATAGGTCTCAGGGGTGCATCTTCCCCAGACATCGCTAGAAAGCGGATACCAGACACCCTTGCAGCCCCAGAGCTTTTTAGCAGCCTCTTTTCCCGGCTCCCACATGGTGTTCATGTACTCAAAAAGTGCATTGGTATATTCAGCAAGTCCGCCCGCCTCTGCCGGCCAATAATTCATCTGAATGTTTATATCATTATGGTAATCGCAGTCCCATGCCGGATAAATATCCTCATTCCACTTTCCCTGAAGATTGGCAGGAAGAGTTCCTCTTGCAGAGGAGGCATAAAGAAGATATCTGCCGTAATTAAAGTAAAGCACCGGAAGATCCGGCTCACCGCCGTTCTTAAAGAGCTCAACTCGCTTATCGGTAGTATGCTCAACGTGCTCCTTTTCAATGCTATAAACCGAGTTCATCGAATTAAGATTCGGATGGAGGTCATCATACTTTGTATGTACCTCAAGGCTCAGGCTTCCGTAATGCTTTGTATAATAAGCGTGATTTCTTTGATAAATAGAATTAAAATCAGCAGACGGAATATCATAGGCATTAATTTCATCC
>ODAJ012174902.1_pt1 | contig 14367 bp, 11 predicted proteins | sample 1539241 | NCBI WGS metagenome assembly ODAJ01 (sample SAMN02144231, study PRJEB22623) | gut metagenome | biome: sheep rumen | host: Ovis aries | place: New Zealand
CATCCGGTAATCAATAGGGTAGAGGCGGCTCTGCCGCCCTCTGCCCCCGACCGGCCCGTGTCCGCCGTAAGGCGGAAAAATTCATTACACGGGCCGTGTCATAATAGGGTAGAGGCGGCCCTGCCGCCCTCTGCCCCCCGACCGGCCCGTGTCATAAAAAAAGTTTCCGCCTGCCGTTTTCTGACGCAGGCGGAAACCCATGTATTTCAAACTGTATGTCATTTACATCTCCTGAGATTCAATCTTGCGGAGCATGTCCTTGAGGCTCTTTGCCTCCTCTTCCCCGAACTGTGCCATCACATTTCTGTCCACTTCCGTGACCACTGTGCGGACCGGGATCTCCAGTTCCTTGGAGAGATCGGTGAGCTCGATATGGATAAACCTTCTGTCGGTGCTGTCGATCATGCGGCGGATCAGTCCCTTATTCTCCATTCTCTCGAGAATTCCGGAAATCGTCGAGTTCTCAACTCCGAGATGGGCCGCAATGTCTTTGGGATTGTGCATATCAAATTCCCAGATACATCCCAGCACGCCGTATTGAATAGGTGTAATGTCAAACTGACTCAGGTTCTTTTTCATGTATTGAAAAACTGCATGCTGTGCACCAGTAAGCAGGAAATTAATACAATTATCCAGACTGTTCATAAACCGATCCTCCTCTATTTCGTGATATTAAATCAAGATTATTTTGAAGCATCCCTTTTATCAACCAATGCCTGGCTCTCCACTTCCTGCTAAACAAATCAAACCTTCCCGCAGAAAAAATGCTGCCCGAATAACCGATGCATGCAGATAACAGATACTCGCAAGAATAATAACACACTTTTTTTTCTAATGGCAACATTATAATAAAAATGTTTTGATAAATCTTTCACAGAGTTATGCTGTTTTTCAGTTGCATTTAAATATTTTTTTATTTTTATCCAAATCGTACTTAAAATCGTACAGCACGGATCAGTTCAGGCATTTCTCTAAAGTCCGGAATGCGCTCCCGGGTGTTTCATTCCCTTTACACCATCGTTATAGACTGCTGCCCGGAATGCCTGTTTCCGCAGAGAATCAGTCTGTCCAAGTTCCATGCGAAGCCGTAAGCCCAGCATTGTATTACGGCGCTGAACCGTCACATTATGGACCGCGTAGGACAGGGCCTTTCTGGTGCCTGCTGTGACCAGGACCTTTTTTGCCCTGGTGATCGCTGTATAGATCAGGTTCCTCTGGAGCATGATATAGTGGTTCATCAGCACGGGGATCACTACGACGGGGTACTCCGACCCCTGGGATTTATGAATGGTCACCGCATATGCCAGTACGAGTTCGTCCAGTTCCGAAATGTCATAAGCCACCATTCTGCCGTCAAAATTCACAAGCAGGTTTTTTTCCTGCGGATCCACCGACTGTATGACGCCGATATCTCCATTGAAGACTTCCTTGTCGTAGTTGTTGCGGATCTGCATCACTTTGTCGCGGGCCCGGAAAATATAGCCTCCGCGGCGCAGGCCGGGTCCCGAGGTCTCCGCGGGATTGAGAGCCTTCTGCAGTTCCTGATTGAGGTTGGAGGCCCCGATGATCCCCCTCTGCATCGGTGTGAGTACCTGAATCTCAGAGGCCGGAATTCTATAATAACGGGGCAGTTTGTTTTTCACCAGGTCGATGATCGTGTGGAGAGCGGCTTCAGCCGGCTCCACAACCCGTCCCTGACCCGCACTCATCCTCTCAGCCATCCGCTCCATATCCGTAAAGAAGAAGTCACTGTTTCGGCCGTTGGATATATCCGGCATGCGGCCTTCGTTGATCCGGTGGGCATTGGTGATGATCCTGCTGCTCCTGGCCTGCCGGAAAATACGGGTCAGCCGGACGACGGGGAAACAGTCCGCGTCAATGATATCGCGGAGGACATTTCCCGCTCCGACGCTCGGCAGCTGGTCAATGTCTCCGACAAAGATGATCGTCATTGTGTCCGGCACCGCCTTGAGAAGATTGTAAAACAGGAGCAGGTCTATCATGGAGCACTCGTCGACGATCAGCACGTCGCCCTCCAGGGGTTCCTCCTCATTTTTGCGGTATCCCTCGGGAGGTCTCATCTCCAGCAGGCGGTGTATCGTCTTTGCCTCCATTCCGGTTGTCTCAGAAAGACGTTTTGCGGCCCGGCCGGTGGGTGCTGCCAGGAGGATCTTCGCTCCCGCCCCCCGGAAAGCCTCGATGATGCCCAGGGTGGTGGTCGTTTTTCCTGTGCCCGGACCGCCTGTGAGCACGAGGATTTTACTCCCTGCAGCCATGAGGATAGCCTGCATCTGGACATGGTCGTAATGCATTCCCGTGCGCGACGCGACCTTTTCCGCAAGGCCCGTTGTGTTGACCCTGATGCCGTCCTGATTGCGGTATATAGCGGCCAGCCGCCTCACAGATCCGGTCTCGGCAAAAAAGAAGGGAGGCAGATAGATGGCGTCCTCCGGGGCAGGAATGTCCTGTTCCTCCCCGGTGCCGCGCGCCGCGCAGGCCGTCCCGGTGGCAGACATCCCGGTCTCAGAGACTGTTTCAGTCCTGCCGGTGTCCGGCAGCACAGGCTGTACGATCACATCATGATTGCGGATCATCTCATCCAGTGTCATGGACAGGATATTATCCTCAACTCCAAGAAGTTCGGTCCCTTTTTTCAGCAGCATAGACCGGGTGGCGTAACAGTGTCCCTCGTCCGAAAGACGGTTCAGTGTATAGAGGAGGCCGCTTCTGAGACGGACATAGCGTTCATGGCCGAATCCCATCTTTTCCGCTATGATGTCCGCAGTGCGGAATCCGATTCCCCAGATATCATCAGCCAGCCGGTAGGGGTTTTCCCTTACAATGTCAATGCTCTCATTCCCGTAGGTCTTGAAGATTCTGGTAGCATGGCTCGTGCTCACATCATGTTCCTGAAGAAAGAGCATGATGTTCTTGACTTCCCTCTGTTCCTGCCAGCTCTTTTTGATCTGCTCGACCCTTGCCTTCCCGATCCCCGGTACAGTCATCAGCCGGTCGGGATCCGTCTCGATCACCTCCAGGGTGTCCCTGCCGAACTGTTTCACGATCCTTCGAGCAAACTCGGGACCGACCCCTTTGATCAGGCCGCTCCCGAGATATTTTTCGATTCCATATACAGTGGCCGGCAGTGTCTCCTCAAAGGTTTCGGCAGAAAACTGCCTGCCGTATTTTGCGTCAATCTTCCAGGCGCCTTCCAGGATCAGGACGCTGCCCACATGCACCTCCGGCATCATGCCTACCACCGTCACCAGATCGCTGAACCCCTTTGCCCGGCATTTGATCACCGAGTATCCGTTCAGTTCATTATGATATGTGATGCGTTCAACAACACAGCGCAGCTTTTCCATAGCTTTCCTTCCGCCGCCCCGCAGGAACAATTTTCTGCGCTGACGAAGACCGCCCCGCAGGAACAACTCCGCGCTGACGAAGACCGCCCCGCAGGAACAATTCTGCGCCGGCGAAGGCCGTCCCGCAGCCCGGGGCAGATCTCCGCGGGCGGACTATCCGTTTTTTGCCAAAAAAACAAACCGCCCCGCTTTGCGCGGACCGGATCCCGGATCCCGGATCTCAGATCACACGATGTCCAGTTGAATCCGTTTTGCACGGATCAGATCTGTCCACTCCTCCGAGATTCCTGAATCGGTGATAATGCGGTCCATGTCTTCAATTGCCGCAAAAAATCCCGGATCGACCTTACCGAACTTGGTGGAATCCGTGATCAGAATCTTCTCAAGCGACATCGATATCGCCGCTTTTTTCAGATCTCCTATGTACTGGTCTGTACATGTGAGGCCCATATCCGCATGAATCCCGGACGCGCAAAGGAAAGCTTTCTGGGCCCGGAGCTGTTTTATAAACCTGATCCCCTCTTCAGAGGAAAAAATCCTGGTATTGCGGTGATAATACCCCCCGGCAAGGATCAGCCGTATATTCGGTTTGTCACAGAGCTTAGAGACAATATAGTAGCTGTAGCAGATGACCGTCAGGGGCAGATCGTCAGGGATCATCTCCGGCATCATGCCAGCCGTCGTGCCCGAATCGAGTACGATCACATCGCCGGGCCTGAGCAGACTCACTGCAAACGCATTGATGCGCTTCTTTTCTTCCACACAGTGGACTTCCTCATAGTCATAAGTATACTCCTGCCGGGGGATCTGACCGGAGTCCCCTGTTCCGGACAGGTAAGAAGCGAGAGATGCGGAAACCGTTCCGGGAAAAGCAGGCGCGGTGTTTCCGGAAAGCTCCCTGCCGCCGGAATTCCTGTTCTCCCTGCCGCCCAGCTCATTTTTCTCAATGTACTGAAGGTCCCTTCGAATCGTCATCTGTGAAACAGAGAAGATCTCCGCCAGTTCCGCAATCGAAACAAAGGGGTCTTCTTTCATTTTCTGCAGGATTTTCACAATCCTGACCTCTCGCTTATTCATGTATGATCACCTGTAGGACTCGCCATATTCCCGCAGCGCATAGACAGAGCTGAACCGACAGTTACTTTTTGATATATATGGGTCTCCGTCCTCTCAGTTCTTCGTATATTTCACAATAGTTGCGGTATCGGATCCTGCTGATCTCCCCGCGGCCCAGAGCCTCCTTGACCGCGCAGTCCGGCTCGTTGATGTGGATGCAGCCGTTAAAGCGGCATTTGTTTTCCCATTTTTCGAACTCCGGATAGTAATAGTGCAGTCGGTCCGGTTCAATGTCCTGTACCCACAGCGATGTGAATCCGGGTGTATCTACAAGATAAGTATTCTCTCCTGCCGCGAGCAGTTCCACATGGCGTGTAGTATTTTTGCCGCGGTGGATCTTGCGGCTGAGTTCCCCTGTCTGCATGTTGGCGTCGGGACACAGCATATTGATCAGAGTGGATTTGCCGGCTCCGCTGGGACCGGTCAGCACCGTAGTCCTGCCGCGCAGGATCTCTTTTACCTCATCGAGGCTCTCGGGAATGAAGCTGCTGATAAAGAGTACAGTGCACCCGCAGGCCTCATAGGTCTCTCTGAGTTCATCGATTTCTTCCTGTGTGGCGATGTCCTTCTTGGTAAAGCAGAGAATGGCATTGAGTTCCCTCTCCTGCATGGTAATCAGGAACCTGTCCAGCATGTTGTAACTCGGAGCGGGATGCGTTATGGCAAAGATCAGCAGCGCCTGGTCTACGTTTGCGACATTGGGGCGCACCAGCTCGTTTGTTCTGGGCAGCAATTCCCGGACATTTCCCTCCATCGGATCACTGACCGTATCCGTGACATCAATCTCTACATCATCTCCGACGAGAGGCTTTTTGCCGAGGGCACGGAAAATGCCTTTTGCCCTGCACCTGTAAACATGTTCGCCTGTGTGGACTTCATAGAATCCGGCGATGCTCTTGATGATCTTCCCCTTCATGCACCTTCCTGCCGTAATTTTTCTTTCTGACCGATCTCTGCAGTATTCCCTGACATGCCGCAGCGCGCCACCGCGCAGGCATCGTCAAAAGAAAATGACCGCAGATGCCCTGGAGTTCCGCTTTCCGGCTGCTTTCATCACACGCTTATTCTTTCGTGAAGTTCAGTTTTCTGACGATCTCCCTGCTCTCCTCGTACACATTCATTTCAGCCGCGTATTCACTGGTGGCTCCGTTATCCACAGCCTCCTCGATGACATTGGTGTATGTCATATAGAGTGTGCCGCTGGGGGCGGATATGCCTGTGATGGATACCGGGAAGGGGAATGTGGTCGTCGTGGCATTGAGGATTTCCTCCTGGTTGTCCCCGTCTGTCACAATACTCAGGGTCACAGAAGTTCCCTCTTTATAATCTGGATCCTCACTGCGGAGGGGTCCCTTGATCTCCGCCGAGTATGAATATTTGGGTTCGCCGCTGACTTCGAGGTCCACCTGGGTCCCCTCTTCGACGTATTCGCCCTTATTGATAGTCTGGCCTATGACAGTGTTGGGGGCATAACGTCCGGAAGTATCCGTGATTATGGTCTCGCCCGCCACAAGTCCGGCCTTGAGAAGTTCCGATGCCGCCTGCTGCTCTGTCATTCCCAGCAGGTTGGGCACCTGTACCAGTCCGCTCAGGTCCGGTCCCTTGCTGACATAAAGAGTCGCTTCCGATCCGACCGGGATTTCCGTCCCCTGCTCAGGGACCTGTCCGGTCACATAACCGGCTTCCGTCTCATCGGAAAATTCCTCCTGGATCACCGGTACCAGGCCTGCCTGCTGCAGTATGGTCTCTGCCTCCTTCTGCGAGAAGTCCGTCACATCCGGCATCTCGGTTCTCTCGACCATGGCAACAGTGAGAGAAATCGTGGAACCGGCCTCGATCTGCTGTCCCTCAGGTATTCCCGCGTCGATGACAGTTCCCTCGCCGTAAGTATCGGATACCCCGTAAAATACTTCGGAGTTCAGCCCGGCGTTGGCCAGCGCCTTCTGCGCGTCATCCAGAGAATAACCGATCACAGCGGGCATTACAGTCATATTGACATTTGCGGCGGGATCTGCTGCCTGTCCGGATTCCTGCGCCTGCTGTTCCTGTGCCTGCTGCTCCTGCGCCTGCTGTTCCTGTGCCTGCTGCTGAGCCGCAGCCCCGTCCGCGATCTCTATATCAGCGGTATCTTTCCGCCGGTTCATAATGACAAGAACCAGCACCGCAACGATCACGAGAACCGCAACGATGGAGAGCATCTGGACGATCCTGTCCAGACGGCGCTCACCCTCTTCCTCCGATTCATCTAAGCTTTCCCCGTCGTCGGGCAGGTTTGGCAGAGATCCATCCTCCGCCCCTTCGGGAACGGAATTTCCATCTGTCCCTCTTTCATCGGTCCTGTTTTCGTTTCCGGCCGCAAGAGATCCCTGAACAGGGCTCTCCGCCGTATCCGGAGAGGGCGCAAGTGTTTTTCGCCGGATTTCCTCCCGGTCCGCGGAACTCATGGCCCGCGTCTCCGACAGGCTGTCATCCTGCATGCGCCTGACAAAACTGCCGTCCGGATCATTGAGGGAATGCCGGAGGTCAGCCACCAGTTCCTCCATGGTCTGGTAGCGCCTGTCAGGGCTCTTCTCACAACATTTCAGCACGATCTGCTGGACGCTGTAAGGAAGATCCGGCACAAATTCCGCCGGGTCCGGAAAAGGTTCCTGAATGTGCTTCAGAGCGATGGCGACCGTCGTATCCCCCTCATAGGGGACACGTCCTGTCAGCATCTCGAACAGAGTGACTCCCAACGAATAGACATCGCTCTTCTCATCGCTGAATCCCCCGCGCGCCTGCTCGGGAGAAGTGTAGTGCACAGAACCCATGACATTGGAAGTGATGGTATTGGAGGTGGAAGCTTTGGCGATTCCGAAGTCTGTCACCTTCACCTTTCCTTCCTTGGAGATAATGATGTTCTGCGGTTTAATATCCCTGTGAATGATATGGTTGCGATGCGCGGCAGCAAGCCCCATCGCGACCTGAATAGCGACCGTCACTGCTTCTCTGGGTGACAGCTTTTCTTTTTTCTCTATGTACTTCTTCAGCGTGATTCCATTTACCAGCTCCATGATGATATAGTAGCTGGACTTTTCCTCTCCGACATCGTAGACATTTACGATATTGGGATGCATCAGACCTGCCGCCGCCTGTGCCTCCGCCCTGAATTTGGAGACAAATGTGGCGTTCTCCGAAAACTCCTGCTTCAGTACTTTGACGGCAACCATGCGGTTGAGCCGGTGGTCTTTTGCTTTATATACATCGGACATTCCTCCGGTGCCGACTTTTTCCAGCACCTCGTAACGGTCCGCAATCAGCATTCCTATCTTAATCATCTTCTCTCCATCCTTCAGACAGTCCGCGTTCCCCTGTTTCTGAACCGGTCAGGATCTTCGTACAGTTTCCTTACAGAAGTCCGGAATCAGGTATTCCTGAACAGCTTCCTGTATCAAAAGGGTTGACGAGTATTGCGGAAATATTGTCTTTTCCTCCGGCCATGTTTGCCGCATAGACCAGTCGGTCCGCCGCCTTCTCAAGACTCCTGAAGGAAAAAACGATCCTGGCTATGTCCTCATCCTCCAGCATAGTCGTCAGTCCGTCCGAGCACAGCAGAAGAATATCCCCCTCCGAAAGCTCCTCGCGGAACAGATCGACTTCCAGGTCGTCTTCAGCTCCCACCGCCCTGGTGATAATGTTCCTGTCCGGAACCAGCCGGGCCTCCTTCCTGTCAAGCTTTCCGGCCCGGACCATCTCCTCAACAAGAGAGTGGTCGACAGTGACCTGCCTGATCCCGGCCGGTTCATGGAGAATATACAGCCTGCTGTCTCCGACGTTGGCGGCGAGCAGCCGGTTGTCCTTCACAACGGCAGCGACAAAAGTTGTCCCCATACCGAACATGGCAGGGTTCTTTGCCGCGATGGCGCGAAGCTCCCTGTTGGCCTCCTGAATTGCTTCTTTCAGTACACGCGCAGGATCCCCGTCCACTGCATGCCCGGCTTTGGAAGACACATAATCTACTGTGAACCTGGATGCGTAGTCTCCTGCATTGTGACCGCCCATCCCGTCCGCTACAATGTACAGGCTGGAAAGAGATCCCACCGGAATATCACTTGTAAATACATAGTCCTGGTTCATTTTTCTCTTTCTTCCAGTATCTGTGATTGAAAAAGATGATGGCATTCTGTTTTCTCCCCTTTGTCACTTTTGTCCGTCAGATCCGGTGCGCAGCAGTCCGCCGTCACAGGACCGGCATTTCTGCCGTGGTATTATTACTCCGTTTATATCAGACAGTCCCGGGCTCCTGCTCCGCATACCTGTTTCTGAGCTGGCCGCAGGCACCGTCAATATCTTTGCCCAATGCTCTTCTAATACTAACATTTACACCATGTTTTTCAAGTTCCATTTTAAAAGCCCGCACCCCCTCGCTGTCGGGATGACTGAATCCGCGCTCCCTGACAGGGTTGACCGGGATGAGATTGATATGGGCTCTGAGGGGCTTCGCCAGCTTTACCAGACCCAGCGCGTCCGCTCTGCTGTCATTCACGCCCTTGATCAGGCTGTACTCGAAAGTGACCTGCCTTCCTGTCACACGGGAATACTCACCGCACGCCTCCATCAGCTCTGCGATCGACCAGCGGTTGGCAACCGGCATGATCTTCCTTCGCTGTTCATCCGTCGCGGCATGCAGGGAAAGGGCAAGCGTGACATGCAGTCCCTCCCCGGTAAACCTGCGTATTCCGGGCACGATCCCGCAAGTGGAGACTGTCACCGAGCGCTGACTGAGATTCATTCCTTCGGGACAGGTCAGCAGTCTCAGAAAGCGTATGAGATTGTCGTAGTTGTCAAAGGGCTCTCCCATTCCCATCACTACAACGTGGGAGATTCTCTCACCTGTCTCCCTGGCGATCGCGTAGATCTGCTCCAGCATCTCCGAGGCGGTGAGGGAGCGGACGAGACCGTGCAGGGTCGATGCACAGAAGCCGCAGCCCATCCTGCAGCCCACCTGGGAGGAAATGCAGACACTGTTTCCGAAATGATAGCGCATAAAAACGCTCTCCACGAGACATCCGTCCGGCATGGCAAACAGATATTTCCTGGTTCCGTCTACGCCGGAGACACGGCAGTCGACCTGCCTGGCCGTCACCAGGGGATATTTCTCCGCCAGCTCCCGGCGGAGCCCGGCCGGAAGATTGGACATCTCCTCATAGCCCGCCGCCCGGGAAACATGGATCCATTGGAAAAGCTGTCTGGCCCGGAAGGCGGGAAGACCTCTTCCCTTCACAAAGCCGGCCAGTTCCTCAGGATACATGGATTTAATGTCTGTGATCGATTCCGGTATGTCGTGCCCGTCCCGGTTTATATTGTTTATATTCAGGTCCGGGTTTCTGTTCGGATCCGGGTTTCTATTCATAGGTTCGGAAAAACCCCCGTTCTCATTATTTCATTGATATACAGGATATACAAAAAACGCGCGGTCCGGTAAACTTCTTCAAAATCTTCCGGTGTGCCGGAGCCGCGCGGTCCGCTAAGCTTCAAAAAAACAATATTGCTGAGCTAATTTTTAAAATAATATTGCTGAGTTTATCTCATAAAAACAATATTGCTGAGTTTATTTCTTTCTGAATCTGGCCACAAAAAAGCCGTCTGTGCCGTGTACATGAGGAAGAAGCTGCAGTCTGTTTCCGCGGATTCCCGGTATGGCTGCCGGAAGGAAGGCATGGAGATCATCCGGAATAAGTCCCAGCTCCGATTCGATCCAGTCGGCATTGTCGTCGTTCTCCAGGCGGCTGATCGTACAGGTGCTGTAGATCAGAACACCGCCGCTTTTGAGATAACGGACCGAATTGGCAAGGATCTCCCTCTGCAGGGCCTGGAGGGAAGCGATCCCCTCAAGGCTTGCCCTGTACTTGATATCCCTCTTTTTTCCGATGACACCGAGGCCTGAGCAGGGCAGGTCGCAGAAGACCACATCCGCTTTCTCCCCGTCCTCCGGGAAAAAGACACGGGCGTCGCGCTCAATGACTTCGATATTTTCTATATGAAGGCGCCGGGCGCCCTCCCTGATCTTATCAGTCTTTTTCCGGGACAGGTCAAAGGAAAACACCGTCCCGATGCCGCCGGAAGGTTCACATCCCTCCCCGAGCAGATCCGCGGCAAAAAAGCTCTTGCCGCCAGGAGCCGCGCACACGTCAAAAACGGTCTCGGAACCCCTCAGCCCCGCCGCTTTCACCGCGACCATGGAGCTCTCGTCCTGGACCGTCCACAGGCCTTGTGAAAATCCGGGAAGCTTCTGAAGATTCGACGTCCTGCGCAGGCGGATGCTGTCCTGAAGCCACCTTCCCTCCTCCACTTCGGCGCCGGCATCGCGCAGCTGCCCGATCAGCCTGACGCGGCTTTCTGAAGGGTCTTCCCCCGGATCCATGTGTCTGATCCTGGCAGAGACCGGAAAGATCTGCATGAGCGCTCCCAGAAGCTGCTCTGTCTCTTCTCTCCCCAGTTCCTGTTCCCACATCTGCACAAGCCATTCCGGGGAGGAGAAGCGCTGTGACAGATCCATCTCTTTCAGATTCTCTTCCCGAGCGGCATTTCTCAGCACACCGTTGACGAATCCTGACAGACGTGCCGGAGCGTGCTTTTTTGCCAGCCGGACTGACTCATTGCAGGCCGCGCTCACAGGGACGGCATCCATATAGCAGATCTGATAAATTCCCATTCTGAGAATCTGGCGGACCGCCGGATGAAGCCTGTTGACAGAGCGCTTTGTCAGCTGCTCGATCCTGGCATCGAGCTCCATCCTTCTCTCGATGACCCCCTCCAGCAGCCGTTTGATGAAAGCCCTCTCTGAGACGCTCATGCGGGCGCAGTCGTCCAGAGTACGCTTTACCAGAATATTACTGAATGTCTGATTTTTTTCATGCGAAAGAAGGGCAAGCAGGACCACTTCTCTCTCGTCCCGGATTGCCCTTCTGTTTTCTGTTTTTTCAGTCGTTTTCCGGCGCTTTGCGCCGTCCGTCCTCTCTGTGCTCATCTGCGGCGGCGTCCGTTGTTCACGATCATGAGAAGACGCAGGAGCTGAAGCACGGATGCGGCTGCGGAAGCGACATATGTGAGAGCCGCCGCGTTCAGTACGGCGCGGCTTCCCTGCACCTCGTTCTGGCCGAGGATCCCGTAATCCTGCAGCATGACCAGGGCACGCCTGGAAGCATCAAATTCAACCGGAAGCGTCACCAGCTGGAAGAGCACTCCGAAGGAGAACAGATAGACACCGATCATGGCCAGAGAACTGTTCAGGCCAAGGATCAGGCCCAGCATCACGATCCAGATTCCGATATTGCTGCCGATATTCGCGACAGGCACCAGGGCCGTCCTGAACCTGAGCGGGAGATATCCCGTCTCATGCTGCATGACATGGCCGCACTCATGGGCCGCCACGCCGATTGCCGCGACAGAGGTGGAATTGTAAGTGGTATCTGAAAGATTCACCACACCTGTGGACGGATTGTAGTGGTCCGTGAGTTCACCGGCCACATGCTGTACCTGAACTCCGGTCACACCGTTTCTGCGAAGGATCATCTCCGCCGCCTGCGCGCCTGTCATGCCGCTGGCGCTGCGCACATTCGCGTATTTTCTATAGGCGGATTTTACATGGGCACTCGCCGCAAGGCAGAGCACCGCACCGATGATGACCAGTATATATGTCGGATCCATAAAACCATACCCGTAATACATATCGGGGCCTCCTTTCTCTTACACAAAGACCGCGCGGATTCATGCGGGTTCAATTGTATGTACCGCCGTGTTTCTTTCCACACACACGACGATATAAAAATACATCGGTATTGTGAACAAATGATGGAATAATTCTTCTAAAAAAATAATGTTTTAAAAAAAGAATGTTTAAAAAACTTCCTGTCGATCCTTTTCTCCGCCTGCTGTCCCCGCGGAACAGCCTGCCGGAGCAGGGAAACTCACATGTAGGAAGCGGCGTGTGCTGCCGCGTCTTCGACTCTCTCAGTCCGCTCCAAGCACTGTTCCGGCGGGCACCCTGGTGCCGCGAAGGAAAGCATCCGACGTCATTCTCTTCTTGCCTTCCGCCTGCACTTCCAGGACTGCCAGCACCCCGCTGCCGGTCCTGACATAGAGGGCCTTTTTGTCTGAGCCAAGCACCTCCCCGGGAACTGCCTGCTCCGCCGGTTTCATTCCGGACAGGGCAGGGTCCGCGTCCTCCATGGTCTTTGCGCTCCATATTTTCAGCACATGACCATTCAGCAGAGTGTAAGCGCCCGGCCAGGGGAGCATACCCCTCAGGCTTCTCGCGATCTGCTCCGCGGATCCGGACCAGTTGATCTCCCCCATCTCCTTGCGGAGCATGGGAGCATAGGAAGACTTTTCATCATCCTGGCGGATCGGGTTGATTTCTCCTGCCTCGATCGCGGGCAGGTGGCGGACGATCATCTCGCCCCCGAGTTTTGCCAGCTTCTCGTAGAGGCTCTCCCCGGTCTCATCAGGGCCGATCGGGACAGACTCCTGGAAGAGAATATCTCCGGTATCCAGTCCCGCATTCATCTGCATAAGCGTGATGCCGCTCTCCCGGTCGCCGTTGATCACGGCCCACTGGATCGGAGCCGCCCCGCGCAGCCTGGGAAGAAGCGAAGCATGGATATTGACGCAGCCCAGACGGGGGATGTCCAGAAGCTCCTGAGGAAGAATCTGGCCGAATGCCGCCACAACGATCAGATCCGGCGCAAGACTTCTGATCTTTTCAATCGCGTCCGCCTCCCGGATCTTTACCGGCTGAAACACGGGTACTCCCCATTTTTCCGCGCACATTTTGACAGGTGTCTGAATTACCTTTCTCCCGCGCCCCTTCTGCCTGTCAGGCTGTGTAACCGCAAGCACGACCTGCTGTCCGGCTGCACAAAGCGCGTCGAGAGCTGATACCGCAAAATCGGGCGTTCCCATAAAAATGATTCTCATATCTGCAGTAATATCCTCCCTTGCCCCGGGCTGTCGATTCAGAACCCGCTCAGACCGCTTTTTCAGGATCCGGTCAGGCTTCTTCTGTCTCTTCCTGAGCCTGTTCTGCCTCTTCTTCCATTTCCTTCTCGAGCTCTGCGGCGTCGCGGAGCTCACCTTCGACCTTCTCCACATAGAGATGGCCGTCCAGATGATCCAGTTCATGGCAGATGGCCCGCGCGAGGAAATCCTCCGCCTCCATCTCCCACTCGTTCATATCCAGATCGTTATAGCGTACAACGACACGGTTCGGACGCGTCACAACACCCAGTTTCCCGGGTACTGACAGGCAGCCCTCGTAACCGGTCTGCTCACCGTCCTGCTCTATAATCTCGGGATTGAGCATTGTATAAGGCTCATCCCTTTCCTCTGTGATGTCAATTACAACCAGCCTCTTGAGAATTCCGACCTGCGGGGCCGCCAGGCCGACACCGCCCGACTCATACATAGTCTCCAGCATATCCTCCGCGAGTGCGCGGATCCTCGGTGTTACATCCTTGATTATCTTTGCCTTTTTTTCCAGGACAGAATCGCCCATTTCCCTGATTGTACGAAGTGCCATATATATCCTCTCTAAACTATCAAAATATCCGGAGCCCTGAACAGGTTCCATATAATTCCCGGATTGTCTGTTATCTTTCAAAACAGGAAGCCCGGCCAGGATCCATACCTAGAACGCGTTGATCGGGTCAAAATCAAATTGAATATCGACATTCCGGAAGCGCGTATCTCCGTTTTTTCCGCCTCCTGCCTTGCCGGCGGCGGACGTCATGGCTTCGATTATGTCTTTACAGCATACCAGTGTATCATATTTTTCAGACTTTATGTATAAAACAAATCTGAACATATCCCTCAGCTTCTTCAGTGAGGCCCCGGAGGGGCCGATCAC
>ODAJ012174889.1_pt1 | contig 14364 bp, 7 predicted proteins | sample 1539241 | NCBI WGS metagenome assembly ODAJ01 (sample SAMN02144231, study PRJEB22623) | gut metagenome | biome: sheep rumen | host: Ovis aries | place: New Zealand
GGCAGTTCAGATCTGATACCGCGGGATAACCAAAAGCAGACGCCGCGCTGCGCACGCCCCGCAGAATCGCCTCTGAGACTGCCCATGCCGCAAGGGAACCGACAGTGTCTATTCCTGCAATGACTTCTGTGTCCGGGCTTTTTATATTTTGACCAGCCGTCTCTTCAGCCCGGTTTTCCATCTCTTTGGGCTGTTTTTCCCTCTCTTTGGCATTTTTTTGATGCCCCCTGTATCTGCCGTTGACAGACAGGGCAATGATGCTGTCTCCGTCCCCGGATGTGTGGACCGGGGCGATGGACCTGGCAAAGCCGTCATGAGCCATGGCCGCGATCTTGCACAGTTCCGGTTTCCTGAACCGGGCATTGGTAAAGACAATTCCGATCGTCGTATTCAAAGCAGCAGCCTGCATTCTGGCCGTTTCCATTTTTCTGAGATATGTGATCATCTCACGGTAATCATAGAGCCTTCCGTCGTCGGCGCGGGCGCCGGCGATTTTTTTGCCGGTCTTCCAGTCATAAATGTCCCCGAAAGCATTTACCGCAATGATGGCGCCGACCATGAGATCTCCCTGACGCAGAAGGCAGGAACCGATCCCTGATTTCATGGCGTGTTCCCCTCCTGCATATTTGCCGATCGTTGCCCCGCAGCCGGCTCCGTAATTTCCGCAGCGGAAGTTTCCCCTCTCCCCCTCTTCCGCGAGGCGGCAGGCTGCGTAAGCCATTTCCCGGTCCGGGCGGATATGAGGGTCTCCTACAGGAAGGTCAAAGAGGTCAACCTGTGTGACCAGGGGGACACGAATGTCGCGGACAGCGACTCCGATTCCTTTTTCCTCCAGATAACGCATGACTCCCCCGGCCGCATCAAGGCCGAAGGCACTTCCCCCTCCCAGGACAGCCGCGTGAATGCTCTGAGCCGTCGTGACCGGGTCCAGGATCGCGGTCTCACGGACGGCGGGTCCGCCTCCTCCTATGTAAATGCCAGCCGCCATCCCCTGAGGGTCCTCGCTGAGAAGGACTGTGATGCCGGTTCCGGCCTGAGCGTTCTCTGTCTGCCCGATCCGGATTCCCGGAAAAGCTTCCAGACCAGTCTCTATGATCTCTTCTGTTTCCCATTCCCTGTTTTCGATGACTGTATTTTCATTGTTCAGCATTACTTTTATCGCTCCGATTATTCAGTCAGTATTCTATCCCTGCGTTTTTAATCAGCGCCGGGCTTTCCTTGCCCTGCAGTCTCTTCGAAGCCGCACAAGGCAGTTCTTTCAATCTGCTCCGGGTATTCCTGCTCCGCAGGTCCTGCCGGTGGAGAATCTTCCCCCTGCCTTCAATACACACCTGTCTCCCGAAGGGCGATCAGGGCAGATCCCTTCGCTGCAAGCCCCGGCTCCAGAACATAGCTGTGGCGGATCCATTCGGATACGGCAGAAGCGTTTCCTCCTGTCAGGATCAGCGTCAGAGGACTTCCGATCTGTTCTTCGACATGAAGAGCCAGCCCGTCGATCATGGCTGCGGTTCCGACAACAGCCGCAGAGAGCATACAGCCGGAGGTATCTGTTCCGATCAGTTTTTCGGGAGGTACAGGACCCGGCAGAAGCTCCGGAAGCTGTGCGGTCCCTGTGCGCAGGGAATGCAGCGCGGTCCGCACGCCCGCCCCGATCATGCCGCCCAGAAACTTCCGGTCGGCACTGACGATATTGATGGTCGTCGCCGTTCCCATATCCACAGTCATGACGGGCAGCGGATAGCGGGCTGCTGCCCAGGCAGCGTCCGCGACGCGGTCAGCGCCGACCCGGTCCGGAACAGGGATCTTCTCAAAAGAAAGTCCGGTACTGCATTTCCAGTTGATGACAACCGGCAAGTTTTCGCAAATTTTTTCCGCGAGAATTTTTGCGGCAGGTGTACAGGCGGGAACCACGCTGGAGATAGCGACAGCAGTGATCACCGCTGCCCGCCGGCTTTGTTGACCGGGCTCCGGGCTGTGAAATTGCGAAGATTCCTGTTGACACCCCCGCAGTGCTTCCGGCAGGGAATCCACCAGTTCCCGGCTGTCAGGAGACTGGCCTGAATCCGGGGCTCGGATCCCGAACCTGCCCAGCACACGGCCGGCTTCTTTCAAAAAAACAGAAGTATCTTTTCCTGTCTCTGTAGGGATCTTCTCAGAAAAAACAATATCAAAGTCCACTGCGCCGGGAGATGATCCCGCCATGTTCTCCTGAGATCCCGAATCCTCATTGTTCTGCCCCGCGGAGGCGGTGATGGATTTTAGCCCTGTCACCTCCAGGCCTGTAAAAGCGATTGTCGTATTTCCTATATCAATTGCCAGGACCACGCCTCACTTCTCCTCTTTCATTGATTGGATCTTGTCCAGTATCTTTGCCGCCACATCGTCTTTACTCATGATGGGCAGTTCCTGAGCGCCCTCTTTTGTGATAAGGGTGACGACATTGGTATCGGTGCCGAATCCCGCCCCGGCAGTCCGCAGGCTGTTGGCTACGATCATATCCAGTTTTTTCTTCACAAGTTTTTTGGAAGAATTTGCCAGCATGTTTTCTGTCTCCATGGAAAAACCACAGACAAAAAGTCCCGGGTGGTGGTTTTCGGCCACCCAGCCCAGAATATCCTGCGTCCTCACAAGGGGAATCGACATACTGTTGTCGCCGGACTGAACGATGGGACTGGAGTCATCCGCCATTCCTTTTTTGATCTTGTGATCAGCGACAACGGCCGGACGGTAATCCGCCACGGCAGCAGACTTGATGAGGACATCCGTGTCGGGAAGTTCCTCCCGGATCACATCAAACATGTCCGCGGCAGAGGTTATCTCACGCATCCTGACGAAAGGAACAGGTTCCAGGGCCACTTTGCCCGAGACCAGGGTGACATCCGCTCCGCGCAGCATGGCTTCGCGGGCGATCGCGTATCCCATTTTTCCCGTGCTGTGATTGGTGATATAGCGCACCGGATCCAGAGCCTCCTGAGTGGGGCCTGCCGTGACAACAACCTTTTTCCCCTTCAGGGGTTTATCCGGATAAGCGATCTCATGCTCGATCCAGCGGCAGAGGACCTCGGGCTCAGGGAGTTTGCCGCTTCCCGTGTCGCCGCAGGCGAGATAACCGCTTGCGGAATCAATGATAGTAAAGCCGTATTTTCTGAGCAGGACAATGTTGTCCTGTGTAATAGGATTTTCCAACATGGCGGTATTCATGGAAGGCGAGATATATTTGGGGCATCGCGCCGCCAGGACAACTGTAGTCAGCATATCGTCCGCGATTCCGTGAGCCATTTTAGCGATGATATCCGCCGTTGCGGGAGCGACCAGGATCACATCGGCCTCCTTGGCGACAGAAATGTGCCTGACGTCAAACTGAAAATCCCTGTCAAAAGTATCGACCATGCACTTGCTGCCCGTCAGAGTCTCAAAAGTAAGCGGCGTGATGAATTTTGTGGCATTCTCCGTCATAATGACGTGTACTTTCGCTCCGGCCTTGTGCAGAGCGCTGGCGACATTAGCCATTTTGTAGGCGGCGATACCGCCCGTGATTCCCAGTAAGACACATCTCCCGTTCAGATTTTTCATAATTACCTCGTATATATGTAGTTTTGAACAGCTCACAGCTTCAAATGATTTAGGACAAATAGCGCGCACTGCCATTCGCTTTTCGCGTAGCAGCCCGTCAGTAATGACGGACTACCTCAAACCGCTCCAGCTCATAGTCTTCCTCATCGGTGTCAAGCCCCGCCTTCTGCAGGGCGATCGAGATCTGTTCCTCAACAGTGTCGACACCGTCCAGGTTGGGCAGCAGCAGCCCCCTCCTGCGCCCCTTTGTGACGATCACGCCGTAACGTTTCACATCCAGCTGATCCGGAGAGGAGATTTTCTCTGTCTCTCCCAAAACGTCAACCGTAATCTCAAGAGAATCCAGTTCGGAAGGCCGGATGGGGGAAAAGCGGGGATCCCGCAGTGACGCGCTCAGAGCGTTCTGCGCAATTTCCCTGGCGATACAGCTGCAGGTCGGCGCGATCGTACCGATGCATCCGCGGAGCCTTCCATCCTTGTGGATGGAGACAAAAGCTCCCGCGCGGCGATGGCGCAGTTCCTCCTGGGAATCCGGAAATCCCTGAGTTTCCTGAGGTCTTTGTGTCTCCTGCAGATCCGCCGATCCTTTTTCCGGTCCCCGGTCCGCCCGGGCTGCTCCTGCATCAGGGTCACCGGTCTTTCCCGCCGAATCCAGCAGGGCAAAGATTTCCGCATCAGGAAGGGCTTTGTGCCTGTTCACTGCATACTCCACACCCCTGCGCGCCAGCTGAACGTAAATGTCCTCATCCGCCCTTTTCAGGAGAAGGTCCTTTTGTTGTTTCTTTTTCCAGAGATCCAGAAAATGACGCATCTGATCCTCTCCTGTCACCTGATATGTACAGATCCCGTATCCGACACCGAAGGTCCCCTCGTGGGAGAGCCTGTGGGCGCGGACAGCTTTCCCGTCCAGGGCACCCGCCATGATGACAAAGCTGCGATGTCCGCACTCAGCCGCGCGCTCGCAGAAGGTCTCGTCAAAATCGAGAAGTTCGTCAAACTGGGCCCGTCCCATGACGTCCATGATCCTCTCATCATAAACCGGTCCGTTTTCATCGAGACCATAGGGGCCGTCTTTTTTCAGCTTGTGGGACAGATCGCCGCTGGCGATCAGGACAACACGTCTGTCCGTTTTTTCCACTGCCTCACAGATCTTCTGTCCCAGCAGGTAATGATCCGTGAGGGGCAGGCCGGACAGGCCGATCCGGACAACCCGGTAGGAAGCAGGGTCCAGATGCCGGTTGAGAAAATAAAGAGGGATCATAGTACCGTGATCCAGACCTGGATCTCTTTCCCCCATGGTCCCCGCGGGAAAATCGTCCCTGTCACAGATTCCGCACAGGGTGTGGACCAGTTCATAGTCATAGTCCGCCCTGATCCGCACATTCCGCGCCCGGAAGCGGCGGAAGTCCCCCTCCGCGTCAAGGCCCGGAGAAATATGAAAATAATCGCTGTACATCACACTGTGCGGGGACGTGATGATCACTGTCTCCGGTTTCAGGGAGGCAGCAAATGCCATTGCCTTCTGATACGCGTCCGTTGTCGCACGGATCTTTTTTTCCTCACCGCGGCCGATTTCCGGAAGGATGATCGGCGGATGGGGCACCATCACTGCGCCTAAGATCGACATCTCTTTCCTCCTCCTGGGATCTTCTGTCCTTCAGCAGTTGCCTGTATATACATATTTCAGTGTCTCGCGCGCGACATCGGCGAGCCGGTATACGGTCTCCACTCTGGTCGCGGGTACTTTCCATTTGTATCTGGGGAAATAGCGTGACACATGAAGGGGGATCTCCCGGCCGCGTCCTCCGCAAAGGGAGGCGATCCACGCGGTCATCTCCCGCATCTCCTCCTCACTGTCATTTTTATCCGGGATGATCAGTTTTGTGAGTTCCACGTGACAGCCCTGTGCCGCCCCGGCTATAAAGTCTTTTACCATGGCCAGATCACCGCCCAGAAAATCGCGGTAAAACTCTTCCGTAAATCCCTTGAGGTCGATGTTCATGGCGTCAATATAGGGCAGGATCTCACGCAGAATCTCCTTAGATGCCATACCATTGCTGACCAGCACTGTCCGCATACCGTGCAGGCGGAACAGCCGGGCCGTGTCACGCACAAACTCCCAGCCGATCAGGGGTTCATTATAGGTAAAGGCAATCCCGATATTGCCCCTGCTTTGCAGATCCAGAGCCAGCGCGCACAGCTGGTCCGGGGTATAGACCGCAGTCTCCAGAGTCCTCTGTCTGTTTCCCTCCCGAAAAGTCACAGGATTCAGACCTTCAGACCCGGCATGTCTGTTTTCCTCCCTGGCTGAGGCGATCTCATAATTCTGGCAGAAAGGACATCGCAGACTGCAGCCATAGCTGCCGACTGAAAGGATATTGCTGCCGGGAAAGAATCTGGCGAGGGGCTTTTTTTCAATCGGATCCAACGCCAGAGCTGTCAGCCTTCCGTAATTGGAAGCGGTCACCGTCCCGTTTACATTTTTTCTGGCCCCGCAGGCTCCCGTCTGCCCTTCCTCCAGCTGGCACCGGCGAAAACAGACATTACAGTTGGTTTTCATAGCACCCTCCATTCTTAAAGAAATTATAGCAAAACGCCTGTCTTTTGTACATGAGGGCTCTTGAACAGGGCTTTCCGCGAGCTTTCCGGCAGCTTTTTTACTGCAGCAGATAATCCGCGAGAACGTAATTGCTTACATCCACTCCTCTGTCGGTCAGTCTGTATCCGCCCGGCGTTTTCTCCAGGACACCCTGTGAGATATGTCTTTCCAGAATCCGCCCGTAGACCTGCTCTATACTTTTTCCAAATCTTTCCGTAAATACAGCATTACGGACGCCCTTTGTCATCCGCAGGCCCAGAAACATGAATTCCTCAATCTGTTCTTCCGCTGACAGAGAGTGCAGATCTGTGCGGATCAATGCTGTTATCCCGGTCTTTTCCACCTGTTTCGCCTTATCCGTCTGCCCGTTCTTTTCCGCCTGTTTCGCCTTATCCGTCTGCCCGTTCTTTTCCGCCTGTTTCGCCTTATCCGCCTGCTCCGGCTTATCCGTCTGCTCCGTTGCGTCCACCCGGTCCTTTTGGCTTCCAAGCACTTCCAGATATTCCCGCAGATCTGTGCAGTTGGAGAAGCGGGTTCCGTTTACATAAGATGCTGCCCCTATTCCCAGACCAAGGTAAGGATGACCGGTCCAGTATCCGCTGTTGTGGCGGCACTCTCTGCCCGGGAGCGCATAGTTTGAGATCTCATAGCGCTGATATCCGTGTTCCGAGAGAAAAGCCCCTGTATAATGATACATTTTCCTGTCCGTGTCCTCGTCGGGAAGCGCAGGAAGAGAGCCGTTTTCGTACATAGCCGCAAAAGGCGTCCCCTCCTCAATAATCAGACTGTATGCGGAAATATGTTCAGGAGCCCATCGGACTGCCTGCTCCAGCGTATCTGCCCAGCTCTCTAAGCTCTGTCCCGGAAGTGCGCTCATCAGGTCGATGTTGATGTTATCAAATCCTGCTTTCCTGGCATTTTCAAAGGTCTGCCTGGCCTGGGCAGCCGTGTGGATTCTCCCCAGAAGGGCTAGTTCCCTGTCATGCATAGACTGAACCCCCAGGGAGAGACGATTGATACCGGCTGTCTTCAAAACGCGAAGCTTTTCATCATCCGCAGTTCCGGGATTGGTCTCCATACTGATCTCAGCATCTTTCTGTATCGAAAAAAAGGAGTGCAGGGCTTCCATGATCCTGTCGATCTGGCTGCCGCTCAGCACCGAAGGAGTTCCTCCTCCGAAAAAGACAGTGTCGACAGGCGAGCCTGCAGGACATATGGTCTGCATTTTTATTTCATTGATCAAAGCCCTGGTATAGCGTTCCCTGGTCTCTTCATCCTGCGGTCCCGAGAGGAAGTCACAATAACGGCATTTTTTCACACAGAAGGGAATGTGCAGGTACAATGAGTAAAGGGGCCGCGGCAGGGCTGCGGCCTGTGAAAGAGCGCTGAAAGCCTCGCTTACGGGCGTCGCCATTCTGTTCCCCCGGTCAGGTATACAGTTTTTTTGATTATTCTGAAGCAGGTCCACAATCTACACCTGTGAGCCTCCCGATCTGCCGGTCAAGAGTCCTTTCTTTTGTATTTTGGGACGCGTCCGCCGCAGGGCGGAAAATACCTTACGCGGCCCGTGTAATCATGGGGCATAGGCGGCTCTGCCGCACTATGCCCCCGGCCGGGACGCGTCCGCCGCAGGGCGGAAAATACCTTACGCGTCCCGTGTAATCATGGGGCAGAGGCGGCTCCGCCGCACTATGCCCCCGGCCGGGACGCGTCCGCCGCAAGGCGGAAAATACCTTACGCGTCCCGTGCCATAAAAAGAGAAAAGGATCCGCCTTTATTATGTGCCGATCCTTTTCTTCTTTTTCCAGCATTTTTTTTGGCATTTTTGATGACAAACCGGGAGTGTCTCGCGGATCTTTCCGTGAGATCCTCACTGTGTGTCGAGCTTGAGGACATTCATAAATGCTTCCTTGGGAATCTCTACATTGCCCACAGTCTGCATTCTCTTCTTGCCTTCCTTCTGTTTTTCAAGAAGCTTCTTCTTTCGGGAAATATCGCCTCCGTAGCACTTGGCCAGGACATCCTTGCGGACCTGGCGCACTGTCTCGCGGGCGATGACCCGCCCTCCCACAGCGGCCTGAATCGGTACATCGAAGAGCTGGCGCGGGATTTCCTCCTTGAGCTTCTCGCACATCTTGCGGCCGCGCTCATAGGCTCCGTCGGCATGTACGATGAAGGAAAGTGCGTCGACAGGTTCCTTGTTGACCAGAATATCCATCTTTACAAGCCTGGATTCTTCATAGCCCTTGAGTTCATAGTCAAAGGAGGCATAACCCCTGGACCTTGATTTGAGGGCGTCAAAAAAGTCATATATGATCTCGTTTAAGGGGAGTTCGTACTTGAGCACAGCCCTGGTCGTCTCTATATAATCCGTACTGATATAGCGTCCCCGGCGTTCCTGGCAGAGCTGCATGATGGGACCGATAAATTCGGTCGTGACCATGATCTCGGCATTGACGATCGGTTCCTCCATTCGGTCGATGGAAGTGGGTTCCGGAAGGTTGGAGGGGTTGGTCAGTTCCATCATGGTCCCGTCGGTCTTAAATACCTTGTAGACAACTCCGGGAGCTGTGGAAATCAGATCCAGGTCATATTCGCGCTCAAGCCGCTCCAGAATGACCTCCATGTGGAGAAGACCCAGGAATCCGCAGCGGAAGCCGAAGCCCAGGGCCAGAGACGTCTCGGGCTCGAAGAACAGCGAGGCATCGTTGAGCTGCAGTTTCTCCAGGGCATCTCGCAGATCCGGATATCTGGGAGTCTCGGAAGGATAGAGTCCGCAGTAGACCATGGGCTGGGCCTTCTTATAACCCGGCAGCGCCTCATCGCAGGGGCGTTCGCTCTCCGTGACAGTGTCACCGACGCGGGCATCGCGGATGTTTTTGATCGAGGCGGTAAAATAGCCGACCATACCGGCTGAGAGCTCCTCGCAGGGAATAAACTGACCGGGGCCGAAATAACCGACCTCGACGACCTCTGCCATAGCGCCGGTCGCCATCATTTTCACCTTTGTCCCCCTGCGCAGCCTGCCGTCCCGCAGCCTGCAGAACACAATGACTCCCTTGTAGGAATCATACAGGGAATCGAAGATCAGGGCCTTGAGCGGAGCATCGGAGTCTCCATCCGGGGCCGGGATATTTTTTATCACGGCCTCCAATACTTCCTCCACGCCGATCCCCTGCTTGGCAGAGATCAGGGGTGCTTCCGATGCATCGAGCCCGATGACGTCTTCGATCTCCTCCCGGACTTTTTCAGGTTCTGCTGACGGCAGATCGATCTTGTTGATAACCGGAAAGACATCGAGATTGTGCTCCAGAGCCAGATAGACATTTGCCAGGGTCTGTGCCTGAATTCCCTGCGTGGCGTCGACCACCAGGATGGCTCCGTCACAGGCCGCCAGGGACCTGCTGACTTCGTAGTTGAAGTCCACATGTCCGGGAGTATCAATGAGATTGAAAATATACTCCTCCCCGTCCCGCGCGGTATAAACCAGCCGGACTGCCTGGGATTTGATCGTGATGCCTCTCTCACGCTCCAGCTCCATATTGTCCAGAATCTGATCCTGCATCTCGCGGCTGGTGAGCAGTCCTGTCTTTTCAATCATGCGGTCTGCCAGAGTGGACTTGCCGTGATCTATATGTGCAACAATACAGAAATTTCTGATTTTGTCCTGGGTAATTTCTTTTTGCATAAATCCTCATCCATATGATGCGCGGGCTTCCGGTCACCCGCCGGCTGCCCGCCGGCCAGTGTGTTACCGGTAGGGAACTGTCACGAAATGTACTATGCAGCCTGCGCAGAATGATTTTTTGATAACAGGGAAGAAAACAAGGCTTTCTGACCAGGTTATCGAAGAATCAGGCAGGATGTTTGGATTAATTCGTGACAGATCCTGACTATCAGTGGCAAAAGGTCATTGAGTCAGAACCGTCAGGTCATTTATCTGAAATCAGCATGACGCCTCCGGCAGACGAAAATAATCCGCCTGCCGGAGGCACACCGCTTTGCGGCCGGTAATCTGTCTGTACGTTCTGCAGGTCCCTTACTCGTTCTCCTTCAGATAGACCTGTACACGGCTCTGGATAATGTCAGAAACTTCCTCTGCCGACTTCTGACCGGCAAAGTAGGCTGCAGACTCTTCCTTGATGATCTTCATGATCTGTGTCTCGGAATTGACCTGGTACTTCATGCTTTTCAGAATATTCTTGACAGCGTCTATATCACTCTGGCCAAATTCGGGAAGTGTGTTCGGCCCCTCCCCGAAATCAGAGGAATCATCCATGATCTCGTCTTCGCCGATCACGACCTCTTCCGCGAGTGCAGATGTAGAAGCTGTTTCCGCATTCGCAGCCTCTTCAGCCAGATACTGTTCGTATTCTTCGTGAGTACCGTCAAATGCTTCTTCACTGACGAGCTTTCCTGTCAGCTCCTCGGATTCTTCCCAGGTTCCGTCTTTTATAGCGGATTCATCGATTCCGACTTCACCTTCCGAATCATCCTCATAGTCCACGCCTGTCAGCAGATCAGAGTCCTCTTCTGATTCCGCGTCCATTTTGTTCTGATCGATGATCCTCTGTCCCTGCGCATCGATCGCTTTCTCACTGATGGGAAGAGACGATTCAATACTCATCTGATAATCAGGAAGAAGGAAGCGGCGGACAAATTCCCAGCAGCCTTCAGGTTCGGATGTGCTGTTGCTGATTCCGAATTCATTGTAGGACGCGATGATCGGTCCTTTATTATTCTTTGAAGGGAAGCCTGTGACGGTCACATTGAGCTCGCCGAAAAGCTGTCTGGTCATGTAGTAATAATCGAAGATTGAGTTAATGTACTGTACCGCGAGCAGAGCGCTGTCGGAAAGATACTGAGTATAATAATCGTTATACTGTTCCTCACTGATCGTCTCGGGGCAGTTCTTCGCAAACTCAAGCAGCTGGCGGAACTCCTCGTTATTAAAGTCACAGGTATTCTTTTCGGTATCGATGAACTGATCTCCGGAGAACTCGATGGCGGAGCTGAAGACACCCGCCCTGTCCGCCAGTCCGAAAAGAGCATTTTCATTTATGCCTTTGGAAGCGGCGATCTTCTTGGCTTTCTCAAGCGTCAGATCCTTTCCGTCTCCGATGTATTTTGTCTTGCCGGAGACGCCGACGATCGTAAAGCTGGGGACTACCACGAACATCTTACCGTCCGTGCGGAAAGCATCTACAATATTCTCCAGGAAATCGGATTTGTCGATTTCCTTGTCCGACTCATACTTGTCTGTGAGATCCATGAGCACGCCCTTGGAAATAAAGCTGTTTATGGGCATTCCCGCAGAGAGGAGCATGATATCGGGCGCATTGCCGGTACCGATGTCTGTATTCAGTCTGGTAAGTCCTGTCGTGTCATTGTCGACATTGTTCTCATCATAGTCCGACTCCAGGTCGTACTGGCTGTAATCCACGATCTTGATTCTGTACTTGCTGTTGGTCTTATTGAACTCAATCACCTGTGTACGGACTTCTGCGTCCATATAGTATCCGGCAAGTGTGAGTTCCTTTTTCTCCTCGACATCCTCGGGAGCGACCGGCTCCAGTGTGAACACTCCAACCGAATTATCGCTCTCGTAAGCCTGGATCAGCAGGCGGCCTTCATCGAGTTCGACCAGCCTGGCAAGTCCCTGCAGGTCAAGATCGGAATTGACATAATTGACAACAGGAGTAATGTTTCCGCTCTTCAGATCCACTCCGTAAACACCGTCATCTCCTGCCAGATAAAAACTGTATTTTGTACCGGGGAAGACCATCGCGCTCTGCATAGACGAGGGGAGCACCTGCTTTTCGACAAATTCTCCGGTCTTCTCGTCGTACACATTGACCTTATTGTTCATGGTCGTGTCATCGATCATGATCACAGTCCCGTCTGTAAGGACATAGAGAACGCCTTCGAAAGTGTCCGGATCCGTCTTGCATATATTCCTGGTCATGGATCCGTCCTTGAGAGAATAAAGGTTGACACCCTCATTTGATACGACCATCACGCCTTCTTCATTGGCACAGACCGAGCTCACAAAGAAGTAATCTTTATTATCAGGTTCGAGTTTGACAGCCCAGTTCTCCTTGCCTTCCGGCGTTACACTGCGAAGTTCAAAAGTCGCAGTGGCGTCCTCGCTGAGCTCGTCCGGTACCTCTACGTCTTCCCCTTCTTCTCCGCCGTTCTCAAGAACATAGTCCAGGGCTTCGGAATTCGCGAACTGTGACACTACGAGCAGAAAGTTCCCGTCGTAGAAGGCAGATGCGCTGACTTCTTCGTTCGCTTCATCCACTTTATAATTAGTTTTTTTGAAATCACTTCCGTCCGGCTTAAAGCTGACCAGCTGAGTTCCGTTGGAGCCTTCACTCTCGTAAACATAACTGAAGCCATAAATCCTGTCCTTTTCCATGGCGAGAACCTGGAGTCCGTCCGCCTCGAATTCAGGATCATCGATTTTTGCCTCTACAGTTTTGACCACGCCGTCTTTGGAAGTCACTTCAGGCATAGCGGGACCTGAAGAGGACGAAGTCTTATCTGAATTTCCCTTCTTCTTGTCCGATTCACTGCCGCCCTTGCCGCCGCAGGCTGCAAGAGAAACCGCAATGACGACTGTCAGAATAAGTGCCAGAGCACGTCTGAACGATTTTTTCATCTTCATGTTACTATGTTCTTCCTTTCCATATTGTCGACACGCTGTGCCCGCAAAGTATGATTAAAGCAGCGGGGAAAGGGGCTGCAAATGCCGGACTAGCTCGAGCATTTGCGGGCACCCGCCCATGGCTGCAAGTATGCGGGCAGATTTTCACGAAGAAGATTTCTCCGATGCGGAATTCCCGTCCTGAGTGGCATCTGCCTTCCCGGTTTCGGTTTCCGGGGACTCCGGCACAGGCTCCCCGCCCTCGGGGCCACCGGCCTTCCCGGTTTCGGTTTCCGGAGACTCCGGCGCTGACTCCCCGCTTTGGGGGGCATCCGCCTTCGGGGTTTCGGTTTCCGGGGACTCCGGCGCTGACTCCCCGCTTTGGGGGGCATCCGCCTTCGGGGTTTCGGTTTCCGGGGACTCCGGCGCTGACTCCCCGCCCTCGGGAACGTCTGTCTTTTTAAACAGATCTGCATCTTCCCCGCTGAAGGGAGTCTCTCCGGGCAAAAGAGCCGGCTCTGCCTGGTCCTTCTCACCGGTCAGCAAAGCATCCTCATCGGTATCACTGCCGAAAATCTTCTCCGACTGGCGGTCATAGATTCTCTGACGAACATTCTCAATCAAACCGCCCATTGTCCAGCTTCTGTGAGTAGCATACCACAACAAAAGGAACAGGAGGAATAAAAACGGTGAAAATCTCATGAACAATTCAAGAAAGGCAAAGGGAATCATTATATCTTCCCAGGCCCTGGCCACATTTTCCCAGTAAGGATAACGGATCGATATGGACTGCATGCTTCTGAGTCCAGGCTGCGCAATCATCAGGGCAAGCCGCCAGGTGTCAAACCTGGAAGTATTATCGACAATCACAGTCTGACTGTTGTCAACACCTGCTTCGGTCAGACAGGAGATCATTGTATTGAGTGCGTAATTCGTGATGGGGTTGGGGATGGCAGCCTCATAGCAGCTGATCCTTGACCGGTTGACTTCGGGTTTTGCATCTCCGTCACCGCTTCCGCGCTGATAATTATTTCCATTTCCCATTCCCCCGCCGTTCAGATTTTCTCCGACAGGCGCGTCATCGTTTGTAATCTTGTCATCATCCTCAGGCTCTGTATCCTGACCGGATGGTTTCCCGGCGTCAGTATTCGTCCCGGCAGGGTCTCCTTCCCCGGGATCATCCCCGGAATCATCCCCGGTCTCCTCCGCAAAATCATCTCCTGCCAGATCATCGACGCTTTCAAAAGCCAGAAGCTCTCCTGCCCTCTGCTGCTTCCCGGGCAGCAGATCCGCAGCTTCCCCTGCCCGGGCCTCCGCAGAGACCGGACGGAGCTCCCCCGCCCCGGATTCCGGCAGATTCTCCGGTTTCCATAATGCAGTGGGGCAAACTGCAGGAAGGATTCTGTTTCTGACCAGGGTCATTCTCTCGTCCGTCTTTGCCGGCAGCCCCTGCGGCACCTGCATTTTCATGGCGCCATTCTGCGCCTTTTTACTTTTTTGAGCAGATCTGAAAGGAACCACATTCCCGGGAATAAAGGAGAAT
>ODAJ012159153.1_pt1 | contig 14361 bp, 10 predicted proteins | sample 1539241 | NCBI WGS metagenome assembly ODAJ01 (sample SAMN02144231, study PRJEB22623) | gut metagenome | biome: sheep rumen | host: Ovis aries | place: New Zealand
GGGGAAAGTTTCTGACGATGTAACCTCACATAGGTCGTTCCAAACCCTTTCCTTCTAATTTCTTTCGGTAACATTTCTGGTTTGGGTAACTTTCCACCTTCAGGAATAAGCTGGTATCTTCTCACAACCTTTTCACTATGTGTCAAAGCTATATGATTGGGAATTTCATCACCTTTATCCATCAAGTCATTGATTGCTTCACCAACATTACTATAAGATCTCAAATTTCCATAATTTGATGCATTATGTGCAGGGAATTTAAACGGCCTATCAAACTTTGAACCAACGATTATTACCCTTTCCCTTTTTTGTGGCACTCCATAATTAGAAGAATCAATTAGTGAAAAGTGCACATTATATCCTATAGATAAGAAAGAAGAAACTACTTTCTTGAAGAATCTCCCCTCAAACATAGTGTAAAGACCTTTGACATTTTCAAATAAAAAACAACAAGGCTGCAAGTCTTTTACAATCCTCACATAGGATTCAAATAATAAATTTCTTGGATCTGCTGAGTTCTTGTTACCCATATTTGAAAAGCCCTGGCAGGGAGGACCACCAATTATTATATCTACCTTTTGATTGCCTATTAATTGTTTAATCTCTTCCGTAGTAACTTGGCAAATGTCTTTCATCAAGAAATCAGTATGAGGATAGTTTGCTTCATAGGATTCTCTTGCTTGTGGCATTATGTCAGAAGCCAGAATATTTTTATACCCTGCTTCTATAAATCCTAAATCTAAACCACCTGCACCTGTGAAAAGTGATATGAAATTCATCTTCAGATTTCCTTTATGATAGAACACCATTCATATTCTGTCGGCTTACTATTCTTCGTCTCTGCGTCGGTCAAACTTTCGGAGGAAGTAATTGAAAGCTTCCAATCCGAGCAGCACAAACAGAGTTGACGAAACAGCGACCATATACATACCAGCTCCACAGGCCAGTCCTATCGCTGCCACTACCCATACGCCAGCGGCTGTGGTCAGTCCGCGGACTGCATTCTCGTTCTTTTGGAAAATGATAGTGCCTGCGCCTATGAAACCAATACCCGAAACCACCTGGGCTGCAATGCGCGAAGGGTCAAGGCGAATGTTGCCAGGACCTGCGAGCACATCAGCAAAGCCGTGGGCCGAGATAATCATAAACAATGCCGCTCCCAAAGCCACGAGAAAGTGGGTTCGGAAGCCTGCTTCCTTGGCCCTGTACTCACGTTCCAGTCCAATCAGACCGCCCAAAATGGCAGCCACAAATATGCGAAGAATAAACTCAAGTGTCATAACAACGCAAAATTACAATCTTTTAATCAGTATCAAAGAATAAATGATGCTATTTTTTATCGAAAAGAGGCCCCCATTACAATTAAATAACTATTTTTGTTGAACCTTTTTAGGCAGGGTACGTCAAACTTAACAGATTAACAAACAACAAACAGTTATGAAAACAACAAACAAATTCCTAATGACAATATGCTCAGCATCAATCACTCTGGGGCTGACATCATGTGGTTTCTACCAAGCCGCCGAAACTAATGTCCACTCAAACGACGTCTATCAAGCAGGCTACGAGGCCGGAATGGCTGCCAATGCACACATCAATTATCAGGATGCCTGCGAGATGGCTGCCTACCTGTCTGACAAGATGGCTTACGAACTGGGACTCTCTGCGGCCCAATACGATGCCATCTACGAAATTAACCTCGACTATCTGCTGAGCATTAACGGCAGAGACAACCTCTATAGTTCATATTGGAGCAGAAGAAACAGCGATTTGTTCTATGTGCTCACAGCATCACAATACAACCGCTTCGTAGGCATGGAGTATTTCTATCGTCCTGTCTACTGGTCGCACAACACCTACGCCTATCGGTTCTACACCCACTACAACGACCGAAACCACTACTACTACCACCGTCCACGTCCATACGAGATGGGCTACAGAGGTGGAAACGACAAGAAAAAGGTGAGCCACTACAAGGACTTCAACAGAAACGTCGCGCGGCCAATGGCCAGCGGAACGACCAACCACGGACGGCCATACGAAAGCCGAAGCGGCAACTTCACCAACCCACGCACGGGAAACAACAAGGTACAGCCACACACGACGACAACGACACCAGCGAAAATCAACAACAACACTGTCAGCAATGCGACTTCTGGAAAGATTGACAGACCGTATGTAAATGATAACAAAACTGTAGTCAGACCGTCGACGGGAACCATCACCAAACCGGCAACCAATCCTACCACGCGTCCAGCTGCAACCAACACCTCTACCGTAAATAACGGAAGACTCATAAACACTCCTGCAGGAAATCCCAATTTCAGCGGAAGCAGAACCGTAGTGAACCGACCAGCGGCCAGCACCACTACGCGCCAGCCACAAATGGGAACAACTCGCCAGACTGAAAGCACCTCAAGCAGAGCCAACATCAGCACCGGCAACAAGACTTCGGTGTTTGGTGGCAACAGGTCGCTGCCCAGAAGCGCAAGCCAACCCAGAGCAAACACCGCTACCACTCAGCCGACGCAGCCTGATACCAGCAAATAGGAACTCAGGCAGAGCTTCCTAAAATCACATCATTTCAACTCGCGCCTTAGCACCTGAGTCATACAGTGGGCAGCCCCGTAGCCGCCAATAAGACTCTCAAGCGGAATCCACTCCACCGTAACACCCGCTTCGCTAAGGCGATTTTTCATTTTCTCCGACTGTCCGCCCACTGCCATAATGTGGCGAGGAGCAATAGTCAGGAAATTATTGGCATAGTGCATCTCGTCCTCGTAGTCGATGGGGATAATCTGAAAGCCGCGCCCTTGCATATACTCCACAAATGACAGGTCCTTTTTCCACAGAGTGTATTCGGCGGTGCCCGGCTTGCGAGCCCAGATGTCACAGGTGTTATACTCCGGGGTGCCCGGCTTAGCATATAAGCGGCTGCTCACCATTGTGCAGAGATCCTTATCAATGATGTTGAAGTGCGTGTCTAAGTGCATCTGCATCTGCCATAGCTTATGGTCGCGCACCACAACGATGGTGTCATGCCCAAAAGCATCGGCTTCCAGCATCTGTCTGATGCCCTCGTCATTGGTTCGCATACCGCAACCTATCAGCGAGATGTTGCCAGCAGGGATATAGTCGCCTCCCTCCAAGCGCCCATCACCACTTATCTCGAGTATTGGTCGCAGTCCGAGATGACTGTAGCAGAGACTGATTATTTCCGCCTCGGGAGCCCGCTGCGAAGAGTTCATCTTGCAGATAACGTGTCCGCGAGGCGTAGTGATGCTTTGGTCGCGCGTGAAATAAAGGTTCATCAGCGGTTTCTGAATGTATTGAGCCTCGTAGCCCGTATTGTTGCCGGTCTTAAACAGCTTCACGGTTGGCTGCAATAATATGCATCTTATCAAGTCGTTGCGGCTCATTTCTGCCAGCACCTCTTGTCTGTAAGCCTCCGTCTTTACGCTGTCTTCATCGGGAATACTGCTGATGTCGTAGGTCAGCAGATGCGAAGCAAGCATCCGCAGGCTGTCGATGCCTACTTCGCCGAGTATGTCTTTCACCGTGAGCACACGTATGCCATTCTTCCGCAGCATACTGATATACCCTCTGTGCTCCTCAGCCGCTTTCTCAACATCAAAGTAATTCTCGAACAAACCAGCCGAAGGGTGAATCACTCCGCAGAAAAGTTCCTGGCCCGGAGTGTGCATCAGAATGTCCGCAGCCCTCGACCACTCGGCTCTCGGATAGCCTGCTGCCGGGCTGTTCTGCGCCGATGCCATCACAGCCAGCAGCATAGCGAAAGCAATAGTCAGTCTCTTCATCTTGCTCTGATACTCTATTATGATTGTTCAGGCCGTTCTCCTTACTTGCTCAAGTCGAAGCCAACGCGCAATCCGTCGTAGCTCTTGGATATTTCGCCCACGGTCTCGATGGCAGTGTTGCCGCTCATCGATGCAGCCACCTGCAAGAGCGTGAGCAGTTTCTTGGCCTCGAACACGAGGCTTATGCCCGACAGTCCGTTGCGCGTTACGTAACCGTTGACACTGAGGATAAGTCCCTTCATCGTAATCTTGCTGTTCGACGCGTCGTAAGTCCAGCTGCCTTCCCAGCTGCGGCCCAGAATCTTAGCCTTGAACTTGCCGTCTTCGGTGAAGCTGATGGTGGTGTTGCTGCTGCTGAAGCCCAGTTTGGCATACTGGCTCTTCAGCTTTTCCTCTATCTGCGTTGCCCCCACTTGTCCTGAAGCCTTAGCCAGTGCATTCTCAGAGGTGAACGCAATGCCCGGCCCATCATACTTCCATGAACCTACGAGCTGGTTGGCAGAGAGCTTGTCGAGTCCTATGATGCCGGCAATAACGTTTCCTGCAGTCTCGCCATTGGTTATTGCTCCGAGTATTCCGCCCAGAACGCTGCCCGAAGAACTGGTCTGCGCACTGGTTGAAGCACCATTCCCGTTTTGTGTTATACCTGACAGCGAACCTACTCCGCCGCACGAAACTAATACCGTGACTGCTGCCGCAGCCACTAAAACCTTAACTTTTTTCATTTTCCTGATGATTTGTTATCTTACTAAAAACTATCTTAACAGTTGTGGGAAGAAGTAGAACACGGCCACCCATTCCTTTTTCACGCCTTTGGCCTTGCCGAAGAAGCTGTTGCGCGAGTCGTAGATTGAACCGTCGTCGCGTATTTCGCCTACCCTGCTGTTGTATGAATTGTAGACGTAATTGCCTCTGATGCTGCCTACAAAGCTGCTGCGCGAGTCGCGAATGTCGTTGCCCCTGATATATCCGGTCGTTGAACCAGATGAATTGGCTATCCTGTCGCCATAGAAACGACCTATAGTAGAACCGCTGCTGTTGCAGACACGTCCGTCGCTATAGATATATCCGCACGTGCTGTTGTACGAGTCGTAGACGTTTTGTGCATCGATGCCCATCGAGCACAGTACAAAACCAAGGAGAAACAGTAACTTTTTCATTGTCGTAAATCTTTAGATTGTTGCTGCAAATATACGATTTACTATGCAAACAGCAAAATTCCACATTATTAAATATTATTGATTAAGCGCCAAAACACTGTTGCAGAAAGCCCTCCCCATAAGGCTTATAGGGCTTATAAGACCTATAAGTCCTATATGACCTATAAGTCGTCCTCACCCCTTTGGGGGACTTAGGGGGACTGTTCCACCACCGTTAGGGGGCTGAGGGGGGCTTGAAGGGGGACTTAGTAGTTTGCAACCGGGTTGCAAACAGAAACCTATACCTTTGCTGCCGTAAACAGGAGCAATGCTCCCGAAGTATAACAAAACGCGAAACTCATCATGTCACACCACCACGACCATCACACCCATACGTCACACTGCGGCCACGAACACTGCAACTGCGGCCACGAACACCATCACCACCACTCGTCATCAACACGAGGCAGGCTGGTTTGGATACTGTCGAGTGCCTTGCTGCTTGCACTGGCTGTTGCCGCCGACCATATAGCCACGCTACAGATGTGGCAGCGACTGCTGCTCTATCTCCCTGCATATCTCCTGATAGGCTTCCCCACACTGAAGGAAGCCGCTGAAGGACTGGCGCACGGCGATGCCTTCAACGAGCATTTCCTCATGTCGATAGCCACCATCGGCGCACTCTCGATAGGCTTTCTGCCCGGAGGCGACGAGGCTTTTGCCGAAGCTGTTGCCGTGATGCTGCTTTTCCAAGTGGGCGAATGGGCTGAAGGCTATGCTGAAGGCCAGAGCCGACGCAGTATAGCGCACCTTGTGGAGATGCGTCCCGACATTGCCCACCTTGCCACTGATGGAAAAGGCAACAGCCTCTCCACCACCGACGTGGCTCCGGAAACGGTTGAAGTGGGCCAGACCATCGTGGTGCGACCGGGCGAGAAGTTCCCTCTCGACGGCATGATTACCAGCGGAAGCACAACCGTAAACAACATGGCACTGACCGGCGAGAGCCGTCCCGTAAGTGCCGACGTTGGCAGCGAGGTATTCTCAGGCTGCACCAACCTCTCGGGAGTGGTAAGCGTGAAGGTCACTAAGCCTTTCTCGCAGAGCACTGCCATGCGCATAATCGAACTGGTGGAGAACGCCGCCGAGCGCAAAGCCAAGAGCGAGACGTTCATCTCACGCTTCGCCCGCATCTATACCCCAGTTGTAGTGGTGCTGGCAGTGGCAATAGCCATTGTGCCGCCGCTGTTGTCGGGTGCGTTTGCCGAGAGCTTCGCCACTTGGCTCTATCGTGCAATGATGTTCCTGGTAGTTTCGTGCCCCTGCGCTCTGGTCATCAGCGTGCCGCTCACGTTCTTTGCCGGCATCGGCGGAGCATCGCGCGAGGGCATACTCATCAAGGGAGCCAACTTCTTCGACGTGCTCTCGAACGTTGGAACCGTGGTTTTCGACAAGACGGGAACCCTCACCCGGGGGCAGTTTGCCGTTGAAGCAGTCCACGGCAACACGTGCGACAGCGGCAGTGAGCACACCGCCACAGCCGAAGACCACGCCTGCCACGACGCAGCGACCCATCTGCTGCACATGGCGGCCCACGTAGAGCATCACTCCTCCCACCCCATAGCCGAGGCTTTGCGTCAGGCTTTCCCACAGGAAGGGAGCGACGGCTGCCGGGTTGACAACATCGAGGAGATAGCCGGGCAGGGAGTATGTGCCGTTGTGGAAGGCCGGAAAGTGTGCATCGGTAACGAGAAGCTCATGGAAAGCATCGGTGCCGAGTGGCACGACTGCACGCAGAGTGGCACGATAGTACACGTAGCCATCGACGGAACCTACCGGGGACACATCGTCGTGGGCGACAGCATCAAGCCCGGAAGCCGCGAGGCTGTCGAGCAGCTGCGCTCATTAGGCGTGGCCAGCATCATCATGCTCACGGGCGACAACGATGCCGCTGCACGAAAGGTTGCCGACGAGCTGGGCATCAGCGAGTGGCACGCCCATCTCTTGCCCGAAGCTAAGCTCAGCCGAGTGGACAAACTCATTGCCACTGAGCCACAAGGCAGAAGAGTGGCGTTCGTCGGCGACGGCATCAACGACGCGCCTGTGCTGCGGCGGGCCGACGTTGGCATAGCCATGGGGGGCATGGGAAGCGAGGCTGCCATAGATGCAGCCGACGTGGTAGTGATGGACGACAACCCCGAGAAGGTGTCGGCAGCCATCCGCCGGGCGCGCAGCACTCAGCGCATAGCATGGCAGAACGTGGTGTTTGCCGTGGGCATAAAGGTTGTTTTCCTGCTGCTGGCATCGCTTGGGATGTGTACCATGTGGATGGCAGTGTTTGCCGACGTCGGTGTAACGGTGCTTGCAGTGCTCAATGCCATGCGTGCGCTGAAGTGAAAGAGCAATAGGACATATACAATATAATCTTTTTGAAATTTGGCTATTTATCCCTTTTACACTACCTTTGCTGTGTAAAAACCGTGCAAAGATGCAGACATAAGATTAGTTTATGGCTTCATTCACGGTAGTATACTGTTTACAGTTACAGTATTGTTAAGTGACAGCAATGGCATCAAAAAGAGTTCAGAAGATAATACGCTCGTTGCAGCAGAAGAAACAGCGCGAACTTCAGGCTGCCTTTCTTGCCGAAGGCCCCAAGGTTGTAGGCGACCTGCTGGCTGAAGGCTACCGTGCAAGGATGCTCGTAGCCACAGAAGGCTTTATTGAAGCAAACGCAGACAATCTTCTGAAAGCCAGCAGCGTTACGCAACAGCATCCCGAGATTGTCGTTGTCAGCGAAGACGAGCTTGCCAGCCTTAGCCTGCTCAAGCATCCCCAGCAAGTTATGGCGGTGTTCGATATGCCTCAGGCTGATGCCACGACAGAGCGACAGTACGACGGCAGCACTCTGGCACTGGCTCTCGACGGCGTGCAAGACCCCGGAAACCTCGGCACGATAATCCGCATAGCCGACTGGTTCGGCATCAGGCAGCTGTTCTGCTCGCCAGATACAGCCGACTGCTACAATCCCAAGGTTGTTCAGGCCACCATGGGAAGCCTGGCGCGTGTGCACATCAGCTACTGCCAGCTGGACCATCTCATCGAGAACCTGCCGCCGGATGTGCCCATCTACGGCACGTTGCTCGACGGCAACAACATCTACGAAGCCGACTTGCAGAAGGGGGGGCTGCTCGTGATGGGCAACGAAGGCAACGGCATCTCGCCGGAGCTGCGGCAGAGAGTGACCCACAGGCTGCTCATACCACCCTATCCCGGCGACAGACAGACGGCTGAAAGCCTGAACGTTGCCACTGCGACAGCCATCTGCTGTGCTGAATTCAGACGACGAATAACTACATTTCATACCAAATGACTTGCTAAACACGTAAGATAAACAATGAATCAGGAACTATACAAGAACCGAAGTGTGTCGAGCTGCATGGCCGAAGGCTACAAGCTCTACCTTCACAACAACAAGAACCTTGTGCTGAGCACATGGAAAGAGGCACTGGCAACAGCCCTTTGCTTTGCCGTGCTTGTAGTGCTTGCTGCGCAATACGGCTCCGAAGGCTACTGGATAAAGGTGGGAGCAGGCATTGCCGCTACCCTTGTGGCATATATTTTCTTCAAGATGAAGATGTATCGCAGCATGGAGGAGAACCCGCTCAGGTGGAAACTTGTCGGTGTGCTGCGCCGTCTGGGCTTCTACCTGTCCTACAAGTTGCTTGCAGCCGTAATAGCATTGCCTGTTGTGGCGGTGGTTTGCATACCGCTGTCGCTTACCGTCTATGCCACGGTGAGCAACTACTTAGGTCTTCAGTCCGGCGATCCTGACGGGCTGCCAGCCTATTTCCCGTATCTCCTTTTTGTCACAGCTGCACTCACTATGCTGTCCCTGCTCTATCTCTTGGCATGGAACGTACTGGTACGCTGCTACATACAAGGTTCTATTCAATCAAAAAACGCAAAGAAATGAAACAACGACTGCTATTCATCGACCGCGACGGCACACTCATAGAGGAACCTGCCGACGAACAGATAGATTCTTTCGACAAGCTGAAATTTGTCGAGGGTGCAATAACAAACCTGGCTTTCATAGCCAAGAACCTCGACTTCCGCCTCGTCATGGTAAGCAATCAGGATGGGCTGGGCACCGACTCTTTCCCCGAAGACACGTTCTGGCCGGTGCAGAACTTCATCATCCAGACCCTTGAAGGCGAAGGAATCATTTTCGACGAGGTTCTGATTGACAGGCATTTTCCTGCAGACAACCATCCCAACCGCAAGCCCGGAGTGGGTATGCTGACCCATTACATCGACAATCCTGACTATGACCTTGCTGGCAGCTTTGTCATTGGCGACCGCGAAACCGACCGTAAGCTGGCCGAAAACCTCGGCTGCCGTTCGCTCATTCTCACCTCTTCGGCTTCCGACCATGCCATGACAGGCATGACATGGGGCAAGATTGCCGAGCTGCTGTTTGCCGGCGAGCGCACTGCTGAGGTCAGCCGCACCACAAAGGAGACCGATATATATATTAAGGTGGGACTCGATGGAAGCGGAAAGTGCGACATCAGCACTGGTCTCGGCTTCTTTGACCATATGCTCGAGCAGATAGGCAAGCACGGAAGCATCGACCTTACCATACACACACGTGGCGATCTTGAGGTTGACGAGCACCACACCATCGAAGACACAGCCCTCGCATTGGGCGAATGTCTGCTCAAGGCCCTCGGCGACAAGCGCGGAATAGAGCGTTATGGCTACACTCTGCCGATGGACGATTGCCTTTGCCAAGTGGCATTAGACTTCGGCGGACGCCCATGGCTGGTGTGGGATGCCGAGTTCAAACGCGAAAAGATAGGTGAAATGCCAACAGAGATGTTCCTGCATTTCTTCAAGAGTCTGTCTGATGCAGCCAAGATGAACCTCAACATACGTGCTGAGGGAGAGAACGAACACCACAAGATCGAAGGGATTTTCAAGGCGCTGGCTCGCAGTTTGAAGATGGCTGTGCGCCGCGACATCTATCACTATGACTTGCCATCAACCAAAGGAATGTTGTAATTGGTCTATATCAAACCATTTTAAGTAAATTAACGTTCTTTCTTTGTCAGTTAAACTAAAAGAACTAACTTTGTAACCGAAAAGCACAATGACCTAAAAATCAATCAATATTAACTAAAATCTTTTATTATGAACAAACTTTTACGTTATGCGATGCTGTCGCTGCTCGCCGTTTTGTGCGGAACGAGCTACGCAGCACAGGAAGCCAGCTTTGACTTCACCAGTGTTGACAACCTCAAGACCTACGGAGTTACCACCCCACCGACGGGTAAAGGAAAAGAGGCTGCTTTCGTTGCCTTCACAAACCAAGGCGTTTCGTTTTCTACTGTCAACGGTTCAACTGCCACAAAGTATCTTTGGAGCAATCCCAAAACCGGTGACGGCGTGATTACTTTGCGCGTTTATAAGGACGGGAAACTTACTCTCAGCGTTGACGGAAAGATTACTTCGATAGAATTTGCCGGAAACGACCTTCAGGAATTTGCTGCCGACAACGGAACCTACTCTCCTTCGGCAACCACATCGGCGTCAAAAGCAACATGGATCGGATCTTCGGCTTCAGTGACACTCACCGCATCAAAGGCTGTTCAGATACGTACACTGACCGTGAAATACGCTAAGGAGGGCGACGAACCATCCGAGCAGAAGGTTCGTCTCTACAAGAAAGCGACCTCAGTAGAAGCTGGCAAGTCGTATCTGATTGTCGGCGACAAAGAAGGAACTTTGCAAATGGCAGAACTTTTCACAGGCAAATATGGCCGTCTGAGCGCTGTTAACGCAACGGTCAAGGGAGAATACATCACGACAACCGATGCAGACAACGAGTTTACCTTTGAAAGCGTGACTGGCGGATATGCTATCAAGCAGAGCAACGGCAAATATCTCTACGCTGCCTACGACAGCAAAAACAACAAATACTACAACACATTCAACTTCTCGGAAGCTCCGACAAGCGGAAACGTATTTACCGTTACTGCCAACGCAGGCGGAACATTTACCATAACAAACACTCTCAGCGACTACGACATACTCTACAGTGCCACCCACTCAAACTTTGAAGGAAACAAAGACAAGGAAGGCGAAGTATTCCCGTTCCTTTACGAGTTCTACAAAGAAGAGACTTATACTCCAGAAATCACAATCAGTGGCGAACAGGAGTTCTACGGAAGCACAACCGTAACTATCTCTCCGAGCACAGCCGGCAACCATATCTACTACACACTCGACGGCACTGAGCCCGAAGAGAGCGACAATCCGCTGAGCTACACAGAGCCTTTCACCATCAGCGAGAGCTGCACCGTAAAGGCTTACGAGGAGGAAACGGAACTGAAAGCCGAAATGACATTCACCAAACTGGAGTATTCCGTTCTTGGCATTGCTGACTTCAAGAAACTTGAAAAGAAAGCTGTTGCCTGCCTCGACCTTACTAATGCCAAGGTGCTTTATTCGTGGAAGTCGAACAACAACAACGTAATGGTATTCGTAAGAGACGAGAGTGGCGAAGCCCTCGAGCTGTATTATTCAACAAAAGCCTTGGATTGGATACCTGAAACAGGCAAGACTCTCATGGGAACCATCATTATGGCATACGATGAATACAACGATACACCCGAAGCCGTTGTATGCAAAGACACCAATGCCGACGAAATCATGGCTGTTGACGGCGAAGCTGCCGAACCCGTAGAGTGCTCAATAGCTGATGTTCCCAGCCACATCTGCGACCTCGTATTGCTCAAGGGGCTCACTCCCGAGAAGGAATCGTACACCAGCGGAAGCGGTGACAACACCTACACGGCATACAATTATTACGTGAAAGAGAACGAAGAGACCTTCATTCCGATATTCAACAACTTCCACATCGCTGCCTACGAGGACGAGACCGACGGCGCAGAAGGTAAAGGAAACGTTATTGGCGGTTATCTCTTCAACATGGATCCCAGCAAGAAATACGACGTTAAGGGTATCAGTGGCCGCGGAACCATCAACAAGCAGAAGGTCAACGAGATCTTCATCATCGAGGTAACTGAGTCTGAGGACACCGGCATCGCCGACATCAAGGCTGCCAAGGGTCTCAGCGACAGCCGCTTGTTCAACCTTGCCGGCCAGCAGGTAAGCAAGAACTACAAGGGTGTGGTAATAATGAATGGCAAGAAGCTCATCAACAAATAAGCACCAGAACTAACAGAAACGGCTCCGACAAATCCACTCAAAGGATTGTCGGAGCCGTTTTTCTTTATTGAAACTTAATCTGAAACCAGCGCTTAGTCGCGCGGTTTCAGATTTGTAGCCTTGATCATTTCAGCCACTTCGTCGTTGATGCGCTGTGCAAACTCCTCCTTGGTCATGGTAGCCTGCTCGCCACCACCCTGCTTGCGCATAGCCACAAGACCTTCGGCAGCTTCCTTTTCGCCCACGATAACCATATACGGAACACGCTTCAGCTCGTTGTCGCGTATCTTGCGACCAATCTTCTCGTTGCGGTCGTCCACGTTGGCGCGTACTCCCTGAGCATCGAGATACTTCTGCACCTCAGAAGCATAGTCGTTATACTTCTCCGAGATGGGCAGTATAGCCACCTGGTCGGGTGTGAGCCACAGTGGGAAGTGACCGGCGGTGTGCTCTATCAGCACTGCCGTGAAGCGCTCCATCGAGCCGAAAGGTGCGCGGTGGATCATCACCGGAGTCTGCTTGGAGTTGTCCTCAGCCGTGTACTCCAGCTTGAAGCGCTGCGGAAGGTTGTAGTCTACCTGTATCGTACCCAGCTGCCAGCGTCTGCCGATGGCATCCTTAACCATGAAGTCGAGCTTAGGACCATAGAAAGCGGCCTCGCCGTATTCAACCTTTGCCTCCAGACCTTTCTCCTTGCAGGCATCGATGATGGCCTGTTCGCTCTCTGCCCACACTTCGTCGGAGCCAATGTACTTCAACTTGTCGTTAGGGTCGCGAAGCGAAATCTGCGCCTCGACATTGTCGAAATTGAATATCGAGAACACAGCCTGAATTATATCCATCACGCGAAGGAACTCGCCCTTGACCTGATCGGGACGGCAGAAGATGTGAGCATCGTCCTGAGTGAACGACCTTACGCGAGTGAGTCCGTGGAGTTCGCCGCTCTTCTCGTAACGGTAAACAGTGCCGAACTCGGCAATGCGCAGCGGCAGGTCCTTGTATGAACGCGGTTTCCATGCGAACACCTCGCAGTGGTGAGGGCAGTTCATGGGCTTCAGCATATACTCCTCACCCTCTTCGGGAGTGGTAATCGGGCGGAAAGCATCCTTTGAATAGTGGGCATAGTGACCGCTGGTGACGTAGAGGTTCTTGCCGCCGATGTGCGGAGTGATAACCTCCTGGTAGCCGAAGTTCTTCTGTATCTTGCGAAGCATATCCTGCAGACGCAGGCGCAGCTCGGTGCCTTTGGGCAACCAGATGGGCAATCCCTTGCCTACACGCTCAGAGAACATAAAAAGTTCCATCTCCTTACCTATCTTTCTGTGGTCGCGTTTCTTAGCTTCCTCGAGCATCACGAGATACTCGTCGAGCATCTTCTTCTTAGGGAACGTGATGCCATAGATACGTGTCATCTGCTCGCGCTCGGCATCACCGCGCCAGAAAGCACCTGCAGCACTGGTAATCTTAACCGCCTTTATCAGTCCCGTGCTCACCAAGTGAGGACCACGGCACAGGTCGGTGAAGTTGCCCTGAGTATAGGTAGAGATGGTTCCATCTTCCAAATCCTGCTCAATATGTTCGCATTTGTAGGTCTGTCCGTCGGCTGCAAACTCCTTCATAGCATCGGCCTTGCTGATCTCCTTGCGCACAACAGCTTCGTCCTTGCGTGCAAGCTCCATCATCTTAGCTTCGATTTTGGGGAAGTCGCTCTCGCTGATCACGTCGCCCTGCTTAGGCATCACGTCGTAGAAGAAGCCATTCTCGACAGCTGGACCAAATCCGAACTGGATGCCTGGGTAGAGTTCCTTCAACGCTTCGGCAAGCAAGTGAGCCGAGGTATGCCAGAAAGTGTGCTTTCCCTCCTCGTCCTCAAACTTGTAAAGAGCTATCGACGCATCCTCAAGAATGGGGCGGTTGAGTTCCACCGTCTCGCCATTTACTCCGCAAGATACAACGTTGCGGGCGAGAGCCGGCGAGATGCTCTCGGCGATTTGATAGCCGGTAATGCCCTGTTCGTACTCACGAACGGAACCATCCGGGAATGTGATTTTAATCATAACAACTGATTTTTTTGATTGTTTTTTGTATATTGTGCCTTTTAAGCCGAGCAAAGGTAGTGCAACTATTTGACATTGGCAAACAAATATAGCCTTTTTGCATAACGAACA
>ODAJ011860595.1_pt1 | contig 14355 bp, 5 predicted proteins | sample 1539241 | NCBI WGS metagenome assembly ODAJ01 (sample SAMN02144231, study PRJEB22623) | gut metagenome | biome: sheep rumen | host: Ovis aries | place: New Zealand
AAAAGTATAAAAAACACTAAATATTATATGTTATTCATTCAAAAGTTATCATAATTGATAATTTTTCGTTATCTTTGCACCGAAATAAAGAATCACCGCATGCTAATTATAGAATATGAGGATGAAGCTATAGAGACTTTAATCAAAACCGGCAAAAGCAATGACAAGAGATATAAGAAACTAGCCAGCAATGCATCTTTCAAAAGAGATCTTTCAAAAGTCATTCTTATTTTACGTTCTGTCTCCAATGCGAAAGATTTAGGAAGATATAGACAACTTCATTACGAAGCGTTAAAATATGACCTAGCTGGTAAAAATAGCGTCCGGATTGGTTATAACTCAAAATATAGGTTAGTCTTCGAAGAGTTTGAAAACGGAATCAGAATTAATCTGATAGAAATTAATGAGCACTATGGCGACAAGTAAAGATCTTAAAAACATTCCATTTGCAGTAGCACATCCTACAGAAATTATTAAAGATGAGCTTAAAGCAAGAGGCATGTCACAAAAAGAACTTGCCTCTAGAATGGACATGCAGACTTCTAATCTAAGTCGCTTCTTGAAAGGAGAAAACATAACTCCTGCAATAGCTGCTAAATTAGAAGTTGCATTAGACATCCCTGCAGAATTTTGGTTGAATTTGCAAGCTCAGTATGAGGTTGATACCAAGAACATTGCATTAAGGGACGAGAAGGAACGTGAAGCATTTAACATAGAGAAAATGCTTACAAACATTATCAATCTACCAGAGTTGTATAAACGGCTAAGTATTAACTCTTCTCTATTTATTCAAGATAAATTGGACAGATTAGAAGAGTTAATGGGATTTAAAGTTCTAAGTTTAAGTTCCCAACCATTCATCCTCCAGCGCTGTTTCAAAAAGAATGAGAAACATGAAACAGATGAACGAAACGAAACAACATGGCTTACACTTGCTTATATCAAGTCTAGAAATATAAAGCCAGAAAAACAGTATCTATATGGGAATGCCCAAAAAGCGGCAGAAGAGATATCTAAATTTGTTCATATAGGGGGTATAACAGAAAAGGGGATTCAATTAGTCTTAAATAAGTATGGTATAGCATATAGTGTTATACCGAAATTAGAAAAGACACCTATAGACGCTGCGTCTCTTCAAATGTCGGGATATCCGTCAATCATTACAACGCATAGATATAATGACATGAGCCGACTGATTTTTAATATACTTCATGAATTAGGACATATACAAAAGCATATGTCATTTGAAAAAGATAATCAGTGCTCTGTATTTATCTCATCCGAAAATGACTATTCAAGAGACAACAAAGAGGAAAGAGAAGCCAATGAATTCGCCGAAGACATGCTAATTCCTAAAGAGACATGGAAGAAAATGATGTCAACAGGCACAAAGAATCTATCAAACCAGCATATCCTCAAAATACTCAAAAAACTATCATCTGAATACTCGTTGGATTTCAACATCGTAGCATGGAGATATAAATATGAGTCGAGTAGATATAATTTATACGGTATAAAGGCACTGCCTATTTCATAAAATGACAAACCCACTCGTGCCATTCATAGAGTGGGTTTATTCTTTGGTTGACATTTTCACGATGCAATTAATCCAACAATGTAAATAAAAAAAACAGCAGTAAAGACCCCTATAAAAACATGAACAATATGTATAAGGATGGATTTCAGGAAAGGAGTATGAGATTGTAATGTATAGTATAATTATGGATAATACATCTCAAGACAGCATAATTGCGGAGGCAACAGAGGCCGTTAAGACACAAACGAACAACAACGTGATGTCCTCTGCAGCTGAAAAAGAAAGGCGAGAGTTCTTCGGTATTGATGCCAATACTTTCAAAGATCAAGAGTTCAAATTAAAGGATAAATCTGAAGTGGTTAGGTTTAACAAGTTGTTGGAGGACTATGTTCATGACGAAACCAACATACCATTTTATGCCATTACTCTTCCTTCATGGTTTGACAAATGCATGACTCTACCAAAAGGTGGGCGCTTGTTCACGGCACTCGTTGATTTGAAAATTACATTGGCTTTTCTATTCATTGATTCAATTAGGGCTACTCCGGACGGTAATTCTATAAACAGGAAAGATGACATAAATATTCTATCGAATCCTGTACTATTCAAGAAGAAGTTGAAAATGCTTCATAAAAATATTGACATAGCTCTACGCTATAGAGCTTTTTATGATAAATTTATGGGTATTCTTGTGCTAGCATTATGTCCTGATGATTATGACTCCTTTATTAAAGCAGACAGTCGCAAGAAGGAATTTGGGAAAAAAATGGTAGGTCATCTTGATTCGTCTAGCATAAAATCGTTAATAGCATCCATTTCTCATCTCGATGATACCTTCCGAACACCTGAAGTTCACCAAACTGGTAGAATGCGCAAATGGGTATTAAGTAGTCAAGATTTATTCCTTGACAATGAATTTGATCTATTGGGGTATATGAATGACATTTTGAACCTATCAATTGGGTTAGATGAATTGATAGAAACCATAGATAGATAAAGATATCGTCGAAAGACTGATTTTTATAGAACTTTAGAAGAAAAACTGCGTAAACAATGCGTAAACAAACTATTTCAGTTAGGGGTATTTTGTGAGTTTCAGCGAAAATCGCAAAGATATAACTCATTGACCATCAGTATAGTTACGAATTACAGACTATCACGAAATATCATTATATTGGTCTCATAATCTGGAGGTCCCAGGTTCAAGCCCTGGCTGGTCCACAAATGAAAATCAAGCACTTACAAAGATTTCGTAAGTGCCTTTTCTTTTTAAAGCGAAAAAGAGCATGATTTAACGTTTTTCGCATAAAACAGTGACTTTGCGTACTAAACCTGAGTGTACGCAGGAGCTGTAATAGCTGTAGAAGCGATAAATTCTCTAGAGAATTTATCGCTTCTATAGCTAATTTAGATAAAATTCTCTAGAGAATTTGAATTAAATACAGCTGATAGACATGTCAGTCTCTTGTCAGTCTTGACAGTCTCTAAAAAGACTGCAAACGCCCTGGGCATCGGGGTTTTGTCAGTCTGTCAGTCTTCGAATGAAAAAATTTGGTCTTCTCACCAATTCTAACAAGCCCTGGCGTCGTTATTGGCGCCAGGGCTTGTTGTTTATTCCCAAATTAATGATTCGACTTTCGCACGTTCAACTTACGTTTAGTAGTCGAACTCGTCGAAACCGAATTCGCGGCTTAGCCCCGTTTCTACCTGAGTATTGGGGTCTATGTCTCCACCGGATTCCGGTTCCGATGTCACAAAAGGAGAGGCAGCCAGTATGGGTACTGCCTTGTTGATAGGCAGTACCCACGTGACTGGTTGTTGATATATTTTTTTCATAAGCTTTATCCTCACTTAATCACGACCTTGAACTTCGTTCGAGCTCGCTCACGCTCGATAAAGTATGAGCAAACTCTTACTTTATTCTCACTTAATCACGACCTTTTTACCATTACGGATATAGAGCCCCTTGGCACTGGTAGACTGCACTGGACGGCCCTGGAGGTCGTAGAAAGTACCATTCTCGCCATTGCGCCATTTCTCCATTTCAAAGATACCCGTTACGTCATCCTCGAAGACGATGTCGACCTCACGGGCACTGTTGGTAATGAACGAGGTGGGCACTTGCAGGTAAGCCTTGTTGGCACCCAGCGTGGCATTTTCCGAGGGTTCACAGAACTTGTAGACATCGTTGACCTTAGCCAGCAGGAAGTTGCTCATGCTGCTCTCAGTTTGGGCTATCGGGCCAGCCGTGATGTTAGGTTTCAACATGTTGACGTAGTAAGACTGTGCAGTGCTCTTCGGTATACTATACTTCACGCCAGCCTCACCTCTCAGGAAGACACCTGTTCCTGCAGGAACGTCATAGACGTGTACCAGAAGTACCTGGTTCTCGCCCTTGTTGTAGCCTGCGGCGATGTAAGCCTTCAGTTCGCTGCCTGTGAAGTTCAGGTCGTCATTGCTGCTGTACGTTCCCACCTCCTCAGCCATGTTGATGATGACGTGGTCGCCAATCACCGTGAAATGGTAGGTCTTCGAGCCCACGAAGCCGTTCTGACCCGTAAGCACGAGCGTGTAGTTGCCTACCTCGTCGATAGTGAGGGGAACCTGTGTCACGGCATCACCGTTCAGCGTAGCTGTCAAGTAGTTGCCCAAGTTAAGTGGCTCCGCATTGATGGCTGTTGTCAATGTTGGAGTGATATTAATGATGCCATTATCAGCGTCTCTCTGGTCGTAAACAGCTGCATCAGTGATACCGCTGACCGCACAGGGATTAGTAGCGTACATCGTATGACCGAAAAGCGTTAACACGACCTGAGAGATCTCACCTTCGTGAGGCTGCTCAGTGGCCTGCGTACCGAATGAGCCCACACTGGTGGTCTTATAACAGTTGTTCACCGATTCGCTACCTCCATTCTTCTTTGAGAGGTCGAGATTGTCCGTGTTCTGCCCCTCAGGCATCAGGTAGAGACAGTTGGTGACAGTCTTGGTGCCGCTGTTGCCCCATCCGGCGAAGACACCCTTGGCCACAGAACCACCCTCCATCAAGCCGCTGAACAAACAGTTGATGATGGTGATGTTGGCGTCGAGGCCATGTCCCAAGATGCCGCCGATGTGATTACCACCGCTAACGTTAGCTGTTACCTTGCAATTCTCAATCCTGCTGGTGCCGTTGGCAAAGCCCACCAGAGCTGCTGCGTGCTGCATCGTGCCCGCATTGATGGTGCCGTTGACAGTCAGGTTCTTGATAGTCGCATCCTTGATATAGCAGAATGGAGCGGTACCTTGGTGCTCCGTGTCGGTAATCGTGGCAGTGATGGTGTGTCCATTGCCGTCGAATATACCGCAGAAGGCATTACCTTGCGTAGACACTGCCGTCATAGTACCCATTATCTTCGAGACTTCGATGTCGGCATCCAGGCGTATGTACTTGTCCTTATAGCCTTGGAAGCTCGGGTCGAAGTAGGTAACGTTCGAAGCAAGTGCATTCCAGTCATCCGCGCTGTCTACGATGTATGGATTCTGCTCCGTACCCTCGCCAGGAACAATCATTGGCATGACATTCCACTTCGGGTAGAGGATGACAGCATCTGAGCTGAGCAGCAGCGTAGCATTCGGCATATAGCTTTCTCCGCTGAAGTCAGACTCGGTGTTCCATTCCACTAACGTGAGTCCAGCGTGACCAGGAGCATAGTCAGCCAGACGGACCAAGCTACCCTTGACAGCTTGTTTGTCTGTCGACTTATTGAAGGCAACATCCTGCACCCTCAACGTTGTCAGTGCAAACGTTTCTTCGTTGGTGTAGCCATTGTACGAGGTCTCGGAAACCTCTTGATTGTGATAATAAACGATTGGCGAGCTGCCATCTTCTGGCTGCGGGTCACTGCCGTTGGGTACTGGCAGGGCATCCGTGCCGATGGTCTGTCGCCAGACAGCGTTGCCGTTGGCGACGCCGTTGTTCAGCAGATAACAGATCTTACCCCGCTGCAGGTCGAAGTCATCCGTAGTGTTGACCTTATAGCAATGCTCGGCATCGCCAAGGGTTTTATTGCCGCAGATGGCATTGTCAGTGTTTATCAGCAGACAGCCTACGATAGAAGCCTCATTGGATTTGGCACCGGCAACAATTCCTTCGGTGCCACCAGTATGCTCATTGTTCTGGAAAATGATGTTCTTGAAGCGGCAGTTGGCAATGCCGCCCGTATTAACCAGGCTTCCAGCAATGGCACCTACCTTAGCATTGTTCTGATTGTAGCTGATGGTGATATTCTCCATACAGAGGCGCTTCACTGTGCCAGAGAGGTTGGCGAAGAGGCCCACCTCGGTTCCATCAGACGTGATGGTACCATTCTTGATGGTATATCCGCAACCATCATAGTGTCCAGCAAAGTTTGCCTTGCCAGCATCCAATGGGGCAAGAGTAGGATTCTCCAGCTCACTCAGGTCGATATCGGCAATCTGCCGGATATATACATTGGTATTATTGGTCGAGTGGATATAATCCTGAATCATTTTCAGTTCATTAGCGTCAGCAATCTCAAACGGCTTCTCTTGAGTACCCAGTCCCATTGTCTCGGCATCACCTGTGACAATAGTAGCCGTGAGGTTCAGACCCTTGTAGTTGTTCTCACCATTAGAGACGAACTCTATCGTAACCTGGTCACCACACTGGATTCCTCCGATGCTCTTCGCTAAGCCATCCGTCGTACTGGTAAAGACATAGCCTTTGTTTGTAGAATTGGTGGACTGCCCATTATGCACTACATCTGCAGTTTTGTCACCATTACGTACAATCATGTAGTCGCGTGCCTCGCCATTGACGGGAGCCTCTGTAGCGACAGTACCCGACAGGTAAATCATATGGCCGCTTGGAACCGTCAGTGTGAGTTTTCCATCGTAGTTATTGCCATATTCCGTGTTGTAGCCACCACCGTCATAAATCTTAATGGAAGTGGTGCCATCTGGTATCGAAGCAGTAAATTCTCCATTGGCAGGTACCATCAAATCCCACTCGGCATAGAGCGTCGTAGCCTGAGACAGCAATATCTCGTAATTTCTGTCATAGTGTGTTCCCTTTCTGTCAGCCTTCGTGTTCCATCCGGCAAAATAATAATTATTGCGCGACGGAATGGAATTGGCGAGCTGGTACTTAGGAACATAGTAACTGTCGTCAGCCTTGAACACCTGTAACGCTGTCGCCACCCCATCATTATAATTAGGATCCAGCGTGAGCGTAGCGTATTCAGGCACATTATTAGAGTTGGTGTACATGGTCTGTGACACATCTGCCAAGTAGTACTTCCAAACCGCGAGATGGCTGCTGCTGAGTACCGGAGCGAGGTCTGTCTTGATGGTCTGTCGCCAGACAGAGCTTGCCACGGCATCGTACGCTGGCGAACCATTGAGCAGGTAAGTCAGCTCACCCGTCTTGAAGCGGTCTTCGCTGACACTTCTCCCTGAAGCGGTGATGTTATTGAAACCGCTTTGTCCGTCGGCACACAGCGAGGCAGCATCGGTAAAGACGCGGGTAGCTGAGGCACTGCTGCCTATGTTACCCACGATGTAGCCAAAGCACTTGTTGCCGCCGACGTTTTGTCCCACGACGGTATTCTTATAGCCATAGCTGCTCTCGATGCTTGACTGGTCAGCCAGTTCGCCCACCAGGGCACCCACGACGACATCCGCCTTATTGTTGAAGTTGACCGTGCTTGCTGCGGCATAGCAGTTGCGCAGTTTGCCGTTGCCGGTTATCTTGCCCGCAAAGGCTCCCACGCGCTTGTTGGCATCCGATGCCACAAACGTGCCGTTCTCAATACCAAGTTTCTCAACGACGGCATCGCCGACGATGTTGTTGAAGAGACCCAGTGATTCACCCTGGCAGTCAGAGAAGCTCAAGTTACTGATGACATGACCATCGCCGTCATAGTGACCTGCAAATCCGCTGGTGCCTGCTCCGATGGGGACAATACGCTCTGCCGTTGACATATCGATGTCGGCAGTCTGCTTGACATAGAAGTTGCTATAACTCATCGTCATGAAGGTGTCGCTGATCTTCTTCAGGTCGGCGCCACTTGCTACCCGGTATGGATTATCCGAGGTACCGCCACCTAAGCTGCTGATGCCGCTATAGTCGTTCGTATAATTATTGTTGCGCTTGAACACCATGGCATGGTCGGACGACAGCAAAGGTGTGGCGTCAGCGTCAACACCCGGAATGTTGACATTCTGGAACCACATGGGGGTCAGGGTTTCCACGCTGTTATTCAGCTTATGGCAAATCTCGCCGCTGAGTAAGGAAGAAGCGTCGACGCTGGGGGTGCTTTCAACAAAGGTACAATAAGAATCACTACTTACCAGCGCAGCTCCGTCCGTGTAGCATCGCTCCATACGGGTGCCACTCTTCGTATCGCTGCAGATGGATCCGGTTCTGGAAGCTGTCAGCGAGGTATTGACGACAAGGCAGTTCTTGATGACAGCCTCATCGAACATATCGGCAGCAATGCCTCCCACGACACCGCTAAGACCATTGTTTGCTATCGTGCAATTCTTGACGAGGCAGTTGGAGATGACGCCCTTGCCAGTGATACGTGCGGCGATACCGCCAGCTCGCATATCTATAATATTTCGGTATTTGACAGTCGTATTCTCCACGCAGAGACGAGTCACAGTACCAGAAACGACGGAGAAGACGCCTACCAAACCTTCTGTTTCAATGTTACCATTGCGGATGGTATGTCCGCCACCATCGTAGATACCGGCGAAAGCGCGTGAAGCACCAATCGGTGTCAACCCTCCATTATTCAAGTCAATGTCTGCCGTCTGGAGGAAGTATATGCCACTGCTGTTCTTGCCGCTGTTGCAGAAGGTCGCCACCTGCTCTAAATCCGCTTTGCTTGTAATCAGGAAGGGATTGTCGGCTGTTCCCTGTCCATGGATTCCAGTAAAGCCATCGAAGTAGAAGGTGTTGGTATAGGTGGAATTTTTCTTATACACACGACGCTGCTGCTTGTTGAGCACAGGGTGTTGATCGTAATTACTTGGATTTGTAGAGCTCAAAGTCTGGTACCAAGGACCGCCGTAAGGTGAATTGTCGTTCAGTCGCCAAGTGATTTCACCCGATTTCATGCGGTCATAGCTGACGTTTTGCTCGCTGTCTACCAAGTCAGCAGAACCATTGTTGCTAAACGTGCCAGAGGCGAAGCAGGTGTCAATTTCACAATCGATACTACTCTTGCTGGTTAAACCACCAAAAGTGCCAGAAAGTGTATTCCCCTTCTCCAAGCAATGGCTCAATCTGGATCCATTGGTTATCTCGCCCACCATGCCACCGGAGTAGGATGCCGAAATGGTATTGTTGACTACATAGCAGTTGCGTATCAGTCCTGCCACGGGTCGCTCCATGTCACATCTTAAGAGTATACCAGCTATGGCGCCACCGCGTGATTCACTCTTGGAAGATGCGAAACTACAGCTTTCAGCTCCTAAGTTGCTGATAGTACCCGACACCTTACCGAAGATGCCGACGACGTCGGGGGTACTGCTGTTCATGGTGGCATTGGTGATGCGATAGCCGTCACCGTCATAGTCACCCTCAAAGACTCGTTTCTCACCAATGGGAGTCCAGTTATTCGTTAGATTCGAGACGTTGATATCTCCCTGCTGCTTGAAATAGATGCCGCGCGTGTTACCACCGTCATTGACATAGTTGGCAAAGTCTACCAGTTCTTCAGCATTGATGATGAAAGGATCTGTTTTTGTTCCAGCACCCTTGAACCGTTCACTATAGTTCTGCCATACACCATATAAGTCGGTAGTGCCACTACCTATTGACTTTTCATCGTAGGCTGCCTTCCACTCGCCAGTGCAGTTATTGTTGGTGTACCATTTGGTCACATATTTATCAGCTTCAATGAGGCCCAATTGATAGGTCGTCGGAATGGTGACGGTGACATTGGCAGTACTCTTATTGGACTTATAAGTAATAGTCGCAGTCTTAGCCGGACTACCTTGCACATTCAACTTTAGAATGTATTTGTGAAGATTGTCAACAGACATACCATCACTGGTATCACCTCTGTCACCGCCGTTGCCGCCAGAACCCATTTTGCAATCACCACTTGCAGGCTTCCAGTCATTACTACCATTAAAGCTGCCGTTCTCGACAGTGACCCAACCGTTGCTGTTCGCAGTACCATTAGTGCCAGCTTCAGTGCCATCGCCACCACTGGTTTGGCCATCCGCATTTTTACCGCCGCTGCCGCCGGGGGCAGTTACATCATAAACTCCTCCACTAGAGTTGGGCATCCAATCCTGCGCGCCGCCGGCGCCGCCACCGCCGCCACCGCCGCCGCAACCGCCGGTACCGATTGGGGAAGCAGCACCACCGAAGCCGCCGCCGCCGCCACCGCCGCCGCCGGCCACAGTAACGTTATAACTATATCCATCGTATGCATAGCCACGGCCACGCTGACCGCCACTACCACCGGATGTGCCAGCATTGCCTCCCGTGGCATTCAGTTGGACGGAGGAGGAGACCACGAGATTGCCCATGGCGTTAGCGGTAGAGCCAGCTTCACCTGCAGATCCACTGGTTCCATTTTCCGCATCATCCTCTGCACCGTCATTATAATAATAGCCTGCACCGCCGCTACCGCCGCTACCGCCTGCACCGCCGCGTGTGCCGATGCCAGCACCGGCACCGCCGCCGCCATTGCCGCCACGGCCACCCTTACCTGTATAGGTCCAATTACCATTACCTCCTGTTGCGTCTTCGCCTGTGCCGCCTGTTTCGCCATTAGCGGCGTTACCTCCTGTGGCTTTTACATTGCCCTTGCCCATTAGGTAGAGTGTGCTGCTTGCGGGCAGTTCAATGCCTGCGCCAGCACCCGTCTTGCCAGAGGCATTGCCGCCAATGGCTGTGAGCGTGACACCTGCAGGGATATAGAGATAGACTGTCGCACCATCGGCTATGGACAGTCCGCTACCGCAAGCACCGTTATCAAAAGTGATGTCTTCACTGATATAGTAACGTCCCGATTGAAGTGTATATCCAGAAGTATAGTCTCCCTCCGATAAACAATTCCACCCTTCATTCAGAGACGCAGGTGTGGCTTTATTTATTTTCATCTTTGGCACAGCTTGACCATTGACAAGCTCCCACGAATCCGCCTTGTTGCCGTTCATGAGGTTGACAACATCGGACTGGTCAGTCTTACCAATTTGGTCTTGTCCCCAAACTGCATGTTTGGAAACGGTGAAGCTATAGGCATTCGTATTCCAAGACGCCCCACTTGCACACATACAGTAGAACATCCAATGCGCATTGGGGGTGCCGTAATCATAGACACGTTTTAACCTCCAGATGTCACCGCTCGAGTTGGCCCATCCAATGATTTCACCGGCATGAGTATTATCCCAGTTCGAACCAGTAGCAGTCACGCTACCATCAAAACGACAGTCGTTCATATACACATGTGCCTTGTTGGAATGAGCTATGATGCCTCCGGCATAATGATCATTTGAATTCACTTCTGTCGATACCCACACACGGTTGAGGGTAACGGAGGAGCAACTGGCGATACAATACCCTATCAGTCCTCCTGCGTGTCTGCCACCATAGACTTTGCCCGTTACATGCAAGTCCTTGAAGGACGCATTGCCTACATAGCGGAAAGGAGCAATGCATTCTCCATTATAAGAGCCATTCGCATCCCTGTTATAGTAGACATTGAGCGTATGCCCATTGCCGTCGAACGTGCCACAGTAAGCATTCTCCTGTGTCCAGCCTATAGTGGCATCGATGCCAATGTTGGCCTCAAGGCGGGCATCAACCCTATTGCCATGGGCATTTGACACTGCATTGCAGAACGCTTCCCAGTCATTGTAATTACGAATGAGCATGACGTCTTGAGCCGCTGCTTTCTGAATTCCCAACGTGCTGCCGAGGATGAGCAGCATCGTCAGAGTAAATAATATCTTCTTCATCGTTTATATATTTTGCGTCCTTTTTGAACGATAATACCTTTATAATTAGAGTTTACGCGTTGTCCGTTGAGGTTATAGGATTCAGAACCATTAACCGTGAAACCTTCACCCTTAACCGTATCGATTCCCGTAGCCCCTGCAGGCACGAGGAACTCTACGAAGACACGGTCGCCCATCAGCGGCAGCAGTTCGAAGGTCTTGGCATTGAGCAGGGTGATGCAATAGCTCATGGGTGACGTGCTACGGGTGTCGCCAGCAGTAGCATAGACGAACGACTGGTCGTAGTAGTTGTCGTTGAACACCATGCCGCCGTACTCTGCCAGGTCTGCATAGCGCTCAGGTGCCGGCAGTTCCCATATGTCGAGACGGTTGTCGAAGGAGGCGCACCAGTAGTGCGGTATGTCAAAGTCTTCTGACTCGTCTTCTTCATAGTCTTCGTCGCCGTCAGTTTCTTCTTCCTCCAGCATCATCTGCGTGAGCAACTCGTCCAGCTCAGCACCGGCCTTGGCATCAGCCAGGGGTTCGGCGTCGGAACGCTTGGCACGTACCAACAAGGGGAGTGCTGCGGGAAGGTCCATGCGACCGTCAGCCATCATATAAACGAGTGACACGGCAGCGAGCGGCGACTCGGTATCTTCGTTGAGCACCTCGCCACTGATGTCTGTCAGATAAGCCACGTCGTAGTAGTCGAGCATACGCGTCGTGATGCTCTGCGGCTGGCGCGGATCAAGGAAGACGGGCTGCCAGCCGTCAGCCAGAGTCTCGGCAAGACGTCGCGGAGCACTGGCTTTGCTGGATGTTGCCATCTCATTCTTTGCCCACTGGGTCTCCGGGTACCTGACGAACTTCTTGGAAGTGGAGTTGTAGAACTGCAGGTAGAAGCGGTTTGGCTGGAGGGCTACAGAGCCGTTGGAAAGGACAAACTCCTGACGGGTGCCATTCCATACGTACATCAGCTCGTCGTTGACAATCTTAGCAGGGATGGTGTCGTAGGCGGCAAAGAAACAGCCTATGTCCAGGATGGACTTGTAGCGGGCGACACGGTGGTCAGCGGTTGCCTTGAGGGTGATGGGACTGCCGTCGGCATTGCTCAGCACGTAGGTTCTTTCCTCACCGTCGGCATCATTGCTGACGAGCCAGGGTTTGTTGAAGTCATAAGAGACAGCTTGCGGAGCATTGCTGAGGGTCAGCTCATTGGCTGGTCCGAGGTCAGGCTTCTTGTCTTTCTCTATGGCCTCATGATAGGTGAACTTGCCTTCGCCTGCCATCTGAGTGAAGGCGAAGGGCAGTACCCACGGCTCCAGGTTCTTCGTAGCCTTACGCTTATAGACAATGCGGCTGACCTTGACGTCACTGGTGCAGATGAACGGCTCGCCGTCCGTGATGGTGAGCTCGGCAAGGGTCTGACCACTCGTCACTGTCTGGCTATTGCTGCCCGTGATGATGCGGGCGTCGATTCTGTCGAGGATGCCCTGGGCAAAGACCGGATAGTCGTTGAGCGCGCTCTGTGCCTTCTGGCGGTAGGTGTCGTTGGTCTCCTTATTGCTAATCCATACGCAGTTGGTGACCTTCGAGGCATCGCTGATACCATACAGCGGACACTTGTCGACAGGGGCCTGGTTGCCCGTGTTGGTCAGTTCACCTGCGGCAGAACAGTATTCAACCTTGCCCTCGTCGTCGTTCTTGTAGACAATGGCTGCTATGCGGTTCTTCTTGGGGCGCTTGCCCTGGAGTCTCACAATCTGGCCATAGAAATGACAGTTGCGAATGGTTCCCTTGTTCTCGTAGACGAGTCCGGCACAGTTCTCACTGGTCTCTATGACGCCGTCAACACGCAGGCCCTCGAGCAAGGCACCCGCCCTGAGTCGATAGAAGAGTCCCTTGGTGGTACCTTCTTCGTGGAACTTGATGGTATGGCCGTTGCCATGGAAGGTGCCATCCAGATTGACGGACTTCTCCCAGTTGTTCAGCTCAATATCACGCTGCAGGTAGTAGATGCCCTTCTGATCGTCGATACTGGCAAACTGGCTGGCGGTAAAGATGTTTCTGCCCACCTCGGTCTGGAAGGAGATGAGGACATCATGACCGGGCATGGTGAACGAGAAGGAATAGACACTCTCCATATCGTCGGTGAAGGTACACTCCTGAGCATCGGTGCCGTCGGTCTTGGAGATGGTGATGCTCTTCAGGTGGTTGTTGCCCGTTACACTTACGGATGCGGTAATCAGGGTGCCGGCATTAGCCTGCTCGGTAGAGCTGTTGACCAGATTGACATTCTCAGGCAGAGAGAATTGGATGGTATAGCCACCCACATACTTGCTCTTGAGGCTGGCAACGTAGACGGTATTGTCCTGCGGCGCATTCTTGATAAGGTCGGTTATCATGTCCGGCGTTGTCGCTGACACTCCGCTGCAGACCGTTGCTCTGGCATTGCCAGTATTGGATACATAGTAGTTGCGCTCAATGGTAACGCTGTCCATGTCGTTACTAACCATATAGGTACGGCTTTCGCCAGCGACAAACATACCACTGAAGACGTTGTCCTTGATGACGGAGCCCTTGCTCTGGCGGGCTATGCCATAGACAGTCGGACCTTCCAAGCCTTCACAGAGGACGTGACAATAGGCAATGTTTCCTTTGCTCATATTGCCGGCATTGAGTCCGGCAATAGCACCGACGGTGGAAGCCGGGCGCTCGTTCTTGACGGCACCGCTGACCTCACAGTCTTCGATGATACCGTAGTTATAGGAGCAGATGCCACCCTTATAGTCGTCACTGCCTGCTCCAATCTTCGGTCCCTTCACATTGGCATCAACATAGAGATGGCGAACGGAGGC
>ODAJ012092792.1_pt1 | contig 14350 bp, 14 predicted proteins | sample 1539241 | NCBI WGS metagenome assembly ODAJ01 (sample SAMN02144231, study PRJEB22623) | gut metagenome | biome: sheep rumen | host: Ovis aries | place: New Zealand
GCCGCATAAAAAAGCGACCAAGATCTCTCTTAGTCGCTTTGCATAAGTTTTCTTTTAAAAGTTTGTCTAACTTTTTGGGGTCAGTTCAAACCCGGTTCGCGGTGCTTTTTTGATGTGCTCGGAGATACATATCCTCAAACAGATCTCTGCTTTTATCGGAAATAACCTTCCGGATATGGGGGGGCGGGAGAGCTGATCCTGTCCTTTGACCTATTCAGCGCTCTGCACCCGCCAGATGTTATGGCTCGATCAGAAAAAAAGAGGCTGCTGCCTGTGCAGTATTTCCTTTTTATATTCACATCAGAATCCTAAGCCGTCGAGCCATCTGCGGACAGACTGCTGTGTATCGGAACTGAATTCCTGGGCTGTCCTGCCCTGTATAGCCATGCCGTCAAGCACCTGTGCATTCGGCAGATAGCTCTCGATAGCAGAATAAGTACCTGATTCACCGCTGCCCTCATGGGTGTTGAATGGGATAACTACCTTTCCGGAGAAGTCATAGCTGTCCATGAATGTATAGACTGCCATCGGCATATCGCCCCACCAGATCGGATAGCCGAGGAACACGATATCATACTTCTCCATATTTTCAACAGTTCCGTTCAGTTCGGGACGTGCTTTGTCAGCAAGCTCCTGCTTTGCCACATCGCAGCAGTCATCGTAATCGGCAGGATAAGGCGTGACTGTTTCGATATGAAAGCTGTCCGCACCGACCTTACTTGCGATAAACTCTGCAACGATCTGCGTGTTGCCCTTATCTATCGTACCGACATTGTAATTCTCGTCCGCACGGGAAAAGTACGCAACAAGGATGTTTTTGCCGTCAGACTCGGTTTCCGTCGGTGCTGCATCCGTGACCGCTTCGGAAACAGCTTTGCTCTTTGCGGAAGTGTCCTCTGTTTTCTCAGCAGTTGTTTCGGGATTGCTGTCCTGCTTGTTCAGCTTTTCCTGCACTGCTGCCTTGTCGCTGTCAGCAACGCTCGGTGCAGAGGCAGGCTCAGACGCACCGCAGGCAGTCATGGTCAGAGCCATGAACAGTGCAGATGCAATAACAGCTATCTTATGCTTCATATATATCACTCCTCAGTCTTTCATCTGCTCGGGATCAAGCATTTTGATGACCTTTGCAGGAACACCGCCGACTACCGCATAATCGGGAACGTCCTTTGTGACAACTGCCCCTGCCGCAACAACAGCGTATTTTCCGATAGTCACGCCCGGACAGATCGTGCAGCCCATACCGAGCCAGGCATTTTTCCTGACTGTGACTTTGCCGTAGGTATAGGTGGTGTGGCGGTCGTACATATCGTGATTGATCGTTGCGATACGCAGCCCCGGTGCAGCCATTACACCGTCTTCAAACTCTATACCGCCCGACGCAGAAAGAATAGCCGAGTGATTGATAAATACGCCCTTGCCGAATTTCACACGGTTTCCGAAATCACAGGTGAACGGAGTGAGTATCCTGACATCATCGAGCTTGCGTCCGAACAGTTCCTCCAGATAGCCCACATAGGACGGATCATCGGGAAGAACAGCATTTGCCTTAGCGCAAAGCACTCTCGCCCTCATCATTTCATCAACTGCTTCTTTGAAGTAAGGCTCAGTCACTTTCGTCGGACCGCCTTTATCCATAAGCTCATATACATAGCCGTTTTCGTATTCCATATTTATTACTCCTGTCTGAAAAAACCTTTCACACCGCCAAGCACCAGCCTGTTTGTTATCTCTATGATCTCCTCTACCGACTGCTGCCTGCCTTCTTCTATCCACTGCCTGTAAATCCCGAGGACAGAGTTGTTGACGAAGTTCATCAGCATGGTCTGCTGATATTCGGGGAGTGCGCCGTATTTCTTTGAACTGCTCCAGCCTGCGGTGTTTACCTTTTTTATCATACCGCTGCGGATATAGTGGTAGGACTCGTTGCCTGCACAGGTGATCTTCTCATAGGCAAGTCCCTTTTCCTCTGAAAAAAGGAAAAACTCACGGTTCACCCTGTCAAGCTCATCAGGCAGCTTGTAGTCCTTGATGCGCTCGATGTACTCCGCAGAATACTCCGACTGGATCTCGGAAAGCAGATCGTCAAGAGTGGGATAGTAGACGTAGAATGTCTTCTTGTTTATCATGGCACGGCTGCAAAGTTCCGTCACCCTGATCTTGCTGTAATCCATTTCACAAATCATCTGCTCGAATACGCTCTTTATAGAATCTATCGTCCTGCGTACTCTTAGATCCTCGCTGCCTGTCAGTATCATAATAGCCCTCCTATACACTACATGGTAAAGTAACTGTGGTTACATTATACCACAGAGTGCAGTTTCTTTCAAGCCTTAGTCCGCAGGATGCCAAGCTCCGAGATTTGCTTCCTGCTGTTCAAGCGTCATATTGAAGAAACGCTTTCCGCAGTCGAGTGCTCTGATCTCTGTCATTTCATCGGCGGTCAGCTCAAAGTCGAATATTTCAAAGTTCTCCTTCATGTGCTGAGGATTGGTCGTTCTCGGGAATACGATAGTACCTTCCTGGATATGCCAGCGTAAGATTATCTGTACATTGCTCTTGCCGTATTTCTGAGCCAGTTTCGTGAACACCGCTTCACCGATCAGTCCTTTGTCTCCGTGACCGATAGGATACCAGCTCTCAATGACTGTGCCGTACTTTGCGATACGCTCTTTCAGTGCGTTCTGCTGATAGTAGGGGTGGCACTCGACCTGCAAAACGGACGGCTTAATCGTTGCAGCCTCGCACAATTCCTCAAGTCGTTCGCTCTCAAAATTGCTGATTCCGATTGAACGAACTTTGCCTGTCTTCACAGCCTTCTCCATGTCCTTCCATGCGCCGAGGTAGTCACCGAACTGCTGATGCAGGAGAAGAAGATCAATGTAGTCCGTGCCGAGCCTTGCAAGCATCTTGTCGATAGCTGCGGCAGTCTTGCCCTCGCCGTATTCGTGGGGCCAGAGCTTTGTGGTTATCCATACTTTCTCACGGGGAACACCGCTGTCCTTCACAGCCTTGCCGACGCTTCTCTCGTTCTGATAAGCGTGGGCCGTGTCAATATGGCGGACACCCATTTTCAGCGCATCAAGCACTGCATTGTATGTTGCTTCACCCTCCGGGACCTGATAAACGCCAAGTCCGAACTGCGGGATCTTCGTCCCGTCATTCAATGTGATGTAAGTTTGCATAGTAATACCTCCTCAGATAAGTCCGTTGTTTTTCAGCCACTTTTCGATCATTGGCTTTGCATTTTTAACTCCGCTGCCCGAAAGAGAAAGCCCCTCACCGACCCCAGCATATTTCTTGATATCCGAAACGCTCCTGCCGAGACCGCTGCCCTCGTTGGTGCAGAGCGGATAGATCGTCTTGCCCGAAAGATCAGCATTATCGAGGAATGTGAACACCGCCATCGGAGCAGTTCCCCAGTAGTTCGGATAGGCAAGAATGATATTGTCATAGTCAGTTGCATCTGGCATTTCTTTCAGCTCAGGACGAGCGTTCTCTCTTAGATGTGCCTTTGCTTCTTCAATGCAGGTCATGTAGTCTGCTGAGTAAGGCTGTACCATTTCGAGCTTGAAGCTGTCAAAGCCTGTCAGCTCAGTGATATGTCCGACTGCGATCTCGGTGTTTCCGACCTCCACATATTTCATCGAACCGCCGAAGTAGTTCTCATCGGCTCTTGAAAAGAAAATAACGATAGTGTTCATAGTAATTCCTCCTTTGGATTTAGGTAACTCTCGTACCGTTAATTCTATTTTAGCAGATAACTCCCAAAAATACAACGGGCGGTTTCTTTGAAACGGTTACTTAGGTAACGGTTTGCCGGAAAAGGTTACTTATCTTTGCTGATATAACGAAACAATGACGGGGAGGAGCACATAAAGGATCTGCCCCGGCACTCAGTGGCAGACAGTTTATCCGGCGACAAGCTCTGATACATCCGAAAAGCTGTTAACGCTACATCTTATTTCCTCTTCTCACAGCGCTCCTTGGTCTGTCTGTACTCCTCGGCAAGTCTGTTCTTCCAATCTTCCATAAAATCAAATCCTTTCTGTTTTTGGGTATAAGAAAACCGCCTAACAGCGTTAAGCGGTTTTACTCATTATTTTATCAACAAATGCTTGTGGTAATCTAATATTGTATTTTTCGATATGATACATTAAAAAATCACACCACTGGTATTCCCCGTCATTATACACTTTGAAGGATGAGGCTATTTCTTTTCCCGTAACACAATCAATTACTGCTCGTGGACAACTCGCATTATGTTTGAAAGATTTGAGATAATCGAGTACTGCTTTTTTATCATAATCAACCTTGTCTTGTAAGTAATCTAATACCGAGCCATTATTGAAAAAAACGTTCATCTCAGAAAAACATCCAATGTTAATCATTTATTTCAACTCCTTTCTCAAATATCCTCCACTTTCCAGTGTTCCTTGACGGATCACCAACAAAGAGTACTCCTTCATTTGGCGCATAATACACATCAGAATCGGCAGCTTTTACTTTTCCGTCGATTATCTTTGAAACCTGCTGAGCAAAGGAATTATCTCCTTTCCCAGTTTCGCATGAAGCTAATCTGATATCTTCCCCTTTATATCCGCGTTTATATAATTCGTCTACAAACTCTGCGGGCGAAAGATTGACCAGTTTTCCTTCTCTTTTGATTTGAACAGATGATGACGAGCCATGTAAAAATATATCCGTAACCCCTTTTTCTTCCTCAATACTGAATGATTCTACATAAAGAGGATCAGATTTATCAAACATATTTATTCCTAATCTAATTATATCATGATTTGTGCTTCTGTCAATAGCCTTTGAGTCAATAAACCCTGCATACTCAGGATCAAGAAGAGTTCGTTCGCCTCTTATGTATGCGCCAAAACTCTCAGCAAGGTACTCGCTCTTGCTGGCGTTAGCATAACCGGAGATCTTTGGCGCAAACTCATTCATCCGGCTGCCCACAGAGTTATTTGTCTTGGCGTCAAGCAATGTCCATTGAGCGTGATGTCCCAGCTCATGGGTGAACATTCCCTCACCAGCCGTGCCTACACCGATGCTGGCGATTTCAGCCCTCAGATCACAGGCTTCATCGGATATATGAAAACAAGTACATTCCGCAAGAGCGTCGGTGTTCTGCCAGATGCGTTCGGAGTAGTGTTCGCCGCTCCAGTTCTGCTGCAAGACCTCTTTTATCATCCGCTCGGAGACCTTGGAAAAGCTGAACGCGATCCCGGTGCGCTGCCGCAAAGAATCAGTAGACCGCAGAGCATATCACTGCCGAAAACACCGTCCGCTAAACATATCATATCAAAAAGGACACCCTCCCGGCTGCGGGAGGATGCCCTTTCCCCGGCTCAACTGCCGGGCTTTTTCTTTTTGCGCCGTGTTCCGCTGCGAGGCTGAGTGCGGTATTTTTTCTTCATGTCATTCAGCATACCGCGCTCGTCCATATATTTCATCACAGCTCTGATGAGTTTATCCAGAGTCATTTTTGCGCCTGCTTTCTTTTGGCTTTAGGTTTTGTTGTCGTATGGGATGTTGTTGTCTTTGCAGTATTGTTCGGCGCAGGAGCCGGAGGGGGTGTGGACTGTGAGGTTGTCGCAATATATAAATACATTACTCTTGATGCTTGTAACGCTGCTAGGAATGGTGATCTCAGTTAACTTGGCACATCCCATAAAAGCTTGAACTCCAATGCTTGTTAAATTTGATGGAATGACTATGCTGGTTAATGATTCACAGCCAGCGAAGGCGAAAGTCCCGATACTAGTTACACTCTCTGGAATCTTTATGTATGTTAATGATTTACATCCCAAAAATGTAATCTGCTCGATGGTAGTTACATTCTCTGGAATAGTTATGTGTGATAATGATTCACAGTTACAAAAAGCCCCTTCTTCTATATTTATAACACTATCCGGAATGGTTATGCTTGATAATGATAAACAGCCACTAAATGTATAATCATTAATGCTTTCTACTCCCGATGGGATCGTTATCTTTGTTAACGATGTGCATTCTTGAAATGCGGAAAATCCGATGCTATTAATGCTTTTCGGAATGTTTATATCTGTTAACCCCCAACATCCATTAAAAGCACAATCTCCGATACTGGTAACAGTGTCCGGAATAGATATCTCTGATAGTCCACGGCAACCATTAAATGCATAAGGACCTATGCCGGTAACTCCGTTTTCTATAATAACCTTTCTTATAAAATGATCAGCGCTATTGATTTCCGAACCAGTTTCTTTCTCTTGAAGAGCCTTACTCCAAGCATGAGGCTTATTAAAGTCATAATTTGATCCATCCATATCTCCGTTTCCGCTGATAACAAGTATTCCGTTTCCGTAAAGTGTCCAATCAAGATTTCCTTCGGTACCTGATGTCAGAAGAGTTGTTTCTTCGGCTTGTTCAGATGATGTTCCTTCTGTAGCTGTTTTGGAAAGTGTCAAAGAGCTGCTTGATGAAGAAGAGGTCTGATTGTTCCTCTCCGGCACAGTTACTGCCGGCTGATACCCGCCGCCCTGGTTTTCTTTTGCGGTCTGACGAGAAGTAGGTTTGGTTTTTTCGCTTTCCTCCGGCGGGGTCGTGGCGGTGGGGACAGTGGTGTCAGTAGGAGCTTCTGTGAGCTCGGGAACGACCGTCGGAATGGTCGTGCCGGTCATAGTTTCGGTTTCGGCATCCGGATCCAATCTGATCGACATTTGCTGAGTTATTGAGATGTCTCCGTTGTTGTCCGGGTCTCGGTTATCTATTCTGTTGTTCAAAAGCACAACGCCTGTAACTATAGCTCCTCCTAGTAATGCCGCAGCTATACCCGCTGTGATCTTTGTCCCGATCGTCGAAATAGCCGCTGCAGAGGTCGATACTGCCGACCCGCCGGATGCGGCGGCTCCTGTACCCGCTGCTCCGGCTCCTCCGACTATGGCTCCGCCGCTGATGTTTTCCGAAACATCCACGGTATTGAACAGCCTGCTGAAAGGCACCGCAGCAAACAGCCCGCCTTTTTTGGCAAGGGGCTCCAGCTTCTCACGGAGCTTTTTCTTCGCATAATGCAGCCTGGACTTGACCGTCCCCTCAGACACGCCCTCCCGTTCCGCAATCTCGGTGATAGATCGGTCCTCATAGTAGAACAGGAATATCGCGCTGCGGAATTCCTCCTTCATTGACAGGATCGTATCAGCGAGAGTCTGTTTGATGTCCTCATTTTCAGCGTAGTTTTCCGGCAGCAGGACGGTGTCCTCGATGTCCTCAAGGGAAGAGCCTTCCTGCGCCGCCAGATCGACGCTGTCATTGGAGCGCTCGCTGCCGTCATCGTAATCGTCATAGAGCACCCTGAGCGCACGGCCTTCTTTCATGGACTGCCTGGTGTAGATATTCTTTGCTATCCTGTGGAGCCAGGTGCCGAAATATGCCGGCTCCCGCAGATCGGAGATGTGAGCGTAAGCCTCTGTGAACGCCTCGGAGACGACATCCTCTGCATCGTTCTCCGCTGCGCCCTGCTTGATTATGTACTTTGTCAGCGCACCGCGGTATTCCTCGTAGAGCTCCGCAAAAGCGTTTGCATCGCCGTTTATCGCTTTCTGAGCAAGCTCGGTCTGCTGTTGTTTTGTCATGGATGACACTTCACTTTCTTTAGCGTTTTAGAGTAGCATTTCTACTATAGCTTACACTGATCTTTTCATATTTTTCAATCTGACTATCCCGCTGACACACCACACATATTCCTTAAACAAAAGGCTTTTTATCTTGCTGTGCTATCCCCCGCCAGAGGCGGGGGATAGCACAGCGTTGGTCTAATTGCCGTAATCTCATAAATAAGGTGTTTGAAAATGGTGCGTCAAAGGGATAACCATATTTTTCAATGTTGAGGTCTTTGATCACAAATTCTCCGGTATAAGTTTCCCTTGTTTTACAGTTTTAAGTCTGATCAGTCATATTTATAGTTAAGTCTGAATTCGAGTGTTCTTTTGTCCCAGCTCCGGGTGTCGGTATTTTTGTTATTGCTGACAGTAAAAGACTTGTTGACCGCTGTGTTCGGCTCAATTACTAAGTCAGGATTTCCTTTGGATACCAGCAGAGTCTCTCCGCTTTCTGCATCGGCCAGAGTTATAGTCAGTTCGTTGATCTTTTTTGTCTGATCAAAGCCGTTTTTTAAGTTTATCAGACAACAGATATCTCCGTTCTCTTCCTCCCATAATACATAGAGCGTGGAGATTAACGTTCCTGTAAAGGTTATATCGCTGTTCATCCAGCTAAGATCACTGACTTTGAACACTTTTGCGAACCTTCCGTTTTCCAAAGCTGAAACCGCTTCGGTCGGATATCCATTGATGTATCTGAGGTCTATGTTTCCATCATCATCGCAGAGCTTCAGCACATCTGATTTTCGCGCTATACAGAAATCGTCGTCCGTTACTTTTACTATCTGGGATAAGGGCCAACTGGAGGATTGGTTGTTATTGCCGTTGCCTGTTACGTTCCAACCGATAATGAAGAGAATATAGTACTGAGAATTGTCAAGGGGCGATCTGTCACTAAGCCGGATCAGAGTGCTGCTGAATTGCGGGTACTTGACCAGATGCTCTCTCATTTGTTTATAATAATCATTGACATATTCAGGTTCTCCGAGAGCGTCTTCAAACAAGCCGGTGAAGGCTGCCGTGTCTTCGTCCTTAGCAGCATTCCAAAGTCTATCGGCAAATTCTTCTGACCTTTTGCGGAGTTTCTTTTCAGCTTTCTCCTCCGGATCTGTGACTATAACGTCAAGATCCGAGCCGTTGACGTCTTTCCACTTGCTCTCAGTACTCTCGCATCCCGAACAGAATACAGTTACCGTACACAGCAATGCAGCTATAATGCTTTTTCCTGCCTTGATCTTTCTGTTTGTAGTTTTCATGTTTCTTACCTCCTGATTATTTGTTTAGGGTTTACGATCGTTAGAGGTAAAAAACAGGCATCGGGTTCAATTATTCTTGTAAATATTTTGTGAACCACATCTTTGCGCTGCTTTTATTATACAACGCATACTTACAAAAATCAAGTGATCTGTCAAATGCCATCGGTCTGTATGAGCCCGGGGTTAATGATATATCCGGCTTTTGCTTCCTTTCGGCATTTATAATAATGTATATACTGCTCAGCATGGCAAAAATGATCTGGCAGTGCCGCACCCGGACATTTTCTGCAAAGCATTGTTCATGAATCGTTTACAATTATAATTGAACCTTTTTCTTTGACCTCTCATCTAACGAACATAAGAAAGGAATACAGGATATCCTAAATGAAAAAACGGAGGAATTTATCATGAAAATAATCATCACAGCAACAGCAGCAGTTATTATGGCAGCAATTATGACAGGATGCGGCAATACCGCTGAGAAAGCAGATTTCAGATCCAAGGTCTCAGGTCTCTCTGCTAACGTCGGTTCGTGGTTGGCAGATCAGGAGAGCGCCAGGACAGATGTCGAGACAGCCCCCTTTACCAAACAGGCTCCGGAAGAAAAGAGCACCGACAAAGGTGCCGATGTCAGCGCCAAGCGATCTGACGGTACTGTTCCGAAAGCATCAAAGAGCACTGTGGCGTCGGCTGATGATCTGATCCCGGATGATGAAGACATTTCTGAAACAGAAGCTCCCGTAGTAACTACTGCAGCTCCGATGGAACAGGCTCCTGCCGAAACAGAAGCGAAGGAAACTGTCAAGGCACCAGCTCAGACTACCCCCAGGACTACCACTCCGGCACCAGCTCAGACCACCCCCCGGACTACCACTCCGGCACCAGCTCAGACTACCCCGAGGACTACCACTCCGGCACCTGCTCAGACCACTCCCAAGGCCACCGCTCAGGCACCTGCAGAAACCAGCCCCACTGTATCAAAGATGCTTGATTCAGCAAAGGTTACGACCTGCGGAGGAAGTGTAATAATGTCTGCAACAGCAGACCCGGCCAAAGGCACAGTAACTGTTACGGTCGAAAACAATATGGATAAAGAGGTCCGCTTCTCCGGACTTCCAAAGATGATCGGCGCTGACGGCTTTTCAAGCGAGTTCAATATCTTTAACAATCTGACCAATACTATGGCAGCAACTCCTGCTCATGCCAAGTCACGTGTGGTGCTGTATGCTGAACCCAGCCAGATCCGGTCAGGTATGAAACTGTCAGGCGAACTCCACGCTATGAGATGTTTTGCAAACAGAAGCTATACGATCACATTGTCATAAACATCGGAGCTCTGATACAAAGTAAAACAGCAGTTATAACTGTTGAATAAAGCGAAAGACAAAGGAGGAAAAAACTATGAAAAACAAAAGAAAGGTCAACAAAAAGGCAGTTGCAGCCATAATGGCGTTTATGATGACGCTTGGTTCGGCTGCGGCACCGCTCTCTGACAGCGGGTTTGCTGTCGTCCCTATGAATGTGACGGTCGCTGATGCAGCGGCGATCACGTCCTACGACCTCAACAGCACCACGACCTACAAGGCGCTGACCAAGGCAAAGGTCCAGGCAATGTATGACGATGCGATGAGACCTGTAGGCAGTTATACTTGGGACAGCATTGATTCCTGGTTCGTAAAGGGAAAGAGATCAAGCTCCGGAAGCAGCTGGTACGAGGGCGTACTCTCTCAGGATACCGTAAAGACTTTTGAAAACACCGTCAACCTTTACAGAAGGCTCTGCGGGCTCTATGACATATCTGTCGAGACAGGCAGTCTCTATCAGAAGGGAGCTCTGGTAAGAAGCACCGACAGCACATTTGCACATAATCTCAGCTCAGGGTACACCAGGCCGAAAGGCATGAGCACAGCGCTCTGGAATGAAGGGGTAAAGTGCCCCAACATGATCCTGTCCATGGGGAGAGCGCCCTCGCGTCTGGCTTACGGCTGGATAAGTGAAGCCGGCAACATCGCAGGGAATACCAACACAGGCCACAGAATGGTACTGCTGAGCTCTGCACTTTCAAAACTGAAATTCGGTTATGCGGAATCAACAGGCCTCGCAGATATGGTGCGCGGCACTGCCAGAGTAAAGGAAGCAGCCGCTACCTACCCTTCAGCGGGATATATGCCGACAGAACTGGTAGACTCGCAGGCTGCCGCCCCATGGATGGTGATGCTCAATGGTTCCAAGCTCAGAGTATCGGATATAAACAAGGTCAGGGTGACTGTCACAAGCGGCGGTAAGACATGGACCAGAACAAAGGCCAACGGAGGGCTTCGCCAGGGTCCTGAACTCAGTATGTACGGCTCGCAGTTCATAGAGTTCAACAAGCCTGATATAGCCTCCGGCAAGAATTATACCGGCAGCTATACTGTGAACGTTACCGGGCTGACAGATGCTGCTGGGAAGTCTGCCAGCCTCAGATATACTATCAATTTCTTCAATGCCGAAACTCCTTATGAGGAACGTATAGACCTCAGTTCCGGCAAAGCTGATCTGAAGCTCTCCCGGTATGAATTCTACTATGACGGCAAGGAAAAGAAGCCGGAAGCAACAGTGACATACAACGGCAAGACTTTAAAGCGGGGTGTCGATTATAACCTTATCTATATGAATAATACAAAAGAGGGTATTGCCTGGGTCTCTGCCAGCGGGATAGGGAAGTATAAGAATACTGTATCCAAGACATTTACTATTCTGAAAGATAACAGAAAGGATCTCTCAAAATACACCGCTTCGCTTTCTGCCTCATCCTTCTGGTACACGGGCAAGGTGTGCAAGCCGACGGTCACTGTCAGGAACGGCAGCACTGTTTTAAAGCAGGGAACTGATTACACTGTCAGCTATACAAACTGCACCAATGTCGGGACCGCGACTGTAACTATAACGGGAAAAGGCGATTACAAGGGAAAGATCACAAAGAACTACAAGATCGTCAAGGATAGCCGCACGGATCTATCCAAGTGCAGAGTGTCTCTCGCAAAGTCAGTCGTTGATTACGACGGAAAGGCTCAGACCCCGGCAGTAACAGTTAAGTACGGCGGTAAAACTCTCAAAGCCGGTACAGATTACACTGTGAGCTATACAAATAACAAGGCGGTCGGGACGGCTAAGGTAACTGTGACCGGAAAGGGCAGCTATAAAGGCAGTGTAAGCAAGACATTCAGGATCGCTGTCCATGTTTATGCTGCGACAGTTAATACCGAACACACTATCGACAGGTATGTAGAATTCACAGGAAAGCCGATAAAATACCATATGTCACTGACAGTAAACGGCAAAAAGCTCCGCGAAGGCGTTGACTATGAGTATACCAAGTGGGAGAACAATATAAATATAGGGACAGCCAAGGCTTATGTCAGGTTCATCGGTAAGTATACCGGTGCTATAATCAGAAATATTCATATCACCGACAAGACCGTTGTCAGAGCAGAGGATTGTACCACGACAATAAATAAGAGCTATGCGTTCAACGGTAAGCCGGTAGCACCGAAATTGCCGCTGATATTCAATGGCAAAGCTCTCACCCTCGGCAAGGACTACACCGTGAGCTATACCGACAATGACAAGCCCGGCACAGCCACCGCGCACTTCAAGCTGACAGGCAGCTATATAGGCTGGCTCAAGATAAGTTACAATATCGTCTGAGCTTAAAGTATAAGCTCATAAGACCTCCTGCCGGCGCTCTCAGAGAGCGCCGGTTTTGTTTACAAAAAGTTCATAAGGCTTTTTTGAACCTTTGAGCTCGCTCCTGCATCTAACTATCAGAACATCTAAAGGGGAGTGTTTGCATTTTTGCAAACCGCCGACGGTATTTCGCGTATTATCGCTGCCCGGGACAGATCATACTTTTGATTTTAGCAGCTTAGGGTTTGTTAACAGATTATTTGCATTTTTATTTGAACCTTTTTCATTGGATTTTACTCTAACTGATGTAAGCAAAAAACAATATTACAATTCAGGAGGTAGATCTTATGGAGAATACTTATTGCAAGAAATGCGGAGAACATATTTTGGGAAGCGCCAGCTACTGCCGGATCTGCGGAGCATCAACAAGCAACAGCCCCCGTGTTCAGAGGCCTGTAAGAGCCCCCGCCCCCGGAGAGTTTCAGGCTCATAGCAGAATGATGAGTTCGGATCAATTAAGACTGTATAAGCAGATCAGCCTTGATTCCAGAGCGCAGACGGCACTCATAATGGTAATAATCTCATACTTTGGGGGCTCATTATTCACAGCTATTCCTGCGTTTATAATGGCAGGCAGGGTCCTGGAGGAGGATCCGTACAACAGCACCGCAGGAATGGCAAGGAAACTTTCGGCCATTGTCATAGTGTTGAGCATAGTATTACTTATCGTAGTGCTGATAATTATATCCGGCACATTTAAAACACACGGACGGTTTTGAGCCCGATGCCTGAAATGATCTGCTGATGATGCAGAATGATTCTGCGGCAGTTTGCAGGATATTCTGCTTCAGCGCTATCTCTGAGAACGCCCGCCTGCGGAAAGGGATACAGCACAGCCGGATCTCTGACGCAAACAAAAAGGCCCGCATAGCTGCGGGCTTTTATATTTTTGCGTGGCTTTCTATCAATGGGGGCCTGCCGAAAGATTTCTCTGATCGATGGATCTGATGTTCTGGTTGAGCTTGCCGTCCTTTGCCTTACGGGCGAGATATGTCTCGATCTTCTTCTGAGCGTCCTTTGCGGTCTCCTGCATCTTCTTTGAAGCATCCTGGATGAGTTTATCGCTGTCCTTGTGCTTTTCAGTTGTCTCGGCATATTCCCTGGATGCTTTTTTGAGCTTCTCCATTGCGGTGAGGGCGCTGTCATAGTCGTTGTGGCGGATGAAGACCTTGTTGGCGGTCTTGGCGCTCTCGATATTGGTATCAAGAGCTGCTGTGGTCTCTCTGAACTTGAATGGAGCTTTGGCGCGGGCTATCTCGGCTTCTCTCTGCTCAACAATCTCTTTCTGACCGACAGCATCCAATTTCTTGTTATAAATAGCAGCTTCGGGATCAAGGCTGTCGGCAAAGGCTTTCCTGAAACTCATTCGACTTGTTCGGGCTTCTCCAGGTATCGAAGAATTCGCTGTCCATGTTGACAACTGCCGGCTTATCGGGTACGGGATCGACTGTAACGCTGGGGTCAGACTCTTTCTGCTTGATCTGTTTGTTCCTCTTTGCGCAAGCATCGCTGTATTCGCTTTTAGCTTTTGTGATATCCTGGTAGATCTCATTGATCGCTGCGTTTACTTCGGGCTTAGGGCAACACCGCACGACCCGCGGCTAACGCCTCTACACATCATCTGCTTGATTACCAACGTCATCAAAGATGACGTCAATTCTCCTTGACGTTGCGTAAAGCGAAGTGAACTTCGCTTGCAAGCCTGCGTCGAATTTA
>ODAJ011841972.1_pt1 | contig 14344 bp, 9 predicted proteins | sample 1539241 | NCBI WGS metagenome assembly ODAJ01 (sample SAMN02144231, study PRJEB22623) | gut metagenome | biome: sheep rumen | host: Ovis aries | place: New Zealand
GACCGGTTCTCGCGATTCCGCCGCTCTGAATCTGCTGCAGGGCGTAGACGAGCGTCTTTCTCTCCTCCGAGTAGATATAGGTGGACGCCTTGTTGTTCCAGAGCGCCTGCACGGAGAAGATGATCAGCGTCATCCAGGCGGGCTTAACGTTCGGCATGACAATGCCGGTAAATACCTTCCACTCGTTCGCCCCGTCGATCTTGGCCGCCTCGATAAGCGACGTCGGAAGTCCCTCCATGAACTGCTTCATAAGGAAGAGTCCCATGGGCGATGCGAAGGCGGGCACGATGATCGCCCAGTAGGTATCGATCCAGCCGAGCCTGTTCAGCAAAAGGTAATTGGGGATCTGGGTTACCCAGCCGGTAAACATCATGGCCACCGTGACCAGCTTGAAGAAGGCGTCTCCCCCGGGGAAGTCATATTTTGCCAGTACAAAGGCACCCATGGATGCGATGATCAGGTGCCCGAGCGTTCCCACGAAGGTGATAAACACGGTGTTGAACAGGTATCTCGAGAACGTGACCCAGGATTTCCCCATCGTGACGAACAGGTCCGAGAAGTTATCCAGCGTCGGGTGCTGCGCAAAGATCCTGGGCGGGAATTTAAAGAGCTCGTCCAGAGGCTTTAACGCGTTGCTGACAGCATAGATAATCGGGAAGGCCATGATGAACGCGACAAAGAGGAGGAAGAGGTACAGCATGATATCCCCGCCTATGGACCGGTTCGGCTTTCTCCTTCGGATCAGCTTTTTATGGTAGACCTGCGCCTTTTCCTCTTTTTTCTTAAGGCGCGCGGCCTTTTTTTCTTCTTTTGATAGACGTGTCATACTCAGGTTCCCACTCTCCTTAACAGGCTCTGGATTGCTTTGTTGCACAGAATCATCATCAGGAACAGGATTGTCGCGATCGCGCAGGCATATCCCATTTCAAACCTGGAAAAGCCGTAGTCGAAAAGGTGCGTCACTATAGTTCTTGCCGCGTAGTCCGTGCTGGGGTAGCCGCACAGGGCCATCGTCACGTCGGCGACGCCGAAGGCCTGGGTGATGGACATGACCGCGCCGAACATCAGCATCGGCTTCATGTTGGGGAGCGTTATGTACCACAGCTCCTGCCAGCGGTTCTTGACGCCGTCCATATAGCCCGCCTCGAACTGGGCCCTGTCGACGCCCTGGAGGCCTGCGACGAAGGAAAGGAATCCGGTGCCGAGGCTCATCCAGAGGATGACGATCATACAGATCGGCAGCATGTAGTTCGGATCGATCAGCCAGAGCTTGGGCGTATCGATGATGCCGACATTCATGAGCAGCGCGTTGACGTAGCCGTAGGCGTCGCCCCTGAAGAAGACCGAGAAGATGACGTAGCAGTTGCCGGCGATCGAAGGAGCGTAGAAGACGATAACCGCGATGCTGCGGATCCAGCGCGGCAGTTCGTTGATCAGCCAGGCAAACAGGAAGGACAGAATGTATCCAAGGGGCCCCGTGATCACGGCGATCAGCATCGTGTTCTTTACGCCGATAAGGAAAATATCGTCCTGGAGGATCAGGTTGATATAGTTCCGAAGGCCGATAAAGCGCGGCGGCTCCAGGATGTTGTAGTAGGTGAAGCTGTAATAAATCGACGCCACGACCGGGAATACAAAGAACATGGTAAACAGGATGGCGTAGGGCGCAAGGAAGAGATAGCACATCTTCCGGCTCTTCGCCTTCCTGACGGCCACCTGGATATTGTGCCTTCGAAGCTCTATGTACTTATTGAAATAGTCTTTCATAGTCAGCTGTTTTCCTTCTGCAGCTCCTGCTGGTCAACCGGCATGCCGAACTCGATTCTCTTCTTCCGGATTTCCTCGTCGATGAGGATCGAGTAGTCTATGATCGTCTCACGCGAATCCACCTTTTCGTTGATAACCTTGCGGATCGCGTTGGAAATATGGCGCCCCGTAAAGTACCCGCCGGGAACCTCGCGGATGCCTACGGTCTCATCCCACTGGGCGTTCAGGACATCGATGTCGTCCTTGCTCCAGGAGAGGTTCGTGAATGCGTCCCTGTTCGCCGTAGCGTACCGGGCAGACGACCCGAGGAGCGCCTCGATCTCGCGTCCGAACCGGACCTGCGTCTGAGGCTCGGCCCACCACTTCATGAACTCCCAGGAGGCCTGCTTTAAGGAAGGCTCCTGTGTGCGGATCATCATCGTGGCGCTTCCTGTGATAAAGTCGGAGCGGCAAAGACTCGTGTTTCCGTTTTCATCCGTTTTCTCCGTGCCGGGGATCACGGTGAAGTCCCAGAGGCCGCGGATTTCCGGAGCGGATACCATCAGCGTATTGTAAATCGAATAGGCGGCGATGCCGATCGGCATCTCGCCGGAGCGGAACCTGCTGACAAAGTCGTAGACCGTCGGGATTCCGTAATCGTTGAAATATCTCACATAATCATCGAAGGCCCGGATTCCCGCCTCCGAGTCGACCGTGGTCCTTGTGCCCGCCTCGTTGTACATGTCCCCGCCGTACTGGAAAAGAAGCGAGAAGTACAGAGAAAGGTCCGGTACGTTGGACATGGTCGCCGTCGACGCCGCCGCGGCCGAGTTGCTGCCCGCCGCCGTGGGGATGCCGATGGAGAGGTTGTTGCCCTGGATTGTGGGCAGCATCTCGATCAGCTCCTGCCAGGTGTTCGGAGGCGTAAGGCCCAGCTCCTCCAGAACGTCCTTCCGGTAGAACATGACGTTGAAGGTCTGCGTCTCCGGCACGCCGTAGATGTGGTCGTCCAGCCTGTACTGCTCGTAGGAGCTCTCGGAATAATGGGAGAGCACTTCCTGCCAGCCGGGGAACTGTGTGATATCCTCGGCGGCTCCGCGAAGCGCGTAGTTGACCGGCTGGTCGGCTCCCACGGAGAGGACGACGTTCGGGCCTCTCCCCGCAAGGACCGCGTTCAGAAGCGCCGAGGGATCGATGATTTCCACGTTGACCTTCACGCCGGTCTCGGGTGTGAACTCATCGTCCACCATCGCCTTTAAGATCGTGCCCTGGTCGCGTCCCGTGAGGACCCAGACCTTTACGACATCTTCGGAGCTGTTTTCGTCATACACGTCGCCGACCGCGTTGTAATCCACGATAAAGGAGGCGACGAAGGATTTAACCTCGTGCAGGGCCTTTGCAAAGAACCCCGCTCTTTCTACGGGAACCGCGGCGTCCGTTCCGGAGACGACGAAATAGTCGACATCCAGCTTTGTCTCGCTCATGTTGAGGGAGGCCGTGCCGAGCGCCGTCACGTTATCCTTGAAGGAGACGAATTCGGTCGTGATCTTCTGTGGCTTTTTGCAGAAGCGCTCGAGCTGCTGCGCCACCGTCTGGGCGCTCGCGATGTTGGCCGCGAGCTGTCCGCTGTAGGCCACCATGTCGTCGACGATCTTGTAGAGACGCGCGGACTCCAGGGACATGGCCTGCATGATTTCCGGATAGTTGGTGTCGATATGATAATCGCGGTACGGATCCGGATTGGCACCGGTGTAGACCAGGATCCTGCGGTAGATCTGGTTGAGGCGGTAGGTGGAATCCTCCATATCCTCAAGGATGGTGCCCATGCCGCCGAGCGTCGCCTCAAGGCGCAGCGTGTGCCGGCCTCCTTTCAGGTAGAAGCGGTACTCTTCGCCGTTATCATCCGTGAGCTTCCTGCAGTCCCAGTCGTTTCCGTAGGAGAAGGAAATCTCTTCCATCTCACGGAAGGGCACGGCGCCGTCGATAAGGAGCCTTCGGCTGGAAACCGAGCCGCGGGAGTAATTCTGGCGGCCCTTGATCATGATGTGATACCAGCCGTCCTCCGGGACCTCAAAGTCCCATTCGATCCACTGCCCGGCGCTGCGCCAGCTGTCGCCGCCGATATAGTTGAGAATGGTTGTCGTTACGCTCCCGGGCTGCGTCGTGGGAGACGAGCGGTCATATTTTGCATAAAGAGAGGACTCCGAGCGGACGGTCGAATCTTCGCCCTGGACGACCTGTACGTAGCTTCCCGCAGCGCCGCTCCCCTGTGCGGAGGGGGCCTCTGCGATGTATTCCTGATAATTCTTTTCCTGCTTTACTGCCGTGAGCTTAAGCTCCGAAATATACATCGGCTCGTTTTCGGCAAGGAGGGTCAGCTCGTTTTCTCCCTTTTCGAACCAGAAAAGGTAGGGCTCTGTGATAAAGCCGATGTCATCCCTGAAATACGCCTGCTGCCAGTCGCAGACCTCGACCTGGCGGGGTCTTATCTGGTTGCCCTGGTTGTCGGTGCGGACCTCGCCGCCGTTCGTCCAGATCCTTGTAAAGGAAAGGTTTCTCGCGTCCTCGAAGGGGATTTTCCCGTTGATCATCACGGTCCGCTCTGCGGGAACGCCCTTGGACTCCGGGAGAAGATAGTCGATAAAAAGGTTGTAGTAGCCTGCCTCGGGGACATTCACCTTAAAGGAGGCGGCGGAGTCCGTCCCGGTGTACAGGACCTTCCCGCGGCTTCCCAGGGGATCCTCCTCCTCCCTGACCTCGCCCTCTTCGCAGGCGTAGTCAGACAGACGGATCTCAACATCTTCCTTTGCAAGCGCCGCCGCATCATGCTCCTTAAGGTATCCCCCGTAGGTCCCTTCCCTCAAAAGCCCGCTGATCTGCGCGTCAAGATCTACGCCGGCATATTTTTCATGAAAATCCTCCGTCCTTCGCATGGAAAGAAGGACGCAGACCAGGATCAGCGCCGCAAGGATCAGTATGGTGGTCAGGAGTTTTTTCAGGTTTTTCATAATTCCTTCTTATGTCTAAAGAACTCTGTTTTGCAGAACTCTGTCTTACCGGGCAAAAACATAAAACGCGGGCTTGGGCTCATAGTTTCCGTCGAACAGGAGCGGGCACTGGGCAAGGCCGGTGCGGTTGCCGCCGCCGATGTTGGAGCGGGACTGGAGCCAGGAATACGGATCGATGGTTCCCCAGAAGGTGATCCCCGTAATATTGGCGTAGCCGGCCTTCTGCGCCGCCTTCAGCTCGTAGTACTCGAGGTTGTAGATTTTCCTCTGTCTCTCGTACTCCTCCAAAAGGGACTCTTCGCTCCCGTCATAGGAGTCGCTCGCGGACATATCCCACTCGGTGATCTGGACATTGCCGACAACCTCCCCGTAGGCTCTGACGGATGCTCCCACGGCGGTGGTGTTGGGAGAATTCACGCCGTAGTGGCCCTGCATTCCCATCGCGTCGATCCTTGTCCCCTTTCCGGGCGCCCCTTCTTTCTCCTTTATGGCGCCAAGGAGCTTCAGGATTCCGTTTCGTTTCTTAACGTCACATTCGTTGTAATCGTTGTAGTAGAGCTCGAGCGATGCGGGTGCGTATTTGTTCGCGTACAGGAAGGCGTTGATGATATACTCCTCGCTCCCGTATACATGCCACCAGCTGGAGTTGCTCCCGTGCCGGTCCTCGGAAAGGCTCTCCGAGGGCTTTTCCTTGTCGGTCCTGTAGGAGCCGGTCGCATCGGATACCGCTTCGTTTACGACATCCCAGCCGTAGAAGAGGTCTTTGTATTTGCTGTCCTCTGCCGTAAAGTGGGTCAGGACCGTCCGGATGTACCACTCAAGGCGCTTGTCCATCTCCTCCGGGGTTACATACGGCTTGCTCTTTATGTAATCCTCGTGGAAAAACCACTCCGGCGTCTGGGAGTGCCAGACAAGGACGTGTCCCCTGACCTGGATGGTCCGGTCCGGATGCTCCTCGTTCCAGGCGAGAATCTTGTCCAGTATCTTCTCTGCCAGGGAAAAGTTCATCTTCGGAACCGTTATCGTTTCGCCGTCCAGCTCCGCCTGCTCTGTCCCGGGGCAGTGGCTTACGCTGTAACCGAACAGTGCATCCGGCTTTAATTCATTGCCGAGCGTCACCGCGTTGAAATGCGTCGTGACAATGTCCCATACGCCCTCGTCCCAGGGCTCCTTGCCGGTAATGGCGCAGCCCACGCGGCACCCGAGCGCCGCCTCGACACTGTCCCTGAGCGCCGGCTGATCCGCGGCCGGTTTTTCAGCGGCCGGTTTTGCCGCCGTCGATTTTTCAGCTGCTGATTTTGCAGCCGCCGGTTTCGTCGCGGCCATACCGACACTGCCGGCTGCCATTACCATCATCACTGCACATAAAATTGCCGAAATTATTCTTCGTTTCATCCCGGTACCCGTATTCCGTGCCGGATTTATCAGCTTTTTTGGGCTGCTCCGGCGCTCGTTCAGACAATTCTCCGTCATGTCTCCAATTAAATAATAACTCTTCCCTTAAACGTTTACCTGCCACATCTTGCGAATTAGTATGCAATTATTGTGATTTATCGGCCAAATTTGCCTTTCCTAATTTGTGCGTTTTTCACAATTGTCAGGTCTTTTATTTCTAAAATACAGTATTAATCACCCTTCGCGGCACCCGAATGTTGCTCGGGCCGATCTCAAAAAAAGCAATACCTGGCGATCTTTTTCTTTCCCGGAAAACAGCAGTGTGTTACGATTATTTAAGGCAGCCCGTAATTTCAGGCTGCGTGGAATTCGACAAAACCGCATTCGCGGATCCTGCCGCAGCGAGGAACAGAGATGATAACGAACAGCCGGCCTGAAAATCTTGACTATTTTCAGCAGAACCGTGACTTTGTAAAGCGCACGGTTGAGCAGGATCTGGAAAAAGACATCTTTCCGAAGGGGAGCTCCATCCGGATCTGGCACAATGAGCAGACCGACGGCTTTGAGGCGCACTGGCACAGCGCGCTGGAGATCATCATTCCCGTCGAAAACTTTTACGATGCCGAAATCGATAACCGGAACTATCATGTGCTGCCGGGCGACATCCTGATTATTCCTCCGCGGACCATGCACACGCTGACGGCCCCGGAGAGTGGATCACGCTTCATCAGCCTGTTTAACATCGACTTTTTCTCCACTCTGAAGGATAATGTCGGAATCCAGTCGCTTTTAAAGGCGCCTCTTCTCCTGAATGAGATGAATATCGCGCCGGTTTACAGCGAGATCTATGAGAATTTTGCCCTGATCTGGAAAGAATATTTCGGGGAGGAGGAATATTATGAGTTCTCAATTTATTCCCACCTCCTTCATATTTTCACGCTCCTTGCCCGCTTCGAGCTCTCGCGCCTTCGGCCGTTTGCCGGCAGCAGCGATCTAAAGCGCAGGGACTATTTTGACCGGCTCGGCCGCTCGCTTGAGTACATCTCTCTCCACTACAATGAGGCGATCACCCTGGACGATGCGGCGGCCCTGAGCGGATTTTCGAGATACCATTTTTCAAGGCTGTTCAAGGAATATATGGAGTGCACCTTCTACGATTATCTGACGGACCTGCGGGTGAAGGCGGCGGAGGCGATGCTGGCGGGCGAGGATCTCCCCATCACGGAAATCGCGCTGCGGTCCGGGTTTTTGAGCATTTCCACCTTTAACAGGACGTTCCGTCAGAAAAACGGCTGTACGCCGAAGGAATATCGCGACCTGTATTCCGGAAGAAGACAGGTCGCGGCTTATGAGCTCAAGTGAAAAACACATGGGGGATCGTATGAAAAAGAGTCTTGGACATTTGCTGTCATTGTATCTGCTGATGCCGGCCATCATTGCCGGCGGGTGCGCCGCAGTACCTGCTGCCGCGCCCGCTGTGAGCAGCGGCGCAGCGGAGGAAGTCCCTGCGCAGCAGGCGCAGGAAGCTGGTCAGGAAGTGACGGCACAGGAAACCGGCGCGGCGCCGGAAACCGCAGCGGCGGAAGAAACCGCGCAGGAGGAGACCGCGCCGGAAGAGACTGCAGAGCAGGAGGCCGCGCAGGAAGAGGCTGCGGAGCAGGAGGAGGCTGTCGTGATTTCGGAGGAAGCAGAGGAGATTACTATATCCGAAGAGATATCCGAAGGCGGGATGGCCCGCCCGGGGGAAATGCGCGGCCTTGCGCCCGCGGAGCTGATCGCTGAAATGACCGCCGGCTGGAATCTCGGCAATTCCCTGGATGCGACAAGCGCCCCGGGACTTGCTGCGGAGACCTCGTGGGGCAACCCCAAAACGACAAAGGAAATGATCGACGCCGTCTGCGAAAAGGGCTTCAATACCATCCGGATTCCGGTGACCTGGGACAGTCATGTGGGGAGCGCCCCGGAGTATGAGGTCGACAGCGAATGGATGGACCGCGTGCAGGAGGTCGTAAACTACGCAATCGACGACGGCATGTTCGTCATTCTCGATACGCACCATGAGGAGAACTGGCGCATCCTTGACGACGCGCACATAGACGCCGTAAACGCCGAGCACACCGCTCTCTGGAGGCAGATCGCGGAGCGCTTTAAAAACTACGGCGACCATCTGATCTTTGACGGACTCAATGAGCCGCGCGTAAAGGGCGGGGCGAATGAATGGAACGGCGGCACCAGCGAGGGCCGGGCCTGCCTGAATCTCCTGAACCAGTCCTTTGTGGACACCGTCCGGGGGACCGGGGGCAACAACGACAAGCGCCTCCTCCTTGTCACCAGCTTTGCCTCGTCGGCCGTGATCCAGACCATCGGAAGCCTGAAGATTCCGGAGGATGATCACCTGGCTGTTTCGATCCACGCCTATACGCCATACGGCTTTACCTACAAGGTGGACGCCGACTGGGCCCTCTCCGAATGGGACGGCTCGCACAATTACGAGATCGACAAAGTGATGAATGATCTTAAGCGGATCTTTATCGACAAAGGAATTCCGGTGATAATCACGGAATACGGCGCGCAGAACAAGGACGGGAACGATAAGGATGTCGCCGCGTGGGCGAAGTACTATGTCGAAAAGGCAAAGTCCCTGGGAATTGTCTGTGTGTGGTGGGACAACGGCTGCTATACGACGGGGAACGAGCAGTTCGGCATCTTCAACCGGAGCGACTGCACCTGGTACTCGGAAGAGGTGGCGGACGCCGTCACGGCCGCATTCCGTTAACCCGGCGTCAACCCCGCTTTCCGGAGATTTGGACAGTATGGATCAGGCCAGCGAAAATAAGGAAAATGAATATAAGGAAAAACAGCTGCAGCAAAGACGCGCCGCATACTCACTTCGTCTTCTGGGGAGTGTTACTCTCGCTCAGGGAGCATGGGCTGTCATCAAATCGATCATGGCGGTCGTCGACTACTTCTCGGAGTTTTTCAGACAGTTCGACAATACTCCCGACGAATACTCCTTTTTTATCCGCGGGGTCATTTATTTTATAGTATTCGTTCTTATCCTTGCAGTTTTTTCCATCCGTTTCTATATCGGGTTTTCTGCCAGGGCGGACAGCACAGGCGCCGGGAAGACGCCGGTCTATATTGTGATATCCTGCCTCCTGGCGGGATTGTATGCGTTTTCACTGGTTATGTCCCTGCTGAATACCGGGCGCCTATCTTCCGACCCTGCAGACTATTTTGTTTCCCTTCTGCTGGATTTCACCTCCCTTGCGCTGTTCGTGGATCTTATACGCTCGGCAAAAACGTGCCGCCGCCTGAGAAGGCAGTTACAGGAGATCCGCGTGTAAGGACGGAGATTGTCAATGCAGCTTGATTTTCATTATTACGCTACATACCTTGCAGCTTACCTCGCCGGCTGGTCCCACGAGGAGAGCCTTGCTGTCTGTTACAGCGCACAGTTTGTCGACTGCTGCTCCAGGACCTTCCTGTCGACCGTCAAGGGCCCCCTGGCCGCGGCGACGACGCAGCTCCAGCTGGAGATGATGGATGCGGGGACTGACCTTTTAAGCCTGCAGGATATCACAAGAATCTGGGCGTCCTTTCACTTCCTTCCGAAGGACCTTTACGCGCAGCCGGGACGCACGACCCGCCTTTACCGCAGCAAATACCGCCTGATCTGCGGTCCCTGCTCGGACCTTGTCCGCGATACCGTGCTGCTGGCAAAGGGCCGCTCCCCCCAGGCAGCGGGCATTGCCATGCATGTCCTTGCGGATACCTGGGCGCACCGCGGCTTTGCCGGCACGCCTTCCCTTGTCATCAACAACACGGACTCTTATTTTTACGAGCTGACCGGGGAGGACGGGGAACTGAAGGAAAAGCCGATTGTTTTCCGGCACAATCCGTCCGCAAAGGACAATCCGGCGCAGGGCATCTATGTGAACACACTGCCAAGTCCCCGGGAATCCTCGGTGATGAATCTCGGCCACGGGAGGGCCGGCCACCTTCCCGACTACAGCTTTATGCGCTACAAGTATCTCCCCGCGTGGGGAAATTATGAGGAGCTCGTAAAGGACAATCCCGCCGAATATATGAAGGCCTTCTGCCAGATGGTCTACGCCCTGCGGTTTCTGAAAGGGGAATATGAGACCTTTTCGCCGGATGAGTTCGACAGCGAGAAGACGGATCCGTACCGCGATGAGATCGGCAGGATCCTCAGAAAGCGTCAGACCGACGCCTCAGAGGACTGGAAGGAATTCGCGCAGAAGATAACCGGGCGCGAGATCCCGCCCTTCGACCTCGGGCTCTACCGGAAGGCGTATACAGAGGCGCCTCAGGCGGAGAAGGACAGCACGGCACCGGGACGGTTTTTTGTCGCCGCGATGGCGCAGAAAAGCATGGTTACCCGGAAGATCTTCCGCTCCGGAAACCTTCTGGCGGGCGTTTCGATCGATTTTGATAAGTACGGTTTCTCCGGGATCCGGGATTTTTACCGGCTGATTGAGTACATCAGAAATGATTTCCTTCCGGAAGAAGGACAGGCAGCAGATGACAAGATTTCAGAGAATTGAAAATATAGCGGTCGCCGCTGTCATGATCGTCTGCGGCATACTGATCGCGTTAAGACCGGGGGACGGCCTTCGCTTTTCGGTGCTGGTCCTCAGTATTTCCCTCGCCCTCAGCGGAATCCGGTACCTTGTGTACTATTTTACACTGGCCAGGTATATGGTCGGGGGCAAGGCCCTTTTGTTCGCCGGTGTCTTCCTTCTGGATGCGGGCGCGTTCCTGAACACTCTGCTGAACGAAAGGTTCCTTACTCTTCTGATCTATCTTATCGTCGTGTATCTGTTCGCGGGGCTGGTGGATGTCCTGCGGGCTTATGAGGCGAAAAGGCTCAATGCACCTCTGTGGAAATTCAAGCTGGCCTTAGGCCTTGCCGAACTCCTGACCGCCGTATTCTGCGTACTGTTTTCGGGGAACATGAACGTCCTGAGCCTTGTCTACTGCGCAGGCCTTATCTACTCAGGTCTTGTAAGGTTCGTCTCGGTCTTTCGAAGGACCGGGATCGTCTACGTGCAGTAGGACGCTCTGCGTATGTGTCCGCCGTTCCCGGCGGGCCGGGCTCCTTTTCCCCGGCTTTACGACAGCACTTTTCTGTGGGAAAATAATGTCAGTTTGTATATCAGGAGGTTTTTACCATGTTCACTAACAGGCTTTCACAGCTGGTAAGGCTCGCCGCCCTGTCCGCCGCGTTTGTCCTTTGCGTAGCCGGCAGCGCTGTGAGCGCAAGGGCAGCAGAAAGTGTCGCGCTTTTTCCGAATGTTACACAGGAGATGACAAATCCCGCTTACTGGGCAGCCCTCAGGGAAATGCAGGAGCCCGGGAGCGCGGCAGAGGTGCTCGCTTCCCCCTACGCGATCGACGCTCTCAACCGGAGCTTTATCGAGACGCCCGGCTGTTCCATGACCGATCTTGCCGCCGCCAGCCTTCGCTACGACGGTGACCGGCTTAAGACCGGCCTTGCCTCGGGCTGGGAATCCGACCGGAGCTATTTCAGATCGTCCGGCGCCATCTATGATATGAACGGAAATGTCGCGGGTGAGGACTTCTATAACGCAATTCTTGCCAATATACTGAGCCCCGCGCTGACAGGCGAAATGTACATCCGCTACGGCATCTGCACGCAGCGCACCGACATTCGCTGTGCGCCGACCATGCAGATCCTGACCGACGCGCCCGGCGACAACGATTTTGACTATTTCCAGCTCGCCGCCTTAAGGCTTGGCGAGCCGGTCGTCATCAAGGCTGTCTCCACCGATGGCCTGTGGTATTACATTGTCTCTTCCTCCTGCGGAGGGTGGGTGCGCGCCTCCGATATCGCTCTTTGCAGGACAAGAGAGGAATGGCTGGACGCGTGGCAGATCCCGAATGACCTTCTGCTGGTCGTAACCCAGGGCAAGATTTATCTGGAGCGCTCCAACAATAACTCCGAATCGTCCGGCAAGATGCTGACCATGGGAACCACCCTGCGGATCGCGAGGGACTGGGAATATTCGGAAAAGGTCACGAACCGCTCATCGATCCAGAACTACCCCGTATGGCTCCCTCTAAGGGATGAGAACGGTTACTACACAAAGAAGGTCGCACTGATTTCGCAGCACAACAGCGTGAGCGTGGGCTACCTTCCCCTGACCCAGCAGAATATCCTGAATGTCGCTTTCTCCATGCTGGGCGATGCGTACGGCTGGGGCTCGATGCTCGACTCCGCGGACTGCTCCGCCTACACCCGCGATATTTACAAGTGCTTCGGCCTTGATCTTCCGCGCAACACCACGTGGCAGCAGGCCATGCCGGTCGTCAAATGCGATATGGGAGAGCTTCCCCAGAACGAAGCCGGCGATGTTTACAAGAAGGCGCTTCTGGACACCCTCCCCGCCGGAACGCTCCTCTATTTCCCGGGGCACACCATGATGTATCTGGGCACCGTGGACGGACAATACTACGTCATCAGCGCCGTGAGCTCCATGGCAAACCCCGAAACGGGCAAATACCTGCGCGTCCGGAGCGTTGCGCTCAACACACTCGAAATCCGGCGCCTGAGCCAGAAGACCTGGATGAACTGCCTGAACATGGCAGTCATCCCCTACCAGAGGGCTCAGTAAGGGCAGAGCGCTCAGGCATAACTGCCTGTTTCCTCCGATATTTCGGATATAATTCTATCCCCCCACAGGGCTTCCGTTACCGGCAGTGCTTCTATTATAATTAGCATTCGAACAGCATCCATACGGAAAGCCTGTCGGCAGGAAGCCGGAGGCCGTTGTCAGAAAGACTGGCCGTTGCGATGGGACCCCTTCGGATAAACAGCATATTTGTAGATTTATGTTAGGAAGACATAATGTTTTCAGCAGAAAACAGTATGTCTTCTTATTTTTCCGAGAGAATGATTTCCGTAGAGATGAAGGAGGTATCATGAAAAAAATCGTTTCAATCCTGACCGCTGCTGCTCTTGGAGCTGCAATTCTGGCCGGCTGTACTTCAATACAAAGCACGCCTGCAGCAGGATCGGCGCAGCCGGCAGCGGCACAGGAGACAAAGGAAGAGGCTGCGGAAGAGGCTGCGGAAGTTTCAGCGGCGCAGTCGGAAGAAGCGGCCGAAACAGCAGAAACCGAAGCCAAAGGACCGGAAGCAGAAGGTTCTGAAGCGGAAGGTCCGCTCTTTACGATTACAGATATCCAGGACAGGGAGATCAGCTTTGATAAGGAGCCTGAGACCTTTGTCGTTGCCAATTACATTTTCAATTTCCTGCTGGTCGGAGGAAAAGACAGCCTTGGCCAGGTAGTAGGCATGACGCAGGACGGCTGGGAGGATACTCGTTACGGTGAATATCATGCGCTTCTGGATGCTTATCCGGAGATTGCGGACATTCCCAGTATCGGCGGTTATCACGACAATGTTCTGGACCGCGAGCGCATCCTTGAGCTGGAGCCGGATGTTCTGCTGATCAACCGCTCTCAGTACACAGATAATGAGACCAGCATTCCGGTATGGGAAGCTGCCGGAATCCGTGTCGTCGTCCTGGACTATCATAAAATGCTCATGGCCAATGATATCCTGAGCACAACCATTCTCGGCCGCCTTCTGCATAAGGAGGACATCGCGGCAGAGCTCTGCAAGGCCTGCGAGAACGGATATGAGACAGTAGCGGAGCGTATCGCCGGGATCCCCGAAGAAGAGAAAAACAAAAAGGTCTATGTGGAGCTGGGCAATCTTGGCGCAGGCACGATCGGCAACAGCTATGACGGAATGCTCTGGGGCGCCATTGTGGACAACATCGGTGCTTTTAATATGGCAAAGGACAAGCTGGCTGAAGGCTATGGTCCTCTGGATATGGAATACATCCTGGAGACCAACCCGGACATCGTGATCATCGGCGGATCCATCTGGGCGGATGATACGGAAAATGACCAGATGCGTATGGGCCTGATGGTAAGTGAGGACGAGGCACAGGAGAGACTGAAGAATTTTGTGGACAGAGACTGGTGGCAGGGTCTTGACGCCATAAAGAACGGCAGGATCTATGCCGTTGACCATGGTTCGCTTCGCAACGCGCTGGATTACACCTTCACGGAATATTTTGCAAAGATTGTCTATCCGGAGTATTTTGAAGATCTTGATCCGCAGGCAGAGTACGATGCGCT
>ODAJ012183043.1_pt1 | contig 14342 bp, 12 predicted proteins | sample 1539241 | NCBI WGS metagenome assembly ODAJ01 (sample SAMN02144231, study PRJEB22623) | gut metagenome | biome: sheep rumen | host: Ovis aries | place: New Zealand
AACATTGCGGTATCCCAAAATTTCTTCTTCATCACGGTTTCGCGGAGTGGTCTTGTCTTCTACAAGCTGTTTAAGGCGCGATTGCGTTGTGATGATTCCCTCTATACGGTTGGAGCTCTCCGTGCTCTGTATCTTGGCAATTTCTGTCAATCGTTCCAACTCCAAAGGCTTTTGTCGCAGAAATAACCCCTGTTTGCCCTTATATTCATGTATCTTTGAAAGATACGATATTATTTCATTGTCCCATGTTTTGTCAGCCAATTTCGAATAATCAAACGACCTCATTTGCAAACGCTCCTTTCTCCCAAACGCATTTTCTTTCTCCCATATTGTATATTATTTTGGGAGAAGGGTCAATTGTTTTGGGAAATTGATTTTTGATATTGCATTCTTTTTTCTGTTATACTATGTCATCCAGATAATCCAAACATTTGGAAACAAATTCACAAAAAGTCATTTCTATTTTTGTGTATTCATTTAATTTTGTATCTGTCGGAAATTTCTCTTTGATGTACCTATCAAAGCAACATTTAGTTTTTTCAATTAAATCAGGAGTACCTTGGGATTCTTTATATCTAAATAATTTATTTTTTATATCATTGTATTTGATTTCGATAATCGCATCAAAAATAATATCTTGAAAAAGCATATATTGATAAAGGGATTCATCGTCATTATCTGTATCCCCATATATGGACTCTTTATAATATTCCGTCATCAATTCAGCAAAGGCAGCAGAAAAATCAGAAACAGATTTAATATTTTCTTCATCCGGCAAAAATATTGATAAGTGCCCTCTATCATGTCGAAATTTTTTTAACTCATTTTCTTTTTGAGCATCTGTCTTCCCTATTTTATTCACTGTTGCAATATAGTTGCTCTTAAACCAATACAAATCGTCTTTGAAGTAAAACAATTCATCAAAAACAGAATCGTCTCCACAAATACTATGTGCTTTGTGGAGCTCGTCACCATTAAAAGGAAATCCTGTAGATTGTTTTCGTGCTGGTTCATTCATATTTAAATGAATATTTTCCTCACCTTGATGTGGAAGATCCAAACGAATACAATATCTATCAGAGTTGCTCATCTCAAAATAGATTTTTATTCTTGTTGATTTATGAAACTTCTTGTTTACTCCGTTAATATCTGTATCCGCAATCATTTTTATGATTCTTTTATCATACAATATTTCACGCAATAATTGAATGAGTTTTTTTGCAATTCTATGTACACCATCATTATGTAATGGCGATACCTGAAGCATTGCCAATATATGAAACAGTTTTAAAACAGCTATTCCATTTCTGATATATTTACACGAAAGACGATTGTGTAACTCTTCAAATTCAGAAATGCATAATACATCATCACGTGAGTATCCTTTTAAAGCAATATGGACAAGCATCTTTGAATCATACATAGCTTTAGCCATTGCATGCAAATCTTTGACCAAAGAGTATTTTTTTGCAAAAGAAAAATCATCGTCAATATATATCATCGCATTAGTGCTAACTACACTTAAACAGCTACACATATTCATAAGCACTTCTGCGCGATTCAAGGTCAATCCTGCGCAGAATACCTCATCTAAAATATTATCTACCTCATAGATAAACTTAAATGAATCGTATATGTTGCTATAGAAATCACTACAACGCGGATTGAGCATATACGGATATGCAGAAGCAAATTTCTCTTGATTTATCATAAATTCTTCATCTATTACAAAATCACTAATAACGGTATCATCTATGTATTCTTTGATAAAGTCTTTTTCGCTTGCGGTACGAAAAGGGTCCTCGATTATAAATTTCTTCATAAACGTCAATAATTTCTTTAACACAATAAATACTCCTATTATCTGTTTGAATTGCTAAACATTATTTTTAAACCGTGATGATCCTTTTCACAACATAACCACTAACGCATTACCCATACAAAAACACCTCACCTTCCCTAACAAGACTATCACAACATGAGAAATACTGCCAACTTGTGTATCTAAGGTCAGCACCGGCTTTGATGGCTTGTCCAAAGAACCGGAAAGGCTAACAACCCCTTCATCGAACCTGTAAACACGCCATTAAAGCAAGTGCAGGTATAATTAAACCATCCAATTTGTACTCAAAAGCTATCCGGTACCAATGCCAACTTATTGATAGATTCATGTGCCCTTACAAGCGAATCATAGACAGCTAACACATCCTCGGAATCCCAAGTTCGCAAAGATTTTTCGTCAATAACCCCCTTGCTCTCCTTTATGATTTTTGCAAGCTGTGCTTCATCGGCAACGGCAACAACAGCTTGAACAGCTGCATTACTCTGCGCTTTTCTCAAATTGAGAATAAGACTGTCAATTGACCCTTTAGACTGAACTTCAAAAACATATATCGCTTTACCCATGTTGCCAATTTTAGCTTCCCAAACCGCATCAACAACCGCACCGGTAGTAATTTTCACTTCCGAGCGGCTGTCAAAGCCCAGCAACTCACCAATAGTAACAAGTTTTTCTTTTATCTCGTCATGGAGAGATTTCGACTCTTTTATTGTGATAGGCTTTTCCTGTTCTTCTTTTCCCGGCTCTTTAAAAGTGACCTTTTTCTCCGCCAACGGTAAAATTTCATCCCAAAGGAAGTAATCTACAGCAAGCAAATCTACGTCCTCAGCCCCTGCATCAGACAATGCCTTGGATATTTCTTTAGCTACGTTGCAAACCTCAACAAACTTCTTCCCGGTAAATTGATAGTTATATTTAGGCATACCGGAAATATCAAGATAACCATAGCATAAAATGGTTGTCTTATTGAAAATAACATATTCCTGCGGATTAACATATGTAAGAAGCTCGCTCATTGTTGCCGGACCAAGCCCTTTTACATTTTTTGCAAAGAAATCCCAGCGTTTTTCTATAGGAGCAGTCCCATATAAAAGTTCAGCAAGCTGCTTTTTCACATTATCAAATCCATTATCGGCAATTACCTTTTCCACAATATACTGTTTATTACCCCAAATGAGCATGGACCAAAGTTTGCTAATATACTCTGAAAACTTGTCTTCAGTCATTGACAGAAAATTGTCCTTATTAAATTCTTGATAGTAACTCTTGCGCTCCTTGCGCTCTGCCCAGTTTTCGTCATAGTAGGCTGCATTAGTTTTTCTATTTTTTACGAAAGAACTAATCGCAGATTGAAGTTTAGCTTTATTCATAAATCGTCCCTCTCTTTTGCGCTGTTCATTACACATCAGCCTGTATAGTATCTTCAATAATTTTATCGATTTGAGCTCGAAGATTAGCAATCTCTGCATTTATCGCATCTTGTTTTGCAATCTCGGTTTGAATTTCATCAACAATACGCTTTTGCTCTTCCTGCGATGGAATTGGAACATAAAAATCATTTAATTCCTGTGGGGAAACTTTTACCATTGTCTGATTTTTTCCTTTTGTTGAATACTTAAAATATAGGCGACCGACAAATGAATTGAAGATGAACGCCATATATTCTTTGCAAATATCCTTGGTAAACTCTACACGTATTAACAAATCAGGAAATATTGTGATATGATTGTCTTCCTTGACATATGCGACCGCTGCCATAGCAACCAAATCTGTCGTATTCCCACGTGTTACAAAAAAATCCTTATCATTTACAACAAATGACTCAAAATTAGCTTTAAATTCATCGCTGTATTTTACATTTTCAAACGATATAGTCCCATTTCTTTTTACCGCATTGACACCCAACACCTGATAAGAAGACTTATTCTCATCGCAAGTAGGAGACCACCCGTTTTGTGTACTAATAATATACTTTCCTAATTGTTTACAACATTCAACCTGCGAAACCAATTCCTTTTGTATTTCAAGAGCTTTATTCCACCTGTAGCTAAATCGCAGATTGATACTATTGTCTTGAAAATTTGATAGTAGCGGTTTAATTTGTTTTTTTTGATCAATGGAATATAGGGCATTCCGATCAATACAAAATGTCGAAGCAATTATATCATCAATAGTTTTTTGAATTTTTGACAAACGTTTTCTCTGATTGTTTATTTTAGTTTCTATTGGTTGTATTGCCTCTAACACTTCTTTGATTTTTTGATTCGATACCATAGGAAGACATATATTCTTGAGGTCATATTCTTGAAGATTTGGTTGTGCTTTTTGTGATACAATACCCAAAATATACTTTACATAAAAATCAGTCTGCAACAATTTTTCATAAAATTTAGTATTGATATCAGAATTTTTTGCCCTTAAAATTACTGTGTTATTAGAATGTGTTCCGCCAGCACACAGGTTTGCAAGACCAATTTTTCCAACTGTTGCTCCTATTGTTGCAAGAATTAAGTCATCCTTTTTTATTATTTTTTCTTTGGGAATGTCGTCAGCACTATCAAGAAATATGAAACTATCTAAAGTTATTCCATATTTATACTCAATATCTCCTATCCTCACATATGGATAATCAGTTGCAGTATTTGTATAATGGGAAGTTTGAACACTTCCACTTATTACAAAAAAAAGGTCCCTTAACAACACTGAGTTTGTTAAAAAAAACTCCCTTTTGGTTATCCAATACTTACAGTCAAATCTCAAATACCTATGTTTACTGATTTCTGCTAATTTTTTTGTTATTGTTCTCATAGAAAACCTCAATCCCATTGTATATAACGCATTATATCAAGTATTGTATCAGTTGCTCCATCATCAATTATTATCTGCCCATTAGGATTCTTTCTAAACAAATCATTCGGCATTTGTTTTTCACCGCGCTTCAATCTTTTATAACCTATGTTTTCGGCTTCAGCCATGAACACTTCATAGTCGAGAATGTCAGACACTTCGCCGAACACCCACCATGTATTAACACATCCGAACGCGTCCTTAGTATCGTTATCAAATTTACATAGTGCTTCAAGCTCATCTCGGTATTTAACTATGAGTTGTTTTGCCGAAAGGCTATCATCTTTTTCTGTGATGTATGCTTTCAGCATCTTTTTGATAAGCGAAATTTCTTCATCAACGGTTAGATTTTTTATCGAGGGTAACTTCGATTTTTCTTTCATTCCATCTGATACTGCAATTAAATTATCAACTCTTGTTTTGAGCATCTGCCATTCTCTACTTGCTTCGTCCCATGCGGCATTCCATGCTGTAACTTCGTCTGCGGTTTTCTTTTGCGCAAAAAGAACACTTGTTTTTGTTGAGGTGTACGGCTCAAAAGCAAGCTGCGGAAGAGATACCACTGCTTTTATTTTGAAATATTTATACAAGAAAAGTCTGATATACTTGTTTTCAGTTGTGTCAAAAACGCTTTCTGGAAGGACAGCAGCCAAACGTCCATTTTCTCGCAAAAGCTGATACCAACGTTCAACAAAAAGATTTTCAGAGTTTTTCTTTTCGCCAAACATAAAGTCTTTTTTAACTGTTTTCTTTGTATCATTGTCAAGTTCTACACTAAAAGGAGGATTTGTAAGAATGAGGTCAAAATGACCGTTTATATTTAAAGCCTTTGCCTTACTCTTATAGAGCGGATCCTCCTCGCTATCATGAAGGGCATTGGGGGCGGTTTCCTTTTCATATTTTGCAAACGAAAGCAAGCCATCTTTTACAAAAATATTTGTCGAACCATCACCGTGAAGAATCATGTTTACCTTAGCGGCTGTTCCGAGGTTAAAATTGATTTCAGAACCATAAATATAGGTCTGAGCCCACTTGTTTTCTCTATGGTCTGGGTAGAACCAGTCAGAAAGCACTTTATCCTTTACTGCACGTGCTGTTCCAAGATCTGCATTATATCCATCAGTATTGCGGTTACGGTACTTCATGTTCTCTGTAATAAATTTCATATATTCAATCAGGAATGTACCACTGCCAGCAGACGGATCTATCATGTAAGGGATTTCTTTGTCCTCTTTGATACGTCTGATAGCCAGCTTGTCTGCTTGAAGTGCATAAAGCATGAAACGTACTATATTGATGTGTGTAAAGAACTGCCCCTTGCTTTGCTTAAACCCATTACGAATGATTCCTTCAAAGAAATCGCCCAGAATATCTTTTCCGCTTAAACTGTTTTTCCCATCAACAAAGGAAAGCCCCTCCATCTTCTGAACGGCGTACTTCAGTTTTGACAACGAGAATTTCTTGCTGTCAATTACATACGATTTATTCAATTCATTCTCGTCCAGAATATAGAGCTTTGATTTGAGCGCACGGCGATAGAGCTCATTGATTCTATCAAAGAGTTGCTCGTTTGTTTCAAATTCCTCATCGCCGTCTTTTGCAAATGTCATGGATTGGAAATCGTATGTATCTCCATCCTCTTTTTCGTCCTCATCCTGAATCTTTGCTAAAATAAGATTTGTCAGCGAAGAGAAGACTTCATTATCGTCAGTTCCGCCACCACCCCAGAGAACATTGTGAAGATCAGACTGTAATTGATCCAGCATCTCGTTAGTAAAATCTGTTTCCAAATCTTTGCTCGACGCTTTGACATATGGAGTCTTTTGAGCTTTTCCATAACGTGCAGGTAATGTGTTTGTAAAGTCGCGCGAAGCTTCCCAATCTGCAAATGTAGGAAATTTATCTGTGTCAATAATAATGCACTCATCAGATACTTTATTATCAGTTTCTGCAGTAGTGTAAAGCACAAGATAGCGCACTTCGTGTCCTTCTGTGCGTTCCATGCCAGCAACCTTATAAAGCTGTTCTTCTATAATTTGTTCTTTATCATCCGATGCGTATGCATCTGGTGACTTGCATTCGATGAACAGGAAGGCATTGTCATTGGCATCACGGACAATGATATCAATACGACTTGTGTTTGTGTGTGGGCGGCCTGCAGTATATTCATGCTCTATCTCAATGCGTTCCGATACATATCCCAACTCATTTACCAAACGGGTAAGGATAAATGCTCTAGTCATTTCCTCATCGCCCTTAATTTCACTAATAGTCTGCCCAAGAATAACGCTTTGATATTCAATCTTATTTGTATCTAAATCCAATTTCCTTACTATTCTTATTGGCTTACTATCAATATAGCGTTCAATCAAACTTCTATCCATTATGTAAATTCCTTTCTTGTTCATTTTTATTTAGAACAAATCCCTTAACATCATCCGATATAACATTTATCACAAAATAAATGGCACCGATTATATTTCCAGTGATATTCCTGTCACTTACAGGATTGTACATCTCCTACCAGAAATGTTTGCAGTTTCTTTCAAATTGATTTCCTTCACGTTTTTATCCCCAAAATATACCACTGTTATTCGTAACTAACAGCCACTATTAATCTATTTTGCTGTCAACTGGTTTCAGAATAGCGTAGTTTAAGCTTATATAAAAATAATTTTGAACATTTCTTAACGAATCAACTTGCTGACTCCCATCCCCAAAGATGAAAATATCCATAGTCGCCCACAAATGTGCCGCTTTAAGCAAAAATCATTTTTTCTTTTTGCAATTAAGCCAGTGTCTCTTTAAATAAAAGTTTATCCTATACGCTAAATATATAATGTTTTTTTAAATGCTTTTCCCGATTGTCACGAATGCAACGTTTGAATTTCAAACCAGATCCACATGGACACTTTTCATTTCTGCCAATCTTTTTATATTGAGGAAAAAGTCTTTTTTCAACTCTATATGACCACTTTTTGTACGGATATATATGAGGAACAATATAGTCTAAAAGCGAAAAGTCAAACTTGATTCCTTTTATCTTCAAAATTGCGTACTTATCAAATGGTCTTGTTACTATATTTTCACTTATGAATTGAAAGTCAGTAATCTCATAAACACACATTGTCCCATTGTAAAGTTTTCCAGGGATGTGAGCACATGAATTCCTCACACTAATGTCTCTGCCACATATTGAGCATCTTTGTGATTTAATAACTGTTTCCCTACTCGTGAATATCTTGTAGGGAAAAAGGGGCTGCAGTAATTTGATATCTCGAAGTATCTCTCCAACATGAAAATCATCTATAGTCATTCCTGGAATACAGAAATTTTTTTCCAGAAAGCTAATATTAATATCACATTGATCCAGTTCATTCCAAGCATACTCGTACTTTTTACTTTTACAAGAATCATAATCATCTATTAAAGTGTCATCAGCCTGATATGCATCATGCATTATACGATACGCCCCAAGATACGTGAGTTGAATCTTAAGTATTTCTTCATAACACCATATTGAATTAGCACCCTGTTCATCTTTATTCTGCAAGAATTGAGCCTTTAATTCAGCCAGAACATTGCTAATTGAAGCATCTATCGATGTTTTCCTATCACACAACACTGACCGTATTTCATTAATGTCCATCATTTTCAACAATTTTTTCTACTGTACCCTTTATTTCCTCAAAACCGCTGGCTGTTCCATCATATCTAATTGATTTGCTCGTGCCGTTCCCGTTTTGAACTATAATTTCCACTCGAACATTCACATTTTCTTCCTTCTCATGTAAACTTCTTATTTTGTCATAAATAAAGTTGCTTAAAATATTAACCACCGCAGAAACAACAACATTACTTGCAATAAACATGCCGATATCCAAAAGCAAAGCATGCATTTCTATTACATAATATTGCTCGTCTCTAATCGCAATATCTGCAATTATTTCCTCATTTGTATTCGCTACGAGATATTGAAAAAATTCTGTTGCATATTCCGTAAAACAGTATTCAACACCTTCACGAAAGTTTTTATAAGGGAGGAGAAGGACATTTGCTTTCTTTATTTCTGGATCACTTGGAACAAAGGCACTTTCATAAACTTTCTCAAATGTAATATTACTCTCTTTTTCACCAACCATCATTAATTCTCCTTTTTAAATTTTTTCTATATTAACGCAAATTAGTATAAATCTTATACACGCATTTAATTCTTTATATTATTTTCTATACATCAAAAAAACGTAAGAATTTGGGTTGAATATTATTTAACAAATAAATAATGAATATATATTTTGCAAGTTGTTTTCAATACAACTATACAAACATAATTATATCATATTTCAACTAGAAATCAACATCTTTTGCCACTTTAATTGACTATAAATATACTTGCCGTTTACCTATCATAACCATACGACCTACATCTCACAGGCTCTTCATATTCCTCCTCATCTTCATATTCTTCTTCCAAATCGTACTCATCCTCCAATTCTTCCGTCTTTTCGTGTTCTTCCCATTCGGCGGGCATTTCGAGATGCAGGGTCTCATTAAGTCCCTGTCGCAGAAGTTCAAGTTCGGCTAATTTTAGTTCGTTTTCAGCTATTTCTCGCTCTATTTGTGCTGCTGCCTGCCTATTGCGTTCAATATTAGCTTTTAAATCTTCGGGGGTCAAACGGCTTCTGCCCCAAAGGAAACTCTCAATATGCGGCATCAGGTTTTCGCAGGTTTCAATTTGCTTGTGAAACAGCCTTCTATAAGCGGCTTGTTCCGATTTGTCAAGGCTTTTATAGGCCTCATAGATTGTACGATACTTGCAATATTCTTCGTAGTATGGCAGGATCTCCGAATCTTCTTTAACGTGCATCTCATAATATGCCTTTTTGCCCGGAAGATCTTTTAGCTTCAGCTTTGCCTCGATAAGCATTTCGGTCACATTGGTGTAGTTATGGATGTCGTACTTGCTTATAAGATTCATCAGGCTGATTTTTAGATTTATCTCACGCACATGGTCATAACGTGTTTTGCAAAGATCATCTTTCCGTTTCAGATAATGGAGGTCTCGGAGTTTTTTGACTGCATACCCAATTTCCTTGTACAAATCATTATCCAGATAGTACAGCCGCAGCATACGCTCCGAGAATTCGTCCCCCAAATATTTTTTACCGATATATCGCATTTTGCTGCCTTTAGGTCTGAATGACAGGTCATCTTCATTTACATCATAGATTTCTTTCATTCGGTGCAAAAATCTCGGATAGCTTTCTTCAAGCGTAAGATTCGCCTTTATTATGGAACGCATGGATCTAATCAGATAGCCTCTCTCCTTATTTTCTCCCCTTACCTCTGTAATTCTTCGGCTAACTCTTTCCACTTCTCTTTTTCTCGCTCCGAGGTCTCCAAACGCTTCAACAGCTTTTCGCACTCGGTCGATAAGACTTGATATTTTTGCTCGGATAAATGATATTCGCCCAACAGCAGGGTCAGCTTGTGTATTGTTTCTTCCTGCTCCGCGATCATTTTGTTCGCCAGCTCCAACTCCTTGTCCTGTTTCTCCAATTCGTCTTGCAGTTGGTGCGTTAAACTCTCGTATGCGACTATCATTTTCAGATAATCCCTTGAAGTGTCTACCTCCAACTGCATTTCTTTCACGCTCGGCATTTTGTTCCTCCTTTCGCTTTTTGAATTCAGCTTTCGACTTGTCCAATTCGTTTTTGAAACTTTTTTCAACACGCTGTATTGCCGCAAATCTCTCGTTTAAATCAATTCGATGCTTATTTTCCTCGACCACATCAACGACTTCGCCCCGTTTTGCCATTTCCTTTGCGGCATATCCCTCATGTACAGTCGGAAGTTTTGCTATTCCTTGCTCGGCATAGGAACGGTGGTCGATATGATTTTCGGGCGACAGGTATTCGTTGCACGCCTCCGCCCAATTTTTACGCCATTCATAAAGCTGTGCCCTGCTGTTCCAAGTGTTCGCCGCTACAGTAATACGTTTCCAAAGTTTCTCCACGCCCTTGCCTTTGCGCACCCTAACCTTTTGCTCCCTCGTCAAAGGATCAATATCGGGTATCTTCTCGCCGTTTTCGTCGCGAGCATAGTCTTTCTTCTCCATACTCGCCCAAGTGCCGTTTTTATTGAACCCCCGAACAGTACACATGACATGGATATGTGGGTTTCCGTCTTTGTCGTGCAAAGCCCAATCGGCTGCCATGCCCTTATCGACAAAGTTCTCCACAATAAACTTTCGGGACAGCTCTATCATTTGAGTTCGGTCAAGTTCGATGGGAAGTGCCATATCAAACTGCCGTGCATACCTTGAATTGGCCTTGTTCTGCACACGCTCGACCTCGTTCCAGAGTGTAGCTCTGTCGCGCAGATGTTCGGGCGCGTTTTTCGGCAGGAGTATCTCGGAAAAGACGACTTCCTCTTTCCGAGTGTATGAAAAAGTCTGCCCCAGGCTTTCGTCATACAAGCTCTCTGCCGAGATATATGCCGCCGAAGCAACGGCACATTTTCCTTTGCTCGCCTTGATGATGGAAGTGTGAAAATGATAAATAGCCATGTCAAGCACCACCTTTCGATAACAAAGCTGCAAAGGAAAACAAAACGCCCTCTGCGCAGGAGCCGTATCCAAAAACGGGATTGTGGTCTCCATGAAATGGCGTGCTTACAAAAAGATGGGCTCCGCCCGTCTGTAAGTGCGCCCTTTTGATTCTCAAAAGGGAATCAGCGAAAGGAATTGGAAGAACCCACCGCCGTTTCATCAACCTTGTGTGCCTCACTCTTTGACATAGCTTTGGTAAAATAGCCACCGTTGCGCTCCTGCTGTTTCAGAAAATTGGTGAAAAGAATTATATCTTCTTCCTCAAACTCACGACCGAGAACACTCTCGGCTGCACCGCCGATCTGAATAAGTCTGTGTGTCCTTGCCTTGCGGTCTTCTTCCTTTTTCTTTCGTTCAAGCTGCTTTTTTCGTTCCTCGTACTGCTTCGCTTTTTCAAACATCTTTAAGTAACGCTCGTCTGCTGCTTTGATCTGCTCCTCTAAACTTCTTTTTGATTTACTCATAAAATAATATCCCCTTTCTTAAAGTGCCGCCCTCAAAAACGGGGCGGCAGTATAATTATTCTCCTTTTATCCCATACAAAACTTTTGTTATAAAATTCAACGTTTCCAAAAATTCGTCATCAAGCTGTGTGGTCTTGTCAAATTTCTGCAACTCATCATAGACATTTTGCAACAGGCTTTTCAGCGCAGAATACACTCTCGGATTGGGCATTACAACGATTTCCTTGTCCAAAAGCCTTTTGATGATATAGTCCTGTTTCGTCAGCCCCGTTGCCGCGACAATTTTGTTCAGTTGCTCGTTTTCTTCGTCCGACATACGGAAACCTATCGTTCTGTTCCGCCATCTGTTCTTTTTGTCCCTGCACTTATCCACAATTCATTCCCCTTTCATCATCCAACTTGTCCGCCATTTCCGATTGCTTGGTCGGGAAAAGATGTGCATAGCGATATGTAATGTCAATGCTCTCATGTCCAACCCTGTCGGCAATAGCCAAAGCGGAAAAACCCATTTCTATAAGAAGACTTATGTGGCTATGCCTGAGGTCATGAATTCTTACCCTTTTTACCCCGCTTTTCTTTGCGCCCCTGTCCATTTCGTGATGCAGATAGGCTTTGGAAATAGGAAACACCCGCTCGTCCTTTTCAATGCCATACATCATACTTATAAAATCCCGCATTTCCTCGCAAAGAAATTTCGGCATTGAAATTGTTCGGTTGCTCTTCGGCGTTTTTGGCGTTGTGATAACATCCCTGCCCTTTAAGCGCTGATAGGATTTGTTGATAGTCAATGTTGACTTTTCAAAATCGAAGTCAGCAGGAGTGAGGGCAAGAAGCTCGCCGAGCCTTATCCCCGACCAATACAGCAGTTCAAAAGCATAGTAGGAAATCGGCTTATCCATAACTGCCTCTGCGAATTTCAGATACTCCTCTTTTGTCCAGAACAACATCTCCTTGCGGTGTTCCGAACCCATGGTCCCTGCCCTTGCCGCAGGGTTGACTTTCAGATTGTAATACCTGACAGCGTGATTGAAAATTGCACTCAACTGACTATGCACCGTTTTGAGATAATTCTCCGAATAACTTTTGCCCTTGCTGTCTTTTGCTTTCATCATAATGTTCTGCCAAGCGATAACATCTTTCGGCTCTATCTCGTCTAACTTTCGCTTGCCGAAATACGGCAGTATCTTTGTTCTTGCGATATGTGCCTTTGACTCCCAAGTGTTTTCTTTGACACGCATACGCTTGTCGTGTTCGTAAATTTCATAGAAGCTGGCAAAAGTCATATCCAACTTGCTGTCCTGCTTTAACATCTGCTCATGTTCCCACAAGGTCGCTTCTTTCTTTGTGGCGAAGCCTCGCTTGCTTGTCTGCTTGCGCTCGCCGTTTAAGTCCGTATAACGATATAAAACCCGCCACGTTCCTGTTTTGTTGTCTTTGTATACCGACATACTCATTCCTCCCTAATTTTTTTCGGCACAGCCGAATTAATTTTCCTCATAAAAATATTTCTTCTCGTAAAACTTGCGGTTTACCTTGCCCGAAACGGTAAAGAAACCCATCTTCCTTAATTCCTCGTTCAAGTTCTGCACTATCTTGTATGCGCAGGACATTGACACGTTCAGCTCATCTGCCACTTCTGCGGCTGTAATAAATTTTGACATATGATCTTTCCCCTCTTTTTTAAATCATTCCTCATTATAAATGTATCTTTTCTCAAAAAACTTTCGGCTTATCTTGCCCTGTACAGTAAGATAGCCCATTTTTTCCAACTCGGCGTTAAGTTCTTTAACTATCTGCTGTGATTTAGTCCTGCCGACTCCAAGTTCTTTTGCCACATCAGCGGCACTCATAAAATTTGACATAAAATTGCCCCCTTTCATATAAGTTTTAACCTAAACAGATTTGTTTAGTTGTGTTATACCATCCATTATACTAAACATTTTGCGTTAAGTCAAGTGGTTTTTTGAAAATTTCTTAACTTTTTTGTTTAAGTTTTTGTTGCATTACCATTTTAGTTATGTTACAATGGTTATAAACAAATATGTTTAATTCCCATTCATACTCATATGAAGCTAAAATTTGTCTGCTCAAATTTTCTTAACGCTACGCCTAGTTTTTCCTGCGGAAAAATACGGCTCCTGACGCTAAAAATTTGTCCTAAAGGCACGCAAACAAATTTTACCTTTGAATTGAATGAATAGAAATCTGGAGGATCAATATGGCAATCGGACAAAGAATCAAATATTTCAGAAATTTAAAGGGTATAACCCAAAAGGAGCTTGGTCTTGCGGTCGGTTTTACGGATAAAACAAGCGATGTGCGTATCGCTCAGTACGAATCCGAGGCGAGAGTTCCGAAAGAAGATATGCTCAAAAGCATTGCCGAGGTGCTTGATGTCAGCCCCGAAGCTATCAATGTACCCGAAATAGACACCTACAACGGTCTGATGATGACATTATTCGCACTTGAAGATATGTATGGATTGAAAATAAAAAATATCGACGGTGAACTCTGCCTTACGCCCGAAAAGGTCTTTAATGACCATTACCCTGTTCTGTTTGAAAAATTCCTTGCATGGCAG
>ODAJ012165218.1_pt1 | contig 14331 bp, 7 predicted proteins | sample 1539241 | NCBI WGS metagenome assembly ODAJ01 (sample SAMN02144231, study PRJEB22623) | gut metagenome | biome: sheep rumen | host: Ovis aries | place: New Zealand
TAGTTCCAGGATATTACTATATTAGATTTACTTATGGTGATGGTAAGCAATTAATGATGACAGCAAATGAAGCAATAACATCAAAGAACTTTAAATCGACTATTATAAAAAATAATGATATCAAAAATGCAATGGAAGCTAAGACTCAAGATGAAGCTATGAAACTAGCTGATTGGTATAAAAAACAAGAAACAAGAAACAATTCAACAGCTGTTGATGATTTAGCACAAAGAAAAGCAATTGATGGTTATACTTATAATGCTGATGGAACAATAACTGATAAAGATGGAAAAATCGCAACAGACATAATGAATATAAATTCATATACTCCAATGATTGGAATTTCTGTTGAAGATGATAAAGAAGATGTAAAAGAAATTAAACACGATGAAAATGGAAACGACATTACAGAATATAAAAATGAATTTACAGGATTTAATTTTGGTTTAATTAAACATCCAGATACACCAGTTAAAGTAGAAAAGAAAATTACTGATGTTAAATTTACAAATCAAGTAGGAACAACACTTGTTTCTGAAAACCCGGTAAGCAAACAATCTACTTATGTAACAGCTTTAGACAAAATTGAAGGTGGAAGTAAATATGCTAAACTTGAAATAGAACCTGAGAATATTTATGGATCTAATATAGAATTAACATATGAAATTAAAATGACTAATAATGCAGATTTTGATGATTATACAGAAGAATCATATTACAAATATGGTGAATCAGGAAAAACAAAGAAAACAATTCAAGTACAAGTATTAGAAGATGATTTAGATAATAAATTTAACTATGCTTCATTACCAAAAACTACAACTCAAACTAAATCTTCAACAAGTGGTGATTCAAATGTTATTACATTAGAACCTGTTACAGAAACAATAAATAATCCAGATGGAACTACAACTACAAAAGAGTATATAAAAATGACTGGATGGGAAAAACTTGCAAGAAATGAAAGTACTTCAACAAGTTATACAGTTACAGCATTAGTTGCAAATGATGATACAGATCCAGCATATAATAATGATGCAAAAGTTCAATCATTAAGTGTTGATACTCTAACAACATTAACTACAGAAAGTTTGAAAAAATGGGAAGGAGATAAAACAGTATTTACAATTACACCAACAACAGGTGAAAACAGAAATCAAACATATATTTATATTGGTGCAGTTGCACTTGCTATAATAGCATCTGGATTAATCTTAATAAAGAAAAAAGTTTTATAATTTGATATAAAACAAAAATCTTAAAGAAGCGGAATTCCGTAAGGAAATTCGCTTCTTTCTTTTTTGTGTAATAAAAATGTAATGAGAATTTAATATTAGGGGTAAAAAAAAACTTAGAAGTAGCTTCCGTAAAGGCATAAGAGATATTTTTTGTAATATTTCTGATTTAGTAAAAATAGTGGTATTGAAAAATGAAAAAAAAGATGCAAAAATATATAAGAATAGTTATATATTTAGGAGGAAGGATCTATGTTTAAAACAAGAAAGCTAAATGCAGTAATTGCAATTCAAATAATATTAAGTATGACTTTATACTATTTTGTTTTAATTGGTTTTACAGCAATTTCATATGCGATAGATATTGTTGAGACAAACAACCATAATATCGATTTTTCAGCATATTTTATGGATAACAATGGCGAAAAAACAGAAGTTTTAGAAAAATCAATAAATGAAAGAGAATATCTATATGTAGATGTAACTGTAAAAAATGAAGGATATTTTAATGGAATTATTAGGTTAAATAATAATAATTTTAATATTGTTCCAGAAATTCAAGGTGACAATATAGATGCTATCTCTGGAAATGAAGTGAAATTAAAACAAATAAATTCAGGGTCAACACAAACTATAAAGCTTTTAATTGAATCAGTTAAAGATGATAGCATAGATAGAAAATGTTTTAATGCAAACAGTGAAATTGTTTTAAGCGGAGATTATATAAATAGTAAAAATATAGATTCTGATAGTAAATTTCAAATTTCTGGAACAACTAGAGTTCAAATGATATGGAAATCAAGTAAGGATACATCTTCAGAACTTATTGCAAAAGTACTTACAAATTCAGTTTACAATTTAAACGAAAATTCAAAAAGAGTTGTTCAGGTAATAATAGATAGTAATTTAAAAAACAATGAGTATCCAATAAACCAAACAGAAATTAAACTAAATGCACCCAAAAATACTGAAAGTGTTAAAGTATTTGCAAGAAGTAATAGTGCAACAAATGGAAATCTTGAGTTTTCAGAAAAGAACTATGTATATGACAAAATAAGTAATACAGTTACTATTAATATAAATAATGATAATGAAAATGTTATTTCTTGGAAAAAGAATTGCAAAGATACTTTTGTTGTAACATTTATTCTAGATAGTAATGAAGATATAAAGAATCAAAATATATTAGTAAATAGCAAAATAACTACATATGATCAAAAATTATTTGAAAATAATACAGGTATAATACTAAATGAAGAAGCTGATGGAATTGTAACAAATGAAGTAGCAGTAAAAGAAAAGGCGATTTATAAAGGAAAAATAATTATAGGGGAAGAAAGAAACTATCAAACAACATCTAAAATAAATATAAATTATAGTGACATAGTAAACAAAATAATAATAAGAGAACAAGCATCAAAATATTTAAAAAATGACACTGAAGTTGATACAAATATTGTATATAAATCATCTATGATTAATAAAGATATTTTTAATAAATTATTTGGAAAACAAGGATATATTACAATAAAAAATAGTGATGGAGCTATAATTGGAAGTATTAATAGTAATACACAGGCAGATGAAAATGGAAATTTAATAATAAACTATAATACAGAAATTAAAGAACTAATAATTGAGACAAGCAAACCAATAAAAGAGGGAATACTAAGTATTGAACACACTAAAATAATTAGAAATTCTAACTTAACAAGAGAAGATATTAATAGCCTAACAGGCATTAAAGAAAATGCAATTGTAAATTATAATGATAAATATAATACAAGTTCAAATAAGAATATAATTGAGCTTAAAAATACATCAAGTAAGGCAAAATTTGAAGTTGAACAGAATAAATTAACAGCTGTTCAAAAAAATGAAAATGTAAAAATGACAGTTGTATTAGAAAATAGTAATGAGGCAAGAGATTTATACCAAAATCCTGTTATAAAAATAAAATTACCATCTCAGGTAAAAAATGTTTCTGCTAAATATAAAGCAATGTATAAAAATGGTTTGGAATTAGCTAATGCAAGTCTTTATAAAGAAAACAACAATAACATACTAGAAATTGCTTTACAAGGAAAACAAAATAATTATAATACTGAAGTTGTTGATGGAACAACAATACTTATATATGCAGATATAGAAATTGATGAAAATGCAGTAAATAGTAATGAAGAAGTCACAATGAGTTATACTAATGAATTAGCTACATCTTTTGAAGATAATGGGGAAGAAAAAGTTGGCATACAAATAGAGGAAATTCCAGAAGAGGTAAAAGCTAAATTAGAAGAACAAAGAGTAAAAGCACTTGAATTACAAAGTCAATTAAATACAAACTTAAAAGCCTATGTTGGTGCAAATGAGATATTAGAAGGAGATACTGTCTATATAGGAGAAATTATAAAATATGTAATTTCATTAGAAAATAATACAAATAATGATATAGAAAATGTAAATGTTCACGCATCAGTTCCTGAAGGAACAACATTAATTGAAAGAGTATTTGATGAAGAAGAGTATACAGAAAAACATATTGAAAAAACAGTTGAAAACAATGTAATTAATAAAAATATTGAAAAAATAAGTCATACTGAAAATAATAAAATTATATTAGAATATGAAGTTAAGGTAAATGAAAATACAGAAGTTAGAAACATATTAAACAGATTAGAAGTAAGCTATAATAATATAACTATTAATAAGCAATTAAGTAATAATATAGAAACAACAGATATAAGCTTAGAGCTTGTAATGAGAACTAGAACAAATGAAGCCATTCAAGATGGAAAAGAGTACTCTTACAATTTAATTGTAAAAAATTTAACAAATCAAGATTTAAAAAATATTGACATTAATGTATTTACTAATTCTGCATATAAATTACAACAAATTGCAGATAGTGAGAATTATGAAAGAATTACTGATAAGAATAATTTGAAAATTGAAAATTTACCAGCTGGCCAAACAAACACATATTATATAGATGTGATGGTTGATAGAGGAGATCAAAACTATGCAACTATATATGCTATAGCAAATAATAAAAATAAATCAAATTACTTTAGTGAAAATATACAATCTTTAAGCCTTATAACTCATTTTGACTCTGACAGTAAAAATAAAAAAGTAGCAGAGGATAACAATGTTATTTATAAATTAAATATAAAAAATAATGGTGATATAACAAGAGACTATTTTCATATAAAGCAAGTGATTTCAAATTATTATGATGTAAATAGAGTGGTATTAAATAATCAAAATATTGAATTTGTTAAAACACCAGCGGAGGATGAAGAAGCAGATTATTACTATATTGAATTTAATTATTCAAATGAATTAAAACCAGGAGAAGAAATTAATTTATATATAGAAACTAAACCATATGATATTCCTATTGATGAAGATGCTAATATCAATAGTTATGCAATGATAAATGGTGTTAGTACAGAAACTGTAACTCATATTTTAGCTAAAAATGTATATGATGATGACTCTGACTTTTCTGAGGATGATTCAGATGATGTAGTGTCTGATGATAAAAATTTTGAAGATCCAACTTCAAAAGAAGAAATAGATGAGTTTAGCAATTCAGAGAATATAATAAACTATAATAATGAGGATGAAACAAATAATAATGGTGAGAGTACAAATGATGATACTATACCTGGAAAGACAAATGAAAACAATAAACAAGATGACTCAACAGATAAATTTACTAATGAAAAAACATATTCAATAAAAGGTAGTGTTTGGTTAGACGAAAATGAAAATGGACAAAAAGACACAAATGAAAAAGATATAAGTGATGTTAAAATATCATTATTAAATATTAAAACAAATAGTATACAAAATATAAATAATAATAGTTCATATGAATTTTCAAATCTATCTAAGGGACAATATATTGTGATTTTTGAATATGATACTAATAAATACAATTTAACCAAATATCAGGCAGAAAATGTAAGTAAAGAATTAAACTCTGATGTTGAGAATAATAAAATAAACTTTGAAGGTAGAGAGCAAATATTAGCAATAACAGATGTTCTAAATATTACAACTGAAGATATTACAAATATAGATTTAGGATTAGTAGAAGCTAAAAATTTTGATTTAGAATTAAATAAATCTATAAGCAAGATTACAATAAGTAATACTGAAGGAACAACATTAAAAGAATATGATAATGCTACACTTGCAAAAGTTGAGATAGGAGCTAAATATTTAAAAAATTCAACTGTAGTTATTGAATATAGTATTAAAGTGAAAAATACTGGCGAAATGGCGGGTTATGCTAAACAAATTGTAGATTATAAACCAGCAGATTTAAAATTTAATTCAAGCTTAAATTCAGAATGGTATCAATCAGGAGATAATCTATACTCAAATGCATTAGAAAAAAATAAAATTGAGCCAGGTGAGACAAAAGAAATAAAACTAGTATTAACCAAAGAAATGACAGAAACAAATACAGGACTTACAAATAATATTGCAGAAATAAAAGAATCTTCAAGTGTAAACAATACAAATGACTCAGATTCTGTTTCAGACAATAAAAAATCTGGAGAAGATGACTTAGGTCAAGCAAATGTAATAATAGGTGTAAAAACAGGTGCAGCAATTAGTTACATACTTATTTCTATTTCTATATTATTAATGACAGTATTAGGTGCATTTTTTATAAGCAGAAAACTTATAAAGTATTTAGATATATAAAGAAAGGAGAAAATGAGCCCAATGAATAAACGTACAAAACATTTATTATTTCTTATTATTAGTATAATGATGTTGATAGTAGGTTTTAGTAATGAAATATATGCTGGGTATGAAGGAAACGAATTTATAAATGCATTTCCTTATTTAACTCAACATCAAAATGGATGGTATTGTTTACAACATCATTTAAGTATGGCTAATGGTGCACGTGAAAGAGAAAAATGGTCTTTCAGTTATAGAAGCGACTCTGCGAACCAGTTCGAAAGAGCAATGGCTTATATTATAAGAGATGCACAAAATAGTGGCGATAATGGATGGCGTAATCGGTGGATATCATCAAAAAGCTGTATGGGGATTAATGTATAGATTTAGAAATAGTCTTCCTGAACCATTAAATAAATGTGCTATTTATGGTAATAATGCTTTTAGTAATGAGCTTATAGACAGAGCAATAAGTTATAGTGGCGAACCTTGTTCTACAGGAAAGGCCCAAATATCAACAAGTGAACTTAAAATGGATGGAGATACTGGAAAAATAACAATCAATGAATTAACAGGGATAGTAACTTCAGTAACTATAACATTTGATGGAGAAGCAGAAGGACGTACAATAACCGGTTGGGGAAATAATAAATTATTCAGATTTTATAATAGTAATGGACAAGAAGCAGTTCATATTGGTAATATGACTAAAAACACAACATATCAATTAAAGAACTATACAGGTAAAAATATAAAATCTATGTCAATTAGTGTTGCACAAAATCCTTCAGGTTATAGAGTATATGGTAATTTTTATATATCAAATACAGTTCAAAGTATAATGCATGCAATTTATGAACCAGGAAAAGGATCTACAGCTAGTACAAAAGTTAAAATAAAGTATTCAAAAGGTGAAATAACTGTAAAAAAGGCTGATTATACAAACAGTGATTCATTAGATGGAGCTAAATTTGCTGTATTTGCTAAAGACATAACTGGTGAACAGAGTGGATGGCTTGGATATGATAGTACAAACAAAGAGGTAACTTATGGAAAAACTTGGAAAGAAGCAGGAAAGTTTAAAACTGGATCAAGTTACTGTAAAGTTACTAAAACAGAAGGACAATTTACTTTAAAAAATTTAAAATTTGGTACATATTATGTTTTTGAAGTTGAGCCTGCTGAAGGATATGAAAAAGAACCACAATATGGATGGAATACTTCATCAGGTTCTGGGCTTTTTGAAAGTCAATTTGAAATGATAGATAATTCTGGAGAAAAAATTAAAAGGCTATTAATAGGTGACTATAAATCATTTAAAGATGACTATATACAAAGAGAACTAGAGAACTACCAAGAATTAAGAGATATGCCAAAAAAACTATGGGAAGTTTATAACGACAAGCGGAAAACAATATGATTTTAATGGTACAAAAAGTGTTAAGATCAATGAAAATAATACACTAAAAGCTACATATGTTATTAGGAATAAAAAAGGTGGAATAGGTAGTGATGGAAAATTAACAATTAGGAAAGTGGATTATGATGATAATACTCTTTTAAATGGATTCAAGTTTGCAATTTTTAAGAAAGACGAAGGATGGCTTGGATATGAAAATAAAGCTGTAACATATGGTAACTCATGGAGTAATGCAGCAAAATTTACAACTGGATCAGGATATTGCGGTATTCAATCATACCCAGGAGAATTTACATTAAGTGGTTTATTATATGGATACTATTATGTATTTGAAATAGGAACAAATGGCAAAGACTATTCACTTGTAGGACAAAAGTATTGTAATACTGTTAGTGGTGATTCAGCATATTATAATGATGAATGGCTGATGATGGAAAATGAACAACCTTTAAATAGAATCCTGTGTGGTTCAAGATTATGGAAGTTAGGTTTATTAGATGTAGGTATGCAAGATGGATCTGAATTTGATTTTAGGTTTTCAAATAGTAAAGAAATAGGTTCATTAAATTGTATTAGATTGGCTAATTTTGAGGGACCATATGAGTATACAGATAAAGAAACAGGAGAAACCGAAATAAGAAATGCAACAAAACATGCTACTTACACAATAAGAAATAGAAAAGACACAGAATTAAAAATTGTAAAGAAAGATGCAGACACTAAAAAACCCATAGAAGGTGTTGGAATTAAGATTTTAGTGTATTTAAGAGAAAATATACTATATATTGATAAAGAAGATAATGATACTAGTAAAGCATATCCAACTAGACAGTGGTATTGGTTAAAATCAGATGGATTATTAACACAAGATTATAAAAATGCAACTACATTTAGGACAAATGAAGATGGAAAGATAGAATTGGATAAAGTTCCATATGGTGTATACCGTATTTATGAGACAGAAGCTGCAGAAGGATATAAATTAGAAGAACAAAAAGGATATAAGAAAGCAAAGCCGGATGGATATAATCTTGACGATAATCGTGATGATAAATTTTTTGATGGCGATTATGCAGAGCTTGATAGGAAAATAATTATCCCTAAAACATCGACGACAAATAATGTAGTATTGAATGGAAATTACAATATACAATACAATGCAAATACTAATTATATAATAGATTTATTTGATGATAATAGTACAAGTTCGCATTGGGGAGTTAAACTATATAAATATGCAAGTAATTCAAATGAAGATGGATATAAAGGACAAACTATTAGAGTTAGCTATGTTGAAAGAGGAAATTATTTATTATTCAATGCAAATAGTAAAAAATATATTTCATGCCAAACAGATGCAAAAGAAGGAGAATATTTAAAAGATGCAATTATAGAAGATTCTCAACAAGGTAAAACAGAAAAATTTACTGCTAGTAGACAACAATGGCAACTTATACTTCAAGATGATGGAAGTTTTAATATAAAAACACGTGCTGGAGGTAAAGAACAAACCAACTTACATGTACGTGGTGGAAAGGCAGAAAATGGAGCTAGAATTATATTACAAAAACAAGAGAGTTCTAATAATCAAAAATTCAGATTAAAACCTAAAACATCAATATATCAAGTTCCAACTGATGATAATGGAAGTAGAAAAATAGAAATTGAAGTAGAAAATAAACCTGCTGCATTAAAATTAATTATTAAGAAAGTGGATGGTACATATAAGAAAGATATGGGATCTGCTGAAGACATATATCTTTCTGGAGCAGAATACAAAATATATGGAACAAATTTAAATGATGATAGTAATCCAGGATGGGTAAAACAAACAAATGTTAACGGTATTATTCAAACAGAATATAAAAGCTATTCTGAAGCAACTACATTTATATCAGATCAAAATGGAAGTGTAGATATAGATAATCTAAAAAAAGGAACATATTATGTTTTTGAAACAAAAGCACCAGCAGGGTATGATATAAAAGCTCAAGATGGATATAGAAATAATATTGTTCATATAGGTGATGATTTATCTGAAATTTCTATTACAAGTCAAGCTGAAGGTCAGGATAGAAACGAAATAATAAAATATGAAGGAGAAACATTTGAAATACCTGCTACAAATGAAATAGAAGACTATGATTGGGTATTTTTAGGATTTGATACTACTAATAGTATTGAAACTAAGATGGAATTTACAAATACAAAATATGTTTCATTAAAAGGTAAAGTTTGGGTAGACAATCCAGCAGGGAAGGCTAATGCATATAATAGTTTATATGATAGTCAAGATGTGAATCTACAAAATGGAACAGTTTCAAAAGATGCATTACTTGGAGGTATAACTGTAAATCTATATTATAATAAAAATGGAAAAAATGAACTAATTTCAACTACAAAAACTGGAGAAAATGGTGAATATGAGTTTAAAAATAAGACAAATGGTGAAAAGCTTACTTATTGGGAATCAGCATATTGTTATGTAGAATTTATTTATGATAACAAAGAATATGTTATATCTACACCATTTGCAGGAGATAATGCACAACTTAATTCTAAAGCCCAGGCAAAAGAAGTTATTACAACTGGTGGAGAATTTGATATAGGTGAATTATATGATGGTAATTTATCAGGAACAGATGCAAATAGTAAATTCCCAGGAAAAGCTATAACATATCAAGGTGCAACAACTGGACTAGATAAAGAATCAATTGAAAACAATAAAAATGGTGCAAATGACCAAAAATTATTAACTTCATTCTATAATGATTCTACATATACTATTGAAGATATTAATTTAGGTTTGATAGGAAAAATTAATCCAACCTATGCAATAGACCAAGCGATAGAATATGTAAAAATTAAAAGAGGAGATTATACATTTACATATAAAATGCGGACCTAATTTTGTAATAGATATGGAAGATGGAACTAAAGATACACAATCAAAAGTAGCTTATCAAACATCTGCAAAGAGATTTTCTCAAGCATTATATCCATCTGATATAAAATATAATTTTGCAAATAATCTAGAAGACAAAGACAAATATAAAGTTTATGTTGTATATAAAATAAGTGTTAATAATAATACAACACATAATATACCTGATTTATATAAAGAAACATCATTACATTTGATATCACTTACAGATACATTTGATAGCTACAGATATGAATTAAATAAAGATGATATTGGAGATAATATTGTCAAAACAGAGATGGAAAAATGGAATATCAAAGAAAATAATATTGCAGAATATAAAGTTGCTGGATCAGGAAAAGCATTTGATACAGGGTTAAATAGTAATCAAACTGAAAGTACATATATTCAGTTTAAAGTTACAGATAGATTTTTAGGAGATATAGGACACTTAAGCCAAGAAGAAAAAGATACTATATATGAAAATTCTCCAAGTGTTGCAGGAGCAATCGGATATCATAAATATACAAGATATGATAAAAATTGGAAAGATAAAAATGAATATAATCATCAAACTATTAATTATGAAGGTAGAAGTGGCTCAATAGGAATTATGTGGAAATTAGCAGATACCAGAAAAATTTCAGGAGTTGTATTTGAAGATACAAAAGTTAATCAATTAGAAGGAGAAGCAGAGAAATCTCGTGAAAATGAAAGAATTGGAAACGGAAAATTAGACATAAATAATGACGGCACATATAAAGAAAAAACTATTTCAGATGTTATAGTAAGTCTTGTAGATTCAGGAACCAATCAAATTGCAAAAGCATATAATGGAGATTTAACACAGGGAGAAGATGGCAAATGGAGAGCTGTTTCTAGTGATGCAATTGTTAAGGTAAAAGATGATGGGAACTATGAGATACCTGATATAGTACCTGGAAGATACTATTTAAAATTCACATATGGTAATGGATATACAGAATATACAGATATAAATGGAAACAAAATTAAAATAGCAACAAAAATTAGTGGGCAAAATGAGCCAATAAATAGTTATTTGTATAAATCTACTATATTAAGTGGAGCTGCAAAAAATGCTGACTCTAGCAATGAAAAAACATGGTTTTTAGATAGTATTAAACAAGGAGGGTATTCTGTAGCACTAGATAATGATACTGAAATTAATAAAAGAATAAATCCGGATAATATAAATACTGAATTAAATTATGAATATACAAAGAATCTATTAAGTTCAACAATTATGGCTAACAGTCCAACGATGAACATTCAATTTGAGTATATACCAGATAGCGAAATAGAAGCAAATTTAATTAATGACCCTACTAAAGAAAATCCGTTAAAAACTAATTGTACAGGAATGAGTTTTGGTATTATTGAAAGGCCATATGTAAATATAGAACTAGAAAAAACAATAAAAAATATTCAGTTAACATTACAAAATGGTACAAACATAATAAATGGAGATCCTAATGACAAAAATATTTCGCCATATCTAGCAAGTATAAATAAGTCAAATACGAAATTAGAATTAGATCCTTCATATGTGTATGGATCAAATGCAATAGTAACATATGCATTATCAGCACATAATAGATCAGAATTAAATTATGCTACTAAAGAATATTATAAATTTGGAGAAATTAAAGACGAAGATAAAGATGAGAAAATTGTTACTACAACTGTAAATAAAATAGCTGATTATCTAAATAATCAAAACGCTGATTATGAAAAACGAAGTGATAATGTTATAAATTCAACGATAGCATTAAAGGATGAAGATAAGAATAAATACTTTACATCAGATGCAATAGAAGGAAACAAAAACTATAAGCAGACTGTACTTCAAACTAATAAAATACTATTACCAGAAGCGGTAGATCCAAATGATTTAAGTAAATCAAGTACAGATGAATATGAGTTTACAGTAAATAATCTACTATCAACATCAGATGGAATTCTTGGATGGGAAAGTTATTCAGAAATTATAGGTATAAGTAATATTACATTAACACCACAATCGAAGAGTCAATCTGGAAATTTCATTGTTGGAGATAGGTCTACATTAGAAGCAGATACTGCAAATGCAACAATTTCAATATACTCTTCAACTGGTGAAAATAAAAATATGATTATTTACTATGTTGTAGGAGGATCTTTATTAATAATTGCGTTAGGAGTAGTCTTAATTAAGAAATTTGTAATTAAATAAGTATAAACTAACTTATATTGATAAATAAGCTTATTTTGAGGTAGGAAGTCAGGAGTAGGAAGTAGAATTCCTATCTCCGACTCCATACCTCATTTTTTTTATATTTCATACTTGAATTTAAAGTTCTTTTAGTGTATATTGGTAAGGAGATTATCAAATGAAAAGAGGAATATAGATGAAAAAAGTTGTTATTTTATTTTTTTTACTAGTAATTGCGATTATAGGAAGTTTATTTATAAAAAAATCAATTGATAGTAAATATAATTACACAATAGAAAGTATATCTGAATTCAAGTATTATATTTATAAAGAAAATAATCAATATGGTGTTATAGATGAAAATGGAAAGATAATTATAGATGCTAAATATAAGAATGTTATTATACCAAATCCAAGTAAAGATATATTTATATGTTATTTAGATGAAAAAAGTAATGTATTAAACTCAAATAACGAAAAATTATATGAACAATATGATTTAGTAGAGCCAATAAAACTAAAAAATGTTGCAAATACTTTATCATATGAAAAAAGTACATTATCATATAAAAAAAATGGTAAATTTGGATTAATAAATTTAGATGGTAAAGAATTAACAAAAAACATATATGATTCTATAGAAAACCTTCAACCAACAGAAGGAAAGTTTTTGGTATCAAAAGATAAAAAATATGGAGTTATTGATTTAAATGGAAATAAAATTATAAAAACAGAATATGATTTATGTGATTCTGATGAATACTATACAAAGGAAAATGGCTATACTACATCTGGTTATATAGTTGGAAACAAAACAGAAGACGGGTATAGATTTGGATACTATAACTATATGGGGAAAAAAGTTTTAGATATTAAATATAATGACATAGAACGAGTATTAAAAGAAGATACCAAAAATATTTATTTAATAGCATCAGAAAACGGAAAATATGGTTTATATAATAAAGGCAAAAACATTATAAAAAATGATTATCAAGAAATTGTATATGACGATAATTTAGAATTATTAATGTTACAAAAAAATAAAAAGTATGGAGTAGCTAATTTAAGTGGAAAAATACTTATAGATGCTAATTGTGATGAAATAAATTCAAGAGGTATATATTTATATGTAACTAAATCTGGAAATAACACAGTATATAATTCAAGTGGGGATGTTGTTGATATAAACTTTAATGCAAGTATATATAACACATTAAATGAAGATTATAAAATATCTACATTATTGAATAATAATATTACATACTATGGAATAACAGATAAAAACCAAAATAAATTAGTTGAGGATAAATATAGATATATAGAATATTTATATAAAAACTTTTTTATTGCACAAAATGAAGATGGAAAATTGGGTATTATTAATAACAATGGAAAAGAAATTGTTGAAATTAAATATAGTTCTATTCAGAAAATAAAAGATAAAAATATTGTTTATGCTATAGATAGTAATGGAATATCTGAATTCTATTCTGAAAAAATTGAAAAAGTGTTATCAATGGAAAATGCAAATGTTTCTATACAGAATGATTATATAATAATTACCAATGAAAATGATAAAAAATATTTAGACAATTCTGGTAATATAGTTGAAGATGTGGCAAACTTAAAAAAAGAAGATTATCCAAACAGTATTGGGGAATATGAAAAAGAGCAAACTACAATTGAGAATATTTGCTATGTGAAAAAATAATTGTTAAAATAGGACCGGGTACTTTTTTACATATAATAAAAAATAACTAATCCGCGTCAGCATTTCGTTTTTTAAAATCCGTATGGTGGGTATCCCTAAAGGGGGTACCATAGGATTTTAAAA
>ODAJ012167798.1_pt1 | contig 14330 bp, 13 predicted proteins | sample 1539241 | NCBI WGS metagenome assembly ODAJ01 (sample SAMN02144231, study PRJEB22623) | gut metagenome | biome: sheep rumen | host: Ovis aries | place: New Zealand
GGTTAATGGCTACGAATTTACAAGGCTCCTCCCACCGCCCAAGGGCAGTGGGTTTCCGCCTACGACAACCGAAAGGATTTTATTTATGAATATATGTCCGGGAGAATATTATGTCAACAATTCTATTAGTATTTATTGCTCTTGAGCTGTGGGGTACGCTCTTTGTCATTCTTCTGTCAATATGTATTTATATCGTCGGGAATCTACGTATTGATGCAGAGCGATGGATGCTGAGGCTCCTCTTAGCTACGGGAATCCTTCTCTCCAGCGATGCCCTCTCCTGGCTCTTTGACGGAATGGGGGGCCAAAGCGCTTACGATGTCCTTCTCATCTCCAACTTTCTTGTGTATGTGATGGGATATGAGATTTTAAGGCTCTTCACAAAATATGTCGTCAGCCTCACCGGACCGGGGCCGCTTACAAAAGTGATCTACGCGCTTGCATATAGCGGCATCCTCATGACCTTTATCAATCAATTTACTCACTTCATGTACTATATAGATGCCTCAAACGTATATCACAGAACATCGGGGTTCATTCTGTCCCAGGGGCTTGGCATTGTGGGAACTCTGTGTCTCGGCATACATATATACAGTTACAGAAAAAAAATTAGCAAGCCTATGGCACTGGCCTTGTTTTCTTACATCATACTGCCTTTTCTTGCCATGATCATCCAGCCCTTCTATTACGGAATTCCGCTGCTGAACAGCACCATCTCAGCGGCGCTGTTTATCAATCTCACTGTCATGCTCATATATCAGAGAAGACGGATCAGTGAGCAGGCTGAGGAGCTTATTGCCAGCGAGCGAAAACTGATTGAAGAGCGGGAGCTCGTCAATGACATGAAGATCCGTCTTGTTCTGTCGCAGATCAAGCCGCATTTCCTCTTCAATGCCCTGAACGCAATTTATTACCTCATAGAAAAATCACCTGCGCAGGCGCAGGCCGCCATTGACAGCTTTTCAGACTATCTCCGCGGCAACATGGACGCTTTGGAACACACAAGCCTCATACCGATCACGCATGAGATGAAACATGTAAAGAGTTACCTCAGGCTCGAAGAAATGCGTTTTCAGGATGAGCTTAAAGTCATCTATGACATTAAAGCCTTAGATTTTTACGTTCCGGCTCTCTCAGTCGAACCTATGGTGGAAAACGCTGTGAAGCACGGCATCAGTAAAAATGAATCCGGCGGGTATGTGAAAATCAGCACTGATGAGAATGAAGCCGGCTATGAGATCCGTGTCGAAGACAACGGCTCGGGCTTCCGCGTCGAAGACATCAGTAAGGACGGGCAGCTGCACGTGGGTATTGCAAATGTCAGGACCCGCCTTGAAGGCATGGTAAAAGGTACCCTTACGATTGAATCCGAAATCGGAAAGGGTACCTGTGTGACCATCTTTATTCCAAGATAATTATTGATCCTCGGGCAGAAGGCCTCCGCCCGTAGCCCATACGATGTGCACAGCCTGATCCATGTGACCGGAAAGATCATGCTCTTTGATGTACTGTTCCCACTCATTTCCGCCGCGGCAGATCTCGGAAAGCCCCTTAAGACCCGCACAGGCAGACGGCTCGACCCGAACAGGTCCGAAATCCGCGAGCAATTTCCGGTAACCGGGCAGCTTTTCATCCGATACGGTAAAGGCACCGGAGACAAGATGTTCCATCATTCCGCACACAAAGCCGGACGGTCGCCCGACCGCAAGTCCGTCCGCGATTGTGCGTCCGGTAAGACCGATATCCTGCACGCAGATCCTGTCATGTTCTCCCGTCGCCATGCCCAGCAGGAAGCATGGAGCTTCACAAGGCTCCGCAAAGAAACAATGAACGTTGTCTCCGAAAAGTTCCTTGAACCCGAAGGTTATCCCGCCCGGGGCACCTCCTACCCCGCAGGGCAGATACAGGAAAAGGGGATGGGCACTGTCAACAGCGATTCCGGCTTTTCGAAGCTGCACCTGCACTCTGAGCGCTGCTGTGGAGTAGCCGAAGAACAGATCCTCTGAGTTCTCATCATCAATAAAAAAGCTCTTCTCATCGGATAAAGATTCCCTGCGTCCGTTCTCGACAGCCTGACCGTAATCGCCCTCATACTCCCTGACGATAACGCCCTCGCTCCGCAGAAGATCCTTCTTCCACGATTTGGCGTCGCGCGACATGTGAACGACCGCCTTAAAGCCGAGTTTCGCGGCCATGCGGCCGATACTTATACCGAGATTTCCCGTGGAGCCGACCTGTATCGTGTACTGGCTGTAAAAGGCCCTGAATTCGTCCGAGTCGACTTTCGCGTAGTTATCCGTCGGCCAGAGCATGCCGGCCTTCTGGGCGAGAGTCTCCGCGATCTTCAGAACTTCATGTATGCCTCCCCTGGCTTTCACCGAGCCCGCAATCGGCAGTCTCGCGTCATCTTTCAGAAATACCCTGCCTTTTATGCCTGCGCCTTCCTTATTCATCTGCTCTTTCACGGCCGGGATCGGGATAAGCCCTGATTCAATAACTCCCTTCCTCGCTGCCGTCTCCGGAAACGCGGAGGCGATATAAGGCATGAACCGCATAAAGCGGTTCTGGGCGGCCTTCACATGCACGAACTTATAGCCGCAGATCTCGCCGCGCGGTTCAAAATGTCTGAGATCGGGGTTCAGCCAGACCGTCTCTTTTCTCTCTTTTAAGCTGTCGATTACATCCATTTCATTCTTCCCTAAACTGCGTTCGGTGCGCATTTACCTTTCCTTTCAGGCGCGTTTAAAAAAAGCCGGTCCGAAGACCGGCCGTGCCTTTTTATTCGATAGTCAGAATATCGGAGAAACCAGTGACATCAAATATCTCCATGATCTCAGGTCTGACATTCCTGATCACCATCTCGCCCTGCTTATTCATCTGCTTCTGGGATGACAGCAGCACGCGAAGGCCTGCGGAAGAAATATACTCTAACGCTTCGAATTCAAATATCAAAGATTCCACGCCTGAAAGGCTCTTTTTCAGCTCATTTTCCAGCTGAGGAGCTGTTGTCGTATCCAGTCTGCCTTCGAGTGCAAAAACAAGTTCTGATCCATTCGCTTTCTGTTCAATCTTTAACATAGCTTCCTCCACACTAATTAAATATTTTTCTTTATTGTCAAAATGTTTTTATTATCCGCATATTCATATTGCACGTCATCCATACTTCTCCTGACCATGAAAATGCCGAGTCCTCCGACCTTTCGGTCTTTTGCGGAAAGAGTGACATCCGGCTCCTCAACTGCAAGAGGGTTGAAAGGGATTCCGCTGTCTATGAACGTAATGATAGCAGCCCCGGGCACTGTTTCTGTGTCAAGCTGTATCACTGCTTCCCCTTCTTTCGGGGTGTATGCATACTGTGCGATATTGACAAAAATCTCTTCTACCGCTACATCGATCTGCATCTGTGCCTTCATGGAGCAGTCCGCTGCTTCCAGGTTCTCATCCACAAACGCGATTACCTGGTCCAGATTATCAATTCTGGCACCAATCTTCAGTTCTTTCACATGCTCTTCCTTTCCGCAGGAGATCCGTCCGCTGAAGGTCATACCTTCTTAAAGCAGATGCTCTTTTCATGTCATAAGGATCGCTCCGGGTCACTCATGACCGTCCGAATTCGGAATCTGCTATGTACTTTATATAGTTTATGTCTCACTGCCCGCCGCCTTGAGCGGCGGAGGTCATCATATACTGATATATATATTATTTATAACAGACCTCTGCAAATATTGTCAACTGTATAGCCCGTCTCATTTCTCCCCACGTGAAAAACTCGCGGTGCAGATCAGCATTTCTCATACAGTCCCCTGAGCCACTCGTTAAATCCCGCTCCCTTAGCGGTAAATGCGAGCGTATACAAGTCATCGTCAATTCTTACGACCTTGGCATAGAGATCGAATCCCGAGTCGATCATCACGTTATCATAGAGCTGAACGGGACCGTCCGGGCGCATTTCGACCTGGCTCGCGGACACGGCTGTGATCTCGCAGTCATACGTCCTGCTGCTCACAGATTTTTCCTTCAGGATATGGACCTTCACCAGAGCCGGTTCGGCAAGCTCCGTGAGCTCGTCCTGAACGTTCTCAAGGTGCAGATCATACTCTCCGCATATTCCTGTCACACGGAATATCTGTGTCTCGTCGTGAACGCCCTTCATCCTGCAGCTGAAAGAATCCCCGATTTCAAGATCCACCGAGACCGCGCTCCTTGCGGCAGACGAGATCAGGATCATGCCGCCCGTTGTGAGGCTCTCAATCCTTCCCGCCATATTGACCATCGGCCCCATGACCCCGTATTTCGTGCGCTTTTCCGACCCGATATTGCCGAGGATCACATCGCCTGTGTTAATGCCGATGCCCATGGACAGCGGCTCATAACCTCTTTCAATATTCCACTCATTTACCGCGCTCATCCGATTCTGCATGGCGACCGCGCAGGCGACCGCGTCATCCGCGTGCTTTTCCGATACGGAAGGGGCTCCGAAGAGGATGAACATCCCATCCCCCAGAAATTCAATGATCGTGCCCTTATACCGGCTGATCTCCTCGTACATCTCCTCAAAATAATGGTTGAGCATCGTGATAAGGGCTTTTGGCTCGGTTCTCTCACACAGCATGGTAAAACCGCGAAGATCACTCATCAGGATTGTAACGCACCGCCTCATGCCCCCCATCTTCATGCCGTTCGGCGTATCAAGGATTTCTCTTACTATATCGTCCGACAGATATCTGCCGAAAGTCTCCGTGATCAGTTTGTTGCGAATCTCCAGCTTGGCATTGAGCGCTCTGATCTCACTCATGGCTTTCATGGCATCGCGCAGATCAAAGAGTTCCGTTACATCGCTTATGACCAGAACAATACCCTTTACCAGACCGTTATCGTGAAGGCATGAAGAGACAACTCGAAGTCTCTTTTCGGAATCACCGCAGATATAGGGGACATATTTCTCCTGTCTCGTCCTGCGGTTGCGGATCGCGTCGAGAACCGTCTCCGTGAACTCGTCATTACCCGCCTCATCAAAAAAACAGAGTGCGAAAAGCTTTCCCATAAGCTCCTCTTTTTCCCTTCCGAGCATACTGAGAGCAGCCCCGTTCACAAGCTCAATAATGCCTTTATGGCTTATGGCCATCACACCCTCGGACATATCGGCGATGACACTGTTTGTTATCGATAACATCCGGTCCATAGACTACCTCAGCTTGATCGCCATCATAGTGATGTCATCGAACTGCGGCGCATCACCGGCAAATTCCTTGAGTGCCGCGTACACATTGTGAATGACCTTCGAGGCGTCAGCTTCCGGTTCTCTGTTCAGGACCTCAAGCATGCGGTCTGTGCCGAACAACACATTATCGCTGTCCGTCGTCTCGGGTACTCCGTCAGTATAAAGGAAGAGCGTGCCTCCGTGCTCGAGTTCAAAATCATATTTCCTGTAGGAAATATCCGGCATGCCGCCGATGACGAAACTGTGTCTGTCCTTTAGTATCTCGAATTCTCCCTCCTTCTTTTTGATGACCGGATACTCGTGGCCGGCATTGGAAGCGACCACATGACCGGTCGAAATCGTCAGGATTCCGAGCCAGACAGTGACGAACATATCCTCCTCATTGTTCTTGCAGATCTGGTCATTGACCCGCTCGAGGACCTCATTCGGAAAATCGCACAGCATCGTATTGTTGTTGACGAGAATCTTCGACATCATCATAAAGAGAGCTGCCGGAACGCCTTTGCCAGACACATCCGCCATGACCATTGCCAGATGATCATCATCAATGAGGAAGAAATCATAGAAGTCGCCGCCGACCTCCTTGGCCGGTTCCATCGTGGCGAAAATATCAAGCTCCTTTCTTCCCGGGAACGGGGGGAAGATATTAGGAAGCATATCCGCCTGAATTTTGGTCGCCAGCTCGAGCTCAGTCCCGATGCGCTCCTTCTCGGCAGTAATTTCCATGATGTGCCTTATGTATGTCTGTGTCTTGGCCGAAATATCCGCAAATGACTCGGCCAGCACCTCGATCTCGTCATCTGTCCGATACTCGTTCTTCATCCTGAACAGGGGATTGTTGTCGTTCAGCGAGGCTACTTCCCTCGCCATTTCATTAATCGGAGAGACAATACGTTTGGCTAAAGTCAGGGCTGCTGACAGCGCAAGCACCATGGTTGCGAGAAGTAATATCAGAAGGATTGCCTGACTGCGATCGGCATTCCTCTCCGCTATCGATGCGGACTCGCCTACGATCTCGTCGTGAGTTGCGGTCATCATATCGACCGGCGCATGGACCGTCGGCACATCCACGACAGATAAGAGTGCCCATCCGATTGAGCCGATCGGGTAACCTGTCATATAATAGTCTGTCCCGTCGACCTGAATGCGCTCAACTTCCGTGCTCATCCTCAGGGCTTTTGATGCAAATGCGGCCAGATCCGCATTTGCAGATTCTCTCAGATCGACAGCCGAGTCTGACAGGGCCGGCGCAAATGTCCCACTCCTCTGCGGCGAGAAGATCACATGTCCGTTCTGATCAACAATACAGACAAACCCGGCGCTCTCACCTGTCTCCATTATAGCCTCTTCCATCGCTTCCAGGAAAAGGTCCGCACCTGCGACCGCGACAAGCTCCCCGTCATGATATACAGGATATGCGCAGACGATTTCTTTTCTGCCTGTGAAAATATCCTGCTGCAATCCGGTAAAATAGATGCTTCTAGTCCTTGCGGCGCCGATATACCAGGCGCGCTCTGTCACAGGTATGTTAATCAAAGTTCCGTCGTCCTTGAACTTTCCCACAGGATCGTCATCAGCTATGAGCAGGATTCCGTCCGGCGTCGCGATAAAGCAGGAATTGGCCTGATCGATCGTCTTGTAGATGGAAGACAATGCCACCTGAAGATTTCCGAGAAGTCCGATTGTGCGGGCGATCTCCGGATCCTCTGTGTTCACTCCCTCCTCAGTGATAAGCTGAACGCTGGTCACACCCTGTTTCTGCGGATCCGGCGCATACGTCTGAACCTCACGGAGACCGTCCGCATTGTCATAGATATCCCGCGTGAGATCTGCAAGGGTGATGACCTGAGCAGCCACTTCTTTGAACATGGAGTCAGCTATATAGGCCTCAAGAGCCGCTTCGCGGGTCATCGTCGTATCTATGACCCCTTCCATGATCGTGGTCGTACTGTCAGTGATCGCAGTCTTCTGCTCCTCGCTCGTCTTCTGGAACAGCGAGGTCAGGCTTCTGGTCTGATATACGGCTACACCCATGAACGCAAGGACGATCAGAATGATTGAAAACAGGACCAGATTAAAAATCTTCTGCTGAAGACCACCGATGACCAGGTTTCTTATCTTCTTCATAAATATCTCCCATGTGTAAATCACATCCAGACGTCATATCGGCTCGCCGCGTCAGCCAGCTCCCTGATCAGGGCTTCTTCCGCGTTCGTGAGTGATGTGTACGTCTTTTCGGCCTCATCCATCTTCGAGACCATCTCACAGGCCTCAAGGTAATCTTTTGTCAGGCGGCGGAGTCGTCCGGACAGATGCTCGATACAGCGCACGACGAGGTTGGGCGAATACTTAAAGAGCGTATCCAGCTCGTCCTCAGTGATTTTTCGAAGAACAGTGTCATCTTCATCGATGACCGCGGTCGCGCTGCGAGGCATCTTCTCGATGAGGCCCATCTCGCCGAAGAATGCGTCCTCCTCGAGTACAACAAGCTGTTTTTCTTTCTCGGTACCGTAATCGGTGTAAATACCGACACTGCCGAGCTGAATGTAGTACATGCAGTCGCCATCTTCACCCTGCCTGAAAACGACTGCGTTCTTCCTGTAATTGACGCCGTTTTCTCTGCCTATACTTTTTCCGTCCGCCTGCAGAATACTGCTCGTCTCCTCATATGTCGTCAGATAGTGGACCGTACGGCTGTAGGCAGAGATAAATCTGCTGATCTTTCGAAGAAGACCCTCGCTTCTCTTCTGTCCCCGGGTCGACTTCATATCACGGATCGTAGAGCAGACTTCCAGATAATCCTCGGTCAGCCCACGGAGGCGGTGACTCAGATTTTCCGTAATAGACCTGACCTGATAGGGATCATCCCTGAAGAACTCTATGAGTTCATCGCGCGCGATCTCAAGCAGCTTCGTTCCGTCCTCGCATACCCGGATCGACGCGGATCTCGGCCATGCATCGATGGCTGCCATCTCGCCGAAGATCCTGTCCTGGCCGAGGGTTGTCAGTACGATCTCACCTTCTGTTTTGGATGTGATAAAGACTTCCACAGATCCCTCAATGATCCTGTACATACAGCTGTCCCGGTCACCTTCTCTGAAAACAATATCACCCTTATTATATTCTTTTAACAGCATTCTTATATCTCCTTTATAACTCGCAGCCGACACAGCCACGGACTGGGTCTCCACGGACCCGTATACTATATAATAGCACAACAAGACCGTGCAGGCACTAACTTAGTTTCGAAAGTGTATGTTTCCCGAATCCCTCCGGTCACTCTTTACACGGAATCCGTCAGATGCTATTATGATTATCGCTCTGCCGCAGTTCCTGCCTGCAGGGGTCGGCGGCTCCCATGAAAACCATGGGCGCGCCCACGAGTTCGAAACCATCCTCGTGTTAAAGAAAACTAAGGAGAAAATCAATATGAAAATGTCAAACACCGCTTTTATCACCCAGGCTGCCGCGATCGCGGCTGTGTATGTCGTGCTGACACTGGTATTTGCCCCCATCTCATATGGGGAGGCACAGGTCCGCATTTCTGAGTCACTCACGATTCTTCCGTTCTTCACATCGGCGGCAGTTCCCGGACTCTTCATAGGATGCCTGATCGCCAACATCTCAGGCGGAGCAGTCATCTGGGACATCATTTTCGGCAGCATCGCCACTCTGCTGGGAGCCATCGGAACGTATAAGCTGAGAAGCAACAGATGGCTCGCCCCGCTCCCGCCGATCATCTCGAACACAGTGATCGTTCCGCCTGTTCTGCGGTTCGGTTACGGGGTCAATCTCCCGATCCCGCTGCTCATGGTCTTCATCGCAATCGGTGAGATCATCAGCTGCGGCGTGCTGGGCGAGATCCTGCTGACCCTGCTTAAAAGATATCGGGAAAGAATCTTCAGAAACCGCACAGGCAACGCAGGCTGAACACTGTGAACTGCCCTACACTTGAATAGCCGAGGATTCACGCTGATGATCCAAAATCACAAAGGCAGCAGACGCCCCCTTCCAAGGGCAGGTTCTGCTGCCTTTCATTATTTTCCAAAAGCTCGTCCGGGTCCCGCTCACGCGTGGACGAGTGTTCCCGTCTTTCCGGTTATGCCGTCTTTTGCTTTCTCGAGAAGCGTGATGACCGCGCTTCTTCCGGGCTTTGACTCCACGAACTGCACTGCCGCCTCAACTTTGGGCAGCATCGAGCCCGGAGCAAATTCACCCGCTTCGATATACTTTCTGGCCTCATCGGGCGTGAGTTCGGACAGCCACTCCACATCCGGCTTCCCGAAATGGATGGCCACCTTCTCCACCGCAGTGAGAATGATCATGACATCCGCGTCAAGCTGCTCAGCCAGTTTCTCTGCAGCAAAATCCTTGTCAATCACAGCTGCGGCTCCTTTCAGGTGATGCCCCTCTGTCTTAAAGACAGGGATCCCGCCACCTCCACAGGCGATAACTACATGGTTGGTCTCCACAAGCGCGCGAATCGTGTCGATCTCAACGATCGATATCGGCATGGGTGACGCGACAACACGGCGATAGCCGCGGCCCGAGTCCTCCACCACCTGATAATCGCGGTCGCGCACAAGTTTTCCGGCCTCCTCCTTTGTCATGAATGCTCCGATCGGCTTGGTCGGATGTGCAAATGCAGGATCGAGAGGATCTACCTCCACCTGCGTCAGCACAGTTGCGCATCCGATGTCGATTCCCCGGTCCAGAAGCTCCTCGCGCATCGCGTTCTGCAGATCATAGCCGATGTAGCCCTGACTCATAGCCACGCAGACAGAGAGAGGACATGTGATATATTTTGCCGGATTTGCACGCGTAAGTTCAGTCATTGCCTTGTGGATCATTCCGACCTGCGGTCCGTTCCCGTGAACGATGACCAGCTCATCACCCTCCTCGATCAGATCCGCGATTGCCGACGCGGTCTTCTTCACTGCGATCATCTGCTCGGGCAGATTTTTACCGAGTGCGTTGCCCCCGAGTGCCAGCACGATTCTCTTGCCCATAATACCCTCCTGCTGCATAAAAGCATCTCATTTATTTTTCATGTACTTTCTTTCCCGATATGTGTTCTATATCGATCATCACCATCTGGGCTGCGGCAAAGCTCTTCCGGATCTCCGCATCAATTTCCTCCACGGTCGGGTAGTACTTCATGGCAAACTTCCTGATTTTCTCAAGCGCGATATCTGTATCGGTCACAAGGCTTGCGCGGCCGAACACGACGCAGCTGGAAACATGGTAAGCCCAGTCTCCCTCCACAAGATACCCGTCGTCCCAGGTCGTAAAGCACACCTTGTCGTCAGCTTTAATCGAGTCGATCTTGTGTCCTCTCCTGGCACTGTGGAAATAAATCCTGTTCTCGTCCTCATCATAGTAAAAGTCGATCGGGATTGCATACGGGTAGCCGTTATCGCCGTTCACGGCCAGCGCCCCCCTTTTGTTGTTCCTCAGAAGTTCTTTGGCAGCCTCCACAGAAATCTCATTCTTCACTCTACGTATTTTTCTGAACATTTGATCCTCCCTATTTTTTCTTCCTCGCAAGCCATCAAAAATACCACAGCATTCACGTCACGTCACGCAGTTCGAGGCACACCATAGTCAGGTCGTCGAACTGCGGGGCTTCGCCCACGAACTCATCGACACAGCGCTTTACTCCCTCGATGATCCCCTGCGGTGATTTCTCCTTATTTGCACGAAGCGCCTCTATCGCCCTCGTCCTGCCGAACAACTGGTCATGGGAGTCCGTGGCCTCTGTCAGCCCGTCCGTATACAGCAGCATCTTGTCCCCCTTCTCCAGCGTGAACTCGAAATTACTGTAACCGGCTTCCTCAAAAGCGCCGAGCACGAGGTTGTGCTTCGACTTCATGGGTGAAGTTTCTCCGTTCTTATGGCAGATGAGCGCGTCGTCGTGTCCGGCATTGGCCGCAATGACCCTGCCCGTGGACAGTTCGAGAATACCCAGCCATAGAGTGACGAACATGCCTGCCTCGTTGTGAGCACAGATATCCTTATTGACATACTCCAGTATTTCCGCCGGCGTCCCGCCCACAATCGCTCTGTTGGTGATCACGATGTTGGTGACCATCATGAACAGGGCCGCCGGGATGCCTTTGCCCGAGACGTCTCCGATCACAATTCCCAGGTGGTCGTCATCGATCAGGAAAAAGTTGTAGAAATCGCCTCCTACCTCCTTGGCCGGCAGCATAAATCCGTAAATATCAAAATCTGTCCGGTCAGGAAAAGCGGGGTACTTGTTCGGTATCGAATTTTCCTGGATCAATCGGGCTAATGAAAGCTCCGCTCCGATTCTCTCCTTCTCCGCCGTTGCCGCTGTCAGGTTCTCGATATACCGTACCATATCCGTCTCCATCGTATTGATGGAGGCTGCAAGATTGCGGAGCTCTGCATATTTGCTGATCTCGCCGATTTCTTTACTTTTGGTATTTTCTCTTGCAAATCTCGCCGCCTCCTCCGAGACTACCGTCACCGGGACCAGGATCTGCTTTCTGACAAAGACCGTGATAAAGATCCCCGCTAGAACGGATATTATGAAAGTCGACAATATGATGTTAAAAAGAAACGGGCGTCTTGCTCTGGCAAGCTCTCTGATAGGCCGCTGCATACAGAGAATCGCCGCGACTTCACCGTCTGAGCTCTTAAGCGGAACCATCGTGGTTATGTGAGGATGAGACCCGTCACCCGGCCGCATGCGGTAGACCGTCTCAGAGACAGCCCCCTCCTCATAGATAGCCTTGTATTTCTGTCGATACTCTTCATTCGTTGTATCGCGCTTATGACCCAGCTCCCATTCTGTATAATCCGTATCATCGTTCTCATTATTGACCAGATTAAAAACGGAGACAAATCTTCCGTAATCGCTTCGGTCGACCATAATGACATAGATGATCGAAACGCCGATCCGATCGGTATACGCATCGAGATACCGTTTGGACTGCTCATACTCCTCGATCTCCTCTCCGCGGAGATACTCGTCCAGATGATCTCCGTTGACCAGCGTCGTTGCCGTATCCGCCATATGATAGGTAGAATTCTCGTATTCTCTTTTAAAGGAGTCTTTAAAATTGATAAAACCGGTCGTACAGACAAACGCGCCGAAAACGAACAGCAGCACGACGATCGCGCCTATGATATTTGCCGCCATGCTGGAGCGAATTTTTCGTACTATACCTCTCATCACGAATCACCTTTCGGGAAATTCAGTTTCTCTTCCTGCGTATGCAAAGCAAGCCGCGGCCATCACCCCGGCTGCCACTTTAAGGCCTGCGTCATCGGCTTTAAATCGGCTCTGATGCCAGGCGTAAGGTGTCTCACCCGGAATTCCGCTGCCGATCCAGTAAAAGAACGAGGGCACTCTTTCCATGAAAACAGAAAAATCCTCGCTGGCCAGCGTCGGCGGCACATCGATCACGTTTTCACTTCCCACTGCCATCTCAGCTGCCCGGACGGCAACTTTGTACATCTCCTCGCCGTTGAACGTAAGCGGGAGTATCTCCCTGTACTCGATCTCCGCCCTGCACTCGTAGGCTTCGGCAGTACTTTTCACCACAGACTCCATTCTCCTGACAGCCCTCTCTCGCGCCTCGATCGACAGAGCTCTTATGCTGGCTGTCATCTCCACCTTGTCCACGACAAGATTTTCGATACTGCCGCCGTGAATGGACCCTACAGACAGGACGACACTCTCCAGAGGATCTGTGTTTCTGCTGACGATCGTCTGGAGCGACTGGATGATCGCAGCTGACGCGACGATCGGATCGACGCACAGGTGGGGCATGGACCCATGTCCTCCCCGCCCGAAAATTCTGATGACAAAATTGGTCTTTGCCGCCATGAGGGCTCCGTTCTTGCAGACGACCTTGCCGACAGGAACTTCAGGCCTGTTATGCTCACCGAAGAAGGCAGCCGGGTGAATGATCTCAAAGAGTCCCGCATCGATCATTTCCCGCGCTCCATCCGTCGTCTCCTCGGCTTCCTGAAACAGAAAATCGACCGTTCCCGGCACCTCGTCCCGAATTCTCGAAAGAATCATGGCAGCTCCGAGAAGACCTGCGGTGTGGAAGTCGTGCCCGCATGCGTGCATGATGCCGGCTTCCCGAGATTTCCAGGGCAGATCATTGTCCTCTGTCTGACATATGGCATCAATATCAGCCCGAAGACCGATCTCACATCCGGGCTTACCGCCGATGAGGCGCGCGACGACGCCTGTCGTCCCCTTTGGCAGCTCAAGGATCTCTATCCCCTCGAGAGATGAAAGAAATGATTTGATGTTCCCGGTCGTCCGAAACTCCCTGTGCGAGAGCTCCGGATGCATATGCATGTCATGGCGGAACTCTATGATCCGTGCCTCTTCTTCAGCTGTCAGTCTAATATCCATTACAGTCCTCCGACGGTCATGATCTACCAATCCCCGTCCCGCTTTCTGTCATCACTTTGTTTTTCTGAACATGAACTTTCTTGCCACATATATCCCGATCTTATAGGCGGCCATGATTTCCTTCTCCGCCTTGGCAATATCTATACTGTTTCCCTTTTTAGTAAAACGCATGCAGCCGTAACCCAGTATCGACAATTTATTGCCATATTTGTCGTCTCTGTATTGCATATTCGCTGCCTTTCTCAATTCATTTTTACCGGACTTCGACCAGCTCAATGCGGAAATTGAGCTCCTTGCCCGCCATCTCGTGGTTGGCGTCCAGCGTGATATTTGTATCATCCTTCTCTGTCACTGTGACCGGGAACTGCTGTCCCATCGTGTTCGTGAGGTACACTCTCTCGCCGACAGAGAGACCTTCCGAACCCGGAAGCTCCGCGATTGCCAGAGTAATGACCGCATTAGGATCACGATGGCCGTATGCCTCCTCCGGCATAAGGTGTACATCGACGATCTGACCGACTTCCATATCGGCGACCGCTCTGTCAAATCCCTTGATCATCATGCCCGCGCCGCAGACAAACGCGAGCGGCTCTCCGCGGTCATAGGATGAATCGAACTGTGTTCCGTCATCAAATGTTCCCCTGTAGTGAACTTTGACATTACGGCCGACGTTTTTGCCTTCCATAGTAAAGCGCTGTCCTCCGTGGC
>ODAJ012191351.1_pt1 | contig 14330 bp, 15 predicted proteins | sample 1539241 | NCBI WGS metagenome assembly ODAJ01 (sample SAMN02144231, study PRJEB22623) | gut metagenome | biome: sheep rumen | host: Ovis aries | place: New Zealand
GGACTACAGTAAATTAAGACTTAGAGAAGTTAATACTAATGAAATGTATGAATTAAATAATGAAATTAAAGAAATTGTTTTAGAAGAAAATCAAATAAAAGACATTGTATTTGAAAATGAAAAAATCAAAGGAAAAGTAAAGGTAATTAAAAAAACATCTGAAAAAAGCGATATTACTGGACTAGAGAAAGGAGCAGTTTTAGAAGGAATTAAGTTTGAAATTTATAATGAAAAAGGAGAACTTGTAGATTCACTTCAAACAGATAGTGAAGGAATTGCAATATCAAAAGACTTAGAAAAAGGAAAATACAAAGTTAAAGAAGTTGAAACAAATAAATGGTATTTATTAGATGAAAGTGAAAAAAAAGTAGAAGTTACTAAAAATAAGCAAATTATAACATTAACTCTAGAAAATACACCTGCAAAGCCAGATGAAGAAATTGTAAAAACTGGACCAGAAAAGGTGTTAGCAGGACAAGAAATTGAATATAGAGTAAATATTCAAAACACTGGAAATGTTGCACTCGACAATTTTATTTGGGAAGATGAAATTCCAACAAATTATATTAGAGTAAACAAGATGAATTTAGGAACATATAATCAAGAAAATAGCTATAATTTGTATTATAAAACAAATTTGAAAGATGAATATGTATTATTTTTAGAGGATGTTTCAAGCAAAGTTGATGAAGAAGTTGATTTTTCAAAAGAACTATCAAGTGATGAATATATAACAAATATAAAAATTGATTTTGGAACAGTAGATATAGGCTTTAAAACTGAAAATGAAACTATAATTAAAGCTAAAGTTAATTCTAATGTAAAAAGAGATGATATATTTGAAAATAAAGTTTTACTTACAAGTAATTATAAAGGATTTAATCTAAGTAAACCATCATCATGGAAAACAATAGTATATGAAATTCTCCCATTGACAGGAATGTAGATGTTGACAAATAGTATCAAATATGATATCATAACGATTGGATATTATTTATATATAGAGGGAATATAAATATGTCTAATATAGATAAATTAATTCTCAAAATGAAGGGGCAACCAAATGGAATCAGATTTTTAGAACTAGAAAAAGTTTTAGGATTTTATGGATATTCTATGAAAGCAAAAACTGGTACATCACATAGGCAATTTATAAATAAGGATGGTAATGTGATTACAATAAAAGAAGAAAATCCACTAAAAGCAGTTTATGTAAAGGATGTATTAAAGAGAATTAAGATTTGAAATGTTGAAAAATAATTAGAATTTTGATTGTGTTGAATTTTAATTATTTTCCAACGAGAAAGGATTTTATGAAAGTGAGAAAAATTGATGAATATATGAAAATGCCATATAATTTTATAATACAACCTATTAATGATGAAAGTGGATATTATTATTATGCTAGAGTTCTAGAATTTGATGGTTGCCAAAGCACAGGAGAAACATTTGAAGAAGCATATAAAAATATACAGGAAGCAATGGAAGGATGGATTGAAGCAAAACTTGAAGGAGGATTTGAAATCCCTAAGCCACTAAAAAAAGAAAAATTTAGTGGGAAATTTGTAATAAGAATTCCAAAATCACTACATTATAGACTATCTGTTGAAGCAAAAGAAGAGGATGTATCTTTGAATCAATATATATTATATAAATTAAGTAGATAAATTTTCATTTGGGGACGGTCCTTTTTTGTAAAAATTCCCATTTTTTGTCATTTTTTACATTTAAGACCCGTCCCAAAATGAAAATTATAAATAGTGAAGGAGTTGATAATATGCAATTTGTAAGAAAAATTATAGATGGATCTAGTTTAATAAGTGTAATAGATATGCCGAATGCATTTATAAATAAAAAAGTCGAGATATTTGTATTACCTATAGAAGAGAAAAAAAATAAAGCTAAGAAGAAAAAAAGTATAGCTGGGTTTTTAGCAAAATATGCAAATCCAAGTTTAATGGAAAAAGAGGAAGGAGTTTGGATAGAGGAGGCTAGAGAGTAGTTGATAATAATAGATACTAACATAATTTTAAGATATTTATTAAAAGATAGTGAAAAATTGAGTAAGATAGCTATTGAAACAATAGATAAAAATATAGTTTATATACCAACAGAAGTAATTGTTGAAGTTAGCTATGTTTTAAAAAAGGTATATAATGTACAAAAGGAAAAGATATATGAAGCAATAAAGTTATTAATTGAGATGGAAGATGTTGAATTTCAAAACAAAGATACAATAGAATTAGCATTTAAAATATATTCTAAAAGAAGTTTTGATATAGTGGATTGTTTGTTGTTTGCATATAGTAAGATTGGTCATTATGAGGTAAAAACATTTGATGAGAAATTATATAAGTTAATAAAACAATAAATTAATTATTATAGGAATATATATATTTGGGACGGTCCTTTTTTGCAAATTTCCATTTTTTATCATTTATTACGTTTAAAACCCGTCCTGAAATGAAAAAGGAGAAAAAGGATGAATAAAGTTATTGAAAACATCAAACAAGAATTAATAAAAAGATGTGAAACTTATAAAGAAAAAAATGGTTATGATTTTTGGAATGACCATATAAAATATGTTGTAAAAAATGCAGTTGAACTGGCAAATAAATATAATGCAGATGTTGAAATAGTAGAATTAGGTGCATTATTACATGACATATCAATGCCATCAGAAGTTGGACCAAGAGATGAACACCATATTTATGGAACTCAAATTGCAGATGAATTATTAACAAAATTAAGCTACCCTGAAGATAGAAAAAAAAGAGTTATGCAATGTGTATTAAATCACAGAGGTAGCAAAGATTTAAAAAGAAATACAATAGAAGAACAATGTGTTGCAGATGCTGATGTTTTAGCACATTTTGATTGCATTCCATCATTATTTCATTTAGCATTTGGAAAAAATGAAATGGGAAAATCAATTGAAGAAGGAACAGAGTTTGTAAAGAAAAAGTTAGAAAGAGATTATAATAAATTAAGTGATAGAACAAAAGAAGAAATAAAAGACAGGTATGAAAACATAATGAAAGTATTGTTTGTGTAAAAAAGGAGTAGATACCAATTTGAAAAGTGTAAAAAAGTACTCAATTATAAATGAAAAAGAATAAAAAATATCCTTTTGTTAATACTTATATTATAAGAATTAACGAAAGGATTTTTTTGTATGGAGAAAAGAAAAGCTAATAAAAAAGAAAATGGAGAAGATGCTACAAAATATGGCGAATTTGTTTCATCATTTTTTGGATGGATAACACCGAAACATCAAAAAGAAAGAGCAGAAGAATTAGAAAGGTTAGGTAGACAAAAAAGGTGAAAATTGGTAAATTGGGACCGGGTCCCAATTTGCACATTGCAAAAAAGTACCCGGTCCCAAATTACCACAACACAAAATCCAAAGAAAAGTAAAGATATAGTGAGAAAATGAAAGAAAAAATAAGTACATTATCTGCTGGGAATAAAAGATAAGACAAAAGTATATGAAAATAAATGTTGAAAAATGAAAAAAATGAAAGTATAATATCATTGAAAGTCAAAGAAAGTCAAAAACAAAAAAAGAGGTGATTAGATGAGAGTCTCAGATATAATCGAAGAATTCATCAAAGAGCTATTTGATGAAGATGACGAAATAGAAATACAAAGAAATGATTTAGCACAAAAATTCAACTGTGTACCATCACAGATCAATTACGTAATATCAACGAGGTTTAAGCCATCACAAGGATACTATGTAGAAAGCACACGTGGTGGTGGAGGACACATCACAATAAAAAAAGTAAATAATACTAAATCAGACTACCTAATGCATATAATACAAAATATAGGCACTAGTTTATCAAATAGTGAGGCACAAATTTTAATAAGTGATTTTTTAACATATGGTTTAGTAAATACAAAAGAAGCAAAACTAATAAGAGTTGCAACAAGTGATAATGTACTAGATATTCCAAGAGAATATCGCGATAAATTAAGAGCAACAATTTTAAAAAACATGTTGCTAAATTTAACATAACATTTTCATTTGGGGACGGTCCTTTTTTGCAAATTCTTTCATTTAAGGACTGGTCTTAATTGCAGGATAGTTGTTTTATAATATGTAAATAACTAATCCTGTTTAACCGCACATCATTTTATAAAATCCTATGGTACCCCCTTTAGGGATACCCACCATACGGATTTTATAAAACGAAATGCTTGATACGGATTAGTTATTTTTTATAAAATACAAAAATGTACTCGGTTCCAAATTAACATGTAAAAAAATACCCGGTCCCAAATTACCAAATAAAAAAAAAGAAAGGAATGATTTATTATGAAATGTGAAAATTGTGGAAAAAATGAAGCAAATGTGAAATATACTCAAATTATTAATGGAGAAAAAAAGCAAATGTTTTTATGCGAGGATTGTAGTGAAAAGTTAGGAATCAATGATATTCACTTCAATATGCCAATTAATTTTACAAGCTTTTTGACTGATTTCTTTGATGATATGAATGACATAAGTTTAATGCCATCAATAGGAGCTGCTAAAACATTAAGTTGCAGTAAATGTGGATTAGACTGGGATGACTTTCTACACACAGGTAAATTTGGATGTAGCAATTGTTATTCTGATTTTGAGTCAAGAATTGATCCAATTTTAAGAAGCTTGCAAGGTGCTACAAATCACATAGGAAGATTGGGAGATGTAAAAACAGGAAATGAGGTTAAGAGAAATCTTGATGATAAAATGACAGAAAAACAAGAATCTAATTTAAGTGAAGTAGATAAACTTAAAGAAGATTTGAAAAATGCTATAAAAGAAGAAAGATATGAAGATGCAGCAAATATAAGAGATGAATTAAAAAAATATGAAAATGAGTAAATTTTTAATTTGGGGACAGTCCCGTTTTTAAAATGGGACGGACTTTAGTGAAAAACATTAAAAAGGTGTGTCCCATTTAAAAAATGGGACTGTCCCCAAATTAAAAAAGAAAGGAAGAAAAAATGAATTGGTACATGCAAACAGGTAAAGATGGAGATGTTGTTTTAAATAGCAAAATAAACTTTTCAAGAAATTTAAGAAATTATAGATTTGAAACTAAAAACCAAAAAGATATTCAAGAAATTGAAAATTTGGTTAAAACAAATCTTCCAAGTATAGGATATGGCTTAAAATTTTTAAAACTTAAAGATATGGATGAATTAACAAAAAAGAGTTTAAACGAAAAAGGACTGATTGATGATAATTCATCAAATGATAATGCATCTATATTGGTAAATGATGAAGAAAATATCTGCATAATAATAAATGCTCAAAACCATTTTGAAATACAAGTTTTTAGTACAGGCATGGAACTTGAAAATACTTTTAACTTTGCAAGAGAGATTGACCAAATAATAGAGAAAATATTTGATATTGCAAAAAGTAAAAAATATGGATATTTAACAACATCACCAATGAACGTAGGAACAGGCTTGAAAGCAACAATTACTATACATCTTCCTGGATTAACTAAAACAGGAAATATCAGGAAGATTTCTCAAACAGTTAATAATTTTGGACTAAATTTTGTTGCAAAATATATGAAGGATTCTAATGCAATTGGGGATATTTATCAAATCTCAAATAAGCAAACATTAGGAGCTTCAGAAGAAACGATTATAAATAATTTAAAAGCTATAATAGATAAACTAATTGATCAAGAAAGACAAGCAAGAAAGCTTTTAGGGAAAAATGAAATTGAACTTGAAGATTTAGTATATAGAAAATATGGTATTTTAGTAAATGCAAGAAAACTAAAATGTGAAGAAGCAATAGCGCTGTTATCAGATGTTAAAATGGGTGTAGATTTAGGATTAATTAAAGAAATAAATGATAGTCAAATCGCAAAAATGTATTTCTATATTAATCCCGCAAATTTACAACTATATTTTGGACAAAATCTGGACAGCTATGATAGAGACATAAAACGAGCAGAGATTATAAAACAATTGATATTGGAAAAGTGATTAATATTACATTATGATTTTAAATTAACAAATGTATATTTTATCATTTCGTTTGGTGTCGCAATTTTCATTTGTTCAATTACATAATAAATTATATAATTGAACTCTATATGTCAATTGCTCCAGGCGCCCTACGCTAACGCTCCGGTTGAACGCTTACGCACTACATTCTAAAATATACATTTGTTAAGCGAAGAAAAGTAAATATATATATATGAGATTTTATAAAAAATGATATTAATATAATAAAGCAACATCAGTAAATATTAAGAGAGGGACATATCCAAATAGCCCTAAAGAAAGACCAGTGATAAAAAAGATGTGTTCCTCTACAAGAAAAGAAAGGAGTGAGTTATATGATTTATAAATTTACATCAAGAGCAAAAAAAGCAATTGAATGTGCACAAGAAGAGGCAATTTCACTTGGACATAATTATGTAGGTTCAGAACATATTTTATATGGACTTATAAAAGAAGGAGCAGGAGTTGCAAGCAAAGTATTAAGCAATCAAGGAATAACAGAGAATGACATTGAAACAAAGATTATAGAGATGATAGGAAAAGAAGTTATTACATCTAATGAAGCTTTAGGATTTACGCCAAGATCAAAAAGAGTTATTGAAAACAGTTTTATTGAAGCTAAAAAACTTGGCTATGACTATATAGGAACAGAGCATTTACTTATGGGAATATTAAGAGAAGGAGATAGTATTGCTGTAAGAATAATGATAGAATTAAATGTGGATTTACCTAAAATATATAATGAAATAGTAAATGTAATTAATGAAACTGAAGATATTTCACAAGACAAAGGAACAAATAAAAGCGTAAAAGGAAGCTTTAATTCAACTCCAACTCTAAACCAATTTGGAGAAGATTTAACCAAAAAAGCAATTGATGGAAAGCTTGATCCTGTTATTGGAAGAAGTGAGGAAATTCAAAGGGTTATTCAAATTTTATCAAGAAGAACTAAAAATAATCCTTGTTTAATAGGAGAGCCTGGAGTTGGTAAAACTGCAATTGTTGAAGGTTTAGCTTTGAAAATTAATAATGGAGATGTTCCAGAAGTTCTTAAAAATAAAAGAGTTGTAAGTCTTGATATTTCAGGAATGGTTGCAGGCGCAAAGTATAGAGGAGACTTTGAAGAAAGAATCAAAAAGGCTCTTGGAGAGATAAAAAAAGCAGGAGATGTTATTTTATTCATAGATGAAATTCATACAATAGTTGGAGCAGGATCTGCAGAGGGTGCAATTGATGCTGCAAATATTTTAAAACCTATGCTTGCAAGAGGAGAAATTCAATTAATTGGTGCAACAACTATTGAAGAATATAGAAAATATATTGAAAAAGATACAGCACTAGAACGTAGATTTAGCCCAGTAACTGTTAATGAGCCAAATGCAAAAGATACAATAACAATTTTAAAAGGAATAAGAGATAAATATGAAGCACATCATAATGTAAAAATAACAGATGAAGCAATCGAAGCAGCTGTAAATCTATCAGTTAGATATATTAATGACAGATATTTGCCAGATAAGGCAATAGATTTAATAGATGAAGCATCATCAAAAGCAAGATTAAAAACATATACAGAGCCTGATAGTTTAAAACAAATGCAAGAAGAAATTAATAATTTAGTAAAAGACAAAGAAGAAGCGGTTCGAAGCCAGAAATTTGAAAAAGCAGCAAAATTACGTGATCAAGAAAAGTCTTTAAAAGAAAAATTTGAGCAAGAAGAGAAGAAATGGAAAAATAAAAATAATAAAACAATGATAACAATTACAGAAGAAAATATTGCAGATGTAATTGCTTTATGGACAGGAATTCCTGCTAAAAAGATTACTGAAGATGAGAACACAAGACTTCGTAACTTAGAACAAGGTTTACATGAAAGGGTAATTGGCCAAAATGAAGCAGTAGAAGCTGTATCAAAAGCAATAAGAAGAGGTAGAGTAGGGTTAAAAGATCCATCAAGACCAATAGGTTCATTCTTATTCTTAGGACCAACAGGTGTTGGTAAAACTGAGCTTTCAAAAGCTTTAGCTGAGAGTTTATTTGGAGATGAAAATGCCTTAATTAGAATTGATATGAGTGAATACATGGAGCCACATTCAATTTCAAAATTAATAGGATCACCTCCAGGATATGTTGGGTTTGAAGAAGGAGGACAGCTTACTGAAAAAATTAGAAGAAAGCCTTATTCAGTAATATTATTTGATGAGATAGAAAAAGCTCATCCTGATGTAATGAACATGTTGCTTCAAATTTTAGATGATGGAAGACTTACAGATTCAAATGGTAGAACAGTTAATTTCAAAAATACAGTAATAATAATGACTTCAAATGTTGGAGCAAGATTAATTACTGATAAAAAATCACTAGGTTTTTCTCATAAAGAGGAAAAATCTGATGAACAAAAAGATTATGAGACTATTAAAAAAGAAGTTATGGCAGAATTAAAAAGAGAATTTAGGCCAGAATTTTTAAACCGTATTGATGAAATAATAGTATTCCATAAATTAAATGATAATGAAATTGACAAAATTATAGATATAATGCTTGAAGAAGTAAAGAAAAGATTAAGTTCTCAAAAATATGAAATTGAATTTACACCAGAGGTTAAAAAACTAATTTCTTCAAAAGGAATAGACAAAAACTTTGGTGCAAGACCATTAAGAAGAACTATTCAAAATTTAATAGAGGACAAAATTGCAGAAGCAATACTTGATGGAAAAATTCAAAAAGGTGAAAAAATTAAAGTTAATGTTAAAGATGGAGAAATTAAGATTTAAAAGGAAGTCCAATTTTTGGACTTCCTTTTAGAGTATTAAACAATTTTTACCTTAAATCATATCCTCCAGCAACTTCAATAATTTGACCTGTTATAAATGAAGATTTTTCTGAAGCAAGAAATGATGCTAAATAAGCAATTTCTTCAGGTTTACCCAATCTTTTCATAGGAGTATTATCTATTACCCAATCAATTAAATTTTGACCTGCACCTTGTGTCATATCAGTATCTATATTTCCAGGTGCAATAGCATTTACTGTAATATTTGGAGCTAATTCTTTCGCAAAAGCATTTGTTAAATTAATAACACCTGCTTTAGCAGCTCCATAGGCTATAACTGGTGCTGCTGCTGAAATTCCAACTGTAGAAGTCAAGTTTATTATTCTACCACTTTTACTTTTTTGTAATAATTCTGTAAAAACTTTTGTGCAATTAAAAACACCTTTTAAATTAATGTCAAGTGTTTTTTGCCAATCTTCATCAGATATTTCTGTCCATCCTCCAGGTCTAATGATTGCTCCGGCATTATTTACTAACACATCAAGTCTATTGAAATTTTCTTTAATCTGTTTGTACATTGAATTAATATCATAAATATTACTTACATCTGCCTTTATAATCATTCCTTCTGAATATGAATTAACAATATCTAGAACTTCTTTAGCTGCTTTTTCACTATTACAATAGTTAATTACAACAATATAATTATTTTTTGCAAGATCAATTGCAATAGCTTTTCCAATTCCTCTACTTGCCCCTGTAACAAGTGCTACTTTCTTTTCCATATTTCCTCCATTTTTTAGGCTCCCAATAATGGAATAGCCATAAATTTTATTTCAATTCTAAATATATCAAATAAATGAGAAATTTACAATAGTTTAAAAGCTTATTCATTTGTATTTTTTAATTCTGTTTTATTACTTCTTTTTTCCATTTATTTGAAAAATAATAAAGGAAATTAATAATCAATTCTGATACCATAAATAGTGTAACTGCTATTCCTAATGAGAATAGGCTTTCTAAGTTATACTTCGTTAAAAATAATAAGCTTGAAATTTCAACTAATAACGAAATGATTATTTGCAATAAAGAAAATGTAGTATGTCCGGTACCTATTATTACTCCACGCAATAAAAATCTAATTGGAATAGCGATCAACGCAAATCTTAAAACTGATAGATAAATCATAGCCATTGAAATTACTTCCTCGGACGATACAAATAGTCTGCAGAATTGTTTTGGAAATATAAATAAAACTATTACTGTAATCAGCATTGGTACAATTGCAAGTTTTAATCCCTGTTTCATAACTTGTTTTACTTCATTAATTTTATGATTACCTACAAATTGACCTACAGTTACAATTATCATTGTTTTAAAAGCACCACTTATTATATGAAGAATGTCTTCTAGTTTAGTAACTATTCCATATCCTGCACTTCCTATAACTCCAGATCTATTTGAGGTTTTTACTTCAACAAAGAATCCTATAGCAAAAACTAATTCTTGTAAAATAACAGGAACTCCTATTTTTAATAATTGAACTATATATATTGAATTCCATTTTATATATTTGAAATCTATTTTTAATAAGCTACTTTTTTTATTTATATAGAAAATTTCAATGACCATTCCAACAAACATAGATATAGCTGTTGCTAATGCTGCACCTTTAATTCCTAATCCAATTTTTATTAATATAGGATCTAAAATAATATTTAATATAGAGCTTATTGCCACAAAAACAAGTGTAATTTTTGTATTTCCAATTGCTCTAAATTCCTCCATAATAATAGTAAAGATAAAATTAAAAACAAACCCAATTAAATAGATAGTTAAATATTGATTTGTTAGATTAAAAATTTCTTCGGGAGTATTCATAATAGTTAGCCAAAAATTTAAACTTAGTTTAAGTATTATTATAGATATGATTGCTATGAATGTATTAAATAAATAGGATACACCTATTATTTGTTTAATTTTTTCTTCATTTTTTGCTCCATAATATTGAGATATATTTACAGATACAGCTGTAGCTAATCCTATAGAAATAGATGACATTACTAATGTAATAGGAAATGAATTGGTTATTACTGAAACACCAGCTTCTCCTATTAAATTTCCTATCCATATGCTATCTACTATATTGTAAATAGAATTTAATAAATTTGTTAAAAGTATTGGAATTAGCATAAATGTCATATTTTTTAATAGATTCCCAGTTGTTAGATTTTTTCCTTCCATAATAATAACCTTTCTTTTCATATATGTTTTTTTAAATTAAAGCTTTAAATATTATGTTACTATTCACAGTTGGATAATATATATTATTTACTGTGAATTGCAACATAATTATACTACAAAATAACAACTAGATTTTTTTGTTTAAGATTAAATTCCAGTTGTATCTATTATTAAATTCTAGCTATGATATTTCGTGATTAAGGCTTTAAGCATTGCTATGCTTAAGCCATACAAAATTGTATCATAAAATTGTGTCAATAGTTTTCTCGGCATAAAGAAGCTGACTCAAAGAAGCAAAGTCATCTTTATTCCAATTTCCTATTGACACATAGTATAGCATAAAATGGTTGAAATGTCTATATTAAAAGAACTTATAACAAAAATATATATTCCATATATAAATTCTATTAATTATAAATAAAATATTAGAAACATTAAAAACACTGGAAATTAGTATATTTTTTTAAAATATTTGTATAAAACTAAAATCTATACAAAATAAAAATGGAATTTAAAAATAAAATTAAGGAATGTTACAGAAATATTACAAAAATATTGCAAATCTATTACAAATATGGTATAATTAAAATGTACAAAAGCGTAATATGAGGTGATTTAAATGAAAGGAATTGCAATAATAATATACTTATTAATATTTATAATATTTGGATTAATTGGATATGCAGTAGTTCAAATAAAGCTTTTTGGAATGAATATTAAAGATTTTTGGAGCTTTGTAGAAGCAAACCAAATGCTAGATAAATTATATGCGTTTACAAAAGAATATGAAAAACTATCTATTCAAGAACAGATAATATATTTAAAACAAGCAGAGGAAATATTCAATGCTTTTGAAAAAGTACCAAATGCCCTATGGGAAGAAGAGTACGAAAAATATAATGCTGTATTAGAAAAATATAAGAATATAAAGATGTACAGATGGGCAAATAATTAAAAACGCTTAACATAATAATTCCTATTATATAATATAATTTAGATACTGTGTTATGAAAATACAGTATCTTTTTTTGCTTGAAAATAATAAATAGTTATGCTAGAATAAAACGCAACAAGGAGAAATAAAAATGGAAGAAAACTGGGTTGAAGTATATGCTGAAACTTTAAAAAAAGAAGCATTAGTAAGAATCACTGATGAAATAGAAAAAAATAGTGACTTTGTTATTGATAAAAATAATGTTAAAGATTTTTTTGATTGTGATAGTTTTATAGATGTTCTTGAATCTAATAACATTGAATATAATATAAAACTGAACAGACCATCTGAATGGGATAAAAAGGGACAACACAGCTATGGAGAAGTAACACTTTATATATATGTTAAAGAGTCAGATGAAGAAAAACTAACTTACTCAGAACCTGATTTTTTTGATTTGCCAGAAGAATTAAAAGGAGTTAATCTTGATGAGCCCGAAGAAGATAATGAAGAGGGATCATTAGAAAAAATAGGGAAGCTATTTATGAATATAATGTTAATAGCGTTTATAGCATTATTTATTGGATTAGCAATAAGTGCTGAAGATGTAAATTCAAGAAGAAATTGTATTATCTTAAGCATACTTTTAATTATAGTATTTATAAAATTAAATTGGAAAAACAAAACAAGGAGGATACAATGAATTTAAAAATTAAGGATATTTTAAAATGTACAGAAGGGCAATTAATTATTGGAGATGAAAGTGTAGAATGTAAAAATTATTCTAAAGATACAAGAACAATTAAAGAAGGAGACACATATATTGGAATAAAAGGTGAAAGTTTTGATGGAAATACTTTTTGGGAAGAAGCTTTTAATAAAGGCGCAGAAACTGTAATTATAGATAAAAGAGAAATAGATGAGAAAAAAAAGAAAAAATATGAAGCACAAAACAAGAGCATTATTATGGTAGATGACCCTATACTTGCTTTAGGAAAAATGGCATCACTTAAAAGAGATTTATATGGAGATAAAATAAAAGTAATCGGAGTTACAGGAAGTGTTGGAAAAACAAGTACAAAAGATATTATTGCAAATGTTATGTCTCAAAAATTTAAAACCCTAAAAACAGAAGGAAATAACAATAATAATATTGGGTTACCACTTACTATTCTAAGACTACAAGATGAAGAGGTAGCTGTAATAGAAATGGGAATGAATCATTTAGGAGAAATTAGCTATTTAAGTAGAATTGCTAAACCTGATATTGCTGTTATTACCAATGTTGGAACATCACATATAGGAAATTTAGGTTCTAGAGAAAATATTTTAAAAGCTAAGCTTGAAATACTAGATGGGATGAAAAATAAAAGGCTAATAATAAATAATGATAATGATCTTCTACATAAATGGCAAGAGGAAAACAGTGATAAAATAGAGATTCATACTTTTGGAATTAATAATCAGAGTGAGGCAAAAGCAGATAATGTACAAATAAATGCTAATGATAGTGAGTTTATTTGTAAATATAAAAACGAAGAAATAAAAATTGAAGTTCCAGTTGGAGGAGAGCATTTTGTATTAAATGCACTTTGTGGTTTATCTTTTGGAAAATTTTTTGGATTATCAAATGATGAAATTAAAAATGGAATTAGTTCATTTAAGCTAACGGCAAAAAGGATGGAAATAATTAAACTAAAAAATGGTGTTACATTAATAAATGATAGCTATAATGCAAGTTATGAATCTATGAAAGCATCAATTAAAAGTCTTAAAAATATGAATGGAAATAGAAAAATTGCTGTTTTAGGAGATATGTTTGAATTAGGTTCATTTTCAGAAAAATTACATAGATATGTTGGAATAGAAATACTTAAAAATAATATTGATAAATTATATGTTATCGGAGAAAATGCAAAATTTATTGCTGAAGAAGCTATTAACCAAGGATATAATAAGAATAATGTTATGCATTATAATGATAAGAAAATCTTGATAGAAGATTTAAAAAATAATTTACAGACAGGAGATGTTGTTTTAATAAAGGCGTCTAATGGGATGAAGTTATTTGAAGTTGCAGAAGCATTGGTATAAAAGGTTGAAAAATAATTACAATTTTAGCTGTGTTAAAATCATACTTAAAAATGCTCATGTACACTACGTACACTCCGCTTTTTGCGTATGATTTTGCCTTGCTAAAATTTAATTCTTTTTCAACCAAATAAGTTTATTATAAGGAGGAAAATATAAATGATTAAATTAGGTGTTATTTATGGTGGAAAATCTACCGAAAATGAGGTTTCTGCAAAATCAGCTCAATCTATATTAAATAATCTTGATAAAAACAATTATGAAATT
>ODAJ012129515.1_pt1 | contig 14327 bp, 14 predicted proteins | sample 1539241 | NCBI WGS metagenome assembly ODAJ01 (sample SAMN02144231, study PRJEB22623) | gut metagenome | biome: sheep rumen | host: Ovis aries | place: New Zealand
CACTTCTTCTCATCTCCATTAAAAGGTTTTCCGGTTGCATTCCTCTTCCCGAATGATTAGAATAATCTAAGAGAACCTGTTTATCCGCCGGGCAATTACATAGCCTGTCGCACATCCGGAGAAAATCCTTTGAACAGATACCTGGAACGAATCAAAAAACTGTACAGAAAACGTGACATCGCATATGCCAGCATGTTCTGGCTGTTATCTCAGGCCGCACCATACAGAAAACAACTTCTCACTAAGTTGGGGATAAGTGCGGTTTCTCTATCCTTGAGCTTTGTAAGCACAATCGCAAGTAAATACATCGTTGATGCTACCACTTCCGGCTCACTTAGCTGGCTCTATGTTTCCTATATGGCCGGCGCATCTTTATGTACCATTCTTTTTTCTGCCTGTTCAAAAATATTCAGTGCTTACTTAAACGAAAAGTTTGAATTTGGCATGCGTTGCGATATATTTGACCAGATACAGAGGAGTATCTGGAGCGATCTGTCAAAGTATCACAGTGGTGACATTGTCACCCGTCTGACTTCGGATATTTTCAATGTCGCATCCGGACTGATTTCCATCATCCCCTCCATAATCACGTTAGGGATTCGACTGGCTGTCTCCTTCTGCATTCTGCTATACTTTGATCCATGGCTTGCTCTTTTCGCTTTGTTTATTGCACCCATAGGTGCCTCATGTGCACTAATCTACAGACGAAAATACCGCTATTATCAGATTCGTTTACGCGAGAGTGAGTCTACCTACCGATCTTTCATGCAGGAAAACATGGCCAATTTAGCGGTTGTTAAAACCTTTCAGCAGGAGGACGCCAACAATGAGTATCTGAGGCAGATCCGAAATGATCGCATGGGACTAGTCATGAGGAGTTCTCGTCTGAGCGCACTCATGTCCTCCGCTATGAGCATCATCTATCGGACCGGCTACGTGGTCGCGTTCTGCTGGAGCGCATACCGCATATCACGTGGTCAGATTACTTATGGTACCATGACGATTTTTCTCTCGCTCGTATCGCAAGTCCAGGGTTCTGTATCTTCTCTGGGCTCCATCATCCCTCAGATTTACCGCATGCTTGTATCTGCTAAGCGAATAACAGACATATCGGATATTAAAGATGAAGAATATACAGAGAAAGATGATTACCCGGCACAGGTCACCGTGCAGATGCATGACGTCTCTTTCGCTTATGACAAATCTTATGTTCTGGAACACGTCACGTTGCAGGTGGACCCAGGAGATATTGTTGGAGTTGTCGGCCCCTCCGGCGCCGGCAAAACAACTCTCACAAGGCTATTGCTCTCACTTATAAAGCCTGATGCGGGTTCTGTAGAGTACATCAGCGATTGCGGAGACTGTGAAGAAGCCTGCCCAGCTTCCAGAAGGTTCATCTCGTATGTTCCGCAAGGCAATACGCTTCTCTCGGGAACCATAGAGACAAATCTCAGGATTGGGAAAAAGGATGCTACCGAAGAAGAACTCTGGGCTGTCCTGCGCATGGCAGCTGCAGAGAAATTTATACAAAAAACAGAAAACGGACTTCAGACACAGCTCTCTGAAAAAGCAGGAGGTTTGTCTGAGGGTCAAGCACAGAGAATCGCTATCGCAAGGGCCCTTCTTAGAAATAAACCTTTGCTCATTCTGGATGAGGCAACCAGTGCACTCGACGAGGATACGGAGGCCCGAATTCTCGAAGCAATTACAAAATCTTACGGAAAGACCATTATCATCATCACACACAGAAAGTCCATGCTTCGCTATTGCAATAAAATAATCGAGTTTTATGACAATGCAAGCGTCAAAATGCGGCCGCTGACATAAAGCAGTCGTCATCCGAACAGGAGGAACTCTTATGAAAAACAACAGCCAAAGCCTCTTCAGAACCAAAAATCTGGAGCGTATCGAATCGCCTGAATCTCTTAACGATTATCTGCAAGTCACTTCCCCGAATGTCTGGCTTGTGCTCTCTACCGTAATAATCTTTCTGATTGGAGTCTGTATATGGGGCGTCTTCGGACACATTGATTCCACAGCCAAGGTAGCCGTCGTAGCAACAGAAGACGAGACCCTCTGTCTGGTTCCGGAGGAAGCCTTAAAAAGCGCAATTGATAACCAATCAATCAAAATCGAAGGAAAAGACTATGACCTTGCCCCTTCAACACTCGATCCGGTGATCATCTCAGAAAGCACCAACGTTTACTGGCTCCTTGCCGGCGATCTCAGCGTTGGTAACATTGTCTATAAGATTCCTCTGTCCCAGCAGCTGACGGAAGGTGTCTATAGTGGCACCCTCGTGACAGAGACACTCTCACCGTTTTCGCTGCTGCTGAACAATTAAGGAGGATTCCATGTTCAAGAAAAAAAATATCCCTAAGCCTGTTACCAGCGGCGTTGTCAAAGTCCCTGTCGTTATGCAGCTCGAAGTTTTGGAATGCGGCGCGGCCTCGCTTACCATGATCATGCACTACTATCAGAAGTGGATTCCACTCGAACAAGCACGTGTCGACTGCGACGTATCCCGCGATGGTTCTAACATAAAAAACATTGTACAGGCAGCCCGTAGCTACGGCATGAAAGCCGAGGGCTGGAAGGTCGAGCCTGAGGACCTTCTTAAAGAAGGACCCTTCCCCTGTATCATCCACTGGGGCTTCAACCACTTTGTTGTCCTGTGCGGTTTCAAAGGAAAAAATGCGGTCCTCAACGATCCCGCAAGAGGGCGCGTGACGGTATCCTGGGAAGAATTTGATCGGGAATACACCGGCATATGCGCGACAATCGAACCCGATGAGGGATTTGAACCCTCAGGTAAGCCAAAGTCTCCTTTCACTTATGCAAGAGAGCGGCTTAAAGGGACGGGATCGGCAGTAGCCTTTGTCGTTCTGACGACCACCATCTCATCCCTGATTGGAATCATCAGTCCGCTCTTTAGCCGCATATTTCTCGATCGTCTCCTGACCGGTCGGAATCCCGACTGGCTCATACCATTCATTGCAGCTATGAGTGTCTTCGCATTTGTCAACATTATTGTAATGTGGATTGCTACTATCTACAGCTTGCGTATTCAGGGGAAACTTGCCGCAATTGGCAGTGCTTCCTACCTATGGAAAGTACTGCGTCTCCCAATGCAGTTCTTCGACCAGCGTCTGCCCGCTGATATATCGGACCGACAAACGACAAACGCTTCGATAGCGGGCACATTGGTAAATACATTTGCACCTCTTGCACTGAACGCTCTCATGATGATCTTCTACCTGATAGTCATGCTCAGCTACAGTCCTCTTATGACAGCTGTTGGCATCGGTGCAATAGCCATCAACATGGGAGTCTCCGTACTAATCTCGGAGAAACGGGTCAACATCTCTCGTGTGCAGATGCGCGATTCCGCCAAACTCTCCTCAACTACCGCCTCCGGCATACAGATGATTGAGACCATAAAGGCCAGCGGCGCGGAAAACGGCTATTTCGGGCGCTGGGCAGGATTTCAGGCCAGCGTCAACAAGCAGGAAGTTCGTTACACCAGACTAAATATGTTCCTCGGCACCATACCGACCGCTATCTCACAACTGGCCAATATAGCTGTCCTATGCATCGGTGTCCTTTATGTGTTACAGGGGCATTTCACAATTGGTATGGTCATGGCCTTTCAGGGATTTCTAAGCTCTTTCATGTCTCCGGCAAGCTCCCTCATCTCCGCCGGTCAGTCTATTCAGGAGATGACGACCCAGATGGAACGAATTGAGGACGTCATGGGCTACCCTTCCGATCCTATCTTCGAGGTAAAGGAAAAAAAGGAAGAATACCGGAAGTTGACAGGAGAGATCGAGCTGAAGAATATCACGTTCGGTTACTCAAAACTCGGAAATCCGCTCATCAAGGATTTCAATATGACGGTACATCCCGGTCAGAAGATTGCTTTTGTCGGACGCTCGGGCTGCGGCAAGTCAACCCTGGCCAAACTTCTCAGCGGCCTGTACGAGCCTTGGAGCGGTAAAATCCTCTTCGACGGTCTGCCAATATCCGAAATAGACCGCAATGTCTTCACAGGATCGGTCGCTGTTATCAATCAGGATATTACCTTGTTCTCCGATACGATCGCCGCCAATATCAAAATGTGGGATGACTCCATTGAAGACTTTGAAATGATTTTGGCGGCCCGCGATGCAGGAATTCATGACGACATTGTGCAACGTGACAATGGTTACCGACACAAGATGTTGGAAGGCGGCAGGGATTTCTCCGGCGGTCAGCGTCAGAGAATCGAAATCGCTCATGGGCTCACGCAGGATCCGACAATCTGCATTCTGGATGAGGCTACATCCGCGCTTGACGCAAAAACAGAATATGAAGTCGTAAAATCTATCAGCGACCGCGGCATAACATGCATCATCATAGCGCATAGGTTGTCCACGATCCGGGACTGCGATGAAATTATCGTGCTTGACAGAGGTAGTGTCGTAGAGCGCGGTACGCATGAAGAACTTTACGCCCTGGGTGGCGCTTATACTAGATTAGTAACAAATGAATAACTTAAAGGAGAGTAATCCGTGAGTTGGTTTGACGAACAGATAGAGTACAGAAAAAAGAGAGAACGGGAGCTGCTTGCAGACTCTTTTGAAAATGTCGCTCACTCCCTGACCGGAGGCCGCATCGGCAGTGTTTTTGACGAAAACGCAGATGTAAGTGACGCGATTGCCCAGTTACTCAAGTACTTCAGAATACAGGAGAAAGATGTGCCGCCGCAAATCAAGACACTGGAAGACCGTCTGGATTTCCTTCTTTCCTCTTCCGGTATCATGTACCGTAAAGTCGTTCTGGAAAAAGGATGGCATAAAGACGCTATGGGTGTCATAATCACCACAATGACAAGTGACGGTTCTATCGTCACAGTACTTCCCGGCCCCTTCGGCGGCTATGTATACAGCGATTCAAAATCCGGCAAGCGCGTCCGAATCAAAGCTAAAACAGAGAGCAATTTAGGTAAAGATGCATACTGCTTCTATAAGCCGCTTCCGGAGCGCCAGCTCACGTTAAAAGATCTGCTTCAATACATGGCAGGAACGCTCAACGGATGGGATCTGGTATCCTTTGCGCTCTGCGCTCTCTGTATCACACTCGTCGGTATGCTTATGCCCCAGCTCAACCGGCTTCTCATGGGCACCGTAGTCGGATATGGAAGCTACCAACTGCTTTTCGCAGTCATCAGCTTTATGCTGTACGCAACAGTCGGCAACATTCTGTTGTCAATCATCCGGCAATTGCTGCTTGCGAGAATCAACACAAAGCTTAATATCAACACTCAAGCCGCCTCTATGATGCGGGTTCTTTCGTTGCCCACAGATTTTTTTAAAAAATATACGTCCGGTGAGCTGAATGAATATCTAAAGTATATAAATTCTCTGTGCAGTACGCTCGTAAACGCAATTCTGTCAACTGGCATAACCAGCGTCTTCTCGCTGGTCTATCTGACTCAGGTGTTTGCCTATGCTCCAAGCCTGGTCATTCCGTCTTTGATAGTCACGATTTCGACCGCACTGATTAGCCTTATTGCAAGCCTTCTTCAGATATCCATAAATAAGGAAAGCATGCGCCTTTCGGCAAAAGAAAAAGGACTCTCTCTTTCTCTGATCAGCGGGATTCAGAAAATAAGATTGTCCGGAGCGGAAAACAGAGTATTTGCCAAATGGTCTGAACTATACGCCAGAGAAGCTGCTCTCACATACAACAAGCCGGCGTTCATCAAGTTGAATACTGTAATCACCACAGCTATCTCCCTTATAGGTACGATTGTCATATACTACCTTGCGGTAAAAAGCACGGTTTCTGTAGCTGATTACTATGCATTTAATACTGCTTACGGCTACATTTCCAGCGCCTTTTCTTCGCTGGCTTCCATTGCGCTGTCCATTGCCACGATTAAACCCAGTCTCGATATCATTATGCCACTTATGGAAGCAGAACCTGAACAACAGGACGATAAAGAAACTGTCACAAGCATCACCGGCGCTCTTGAGATTTCCCATCTCTCGTTCCGGTATTCTGCAGACAGTCCTCTTATTATTGATGATCTCAACCTTAATATTCCGGCAAGACAGTATGTGGCAATCGTGGGACGAACTGGTTGTGGCAAGTCAACACTTATGCGTCTCCTCCTCGGTTTTGAAAAGCCGACCAAAGGTGCCATCTTCTATGATCGGAAAGACACACGTCACCTTGATATGCGCTCCGTTCGGAGGCTCATCGGTACCGTAATGCAGGACGGCAGACTTTTCGGTGGAAGTATCTACGAAAATATCACAATCACCGCCCCTGCCCTCTCCATGGACTCAGCCTGGGAAGCCGCCCAGATTGCAAGCATAGAGGATGATATACGCGCCATGCCGATGGGCATGCACACAGTTCTCCCGGAGGGCGGTAGTAATATATCAGGCGGACAGCGCCAGCGTCTCATGATTGCGCGCGCAGTCGCGCCGAAGCCAAAACTTCTACTGTTAGACGAAGCAACATCCGCTCTCGACAACATCACGCAGAATCAGGTTTCCGAGGCTCTGGATAAGATGCGGTGCACAAGGATAGTGATTGCGCACCGACTTTCAACGATTCGCCATTGTGACAGAATTCTTGTTTTGGACCAAGGAAAGATTGTAGAGGACGGGACATATGAGCAATTGGTGGAGCGGAAAGGTTTTTTTGCAGAGTTAGTGGAAAGACAGCAAATAGGAAAAATTTCGTTGCCTTGAAAGGGTGAATTTTGTTACGTAAGCGTGAAGTAATCAAACGGATTGCATATGGCCGCATAACACGGCCAGTAAGGGCCGTGTTATGCGGCTCACTGCCGCTAAGCCCTCCGGCGGAGTTGACTCCGCCAGATTGCCAAGCAGTTAAAATCGAGTTTATTATTGATCGTCAGTTGCTTTCTCGATCAGGATAGTAAATCCTGCCGTCAAGCTTTCCGTAACATTTTGGTTCGTCACTTAGATGCTGATCCCATTCATCGGGTGCACACTGGTTGCTGTATAACGTTAAAGTGCTAAGGTCGGTTCTCATTTTTATCAGCTGGTAAAGGATATTCATCCCCTCTTCGAGGTAGCGGCTGATACCAAAGTCATCTATGAACAGCATCTGTATCCTTGCATAATAACGGAGCCTTTTCCTGTATTTCTTCATAACCCCCTGACACTTCAGCATGATAAGTTCATCTATGAGATCACAGTAATCAATGAAGCGCCCCTTTTTCTGCAAAACATGCTTGCAAAAAACAATAATCCATCCATGAAGGAGGTCCCTTTCGATGACCGCCTCGGCATGCTTGTGGATGTCGAGTATACAAACCGTAAGAACTATCGGTTAAAAAGGCTCATACGCAATGCCGAGTTTGAACAGCCAGATGGCCTCTGTCGCTGCGATTGACTATCGTTCCGGCCGGAAACTCAACAAAGCACTGATCGAACGCATGGCTAACTGTGAATACATCACAGAGTATCGAAATATATTCATTACCGACGCAACCGGAAGCGGTAAGTCCTATATGGTCTGTGCCTTCGGAATTGAAGCCTGCAAGCAGTATTACACCGTTCAGTACGTCCGACTTCCAGATTTGCTGTTGGATCTTCAGGCAGCACGCGATGAAGGCAAATTTGCTACTGTCCTGAAGAAATATACAAAACCGGTGCTCCTGATCATTGACGAATGGTTGCTCCTTAAGCTCTCTGAGCCAGAGGCACAGAACCTGTTAGAGCTGATTCACAGGCGTCGAAAGAGGTTTTCCACGATCTGCTGTTCCCAGTTCCGAGAGACGGAATGGTGGCTCTCGCCACACCGGACAAGCGGCTTCGCCGCCCCATAATTTTCATTTCGAATTTACTGTTTCCAAAATAAAAGATTCAGAATCTATTTAAAATCGATATATTTTATTATGGCTAATGGAGAACTGTTTGAAACAAAAACGTATACTTGTGTAGATCAATCCGTCATTTTGCCATAAATTCCCCATTTATTTTGATTTGGCAGTTTCATAAGCTATCTTTATAGCTTCAGGGGTAGGTGCGCTTCGAAAAGCATAAAACTTTACCCTTCCACTAATCTTTTTTAGGAGTTGGAGAGTTTTTTGTATGCCCGCACTATTTCTGGGGCGATGCACTTGCTGAAACAGCCTTATAAAAGCTTCCTCGTAATCAATCTCCTTAATCATATTTTTTTTGTCTTCTGATGTACGCTCCAATAGAAAGATTGCTTTCAGAGGAACCATAATATCAGTATTCCAGCCTTCTTTTCCACACCACGGAGATCCGCAAGCGTACACCTCATTTTCTGTCACCTTAATGAAAGGTTTATCCCCATTGACAACTATTGAATCCGGGTATTCGTCTAACCATATTTTCGTTCGTGTTGTTTTCCCAACTCCGCTGGGGGCCGTAAACATATAAGCAAGGTTATCCTTAGCAATTACAGAACCATGCATTAAAAAGACATTATATTCAGGCATAGCATCCGCAATTTTTCTTCTTGCTGCCATAATGTCACATTCACGTGGATTAAAAAAACATCTTACTGTATCGCTTACAGCAAAATTTACCTGCTCAATTTCGTCATATTCTTGTTTAATATCGTTCTCTGATACTTTCACCGTAAAGTCAGGATGCATACTTTCTCCTTTAGGAACACAGTAATCCTGACACTTTATAGCAAATAAGTCATATTTTGTATATACTTCAACTATCAAACCCGCCAAACGCAGTAACACGATCATATTTTTATCTCCTACGGTTGAGAACTGCCAAAAAAGTTCTACTTTTCTTTTTTATATGCACAGCAATATATCGAATCCACCATATTATATACCACATATATATTGTTATGGTGTATTTCTTACTTTGAGCATTAATATTTTTTCCATTTCGCCTTACTGCTATAACGGTTCCCAATACCTGCTTATCTGAAACAAACTCCCCCCAAGTGCTGTTATCTCCTACTACCCAATAATCCTTCGGTCTTATTTTAAGAATTCTATGTAATACATATGTTCCATCGTCTCTCTTAAAGAGAATCGCCTGCATCCGTCTGCATCGTTTTGAATCTTCTTTCTTTTGAACTGTTACGATGTCTCGACCAGCTATAATAAACGGCTGCATAGAGTAACCTGTTGGTGCAAATAATACTATTCCGTCTCTTTTTATAGCTTCTTCTATAGATATTACATTCATAAGATTTCTTGTCGTCAATTCTTGATTATAAAAAGTGCCTTTGACACATCAACTCCCCCCACCCACCTCATTCATGAGGGGGTGGGGTTTGCTTTTTCTGTAGTATTACTTCATAAAAAATATTCCTTGAACCCACCGGATGGCATAACCAGACAAGACATCCTGCACATGAGCGACAGCGACCTGCTGGACATGGATTACTTTCTAAATGAAGAAGACAGTGATGATTTCGGAGAAGAAGACTTTTATATCTTCTGATGAGATCATCTGTTTTCTTGCGCCCGCCTACCGGCGGGCTTTTTCATTCAAGAGTACTCCGTCAGGAGAACTTTCCTATTAAATAAATAAAAACTGCAGATATAGTCTATCTATATCTGCAGTTTTGTGTTATATGACCGATTTAATTACTTGACCGCACTTACGGGAACTGAGCAAACTTCAATTACATCGGACCAATTTTTCCTTCAGAGAGGAGAATATCAATCATTACAAGATCCTTATTTCCCTCTAATGTGAAGTACTTTGTTTTCAATTCATTATAGACATCATTTTTTGTTGTTAAAATTCTCCACGTCGCTATAACATTGTGATTAGCATCAAGTCTCTCAAGAACTTTAACACCATCAACTGTATTACAATACAGAGAACCTCCTGTTACCTGCTCCATATCTTCCATATCTAAAGAAATACGATTACTCATATTATAACCTCCTTTTAGTATTAACAAGTCTAAAAAAATTAGTCCTCTTTACACCATTCTGGATTATGTTGACAGCCTATTCCTTCCTCATAGAATTCACATCCATATTCTGGGCAATATGCAGGACAAGATGGGTCAGACGGTGTTAATACATCCTTACTTCCAAATTCAACACACTCTACTTTTGGTGATATATACTCTAACTTCATAAAATCATCCTCCCCGAAAGATATCTAATACTATTCTATTTCAATAAATTAGCACTGTCAAGCCTTTTAGAACACTTTCTTTAATTCTTCATATTGTTTTCGGATAGCAGTCTCATATGACTTTACTTTTTGATTACAAGTAAACTCATTATCTGATTCTGAAACAGGACATTTCTTCAATCGAACACAACTTGGATATAAAACACAGTTTATACATCTATCGTCTGCCAATTGCTCCTCAAACTGTTGAATCTTTTCTGTATCTATAGGCCCTTCTTCGAGGGTTCCAATCCAATCCGTTTCAAATACATGTTCGCATTTATAGAGATAGCCATTTGGATAAATTATAATAGAATTAGCACTGTCCGCTATGCAGCGAGTTAATTCAATAGCTGGCAACCGATGAATTTTCTTTATAAAACCTAATTGATCAATACATTTAAATAACCTTTGTTGATGCTCATAAAGTAGACGTTCATCAAGATCTGTTCTGTCAATTGGCGAAAAGCCTACGTCTTTCACAACAACGTATACATATACATGTAAAAGCTTTCTTTCCTGAAACCTCTGACCGATTTCTTTGACAAGCATATATAAATTTTCTTTGTTATGCTTGTCTAAATTCAATCGAATATTAACCCGTATTCCATTATCCAACAAGACACCAATATTATTCATAACCCGATTATATGGGCTGTCTTTAACACCAACATATGACTTCACTTTATTATAAACATCTTCCGTACCATCTAATGTTATTTGCACTTCCGTCAGATGCCATAATGAAATAGCTTTTTGTACAATAGCCGGTGTAAAGAGATATCCGTTGCTAATCATAGAAGACGTGTAATCAATTTCTCGACTATTTAGCTCGCTGCACACCTGATCTATTCGTTGGATACCTATTAGAGGTTCTCCTCCGAACCACCGCAACTTTAGATCACCTTCTCCTTTATTAGCTATCATATAATGTATAAGCTCTTTACCTGTTGATTCATTCATAGTTATGCGTCTACATTCACTCTCAAAGCAGTAAAAACATCTTGCATTGCAATCGGTGGTTGTAAAAATCACATAATTGTTTATCCCTTTCGGTACAAACAATCGCTTCATCAACAGTCGGAGCTCATTCACTAACTTAGTCTCATCAAATGCTATCGGGACAAGATAATACTTTTCAATCAGTTTCTCCATTGACTCTGCATAGCCAGAGGAAAAATGATCTATTTGTCTCCCTTCTTCTTTATCAAGGAATACCATCTGACCGGTAATAACGTTATGTAGCAACAATCCTTCCGGACACGTCACACGCATCACATACTTCATCAACCGGTACTCAGAATCTTTTACCTGCTGCTTTCCAAGGAGTTTTATGACATTCGCTTTTCCTTCGACGATTATTTTCATCAGATAAGAAAACCTTTCTCTCTAAACATTGCTATATAATGCTGGACATCCCTTGTTACAGTATCTCGAGAAACATCATATTTTTTCTCCAAAGCCTCTATTATAGATTCCTCTGTATTTTCCTGTTTCAACAGCTCAAATATTACTGCAGCTGTTTCATTCAGTTTGATTACGCCATGATAATCGGTTGCTCCTTCTCCAACTGGTATAGCAACAATCTGGTCGTCAAGCTTCATTGTTTCAAATGTATATTTCAAGCGCATATATACTTCCTCCAGTTATAGAATCCTCGCTTAATTATATCATTTTTTATTACTTTAGCCAATATTGTCACCACAAGACTATTTGCCTTTACAGAGTCTTCTTTTATCTAAGCCATCTGTATTCATACATATCAACTTAGACCTCTAAAACCACCTCCTTCATCTCCTCTTTCTTAGTAAAATTATTGGGTATAGACAATTCCTTTGATAGTCGTTTAAAAGTAAAACGTCCTTTTCCTTGTTAACTGATTAACTTTGAATTGCCTTTCTATTTATATATACGTAAAAGGAGTCTTGGGGTACAATATTTTTGTTATTTTTCTTTTTTATTTTTCTGAATCATCTGATTTGTTTGTATTTCGGTATATTTGCTTACGTGAAAAGAATTTGATGGTTGTATAATCAAAAACCTGCATTGTACCATGTAGTCGACTTCAAAGCTAACAGATTTTTTCAGAACACCCTATTTACACTCTTCTATTTTTCTACTTCTTTAAGACAGATTCTAATATCCCTCCCGCCTTAAAAAATCTCTTCATCTCTTCATCTCTTCATAATCTGTCTCATCCACGTTACTATAATCAAGTATGCGAAGATTTTTTCTCATATCTCCTTTTAGAAAATAGGTAATACGTTTTAGCCAATAATATGGGAGTAAGAGTGGCCATTTCTCCAAAGTTGGAAACTGCGCTTTCATCCTCTTATATGGAAGAAATACAGCTGCAAGTTTTGAATTCAGCTTGCCCCTTTTCAAACTTCCTCCCATTGCTGCAATCCGCCCAGTCTTATAGCTTTTTTCTGTACCATAAATGCCATTCATAAAAGCATGTTTCAACAACACTTCCGAATCTTCATCCATAGGTTCGCCACCCCTCGCCACTCGACTCAGCTTGACCATTCTCTCATGGAATTTCCCCATCCCAAAAGATTCAAGTGAACTACTCACAGTTTTCATATCTACCAGCTGTTTTTGGAGTAACCATGTATCTACAATCCGTCGTAAACCTAGTGAGCCGTTCAAAAAATCCTTATGCAGATGAACAAAATGAAAGATGTAATAATCCTCAGGATTCATTTTATAAATATTTCCGTTTATAACAGTTGCTCTATCCCATATGTTTCTTTCCCAAGCATGAATTTTATCACTATCGTCCGTAAGTCGCTTATGCATTTCCACATGTATATATTGTTTCCTAAAGCTATCATGCTTCCAAGCGGTTTCCTTTCCGGACAGAAATCCCATCTGACCCATCACTATTTTTATTTTATCAAATTCATATGGGCAAACAAGAATGTCAAGATCCGCCATTTGCCGCATATTCGGATTCGGATACAATTTACGCAGTTCCCAACCCTTCAATGCAATCACAGAAAAGCCAGCATCGCTAAGTGCTTGCATCACGTGCTCACCTTCATAATTTTGTCCAACAGCTTGTTTTATATGAGCAAGATAGCTTTTTTCGAACTGCTTCTTCATATCTACCGACAGCTTCTGATAAACCGTCAGTAAGATACTATTTCGCAAAATTATCTCCTTTATAATAGGATACTCTGCACAAGTCACTTCTTCGCACTTCTCCCCCTTAACGCAGTCTTGCAGGAGAGACAGTATAAATCGTTGCTCAATCGTCAGCATTAAAAGATTCCTCTTTCTCAAGTTTCTTGTTTAATATTTTAAATAGTATGTACCCCACTCCCGTACCTATTGTATTTTTTAGTAGATCGTCTAAGTCAAATAATCCTACTCGAAAAACAGTATTAGCATATCTCACCGAAGCCGTCTTCTTTTTCGTTGTATTAACTGATTTAAAGTCTGTTTAATTACAGATATTATTATACAACCAATTACTACACCTAACGTATTATTGATAATATCATCTATTTCAAAAAAACCCACCTGTCTAACAAGCTGTGATACTTCAATAAATAAGGAAAATAATGCTCCAAAAAAATCGTTCTTATAACATAGTACTTCTTTTTGTCAATCAAAGGCATTACAACACCTATAGGGAATAACATAATAATGTTTTCAATGACTAACTTCATGCGATACCTATCACCAGAAACAGCCTTTTTCCATGATAAAAAAGGCTGTAAAAGAATTATATCTTCCATTATTTGTTTTCTTGCTAAGACTGTCGACGTATATACTGTAATTAGATAGAAGAAAAGCATTATAATCATTAAACACTTTGCCTTACCAACACTTTTTTTTTGCTATTTGTACGATAGTGTATGTAAAAAGCAATGTTGCTAAATATGTAAAAAGTTGCCATTTTGGACCAATCCACATATATCGCCGATGAAGATCTGCTATTAATCCATGCACTGTCATCTCTTATTTTCCTCTGATACTATATATTTTTTTATTTGCAGTATGTTGCTTTGCTCGTTCGATTTTGCCCAAAGCATCTATTATTTTTTCACAAACAACTTTACATGCTTCCCCTGTTTCGCATGATTTATAGAACTCTAATATTTCTGGGTCAATCATTTTTCTCGTGGGATTGACCATGACACACTATAGGTTTGCGATGCCTGC
>ODAJ012099704.1_pt1 | contig 14318 bp, 17 predicted proteins | sample 1539241 | NCBI WGS metagenome assembly ODAJ01 (sample SAMN02144231, study PRJEB22623) | gut metagenome | biome: sheep rumen | host: Ovis aries | place: New Zealand
TTCTTCGCTTCGCTCAGAATGACAGGGGATGCGGCAGGACACGCGTCAAGACGGGAAACGGGACGCGCCACACCCTCCCTTAGTATGTGGATAAGGGGAAATATCGGCCTTATCCCCCCCCCTATCCTATGAGTCAGAGGCAGTTACGTATCGGCCTTATTATTCTTTCAGAAAGAGGCCGTTTTTCACTTGCTTTTGTGGTGCAAAAAAGGTAACTTTGTGCTTCCTAAAAGGAAGGAAGAAGCAATGACATCCGTTTTAACTGTAATATCGGCCTCTGGATACACTCCGGGGGCCATTGTCGTTACTCCTTCGGCCCTTGGTGAAACAAACTCAAAATCAAATAAATGATGAAACAAAAACAACTCTATGAGGCCCCACAGGCCCAAGCCTTCTCAGTACAAACGGAAGGAGTTATTTGCCAGAGCGACCTTTTCAACGAAACCGATCCCGGAATCGTAGGACTTGAACTCACTCTGGAGGACGATCTCATTTACACACTTTAAAACGCGCAGCCTTATGAAAAAGTTATTCTACGCAATCGCCGCCCTGGCAGTTGTAGCCAGCTGCGCAAAAGTAGCCGAGGTTGAGACCAACGTTGAGCCCAAGGAAGAGAACAACCTTGTCCACATGACCATCCGTGCCCAGGCACCTGAGACTAAGACCTTCATCGATCAAACCGGCGCAAAGACCTATCAGCCCGGTTGGAATCTGGGTGATCAACTTGCCGTTTTCTTTGATGCTATAGATGATAACATAGACGCCGTTCTTGACAACTATGGAGACACCGGTAAAGCCGCTGAATTCAGGGGTAATGTTACCATAGAAAACGGAGAACACACCGTCTACGCTTTCTATCCCAAAACTGCAGTATTCGAGAAAGGCAGCACAGACAAAAAGGTAGAACTTCAGGTTGCTTCTATACAGCGTCCCCTTGCAAATACCTTTGACCCTGACGCAGATATTGCCGTTGGTAAAGCACTGGGCATCAACGTTGCATCAAAAACTGTCCTAATTGACAACATGGTGTTTGCACGTCCGCTTTCAACTGTCAAGGTAACAGTAACCAATTCAAACGCTGGTGTAGACAATTCCGAGAAAATTAACGCCATCGTAATTTCAGCCGAAGGTTCCAATCTTACCGGCACCCTCAGCTGGGATTTCGAAAGCAATGAGGCAGCAGTTGCTACCGGCAACTCCTCCGTTACCGCCATGCTTACTGCAAATCCTCTTGATTTCGGCACGTCTTTCTTCCTCCTTGTCAATCCCACAACAGTTAAAGCCAGCGACACAAAGCCTCTGACTATCACTATCTACACTGATGCTCACAAGATAACCAAGACCATCACTTCCCTGGCTAAGGACCTTGTATTTCCCCTTGCAGGCATCGCCGAGCTTAGGATTAGCACGTCTGGTGCTACTGTAGAAGAAAGCTACGTAGCAACCCTCGTCAAGAAGCCTGAAACCATTTCAGCCGGAGATGAGATTGTTATTGCCGCTGCCGACTACAATGTTCTGATGTCAACCGAGCAAAAGACCAACAATCGTGGTCAGGTTGAAACTTCCAAGTACGATAACGATATTATCTTTGTTGATAACGACGCCATCCAGCGCTTTGCCGTTGAACCCGGAACAAAAGCCAGCACATTTGCTTTCAAGGGAATCAATGGAGAAAAAGCAAATAACTACATCTATGCAGCCTCTAGCAGCAGCAACCACCTTAAATCAACCGAGACCAAAGATGACAATGCATCATTTATCGTTTCCATTGATGAAAATGGTGTTGCTACCATAACTGCACAGGGAACAAATACCAGGAATCTTCTGAGATATAACTATAATTCTGGTGCAGGATTGTTCAGTTGCTATGAGTCCGGGCAGAAAGATGTCGCTATCTACAGATATAAAGCAGGTGTATACGTTCCCTCTTTAGCCACGCCTGCCAATCTTTCAGCAGATTATGATGCGGGAACCGTTACGGTGAGCTGGAATGCCGTTGATGGCGCAGACTCTTACACTGTCACTTTAACCGGCAAGGATACCCAAACTGGTATTACAAGTACTTCCACAACATTTACTGGAGTTAACCCCGGCACATACACTATCACTGTTACAGCCATCTCCAATGATCATTCTTCCAAGCTGGATTCTGCTGCCGCCAGCATTGAACCCACCTTTGTTGGAGCTGTAAGCTATGACTTTACCACAATTGCAGAGCTGAAGGCTCTCACCACAGATACTGAAACTGAGTATTTCGGAGAGCTGACAGATGCCGTTGTATCTTTTGTTGGCAACGCCTCCAATGCTATTATCAAGGACGCTACTGGCTCCATCCTGTATTATAAATCCGGCCATGGCTTGAAGCAGGGACAGGTTTTCTCCGGAGAGCTCACAGTAAGTGTCAAAAATTACAATGGCACCAAAGAAATCACTGCCTGCAACATAAAGTTCACCGGAGATGAAACCGTTGTGGCCCCCGAAGTAATGACCCTTGAACAACTTGTGGGTAACTTTGAGACATACCAGAGCACATACGTAAGTGTAAGCAACCTTACCGTTACCGCTGTAAACGGAAAGAACATCAGTGTTCAAAATGGCACCTACTCTTATATAGTGTTTTCCAATGCCGGCAACGCTTCTGTAGAGGTAGGTGATGTTATCACCGCAGTTGGAACAGTTGCAATATATAATTCCACTGACCAGATTAAGGCATGGAAATTGGACGATATTACAAAGACCAGCGGAGGAGGTAATCCCAATCCCAATGAATCATGGGTAGAGACCGCCCTTGGCAACATCACTTCATCCGATGTATTTGTTATAGTTGGCAACAATGGCGACGACTACGCTATGACCAACACCAATGGAGCATCCAGCGCCCCTGCCGCCTCGGCTGTTACCGTAGCAGACAGCAAAATAACATCTTCCGTATCCGATAATATTAAATGGCACCTTACAGTCAGTGACGGTTCCTATACCTTCTACCCCGGAGAATCCGGCACTTCCACTTGGCTGTATTGCACCAATACCAATAATGGAGTACGTGTGGGCACAAATGCGAATAAGGTTTTCACCATTGACAATGGATACTTGAAGAATTCAGGTACAAGCCGTTATGTAGGTATTTATAATAGCCAGGATTGGCGTTGCTATACTTCAATCAATGCCAACATTGAAGGACAAACATTTAAGTTCTACGTTCGCAAAGCCGAATAATTCACTTAACGGTATATTTATTAAGCACTTCTCTATCGGGGAAGTGCTTTTTTTATATAGAATGAGTAGGAATAGAAAATTATGTGTACCTTTGCATTCAATTCATACTGAACGCCATATGCATAAACATATTATACTTATCACCGTATTAGCGACCATACTAGCCTCCTGCACCTCCACTAAGAACGACTTCGTTCCCTCCACCGGCGCAAAAATGGACCTCACCCTGAACATCACCTCGGTGAGTCCGGCAACCAAAACGTACATCGAGGAGCGCACCGAAGGCGGAGAGACAACCTACATCCCCAAGTGGGCGAAAGGAGATAAAATCGGCCTTTTCCTTGACTCCTGGAGCAGTAACGCCAAGCCCGTACTGGAAATGGAAAACAGCTCGTCAAACGGCTCAGACGCCTCTTTCCAGGGAGTGCTCCGCGACATTCTGGACGGAAGCCATACGATTTACACCTTCTATCCGGCATCGGCGCTAATCGGCACTGATAGTGATAATAAGCTGAGCTTTGCCATCCCGGAAGTGCAGCACCTTGGCAACTCCTTTGACCCGGCCGCAGATATCGTAATAGGAAAAGGATACCGCATTGTGGCAAAAACAGACAGCCCCGAAGCCAATATAAACAACATCCAGTTCTCCAGGATTCTGGCCACGGTGATGATAGACGTTGCAAATAAGAGCAAAGCCAGCCTTGACGGAGAGAAAATCCGGAAGATCACCTTGACGTCAAATTCGGCACTGACTGGCACAATTCAGTGGGACTACTCAAGCGAAGGGATAAGCGTAATTTCGGCAAGTAAAAGTGTTACGGCAGTGCTTGAATCGCCAATTCCCCTTGACGGAAAAACACCGGCGTATGTGCTCATTAATCCCGTTACTCTGGAGAAAGGATCGTCTTTGGTAGCAACCTTGGAAACCGACAAACACAGGATAACCAAGACAATTTCCAGTCTGCCTCAGGCCCTGTCCTTCCCTGGCAATAAAGTTTCGGCCCTGAAACTGAATATCACCGACACAGATTCCACCGTAGAGGGGCTCTAGGCCGTCACTGCCAACCTCGCCCGCGAGGGGCCGGAACGGCTAGAATCTGAGGCTGAGGCCAACACCGTTGCTGGTGGGGCCGAAGGTGAGTTCTGCGGCAGGCGCGGCAGATTCGGCCTGGGCACTGTTGTATTTATCCACGATGCCGGTCATGCGCTTGCAGTTCACAACAGTAATGGGAATACCGGCAATGGCGGCAGCGGTGCCGACGGCACCGATAACAAGGCCGGTATTAATTAGCGGGACGCCAGCCTTGGCGCCGCTTTCGGCGGCCTCGCTGCCGGTTTTCTGGGCGCTCTCCGAGCCGCCCACAGAGCCAACTATTGCTCCTGTGACTCCACCCGCAACAGCGCCAGCCGCGCTCACAAGAGCACCTGCGCCTGCAGTTACTATGCCGCAAAGAGCCACGGCGCCACCAGCGGACATCATGACGATACCAGCCGTACGCCAGCCTCTGGCATTGCACCATTCGGCAGAGTAATCCTCACCGTCAATGTCACGGAGCAGTTCTACGGCATCTTCCCTTGACAGCTTTTCCCCATCAAGTTTTATGGTGCATCCCGCACGCTTTGCAATCTGGGGCGTGGCGTACTGCGCATTAAGCGAAACACATGCAGTGATAAAAACGAGTATTGCCAGTAATTTTTTCATGATGAGCGCACTTATTACAATAGCAAATGTAGCCATGAAAAATGTAATAAGCAAATCCTACCTCCAATGGTGGCCGCAGGAGATGGAGAATTGGTCGTCCGGGGAATCGAGCTCTCCTTTGGTGTCCGGGGAGAGGAAGAAGTTGTTGAAGTGGGCGCCAAGACGGGCAACCACAAGCGGAACGCCTAGTTCGCGGGCGCTGGCGCCCCACAGGAAGTTCCCGAAGTTGAAGTTATTGTGCGCAACGTTCCCTTCAGGGGTATGGGTGAAGTAGAGCTCCTTCCTGTAAATACCGTATTTTCCGTTAGATGCAAAATCAAGTTCACCGCCGTAATTGCTAAACCTGAGGAGGAACAGGCTGCCCGGAATAAGGCCTTTAAGGCCTGTAGTACGGGCCCTGCAACCAAGCATGCTGTCAAGGATATAGCGGCGCGTCACAAGTTTCACACTGGTACCGATATTTATGAGCGTAGGATCCTCTACAGGATCTGCAAAACGCGCCACAAACGGCTCAGGAGCGCCATCGGACAGTTTCACAAGGCAGTTCTGAAGCCCCTCTACATCCACCCTTGCAAGGTAACTTCCATCCGGGCCGAAAAGGAACGAGCTTCCGTCTGCGGGAGCAACCTCAATTCCGGGATAGTTTCGGCAAAGCTCTACAGCCAAAGCCTCACGGCGACATTCCTCGGCGGGATCCGGAGCCACCCACCCCGTAAGGCGAGGCTCAAGCTGGCGGCTCTCCTCCCCTTTCCCGTTTCTAACAATCGTGGGCTGGATCCCGTCAGGGTCCCAGGCAAGGTACAGGTGGACGGAATCGGCCACAGCGGCGTTGCCCTTAGCGTGAAGCACTGCACGCGGCCTAAGGAACGCCCCAAACTTCCCGTAGAGTATGCTCACGGAGTCCAGGCGGACATCGTTTTTCCAGCGAGTTTTGGAAAGTATGGCCCAGGGCATGCCACGCGCCATAAGGGAATCCGCAACTGCGCCATAACCCGCGGGAGGGCAGAAAGGATACGTGTACCTGATTCTCTCTGTCCGGAGTCCCCGCTTGCAGATAATCTCAACAGGATAATGATGGGCGCCAGTGCTGTAACGGATGCTGACTTCGGTAAGGATGGTATCGGCCCCCTTTACCGTAAGAAAAGTCTCCTGCACCGGGTATTCCTTCCCGCCGAAGGTCTCAAACACGCGCGAAACCTTCCTTTGAGCTGTCGTGGGGGTAGCACAACAAATGACCAGGAATATGACTAGAAGCGCGCGCCTCACTTTTTGTTCACAAGGATTTCAGAGGCTTCCAGCTTCATTTTGGAGTTGTAGACGTCGTGGCGCACATACCCTATTCCGGGAGCGTACCAGGAATCCGACCACGTGTCCACATGGTGGAACGGAGCGTCCTCAACCTTGTGCTCACGGGCCACGATGCACTTGTAGGTGCCGCCCGGAACGGTAATGGTCTCTTCACGAAGAACCGTCCTTTCCGTAACATCTATAGTGAGTTTAAGGGCCCCCGCCCTTACCACGCAGTGGGCGTCCGGGAGCTTGTCCCCGGGCTTCATTACTGCGGGAAGAACGGCGGCGTTACCCTCCGTCGTGAGAGTGAGATTCTTGAAGATGTTCTTAATGAAGCTGCTCACGCTGAGGCCGAAGTCCAGTTGGGTTTCCCCGCTTTTCCCGAAAATGACTTCAAGGGCTGTACGGCCGCCGAAAATGGGCTTTCCGTTGGCCTTTTTCATTGTGACAAAGTACTTAACAAGGGACTGGTTTCCCTGGGGCACTTTGGAATCTATCTCAAAAAAGGTGGTTTGCATCAGTTTGCCGTTGTCGGTGTCGTAGCGCTCGTAGTAGAGGGTGGACCCGGGCGTGACGCAAAAGAAAGGCTCCCCGGCCTTTGCGGTAAAGGCCGAAAAAAGGAGGACAACCGTAGAGAAAAGAACGGTTAAGTTTTTCATTTATGTAAGGTTAGGCTAAAATAGTTTCGGCCAGCTTTTCAAGGGCGGGAATATCGGCCTCCTTCATGCGGGAGCGGATGGTAACCACAGGCTCAACTATTTCCACGTCCTTCATAGAGGAGAACATCTCTTTCATGACCCTCCCGGCCGAAGGAGCCCAGGAGCCGTTTTCCACAAGGCCTACGCGGCGTTTTTGCCAGGCTTTGTCCTGGAGATGATGGATGAAGCTGTGGGCCGGAGGGAAAAGGCCGGCGTCGTAGGAAGCGGCGCACACAATCATCTTCCCATAGCGGAAGGCATCCTCAACGGCTTCGGCCTGGTCTTCGCGGGTGAGGTCGGCCATGGCCACCTTGGGGCAGCACTTCGCCTTCAGGATTTCGGCCAGCTTCTTTGCAGCCTCCATGGTGCCTCCGTGAATGGACGCGACGGCCACAAAAACGCCCTCCGACTCAACGCCATAGGAGCTCCAGGTGTTGTAAAGGCCGATATACTGCTCCAGCCCCTGCCTCATGATGGGGCCGTGGAGAGGGGCGATAATCGAAACCGGCAGTGCCGAAACCTTCTTCAGGAGCGTCTGGACCGGAATTCCGTATTTGCCGCAGATGTTGAAATAGTAGCGGCGGGCCTCGCATGCCCAGTCTCCGTCTTCATCGGCAAAGAAGCCGCACTTTGAAAGGGCGCCGAACTTGCCGAAGGCATCTGCGCTGAAAAGGACTTTCTCCGACTCCTCGAAGGAAACCATCACCTCCGGCCAGTGCACCATGGGGGCGCCGAAGAACTTCAGCGTATGGGCGCCAAGAGGCAGGGTGTCCCCTTCCTTCATGGCCATGGTTCGGCCTTCATAGGACACGCCGTCAAAGAACTGAGAGAGCATCTGGATGGCCTTTACCGATGCCACAAGCTGCATCTGGGGCCACTTTTCCATAGCCCAGGCAATGAGGGCCGAATGGTCCGGTTCCATGTGATGGACCACAAGATAACTGGGGACGGTGCCGCCGAGGGCCTCCTGGAGAGATGCCTTCCACTCTTCAGCGCAGCGGGCATCTACGGTGTCCATTATTGCAGTTTTGTCGTCCTTTATTAGATACGAGTTGTAGGCCATGCCCTCTTCAAGGATGTACTGGCTTTCAAAGAGGTCCAGGGTGAGGTCATCGGCCCCGATATAAAAAATGGAATCAGTGACTTTTTTCATGATGGTTTGCGGTTATTTCCAAGAATGCAAAAATACAAAAACTAAATCATATTTCGTATATTTGCATCCTCAAGATTGTCTCTGGACGGCCTCCAGATAAAACTCTTTCCGCTGCTCCTGCGTCACGGGGCACCTCACAATGCGGGAACTTTCCTTGAGGCCGTCGTCCAGGTTGCACACAAAGAGGTCATCTACATCGGCCAGATAAAGCCTGTCATAACGCGTGTCCATGTACTTCTGAAGGGACATGGTGTAGTCCATGGCTTTCTGGGCCTCGGATTCGTGAAGGTTTTCGCGGGAGAAGACAAAGAGGCCCATCTTGTCAAAATGGCCGTAGAGGCCGTTCCCTAGTTTGGATACCTTGCTCTCTATTATACGCCGAAGGGGCAGCGCCATGGACCAGTACGACAACTCCTTAAAGCCGATGTACTTACCTTCGCCAAGGCCGTAGCTGTAGCCGTACTCCAGAATCCGGTCCAGGTCTTCGTCCTTCCCGCCGGGAGTGATTCCGGCAACGTCCCGGAGAAGCTCCAGGTGGGCGGTCTTGCTCTCCTCCATGGCGCGCGTGACTTCTATGCCTATTGAATGGCCGTCCGTGCTCTGTAAATCCGGGCGGTCACGGTTCACAAGACAGTCGAATTCACTTCCAAGGAGTGCCGAGAGCGATATCTGAGCATACTGCTCAAAGAAACATGTGCCGAATTTGCGGGTTGCCATTATTCTTTTCTTTTTGTGTCAATGCAGATTGTGACGGGGCCGTCGTTCACAAGGGCCACTTTCATGTCGGCCCCAAATTCTCCGGTTCCAACCGGCCTGCCGATGGCATCAGTCAATGCCGCGCAGAACCTTTCATAGAGCGGAATGGCAAGTTCATGCCCGGCAGCGCCGATATAGGACGGCCGATTGCCTTTCTTGGTGGATGCCATGAGCGTAAACTGGCTCACTACCAAAGCTTCGGCCCCCACATCAATTACACTGCGGTTCATTACGCCGGAATTGTCATCGAATATGCGAAGCCCGACAATCTTCTTTACCAGCCACTCAATGTCCTCCGGCCCGTCCTCGTGGCCTATGCCAAGAAGGATCAGAAGGCCCTGGCCTATTGCCGATTTCACCGCCCCGTCAATTGTGACCGAGGCCGAAGATACCCTTTGGATTACTGCCCGCATATAAGATAGTCTTCAAGGAATTCCGATGCATCCGCCACGCAGTCCGGGCAGTCACGAAGCGGCTTGCCCGTGCCGATGCCCTTTAGGAGTTTGCACTGCGTGGCGCCGTTGCGGGCTTGAAACTTCTCCATCATCTCCTTCATTCGGGCACGGGATAGGTTCCTGTCTTTTGTGGCCAGGCCCACAATCATTCCTGCGCCAACCAGTGCGCCGCAGGTCCCTTCCATATTGCCCATGCCGGTCCCATAGGCCCCTGCGATGTCCAGGGCCGTCTGCTCATCCAGACCAACAAGGTCACAATAAGTGCACACCACGCTCTGCGCGCAGTTGTGGGTGTTGCAGCGTTTCTTTTCGGCTGCCATGTGTTTACGGGTTTCCATTATTCTGAAGTTACATGCCGTGGCTTTACAAAGTTATGAAAAATAAGACATATAACAATGTATTGCGGCAGAGAAACCCTTCTATGGAGGGGGCCGTTGCCCCCAATCCATCACAACGCATAATCCAGCCTCATAACCTTCACAGGCCGTTCATCGCCACGGTACAGATTACTCAGCCAGTTCACCGCCCCGGTATCGCGGAAGCCGCACTTTGCCATCACTCGGCCGGAGGCGGGGTTGTCTACAAAGAAATCGGCCCAAAGGGTATGGAAGCCCTTTTTATTGAAGCACCAATTTATCATAGCCCGAAGCGCTTCCGTGCAAAGGCCCTGGTTCCAATACGGCTTGGCAATCCAGTAGCCAAGTTCAGCATCTTCTTCACCGATGCCGATATTGCTCTCCCCGCACGCGTAATACCCCATGCAGCCGATGGGCTCGCCAGTCGCTTTAAGTTCCAGCGCCCAGGTATGGCCGTTGGAAAATATCTCCCGGATAACCTTCAGGCTCTCGTCCACGCTCTGATGCGGAGGCCACCCGGCACGCGGCCCAACATCAGGGTCGGAGGCGTACTTGAACAGCGCCTCGGCATCGGAATCGGCCCACGGCCTGAACCGCAGACGCTTGGTTTCTATGAGGATGCCATCTTTGAGCATAAGCATTAATCGGATAATTGATGCAATTTACACTTTTTCAAGCAAGTTTTCTTCATAAAGATACACTTTTTCAAGCGAGTTTTAGCGCATCATTGACAAACATGATTTGTAAAACAAATAATTATCGCTATATTTGCACTGTTATAAATAGTGTTTATAATCGTGCAAAATTTGGATAATATAATAATTGCTGGGATTAAGATCGCCATAAATGAGCGCGGAAAGGGTAGCCTAAAGGGAATTACCGTGGATGATTCAGTGAGGTACATTTTCTATGACTTTTCCTTCCAAGGCAACGCCATGCTTCTTCTTGTCTCCAAATTATCTAAGGAGACACCGCTACAATATCAAAGAAGGGCGGCAAGGCTCAGTGCCACTCTTGGGCTACACATAGTCTTCTACTTTGAACATCTTGACTATTACGAGAAAAAACGGCTGTTGGAAAAAGGCGTGTACTATGTAGCAGGAAAGAACAATGCGTACCTTCCCACATTACTTACGACTCCCTCAACCAAAAGAAAAACCACAGGACACCTTTCAGCTTGTGGCCAGTACATTCTGTTATCGCAATTACAGGGAAAGTCAATTGAAGGCAGCACAATATCTGCGCTGGCCGAATGGATGCCTTACACTTATGTAAGTATTGCAAAAGGCATTCAGAATCTGGAAGACCTTTCTCTTGTAGCATCCAAGAAAGAACCGGATGGTACAAAGGTAATTGCTTTCTCAAAGTCAGGACGGGAGTTATGGGAAACAGCTAAGCCATTCATGACCTCTCCTATTAAGAAGACGGTGTTTTGTGATGTGCTCCCAAGTGGAAAGTATCCGGCCGCAGGCATTTCGGCCCTGACCTCTTTCAGCAATCTGGCCGATGATGACACGCCTACCGTAGCCGTCTATGCCAGCCGTTACAAGGATGTAGATTTCGAGGGCGTGAATGATTTTGATGGACGCTTCAAAGTGGAAATATGGAAATACCCTCCAATTGGAGAAGGAGTTGTGGACAGGCTGTCCCTGTACCTATCCCTTGAAGAAGATCAGGATCCACGTGTGCATAAGGAAGCCCAACAGATGTTAGAATCAATATGGAAATAGTTTCTGGAATACAGCAATTTGAGAGAGCGTTTTCCGCATTCTCGGATTCATTCATTGTCATTGGCGGCAGCGCGTGCCGCGCAGTCCTTTCTGACGGCCCCATACAGCCCCGAAGGACTCGCGACATCGACATGGTACTCGTGCTTGAAAATATGGGGAAAGACTTCATCAGCGCTTTCTGGACGTTCATTAAGGCTGGCGGGTACAAGTTTGCATCCAGGAAGAATGCTGAGGGTGAGGTTAAATATGTTTTCTACAGCTTTTCACCCGATTTTGAGGGAAGCCGCATCAATGGTGCCTTTGTTGCGAATGAAGACGATTTCATCGAGGAATGCGGCGCTCAGTATTGGATTTACGGTCATTCCCACCGGAATATTGACAAACAAATTGGCATGACGCATTTTGTCAGCAACCAGTTGGGCTACGTCTTCGCAAAAGAGCACTATTCTTTCGACCCTACCCGCTGTATTGATCTTTAACCTCTTTGCCTTCCTACTTCTGCACTTCCCTCCCCGCATCTGTCATAAGCCCCAGCTGCTCCAGTGCCGCGCACCGTGCGCGGTTGAGCGCGGTCCAGTGGCTGCCTTTTCGGCGGGGAGAAATCCTTTGCGCAAGCCGGCCGTCCGGCATTATCTTGAGCGTGGAGTCAATCCAGCCGAAGCACAGGCATTCCTCTACAATTTCCACGTATGGAATGGCATCCGGCCGGGGCGTTTTGCTGCGGTTACACGCCACCCAGGCATGGCTTGCCGATGCATGGTTTGCCTCCAGCCACTCCCGAAGCTGTCCCCTACGCGAAAAATCCAGGAATGGTTCTGCTATCATTGGGAAAGCAGTTTGATAGCGTTAATGATCCTTCCGCACTGGATGCCCTCACGCCTGGCGGAAAAGTACGCCGCCGTGGTGAATGTGTCTATGCCGGCAACCTGGATGTTGTCTTTGGGAACGCCAGCCTGCTCCAGAAGCCACTGATTGGCTTTCCAAAGGTCAATGTGGTGCCCGCCGGACATGGGCGTCCCGTCCCCCGCCCCATGGAAACTCCAGATTTCAGAGATGGGGAAATCGGCATTCTTGAAATGTTCGGCCACCTCTTCACCAACCTGGAAACTATTTGGGCCGATACCAGGCCCCAGCGCCGCCCTGATATCGGCGGGACTGCTGCCAAAGCGTTGGCTCATAAGGCCGATAGCCTTCTGGCTGATATGCAGCACTGTCCCCTTCCAGCCGGCATGCACGGCGGCCACGACGCGGTTGATGGGGTCGTAAAGCAGCACTGGGATGCAGTCGGCCGTGCGAACTCCTATGGCTACTCCGGGAAGGTTTGTCACAAAGGCATCGTAGCCTTCCAGATCCTCGCGGGTCATATTTGGCCGATCCACAACTGCCACCTTGCAGTCGTGTACTTGATGGCCTTGGATTACCGGATACGGTAGCGCTGCGTCCCTCTGCGTAGAAAAAGCCTCCACACCGGCGCCAAGGTTGTATTTCAGAAGCCCGTCAAACATACGGACCAATTTACGCAATTTTTGTGTTATCACAAAAAGCGATGGCTCCTTTCACCAAAAGAGCGACGGCAGCGGCATAAAGCGCAACGGAAATAATGAGTTCAAGCATGGTTCAATTTGTTTAGTTTTTGCAAAAGTAACGCATGCTTGCGCCAAACCATTGCGTAAGCTCAAAAAAAAACACCCGTATCTTTGGTTTTTACAAATTTACAAAAAGAACAGATACTACGCACGCGTGCAATTTTAAACAGACACGAGGCCCCTTTTAACGGCGTAGGCCACGCACTCTACTATGCTGTCCAGGCCGAATTTCCCTTTTATGCGTTCTTTGTAGCTGTCCACGGTGTTGAGAGTAATTTCAAGAGCCGATGCAATCTGTGAATTGGAGTAGCCTGAGGTGGTGAGCTGGAGCACTTCCAGCTCGCGTGGCGTAAGTCCCTGCGGTTTACGGGCAAGCAGATTTTCACGTCCGCCAAATAGGCGGGTAATCCGGTCTGCATCGATGGTTTCTCCAAAGAAAAGGCTTTTGCCGTCGGCAACATCGGCAATGGCCTCCACGATGGACACAGGCGCAGAATCTTTGGCCAGATAGGCCGATGCCCCGGAAGAAATGGCCTTCAGGATATAGGCCGGAGTCTTGTAATGCGACAAAACCAGAGTCTTAACGGAAGGAAATGCCTCGCGTAGGATGCCAAGCAGCGTAAGGCCGTCGGTCTCGGACTCCAGGGAGATGTCCACCACGGCAACATCCGTTTCCGGATGGGCATTGAGGAAGGCTACGGCCGCACCGGGAGTGGCAACAGATTCAATGGATGCGAACTCGCCATCGGACTGCAATGCCAATTTGAGCCCCATTACGAAAACGGCGGAATCTTCCACGAGAAGAACATGAATCATAGGTCAATGGTTATTTGAAGGCCTCCTTCGGGCCGATTATGCATTTCCATCCTGGCACAAAGCTTATCCAGCAGCTCGCGTGCAATCACAAGGCCTAGGCCATGGCCCCAATCGGGATTCTCTCCCCGAAGGCCGGGGCCATTGTCGATGATGACAATCCGGCGCGCATGGAGAAGATCCTTCGTCGCTTCGCTCCTCAGGATGACAGGAGTGACCGGGATGACAGGAGCCCCCGGGATGTCAGAATGCTGCGAAGCCTTTACGGCATTGTCCAAAAGGTTCCGAAGAATGGTAAGCAACATGTTTCGGTCGGTGCGTACAGTCAAGTTTTCGGGAATATCAACTGTGATAACATCTTGCCCACGGACGCTTTCCACAGCATCCTTGGCAAGGCCCAGGAGATTCACCTCACGCATAACGGGCTTCAGCATCCCCTTCTGGCTGAGAGACCACAGCAGGAGATTCTCCAGCAGGGAGGATGCGTTTTCGGCCGAGGCGGACAGCTCGGCAAGCGCCTCTTTCAACTGCACCCTGGAGAGGCCGTCGACCTTCTCCAGTAG
>ODAJ012120035.1_pt1 | contig 14310 bp, 8 predicted proteins | sample 1539241 | NCBI WGS metagenome assembly ODAJ01 (sample SAMN02144231, study PRJEB22623) | gut metagenome | biome: sheep rumen | host: Ovis aries | place: New Zealand
CGGTATGCGCTTCGGTTCGCTCTTCGATGCAAACCAGACTATGGTTAGCAAGATTGGCGACGGCAACTCTCTCGTTCAGGTTGTTGCTTGGTACGACAATGAGAACTCTTACACTTCTCAGATGGTTCGCACTATCAAGTACCTCGCTGAGCTGAAATAAGAGTTCAAAGCATATTAGCTTTAACAATATGTGGGCTTCTCCGGTTAAGGGGAAGCCCACTTTTTATGTAAAAAATGTCATTAGCGTGGCATTATATAGATAAAAGTTAGTAACTTAGCGGCCAAGAACAGTCATTTGGCATTGTTCGGAAACAGTTAATAATTATATTTTTACTAATTATAAATTAACAACTTATGAAAACAAGCAAAGTTTTATTGCGCTCAGCGATGGCGGCAGTCATCATGTTAGGCTGTCAGCAGACAGCCAGCGCACAGTTCGGCAACATCCTCGGAAAGGCTAAAGACAAGGTTGTGAATACAGCAAAGAATACAGCAGAGAACGCTGTTGACAAAGCTAAGAATAAAGCAGAGGAGAAAGCTCGCAAGAAAATGTGGGAGGTCGTGAAAAAGAAGGTTCTTGAAGGTAAGCAAATGCCCGAACTGCCTTGGCCTATGGCTGAGGGTGCATGTAAGTCATACAGTTGGCCTCCCAAAGACGATGATCCTAAAATGAATGTAACCTACTATCTCTACAACCTCCCCAATACCAGTGAGGCTGACGTAAGGGATTTGAAGGCCAAGCTTGATGCCCGTTACAAAGCCAATAAGAAAATAATGATGGCAGCTGAGACCGGATTGTTCTCTCAGCTTGGAGGATACACTACCAGATTGCTCCTTGAAATTGAGGAGGAACAGGGACGCTGGGCAGGCTTCTATGGTGAGATACAGCATTTTATGTCAACACACATGCAGGGAAAGCTTAAAGATCTCAACGGCAATATGTCTTGGGAACTTACATGGGACTTTGGCGACACTATGGTTGACGGTGACAGGCAGATACTCACTGTTTCCAAGAACAAGTCTGGCGTGATGCAGTTCTATGGTCTTGCAAGCAAGCAAGGCATCTATGCAGGTCCAGAGGACTTGAAGCTTATAAATGCTGATGTAGACCGCATGAAGAAGATAATCATTCTCACTGACGGTCTGACCACAGAGTTCGATGATCCAAACCCAGCTCCAGCCAACAAGAATCTTGCTGCTCAGCTGAACTTCAGGGCTAAGGTGTTTGTGGATAATGTTCAGAAGGCTCTTGCAAGCAATACACCTGAGAACATTGAGCGTCATCCGATGCCAAAGGCTGGCTCACTCAACAAGTCGCTTAAGGCTAAGGCACTCGCTCTTGCCAAGGCAGAAGATTCCAGCGTTATCGATGTAGTTATAACCAGCAACAGCTGGAATGTCAAGCCACTGGAGCGTCGTAGCGTCAGTGGATATGTTATTAAAAAAGACGAATACGGCAAGCGTGCTTTCGCTCGTACATGGTGTCAGGACTATATGGGCGGCGGCAAGTATGGCTCACTCCGCAACTACGGAGTAGGCATGGGGTCTTTCTATCTGAAGTAATCCCCTATGCCGTCATCATAAAAATAAAACCGTTCGATATTGTCGGACGGCTTTTTTTGTTTACTTTTGCAAGGTGAAGCAACTCATTACCATACTCGGGCCAACGGCGAGCGGCAAGACAAGCATTGCTGCGGCGTTGGCTGCACGCCTGACAGAAGAGGGTGGGGCGGCAGAGATTATCTCCGCCGACTCGCGGCAGGTCTACCGAGGTATGGATATAGGCACGGGCAAGGACCTGAAGGACTACCACGTGGGCGGCATCGACATTCCGTATCACCTTATAGATATATGTGAAGCGGGCGAGAAGTATAATCTTTACGAATATCAGGCGGATTTCCACCACGCCTACCGTGACATACTCAGCCGCAACGCGGTGCCTATCCTCTGCGGTGGCACGGGCCTTTACATAGAGGCGGTGCTCAAAGGCTACGAGTTGTCGCCCGTACCGCAGAACCCAGAGCTGCGGCAGCGGCTCGAAGGCAAGTCGCTTGGCGAGCTGACTGACTTGTTGCGTGAGCTGAAAAGACAGACAGGCTCTGCAATGCACAACACTACCGACGTGGATACAGCGCAGCGAGCTATCCGGGCAATAGAGATTGAGACCTATAACATAGACCATCCCACACCGCGCCGGCGACAGGAACCTATCGACTCGCTTATTATAGGAGTAGATATAGACCGCGAGGAACGTCGACAGCGGATAACCAACAGGCTCAGACAGCGCCTCGACGAGGGTATGGTAGACGAGGTTAAGGCATTGCTCGACAGCGGCATCAAGGCCGACGACCTTATCTACTACGGCTTGGAGTACAAGTTCGTGACCGAGTATGTATTGGAAAATCTTACCTACGACGAAATGTTCAGCCAGCTTGAGATAGCCATCCACCAGTTTGCCAAACGGCAGATGACATGGTTCAGGGGAATGGAACGCCGAGGCTTCTCCATCAACTGGATAGACTACAGCCTGCCAATGAGCGAAAAGGTCGAAACAATACTGCAACTATGGCGAGGCCAACAGCGAGACAACATAACCGAATAGCATAACAACTACACCTTATTATATATATGAGCAACAACGTAACAGATAAGTGGGGAATACTCTATTGTCCTAAAGGCGGACTTCTGAGCAATCCGAAGCGGCGCTGGGAACGCATCGAGGCGGCTCTGCACGAGCAGAACATTGAGTTCGACAAGATACAGAGCGAAAGCGTGGGCAGCGTTGACCGCCTGATAACGATGATGATAGCCAACGGCTACAAGACTATCGTGATTGTGGGAGGCGACTCGGCTCTCAACGATGCCGTCAACTGCATCATGCAGACCGATAAGGCTACCCGCGAGAGCATCGTCCTGGGAGTTATTCCCAACGGTATGATGAACGACTTTGCTCACTTCTGGGGCTTCGATGAAGGCGAGGTGGAGCAGAACGTGGCTTGGTTGAAGGCTCGCAGGGTGAGGAAGATAGACCTCGGTTGCATACGTTACACCAACAAAAAGCAAGAGAAATGCCATCGCTATTTCGTTAACTGCATCAATGTTGGCCTCATTGCTGCCATTATGAACCTCAGAAGGCAGACGCGCCACTTCTTCGGCTCCAGAACGTTGTCGTTCCTTTTCTCGTTCATACTTCTTATATTCCAGCGCATGGAGTACCTTATGGACATATCAATCAACTCCGACCATATCCGCCGAAAGGTGATGACGGTGTGCATAGGCAGTGCTTCAGGCTACGGACAGACCCCCAATGCAGTGCCCTACAACGGGCTGCTTGACGTTTCAGTGGTATATCATCCCGAGATGACTCAGTTGTTTGAAGGCATTTACCTTTTCCTGAAAGGCAAATTCCTCAATCATCGCAGTGTTCATCCTTTCAGAACGCGCGAGATAGAGTTCAAGGAAGTGGAGCACGCTATGGTTGGAGTAGACGGTCGGCTGATGAGCGGAGCACCTGTCGGTCCGTTCAAGGTGACGATAGAACAAGAGGTGATAAACTTCCTTATTCCAGTATAAGATGCTTCAAACAGCGTGTTTGACTCTAAATAGACTTTAAAAAACACTCGTTTTATTGAAAAAACGAGTGTTTTTTTTTGACGAAAAAAGAAAAAAACGTAATTTTGAGGGTGCAATGTGCAAACGATTGTTTGCGTGTTCCAACCGTTCATTAACATTGTTAGCCGATTACTAAGTTTAGAATTATCTATAAAAACCTAATTTAATATGAGTTATCTACGATTTGAGAAAGCCTTGATGACTAACTTGGAGGAGTCTCTTCCGAAGGAATTGCTCAGAACCAACCGTTCGGGAGCTTACTCTTGCTCGACGATTGTAGATTGTAATATCCGCAAATACCACGGCCTGCTCGTGGTTCCTGTGCCTGAAATCGACGATGAGAACCACGTTCTGCTCTCTTCGCTCGATGTGACGGTAATACAGCATGGTGCGGAATTCAATCTCGGTCTGCACAAGTATCAGGGCAACAACTTCAGCCCGAAAGGTCACAAGTACATCATTGAGTTCGATTGTGACAAAGTTCCAACAACAATCTACCGTGTAGGTGGTGTCATCTTGAAGAAAGAATTTGTCTTCCAAGCCTATGAAGACCGCCTGCTGATACGCTACACCCTTGTCGATGCCCATTCGGCAACGACTCTTCGCTTCAAGCCCTTCCTCGCTTTCCGCAGCGTGCGCCAGTTCACACACGAGAACTCGGTAGCCAGCCGAGTCTATCACGAAGTGCCGGGCGGTATCCGCACCTGTATGTATGCAGGCTATCCAGACCTCTATATGCAGTTTTCAAAGAAGAACGAGTTTCATTTCCAGCCCGACTGGTATCGCGGAGTGGAATATCCCAAGGAGCAGGAGCGCGGCTATGCATCAAACGAGGACCTTTATGTTCCCGGCTATTTCGAGATGTCGATAAAGAAAGGCGAGAGCATTGTCTTTGCTGCATCAACCTCGGAGATAAAGACCACTCAGCTGAAAAAGCTCTTCGACGAGGAGGTGAGCTTACGTCCGCCACGCGACAACTTCTTCCACTGTCTTGTCAATGCCGCCCATCAGTTCCACTATCGTACCAAGAACGACGAGCGTTATCTGCTTGCTGGTTATCCTTGGTTCAAGTGCCGTGCGCGCGACACCTTCGTTGCACTGCCCGGACTGACCCTTTCCATTGGCGAACAAGACTATTTCGAGCTCGTTATGGAGAGTGCAGGCAAGGAGCTAAGGGCTTTCATGGAAGGCAAACCGCAGGGAAAAATCTATGAGATTGACAAGCCCGATGTTCCTCTGTGGGCTATCTGGGCTATTCAGCAATATGCCAAGGAGGCTGGAAAGGCTTCATGTCAGAAGCACTATGGCAAACTTGTGCAGGACATAATAGACTTCATAATCGCCGGAAAGCATCCTAAGATGTCGCTCGAAGACAACGGTATGCTGCGTGCCGATGGCAAGGACGAAGCCATAACGTGGATGAACTCTACTGCCAACGGTCGCCCTGTGGTGCCGAGAACCGGTTTCATCGTTGAGTTCAATGCTTTGTGGTACAATGCCCTGCGCTTTGCAGCATCGTTGGCAGCCGACGGCGGCGACGAAAAGCGTGCCGACGACCTCGAACAGAGGGCTGAGCTTTGCAAGCAGTCGTTCCTCAGCACATTCCTCAACGAGTACGGCTACCTGTTCGATTACGTAGATGGAAACAATATGGACTGGAGCGTTCGTCCCAACATGATTTTCGCAGCAGCCTTCGACTACTCACCGCTCGACAAACAGCAAAAGAAGTCTGTCGTTGACATCTGCACGCGTGAGCTTCTCACACCGAAGGGACTGCGTTCGCTCTCTCCGAAGAGTGGCGGCTACAATCCGATATATGTAGGTCCGCAGACACAGCGCGACTATGCCTACCATCAGGGAACGGCCTGGCCTTGGCTGTGCGGCTTCTACGTGGAGGCTTGTCTGAAACTCTACAAGCGCACGCGCCTCAGCTTCCTTGAGCGCCAGATGGTTGGATTTGAAGACGAGATGTCGTACCATGCCTTAGGTACTATCAGCGAACTCTTCGATGGCAACCCTCCATTCCACGGACGTGGAGCCACTTCGTTTGCAATGAACGTGGGCGAAGTGCTCAGGGCGTTGTCGCTGCTCGAGAAATATCAATATCATGTGTAACAAGGCATACGTAATAGGATTAAGAAAACCATGAAAGTACTAATGTTCGGATGGGAGTATCCTCCACACGTATTCGGAGGACTCGCCACAGCCAATTACGGTATATCGGAAGGTCTGAAAGCGCAGGGCGACATAGAGATTGCTTTGTGCCTGCCACATCCTTTCGGCGACGAAGAACAACATGCCGCACGCATAATTGCCATGAATGCGGTGCCCATAGCATGGCGCGACGTAGACTATGACTATGTGCAGAACCGCGTTGGAAACATCATGTCGCCCGACTACTACTATCGTTTGCGCGAGCATATATATGCTGACTTCAATTATATGAACGTCAACGACCTTGGGTGTATGGAGTTTGCAGGCGGCTATCCCAGTAACCTTCACGAGGAGATAAACAACTACAGCATCATTGCGGGTGTCGTAGCACGCACCGAGGAGTTTGATATAATCCATGCCCACGACTGGCTCACCTATCCCGCAGGCATCCATGCCAAGAGCGTGAGCGGCAAACCGTTGTGCATCCATGTCCATGCCACCGACTTCGACCGCTCGCGAGGAAAGGTGAACCCCACTGTCTATGGTATAGAGAAAGACGGAATGGACAATGCGGACTGCATAATGTGTGTGTCGGAACTCACCCGCCAGACCGTTATCAACCATTACCACCAAGACCCACGCAAGTGCTTCACGGTTCACAATGCCGTTTATCCACTCCGACAGGAGCTTCAGGACATACCGCGCCCCGACCACACAGGCAAGGAAAAGGTTGTAACTTTCCTCGGACGCATCACTATGCAGAAGGGTCCTGAGTACTTTGTCGAGGCTGCCAACATGGTGTTGCACCGCACACGCAATGTGCGTTTCTGCTTTGCCGGCAGTGGCGACATGATGGACCAGATGATATATCTTGCTGCCGAGAGAGGCATTGCCGACCGTTTCCACTTCCCGGGCTTCATGCGCGGCAAGCAGGTGTACGAATGTCTGAAAGATTCCGATGTCTATGTCATGCCGTCTGTGTCTGAACCATTCGGTATCTCTCCCCTTGAGGCCATGCAGTGCGGCACGCCTTCCATCATATCCAAGCAGAGTGGATGTGCCGAGATACTGCATAACTGTATAAAGGTTGACTACTGGGACATTCACGCCCTTGCCGATGCCATGTATTCTATCTGCCATAACGAGAGCCTGTTCCACTATTTGCAGGAAGAAGGCAAGAAAGAGGTAGACCAGATTACCTGGGTTAAGGTGGGCGCATGGATACGCCAGCTATATCTCAAGACACTGGGGTGGAGCTGAATAATTTAAAAATTAAATAATTAAATAATTGATAAAGACCCAATGCCCTCGCTATGGTCTTCCCCCTAAGGGGGATAAGAGGGGGGCTGACATTTATGAAAACCATTTGTCTATATTTTGAGATACATCAGATTATTCATCTCAAACGTTATCGCTTCTTTGATATAGGAGCCGACCATTACTATTATGACGATTATGAGAACGAGCGTTCGATAACCGAGATTGCTGAGCGTTCGTATATTCCGGCGCTCAATACCTTGCTTGAAATGATCCACGAGAACGGAAAGTTCTTCAAGGTAGCGTTCTCTATCTCGGGTGTCGGAATGGAGCAGCTCGAGGTTTACGCTCCGCAGGTGATAGAGAAACTGCAGCAGCTTGGCGAAACGGGCTGCGTAGAATTCCTTGCCGAGCCATACAGCCACGGCCTTTCGTCGCTCGTCAACGACGAGTGCTTCATTGCCGACGTGAAGAAACAGGTGGCTAAGATGAAAGAGTACTTCGGCGTAGAGCCCAAGGTGCTCCGCAATTCTTCGCTTATCTACAGCGACGAGATTGGCCTTACAGCCTCGCAGATGGGCTTCAAGGGAATGTTGACCGAAGGAGCAAAGCACATCCTCGGCTGGAAATCGCCGCACTACCTGTACCACTGCGCCCTCGCACCGCAGCTCAAGCTCTTGCTGCGCGACGTGAAACTCAGTGACGACATCTCGCTTCGCTTCAACAACAGCGATTGGGAGGGCTATCCGCTCTTTGCCGACAACTATATGGACGAGATTGCAAGCCATCCCGAAGAGAGCCAGATTATCAATATCTTCATGGAGCTGTCGGCCCTCGGCATAGCACAGCCGCTGTCGAGCAACATCTTGGAGTTCCTGCGTGCGCTGCCGTTCTGTGCCAAGGAGCGTGGAATAACTTTCTCAACACCTCTCGAACTCTGTATGAAGACAAAGAGCGTGGGTGCCCTCGATGTTCCAAACTCCGTTTCGTGGAACGACGAGGAGCGCGACGTGAGCACCTGGCTCGGCAACCCCATGCAGCGTGAGGCTTTCAACAAGCTCTACAGCGTGGCCGACCGCGTTCGTATAGCCAACGACCCACGTATCAATCAGGATTGGGACTACCTGCAGGCAAGCAACAACTTCCGCTTCATGACCACTAAGCCCAGCAATGTGGGAATCGACCGCGGTATCTACAGCTCGCCATTCGACGCGTTTACAAACTATATGAACATTCTTGGCGACTTCATCAGCCGCGTAAACCGCCTCTATCCAGAGGAAATCGACAACGAGGAACTCAACTCCCTGCTCACCACCATCCGCAACCAGGGTGATGAAATAGAGATGAAGGAGAAGGAAATCGTTCGCCTGAAGACCAAGATAGCCAAGATAGAGGCCGAGAGCGACAAGCTACGCGCAAAGATCGATGGTGCCAAGGCTCCCAAGAAGCCGGCTGCCAAGAAGACCACAGCAAAGAAAGCTGCAAAGGCAGAATAGTTTTTTTGACACGCCCAACCCTCCTCCCAAGGGAGGAAAAGAAAATAATGACTCATTACAAGCCCTTCCCCAACTTATGTGTAGGGGCTTGTAATGAGGTTTTTTTACTCAATTCTTCCTACGCTGCATTTAGATCCTTTATATTTGATTTTGATTTATTTTTGATTTTGCGTGCCGTAAAGTGCATATTTTCAGATAGTTTGGGCTTTATCTGAATGTAATGATTTTTAGATTGCGTTGTTAGCGCAGTGCGTTGTTAGTAACTTCGCAGCATCTATTACACCTTATGGCGATTTATTATCGTTCAAGTGGCGAAATAACCTAAATACAATATTAAATAAACAATCTATTAAGCGTATGAAGACTATTAAATTACTACTTTCGCTTTTGGCACTTTTCGTATTTGGAGAAGTAGCAGCTCAGGATTATGTCGATGCCATCAACCAGTCATCGAAGGCTTCGGTAGGCCATCGTGTAATCTACGAGATGAACGTAGGTGCGTTCACACAGCAGGGAACATTCGCCGCTGCCCAGCAGCGACTCAGCGAACTCAAGACGCTCGGTGTCGATATTGTGTGGCTCATGCCCATCTACCCGCGTGGCGGAGGCCTCAACAGCCCCTATGCAGCCACTAACTTCCAGCAGGTGAACCCCTCCTACGGCTCTATTGCAGACTTGCGCAATTTTGTTTCGAGAGCCCACGAACTCAATATGCTTGTCTGGCTCGACTGGGTGCCCAACCACACCGCCACAAATGCCAGCTGGGTGTCGCAGCATCCCGACTACTACACATGGAGCAACGGCCAGATGGTTCATCCTAACGGCTATGGCGACGTCTACGAGCTGAACTACGGCAACCAGTCGCTGCAAAACGCCATGACCGACTGCCTGAAATTCTGGGTTGACCAGGCCAATGTCGATGGCTACCGCTGCGACTATGTTGCTAGCCCCACTATCCCCAACACCTATTGGCAGAACGCCATCGGCCAGCTCAGCAACTACAGGAACAAGAAGATTGAGTTCCTGGCCGAGTCGAACCTCACTTGGGACCACTATCTCGACAATGTCAACGTTGGTTTCAGTTACGACTATGCATGGTCGTTCCAGACCGACCTTGTGAACATAGGCAACGGCACGTCGGCCTCTGCCCTGCAAAACGCAGCCAACACGCTGATAAATGCGTCGAAGTACAACTTTGCACGTATGCTCTACATCACCAACCACGATCAGAACTATAACGAGAACAACAAGACGCTCTCGGCAAAATATGGCGACAACAAATATCTGCTAACCGTGTTCTACTACACGCTCTATGGTATGCCGCTCATCTACAACGGGCAGGAAATAGGCGGCGACCAAGCCCTCAACTACTTCACCGACGAGAAGGTAAACTGGAACAACACCGACTATAAGATGCGCAACACCGTGCGCACCCTCAATGCTCTGAAGCATAATGAGGCTGCCCTCGGCGACAAGGTAGGCGTGAACTGGCTCAACACCAACAATGGCAATGTGCTGGCCTACACCCGAAAGGACGGCAGCAGCGAGGTGCTCGTCATACTTAATCTTGGTAACGGACAGAACACGGTCAGCATCTCCGGCCTCAATGCAGGCACATGGAGCCAGTGGCTCAACAGCAGCAACATCGCGTCGGGCGTAAGCCGCACACAGCAGAACATCGGCTCCACCCAGAGCTTCACAATTCCGGCTAAGGGCTATCAGGTGTTTGTGCGCGACGGCAATTCGTCAGTCAACTCTACGGGGGGTAACGCGTCGTCAGGCGTTTACACCCCTTTCCTTGACAACGCCAGCGAGGTGTCGGTGTTCTTTGAAACCAAGAACCAAACCAGCTATTCTGTATGGGTTTGGGGTGAGCAGGGAGGCGGCGAAGCCTACTGCAGCAACACCAGCTGGCCAGGCGACGGAATGGAGCTGAAAGGGCGCAGCTCATCGGGCGGATACATCTACAAGCGCACGTTCACCAGGACAAGCTCTGTGCCATCGAACATCATCATATCGAAGGATAACGGCAACACAAAGATTTACGACGGCATAGTATTCGTGAACCACGGCTACTATGTTGAAGGCACTAACAATAGCAGCTGGACTGTAACCCAAGTGGGCAACCAGCAGGTAAAGGCTCCCGTCATCACTCCATACGTTAACAACGGCTCAGGCTGGCAGCAAGGCACTTCGCTCACAGTCAATGCCGGAGGCTACTTTGTGATTGGTCCGCAGGCCGACCAGAGCGGTTCGTGGTCGTGGACGGGTCCCAACGGCTTCACTTCCAACAGCCGTGAGTTCACTCGTAGCAACGTCACCACTTCGCAGGCAGGCACCTACACCGTTACGTTCACCGCCCAGAGCGGCGCAACGGCCAAGCAGTCTTTCTCCGTAAACGTCATCAACAACACTCCAAAAGTAACCATTTATGTGAAGACCAACCACAACGGATTTAATATCTGGGCATGGAATGGCGGCACAAACCTTGTCGAAGGCTCATGGCCAGGCCCGCGCTTGTCGTCGGCAGGCAATAACGGATGGTACAGCTACACATTCTCCTCAGACAAAGTAAGTTTCAAACTTAACGACAACGGAGCGCAGCAGTCGGGTGAGCTATACGACATCACTTCCGACAGCTACTACTATTACATCGACGGCGCACTTATCAAGGCCGGCGACATAGTCCATAACAGTGGCGAGAAAGTAGTGTTCTTCTGTAACCTCAATGGCGACGACTATTCAGCTGTCAGCTGCTACGCTTGGGGCAACGGAGGCGAGAGCCTCGGCTCTTGGCCGGGAAGGGGCGCTACACAGTGCGGCACAGCCTACCTGTATGACAACGGCACTTACACACGCCGCATCTGGCGCCTACCCGTTCCGAACACGCCAGAGGGTGCTAACCTAATCTTTAATAACAATGGCGTCGGCTGGCAGATGAACGACGTGTACTGCACATACGGTAATCTCTACATTGGCAGTGGCTCTGCATACGCAGCTTCACGCGATGCGATGCTCAGTGTCGAGACGGAAGACGAGACAACTGGTATAAACAATGTGCAGGCAAGGGCAGACAACGCGCAGTGGTACACTCTCAGCGGTGTGAAGGTGGACAAGCCGACCAAGCGCGGTATCTATATCGTCAACGGTCGCAAGGTTGTTGTTGGAAAGTAATATGGCCCATATTGGAAGCCCCCATCTTTCCCCCAAGGGGGTGGGGTAGACCGTCTGGGTAATAGAACATATTGGTTTTATGAGCCTTATAAGACCTATATGCCCTATCTTCCCAACGACTTAGCACTCAGGTATTAGGCAAAAAATAAATGGCCAACCTCTTTCTGTAAGCAGGTTGGCCATTTGTTGTATGTCGTTATGAGTTCATCGACAGTAGGAATTCCTCGTTGTCGCGTGTCTTCTTCATCCTGTCGTGGATTGAGTTCATAGCTTCTATCGGGTTCATGTCGGCGATATACTTGCGCAGTATCCACATACGGTCGAGCGTAGTCTTGTCTTGCAGCAAGTCGTCGCGGCGAGTTGACGAAGCCACGAGGTTCACGGCTGGGAATATTCGCTTGTTGGAGAGCGAGCGGTCGAGCTGCAACTCCATGTTGCCGGTACCCTTGAACTCCTCGAAAATCACCTCGTCCATCTTTGAGCCGGTGTCTATCAGAGCTGTGGCAATGATTGTCAGCGAGCCGCCACCCTCAATGTTGCGAGCCGCTCCGAAGAAGCGCTTCGGCTTCTGAAGGGCATTTGCATCTACACCACCCGTGAGAACCTTTCCCGATGCGGGCGAAACAGTGTTGTATGCGCGTGCCAGACGGGTGATTGAATCGAGGAAGATAACCACGTCGTGGCCACATTCCACCATTCGCTTAGCCTTCTCCAGCACGATGCCGGCTATCTTCACGTGACGCTCGGCAGGCTCGTCGAAGGTAGAGGCGATAACCTCTGCATCCACTGTGCGTGCCATATCTGTTACCTCCTCGGGGCGTTCGTCTATGAGCAGCATCATCAGGTATGCTTCGGGATGGTTGGCGGCGATGGCATTGGCAATGTCTTTCATCAGGATGGTCTTACCCGTTTTGGGCTGTGCTACTATCAGTGCGCGCTGTCCTTTGCCTATCGGCGAGAATAGGTCGACTATTCGTGTTGACAGGTTTGTGGTGCGCTGGTCGCCGCAGAGCGTGAATTTCTCGTCGGGGAAGAGCGGTGTGAGGTGCTCGAAAGGTATGCGGTCTCTCACCTCTGTGGGCTTGCGACCGTTTATCTTGTCGATGCTCATCAGCGGGAAGTACTTCTCTCCGTCGTGCGGCGGACGCACATGACACTCCACAACGTCGCCTGTCTTCAGTCCGTAGCGCTTTATCTGCTGGGTAGAAACATACACGTCGTCGGGCGATGAGAGGTAGTTGTAGTCGCTTGAGCGCAGGAAGCCATAGCTGTCGGGCATCACCTCAAGCACTCCGTTGGCCGTGATGAAGTTTGAGAAGTCGAACTGTTGGTCCTTGGCCGCCTTCTGCTGTGCTATCGGTTGCGGAGTTTCGGGCTGCGACAGTGGGGTGGTGGGGCGGTCGAACATATCGAACGAGGGTATTGCCCCCTGGTCTTCGATAGGCAGGTCCACCACTGTTATGAAGTCGGTGCCGTCAGCCGGGTCGTCGGCCCACAGTCCTTCTGCCGTGGCCTGGCGTTTCTCCTCTTCGCTCTCGTTGTGGCGGTTCACCTTCTGCTGCAATTCGGCAATCAGCCTTGCGTTATCGTCGCCATTGTCGCTGCTGTTGTCGACGGCTTCATGAACCTGTTCGGGCACCACATCAGTTGTGGCATCGATGCTTTCGACAGTGTCTTGACTCTCTGTATCTGCTTGCTGATTGTCTTGAAGCTCAGCATTAGCCTTCTCAGCCATAGCCTTTGCGGCGGCTATAGCCTCGAGTTCGGCTTTCGACTTGCGTCCGCGGTGCTTCGGGAAGGCAGCCAGAGGGTCTGCAACCGCCATTTCGTCATCTGCTTCGGACTCTAAGTCTTTGAAAAGAGCGGGCTGGTCTTTCTGGGTTTTGTTCTTCTTTGTGTCGAGGTTTTCGCCCTCCTTGCCGTTCACGCTGTACACGTGGTCGGTGTCTTTCTTTGTTATGCGGGTGCGCTTGCGCTTTGATGCGGCCTGCGAGGTGCTTCCTGCCTCAATGGCCTGCTTGTCGAGGATAGAGTATATGATGCTTTCCTTGTCGTCTTCAGCATCGTATAGTGCCCCCATGCTTTGTGCGATAGACTCCAATTCGGACATTTCTTTCGCCAATAATTCTTCTTTATTATACATAAATTGTAATGAGAATAAGTTTCTGTTTATGGAGTTACGTTTCTGTTTGCGGAAACGTAACGGGCTGAAATCGGATGCAAAGGTAGTAAAAAGGAGCAACAAATCACCATTTAGCGTGATTGCAGCATCATTTTTAATAATCTTTAACCGTTAATTTCGCTCAGTTCGAGCCACCTCATGCTCTTTTCTTCCAGCTCGTCGTTCAGTGCCGGCAGTCTGCGACTCAGGTCGGTGATTTCTTCTACGGATAACGTGCCGCTGCACAGAGCCTCTTCCATGCGTTTCTTCTCTGCTTCCATGTCGGCAATTTCCTTGTCGAGCTTCTCAAATTCGAGCCTCTCCTTGTATGTCATTCTGCGCTTCTCGGGCTGTGGCTTTTGCCTTTCAGCCTTTTTCTTGACCGTAGGATTGCTGTCTTTCTTGCCGCTTTCCTGTTTGCCGTTGTCGGTGTTGGCTTTCTGCCATAGGCGGTAT
>ODAJ012143363.1_pt1 | contig 14307 bp, 9 predicted proteins | sample 1539241 | NCBI WGS metagenome assembly ODAJ01 (sample SAMN02144231, study PRJEB22623) | gut metagenome | biome: sheep rumen | host: Ovis aries | place: New Zealand
GGGCGGTCACCTGGCCACTGTGGCCAGCGCGCCGGAGCAGGAAATCCTGAAGAGTCTGGGCTGCAGATCCTCCAGGCGTTACTGGCTGGGTGCCAGTGATGCCAAGCAGGAGGGCAGCTGGAAGTGGATCACCGGGGAGAGGTGGGCCTACAAGCAGTGGGCAGAGGGCCAGCCCAGCCAGAAGGGGGCGGCAAAGGATTACCTCCAGCTCTGGGTCAAGGGCGGTTTTCTCTGGATCGACGCCTACTCCGACGAGAAACACATTGCGAACACCGGCTTTATCTGCGAATGGGAGGAGACGCTGACCGACATCGGCAAGACTTCCATCAAGCTCAGCGGAACTTCCTATACCTATACCGGTTCTGCCAGGAAACCCAAGGTCACCGTCACTTATGGCGGAAAGACCCTGGTCAAAGGCACGGACTACAATCTGACCTATGTCGGTGCTTCCGGCATGGGGCCGGCCTGCGTGTATGTGACAGGTCTGAATGACTATGCCGGAACCGTCCGGATGAACTACACCATCAAACCGGGGAAGCCTGTGATCACGGTGAAATCCTCCAAGGCGGGGCAGGCTGTCATTTCATGGGACGCCGTGAAAGGCGCCACGGGATACCGGGTGGAGTACAGGAAGAGCACGGAATCTTCTTACAAGAAGGTCTCCACTACCGCATGTTCCAAGAAACTGACCGGCCTCACGCCCGGGGATAAGTATGTGTTCCGGGTCAGGGCCTATGCCATTGTCTCCGGATCCCGGCTTTATGGCTCTGCGAGCACTGCAGTAGCCAAGACAATTCGCAAGGCTGTGGTGATGAAGATGCCTATGAAGGGCTACACCATCGGCCGGGAATTTGGTGAATACGCGCCGGGCATGGCTGATACCGGGCGGCCCTACCACTCCGGCGTCGATATGAGTTCTGTCACGGACAAAAATATCTATGCGGCGGCGGCCGGGAAGGTCCTTTGTGCCAAGGCGAGCGGTGGAAACGGTGTTCATGTCGTCCTGGAACACACGCTATGGGGGCAGAAGGTATATACCCTTTACAGCCATATGGTGGAGGGTTCCGTCAAAGTCTCGGTGGGCCAAACGGTGAGCGCTGGACAGGTCCTTGGAACCATGGGTTCTACCGGGAACGTGAGTGCGCCTCACCTGCATTTCGGCGTCTACACCATGGAGAACGGTTACTCTCCCTCCCTGGATCCCTGGGGCTATGTGGAGACCAAGAGCAGCGAAACGATTCTGAAGAAGAACAATATTATCTTTTATGATCCGATCTATGTTATCAACCACGGTGTGCTGCCGACTGAATGATTGAGTTGGATAACACGAAGTATCGTGCGAAAGATACGAAAAATCCAATTTTATTTTGGCGAGTCTGCGAATGGCATCGAGCCAGTTATGTCAACTATAATGGGGACAGTCCGTTAAGGGCTGTCCTCTTTTGCGTTGAGGGGCTTTTCGGTCTCGTCATGAAGCAAGGCGGGAGACCGAAATGCCCGGCGCCTGTCCGCAAGCTCGCACACGTACAGGCGCAGCGCAGGTCGGTCAGGGGAGGCGTTTCTCCCCTGGCCGTTTGATCAGGATGCGGACTGTAAGGCTGCCGGAGTTGGCTCGTATGTCAAGAAGGAGATTATTATGGCTTCAGATCCTTATCCCGCCCTGCGGCGCCGCCTCATGGAACTTCTCCATCTCTCCGGCGAGGCTGATGACGCGGAGGTCAGGCATATTATTACAGAACTGGTGACGGAGGCCCACCGGGAGGGGTATCTCTCCCTTGAGGAGCGAAGCCGGCTCTCCCGGGAACTCTTCGCCTCGGTCAGGCGGCTGGACATTCTGGAAGAGTTACTGGAAGACCCTGCGGTCTCGGAGGTGATGGTCAATGGGTTCGAGGGGGCGATCTTCTACGAAAAGGATGGAGTGCTCACCAGGTGGGACAAGACCTTTTCATCCCGGGACAAGCTGGATGACGTCATTTCCCAGATCGTGGGCCGGGTCAACCGGGTGGTAAATGAATCCAGTCCCATCGTGGACGCCCGCCTTCCGGACGGAAGCCGCGTCAACGTCGTCGTCCCGCCGGCCTCCCTGAACGGGCCGGTGCTGACGATCCGGCGCTTTCCCCGGGACTCCATCACCATGGCGGACCTGGTCCGCAAGGACAGCATCAGCAAGGAGGCCGCCGGGTTCCTCACGCGGACGGTGGCGGCGGGTTACTCCATGGTGATCGGTGGCGGAACTTCCGCCGGAAAGACCACCTTTTTGAATGCCTTGTCTTCATTTATCCCCTCCGGGGAGCGAATCATCACCATCGAGGACAATGCGGAGCTGCAGATCCAGGGCATCGACAACCTGGTGCGCCTGGAGGCCAAGAGCGCCAATATGGAGGGAGCTGCGGAGGTCACCATCCGTGACTTGATAAGGACATCCCTGAGGATGAGACCGGACAGAATCATAGTCGGAGAGGTGCGCGGCGGCGAGGCCGTGGACATGCTGCAGGCCATGAACACCGGCCACGACGGGTCCCTCTGCACCCTTCACGCCAACAGCTGCGAGGACATGGTGTCGAGGCTTGAGACCATGGTCCTCATGGCCTTCCCATTGCCGCTGCCGGCTATTCGGCGGCAGATTGCTTCCGGCGTGGATATCGCCATTCACCTGGGCAGGCTCCGGGACGGGAGCCGGCGGGTCCTTGAGATTGCAGAGGTGGACGGGATGGCGGAAGGTGAGGTGCAGCTGCATCCGCTCTTTCGGTGGGACGAAGGGCGGAGGGCGCTGGTCAAGGCCGGGCAGCTGCGGCACACGCTGAAGCTGGAGCGGGCCTTCGGCCGGGAGACAGGGCTTTGACGGCAGGGAGATAATCAGTGAAGAGCAGACGTCAGATGCATGGCAGGGGAGGCAATAGGGATAATCCGGGCAGGACCGATTACCGGGTCTACCGGCTGTCGGCCGGAGAATGGGCATTGGCTGTGGGGGAGGCGATAGCCCTCTGCGGCGCTCTGGACTATCTCTTTTACAGGAGACTTTGGGTGATGGTATTCTTCCTGCCCCTGGGCATCCAGTATGTTGCTGCCTTCAGACAGAGAAAACTGGAAGCCAGAAAAAAGCGGCTGACGGGCGAATTCAGGGAGCTTTTGGGGTGCCTTGGCGTGTCCCTGCGGGCCGGCTATTCTGTGGAGAATGCCTTGGTCGAGGCGGAGCGGGACCTGAGAGGTATGCTCCCGCCGGACGCTTTGATCCTCAGGGAGCTTTCCTTCATAAACAGTCAGGTCCGATTGTCAGTCCCCGTGGAGAGGCTGCTTTTGGACCTGGGAAGAAGGTCGGGGATTGAGGATATTGAGAACTTCGCAGCGGTCTTTGCCACGGGGCGGAAGATGGGCGGGAACCTTTCCGCCATCGTCCGCAGCGCCTCCGCCGCCATCTCCGACAAACTGGACGTGGAGCGGGAGATCGAGGCCAGCCTGGCTGCCAAAAAGTATGAGCAGAAAATCATGAGTGTCATGCCCTGCGCCATCATCGTCTACATGCAGCTGACCAGCCCAGGATACCTGGATGTCCTGTACACGACCTCCCTGGGGATGCTGGTCATGACCGGCTGCCTGGCTGTCTATGCGGCGGCCGTGGTCTGGGGGAACCGGATTGTGGACATTGCGGTGTAGCGAGTGATGGAACCTGCGATTCCTCTCCTAAGTGATATGGTCTGTAAACCCGCAGGCTGAGAATGAATTGGGCGGAAGCGGTGTACTGACGGCAATCAGAGATATGCCTTCCGGACACAGGAGGGCAGAAGGGAGCAGGATGGAAAAGCTTTGGATCTACGGCGCTGTCCTGGCGGGTTTCGGCATACTTTTCATCGCCTCGAGGGGCTTTTTCGGGGCAGCGGGGCATCTGATCAACCGACGTTTCCTGGAGAGTCTGGGGCTGGAGGACAAGGTGGTGGGACAGGCCCTGGCGGTCCTTTTCGCCGCCAATATACTGGGCTGTCTCCTGACCGTCAATGCCGTCCTCACGGATACGGTGGCACAGGGCTACCTTCCGAGGGAGAACTATGGCGGCGTCGACTATGAGGAGAATCTCTCCCTGACCATGGACGGCGAGACCCGGGAAATCACCGTGGATGTCCTGCCAAGGGCCTATACGGAGGCGGAGATCGAGGCTATATTGGACGCCGCCGAGGCTGCCCTGCCGGCTGCTGTTCTCGGTGGCCAGGACCCGGGTCACGTCAGTGCCGACCTGACCTTTCCGGCCCTTCTGCCGGACCTGCCGGTCTCCCTCTCCTACATGGTGGACAAGCCGGCCATTTTGGACTGGGACGGGCGGATCGGCGAGAAGGTTCCTGAAGCCGGGGCGGAGGTGACCGTTTCGGCAGACATCTGCTTCGAGGAGAGAGTTCGAGAGACATTCCTCAAAGTGAAGGTATTTCCAAGGAAGCTTAACGAGGAGGAGCGGCTGACATCCCTCATACGGGAATCCATAGCGGCCAGGAACGACGCCTCGGACGAACGGCTCTACCTGCCGGAGGAGATTGACGGGCAGGAGGTGGCCTGGGCAGGGAACCGGACCGATGCGGGGAGGGTCTTTCTGGGGCTGGGTGTTGTCATTTCCCTGATGATGATCCTGACGCGGCTGGAGAGGAGGCGCGAGGCCGAGGAGAAGAGACGCGAGGGCATGCTCCTGGATTATCCCCACATCGTAGGCAAGCTGACACTCCTGGTGAGTGCCGGGATGAGCCTGCGCATGGCCTTTGAGAAGATGGGGGAGGACTACAGGAAGAGCCTTGCGGCCGGCGGGGCCAGACGGGAGGGCTTCGAGGAGATCCTGCGGGTCACGAGGGATATGGCCAACGGCATTCCGGAGCTTCAATCTTACGCCAACATGGGAAGGCGGTCGCCGGAGGCCAGGTACAAGTCCCTGGCCACCCTCCTGTCCCAGAACCTCCGCCGCGGAAGCGGTGAGATGGTCCGGATATTGGAGCGGGAGGCCGCCGAGGCCTTCGACGAGCGGCGGAAGCAGGCCAGGATCCAGGGGGAGAAGGCGGGGACGAAGCTGACCTTTCCCATGTTCATCCTGCTTGCGGTGGTCATGGTCATCCTCATGGTGCCGGCCTTTGCCTCCTTCTGATTAATAGCGTTGAAAAATGCCCGGCGCATTCTTGGGACTTTAGTCATGAGTCAGTCGGCCTTTGCTTTAAAAGAGATACGCACTTCGATTAACCGCGGGAATGGATTCATTTCCCGCGGCTTTTATGGTATGATAAAAAGAAAAGCAGGGCCTAGGAAGGGCGCTGTCTCTGAAAGGAAAAACAGATTGAATTATCTTATAACCAATGGATATCTCCTCCTTTTGGAGGAGGACGGCTTTAAGGCTGTGCAGAAGGACCTCTATGTCATGGGCGGCAGGATTGCCGGCGTCGGGCAGGCGCCGGAGACGGAGGAGAACTTCCAGGTCATCGATGCCTCTCAGAAGCTGGTCATGCCCGGCCTTATCAACATGCACACCCACGTCTACATGACCGGCATGCGCAATTATGCGGACGACGTGCCCTTCGGCGAGTGGCTTTTCAACCGCGTCATGCCGGTGGAGGATACGCTGACCGCTGAGGCGGCCTACTGGTGCAATCTCCTGGGCATGATCGAGATGATCCGCACCGGCACCACCACCTTCGTGGATATGCACATGTTCCATGAGCAGTCCTGCCGGGCTGCCCTGGAGACAGGCCTGCGCGGATATATTGGCCGGGGCCTGGTAGGCAGCAGCCTCTACGAGACGGGGAACAAGCGGTTTGGCGAGGCCATGGAGGAGATGGAAAAGTACCGCTGCGAGACGCTGGAATTCATTATCTCCCCCCACGCCATCTACAGCTGCTCCACGGACCTCTTGAAAGAGGTGGTCCGGGAGTCCGACGCCCGTGGACTCCTCAGACAGACCCACCTGTCCGAGAGTCTGACCGAGGTGGAGAACTGCCGGAAGGAGCATGGGAAGACACCGGTGGCCCTCCTGGACGACCTGGGATTTTTGAGTGACCGCACCATCCTGGCCCACTGCGTCCAGATGCAGGACGACGATATCGCCCGCCTGGCCCGGAGCGGCGCCAACGTGGTCACCAATCCGGCCAGCAACGCCAAGCTCAGCAACGGCTTCGCACCCATCGGGGACATGCAGGCAGCCGGTATCAATATCTGCCTGGGCACCGACGGGGCGGCCAGCAACAACACCCTCAATATGTTCCGGGAAATGGGACTGCTCACCATGATTCATAAGGGTGTGAACCGTGATTCTACCGCGACGCCCGCGGACTTTGTCCTCAGGACCTGCACTGTCAACGCGGCCAGGGCCCTGGGAAGAACCGGTGATCTTGGCGTGATTGCGGAAGGGGCGGCGGCGGACCTCATTTTCCTGGACCTGAACGCCGTGTCCCTCTTCCCGAACAACAACATCGTCTCCTCCCTCTGCTACTCGGCCAACGGGTCAGAGGTCACCGACACCATGGTGAACGGCCGCTTCCTCATGAGGGACAGGGAGCTTCTGACGGTGGACGAGGCGCTCGTCTACGCCAAAGTCAGGGAATTTCAGAAGAAGTTCCTCCATTTAAAATGAATACAAAACAGCGAGGTAGAATATATGAGCAATATTAAAGATCCTTCCCTGGCTCCGGAGGGCAGAAAGAAGATCGAGTGGGTGCGCTCCTTCATGCCGGCCCTCACGGAGATTGAAAAGCAGTTCGAAAAGGAAAAGCCCTTCGCAGGGCTCAAAGTAGCGGTCTCCGTCCACCTGGAGGCCAAGACGGCCAACCTGGGCCTGGTCCTGGCCAAGGGCGGCGCGGAGGTCCATCTGACCGGCTGCAACCCCCTGTCTACCCAGGACGACGTGGCGGCGGCCATCGCCGAGATGGGCGTGGACACCTACGGAAAGTACGGAGTGACGCCGGCCGAATACGAGGAGCTTCTGGTCGAGACTCTGGCCTGTCATCCCCACCTGATCGTGGACGACGGCGGAGATCTCATCAACCTCCTGGGCGGGCGCTGCAAGGAGTACGCTGACCAGCTGATCGGCGGCTGCGAGGAGACCACCACCGGTATCCACCGGCTCAGAGCCCGGGAGAAGGGAGGCATTCTTCCCTGCCCGATGATGGCGGTCAACGACGCCAAGGCCAAGCACTACTATGACAACAAGTACGGGACCGGCCAGTCTGTCTGGACGGCCATCATGGACACCACCAACCTGATCGTGGCGGGCAAGACCGTCGTCGTGGCCGGCTATGGCTGGTGCGGCAAGGGCACGGCCATGCGGGCCAAGGGCATGGGCGCCAACGTCATCGTGACGGAGATCGATCCCTTCAAGGCCCTGGACGCCACCATGGACGGCTTCAGAATCATGCCCATGGACGAGGCTGCGAAGGTGGGTGATATTTTCGTGACAGTCACGGGCTGCAAGGACGTTATCGTGAAGCGGCATTTCGAGGTCATGAAGGACCAGGCCATCCTCTGCAACGCCGGACACTTTGACTGCGAGGTCGACGTGGCCACCCTGCGGGAGATGGCTGTGAGCTCCGCGACCCGCCGCAAGAACATCATCGGCTACACCCTGCCTGACGGCAGGACCCTCAATGTGCTGGGAGAGGGCAGGCTGGTCAACCTGGCCTGCGGCATGGGACATCCCGCTGAGATCATGGATATGTCCTTCGCCGTGCAGGCCCTGAGCTTAAAGTGGTTGGCCGAGCACAGAAATGAACTGGAAACCAAGGTGTACAACGTTCCGGATTCCATCGACGACGAGATCGGCTGGTACAAGCTGAAGGCCATGGGCCTTTCCATCGACCGTCTGACACCGGAGCAGGAAGCGTATCTGGCCGGCTGGGAGGCTGAGTAAAGGAGGCAGATATGTTGGATAAGCAAGGAAGACCTTATGTATCCTGGGAGTTCATCGATTCGTTCATGACGGAGGCCTTCAAGGCCGCCGGCGTGCCGGAGGAGGAAGCCAAGATCTGCTCGGACGTTCTCATGGAGTCCGACCGCCGGGGCATCGAGAGCCACGGCGTGAACCGTTTCAAACCCATCTATATCGACCGGATCCAGGCGGGCATTTTGAACCCGGTGACCAACTATGAGATCCTCAAGGAGACGCCCACCACGCTGGTGGCCGACGCCCATGACGGCATGGGCATGGTGGCCAGCCATAAAATGATGACCGCCCTCATCGAGAAGGCCAAGACCTACGGCCTGGCCATGGGCGCCATCCGCAATTCTTCCCACTACGGCATCGCCGGCTACTGGACCAGCATGGCGTCCAAGGAAGGCCTCATTGGCATCACGGGCACCAATGCCCGGGCCTCCATCGCCCCCACCTTCGGCGTCGAGAACATGATGGGCACCAACCCCCTGACCTTCAGCCTGCCCACCGACGAGCCCTTCGACTTCTGCCTGGACTGCGCCACCTCCATCGTCCAGCGCGGCAGGATCGAGTATTATGCCCGTGAAGGCAGACCCACCCCCGCCGGCACTGTCATTTCCGAGAACGGCGAACCCATGACCGACAGCGAGGAGATCCTGAAGGCCCTGGTCGCGGGCACCGCAGCCCTGGCTCCCCTGGGCGGCATCGGTGAGGAGACTGCAGGCTATAAGGGCTACGGCTACGCGGCGGTGGTCGAGATCCTCTCCGCGGCCCTGGCCGGCAATGTGTTCATGAAGGGCATCACCAGCAAGGCGCCGGACGGCGGCAAGCAGCCCATCAGCCTGGGCCATTTCTTCATCGTCATCAATCCGGAATTCTTCCTGGGCACGGAAAACTTCAGGAAGACAGCCGGCGACATCCTCCGGGCCCTCCGCGCCTCCAAGAAGGCGCCCGGCCATGACCGGATCTACACCGCCGGCGAGAAGGAATGGGATGTGTGGCTGGAGAGGAAGGACAAGGGCGACCCCATCGGCAAGGGCGTCCAGAAGGACTTCATGTACGTGAGAGACCTCTATAAGCTGCCCTTCACCTTCCCCTTCGAAGAGAAGTAAAGGAAAGCTGGCTGTCTAAAGAAGATCGGTGCAGGCATCTGCTGCCACTTTTCCTTCGAAGAGAAGTAAAGGAAGCGTGGCTGCCTGACGCTGACCGGCGAAGGCATCCCTCTTTCAAGCCCTCCACAAAGGCGTGATCCAGAGCCCGCGCCCGCCGGAACCTCCGGCAGCGGCGCGGGCCCTTTTGTTTTAGGAGAACCGATGGAAACGAAAACAAACAAGAACCTGGATATGGTGATCTATATCCTCCTGGCCCTCCTCCTCATGGCCGCATGGCGTATCATGGCAGGCCTTCCCTACAATGCGGAGGACGCGCCCTTCCCCGTCAACTACAACTTCTTCGTCTACGTGACCGCCATTCTGGGCGTCTGCGCGGGGGCGCTTGTCCTATTTCTCGCGACGGGCCGCCTGCAGGAGGCCTTCGACGGCGAGGGGAAAGCGGCCCGGATCCTCAACGCCCTGCTGGTGCCGGGCCTTCTGGCCTGCGCGGCCGCCCTGCTGCTCCTCGTTTACCGTGTCTACAGAAATGAGAACACCCTCTTCCCCGGCGGCGTCGCCGCCTACTCCCTGCGGCAGAACCTGCCGCCGGTCCCTTACTTTGCCGCCATGGTCATCCCGGCCTTCCTCATCTATCTCCTGGGGAAGAGCGCGGTCCGGCAGAGCAGGGCAGTGAGATGGGTGGTCGGTGCTTTCATTTCCTTCGTGTGCGCCCTGTACGAATGGTGCCCGGACCCCTACGCGGACACCGGCGCGGGGCTCCTCCACATCGACGCCTACACGACGACCATCATCAACACGGCCCAGCTGGTGCCCTTTGACAACCACCACATCAACATCTACGGCCATCACGGCATCCTCTACCTGCCCCTGGTCAGGCTCTTCGGAAATAACTACAAGGCCGTCGCCCTGGCCATCGCGGTGTTCACATTTATCACCTTCCTGGCCATCGTCTACACGGCGGATGTCCTGATCGAGCGGGACCTGGTCTTTTTCCTGACCATGGCAGCCTGCCTCGGGACCTGCACCCTGCTCACCCGGTCGGGCGTTTATTTCCAGATCGTGCCGCATCGTCTCCTCATCCCCGCCCTGGGCATGGCCTATTTGGCCTGGGAAGCGCGGCACCCCAGGGAGGGCGTGCGGATCCTTCGGGTCCTGGTGCAGTTCCTGATCGTGACGGCGGGCTTTGTCTGGAACTTCGAGACGGCTCTCTTCACCGCGGCGGTCCTGGCCTGCTGCGCCTTCCTCCGGCTCCACTACGACAAGAGCTGGTTCACGCTCCGGGCTTTGGGGACTCTGGCCGTCGAAGGGGCGCTGGTGGTCTTAAGCTTCGCGGGCGGGTACGGTATCGTGCTGCTCTACAACCGGCTTACAGGGGGAAGGGCGGTCACGGTGAGGGAGTTCATTTACCCGCTTCTCTCAGGGACCTATGACATCAACAACCTCCGGGTCCCACTGCCTTCCGTGGGACACCTTTTCTTCCTGGAGATCCTTCTCTTCGGATTCACGCTCCTGCCCATCCTGCGCGGGCGCATGGAGACGGCCGAGGAGGAACGTCCGCGCAAGGTCCTCGCGGCGGGCATTGCCCTTTCGGGCCTGTCCTCCCTGATCTACTTCATCAACCGGACGGCCTACGGCAATCTCTCCATCGCCACCCTCCAGATGGCCCTGCTCATGGGGCACGCGGCCGACATTGGAATGGGTATGGACAGAGAGAACCTCGTGAGGGGAGGCGTCAAGGCCTGGCGGCTTTTCCGCTATGCCCTGGGCGGTATCATTTTCTTCGTGCTTTTCTGGATGTCCATCGAGAGCGTGCTTTACGTAAACAACGGCGTCAGCCGGCGGATGGACGGCGGCTGGAACACAGCTGCCTCCCAGGCCATGCTGACGGAGATTGCCCGGGAGGTGCCCAAGGATACCCTGGCCTACGGAATCGGGCTGCCGCAGATCTATTACGAGCTGGATTGGGATCCCCAGATCCGGCCGACTGACTATCCGGACATGAACGAGGAGAACCGGGAATACATCCGGGCTGCGGTCGCGGAGGCGGATGCGGTCTTTACCTCCAGAAAGCTCATCGATCCGGAAGGGACCGGCGTTCCGGAGAATTTTTCCGTATCCTGGACATATCAGCTGGGACCCTTCGAATACATGTACTGTGTCCGACAGGGTACATGAAAACTGACAGAAATTACATAAATTTTAATAAACCCGATTCCATATTCGTCATAATATGCTAAAATAGAAGAAGCATTGTGGCATCCTGCCGAAGGCGGGAGGCCGCGGCATGAGAAATCATTTATTTAGGAAAGAGAGGTCTGAACATGAGTCAGAACAAAATGTTAGCCATGATCCTGGCAGGTGGTCGTGGAAGCCGTCTGTATGATTTAACGGCCAATATCGCCAAGCCTGCAGTACCGTTCGGCGGCAAGTACCGCATTGTCGATTTCCCGCTTTCCAACTGCGCCAACAGCGGCATCGATGTCGTCGGTGTCCTGACACAGTATGAATCCGTGGATCTGGGCAGCTACGCCGCCAACGCCGGCACATGGGGTCTGGACGTTAGAGGCAGCGGTGTGTACGTCCTCCCGCCGCGTGAAAAGGCCAACGCCGATCTGAACGTCTATCGCGGAACCGCGGACGCCATCACACAGAATATCGACTTCATCGACCGCTTCGCTCCCGAGTACGTGCTGGTCCTTTCCGGTGACCACATTTACAAGATGGATTACGATGCCATGCTGGAGTACCACATCGCCAACAACGCCGATGCCACCATCGCCGTTCGCCCGGTGCCGTGGAAGGAAGCTCCCCGCTTCGGTATCATGAACACGGACGAGAACCTCAACATCGTCGAGTTCGAGGAGAAGCCGGCCAATCCCAAGAGCAACCTGGCTTCCATGGGTATCTACATCTTCACATGGAAGAAGCTCAAGGAACTCCTCCTTGCTGACTCCGTGGATTCCAATTCCAAGCACGACTTCGGCATGAACCTGATTCCTGCCTACCTGAACGGCGGCAGCAAGCTGGTCGCCTACAAGTTCGAAGGCTACTGGAAGGACGTAGGAACCGTCGATTCTCTCTGGGAAGCCAACATGGACCTTCTGGACCCGAACAGCGGTCTGGACCTCTCCCAGGACAACTGGAGAATCTACACAGAGGATGTCTCTGAGATTCCGCAGTACATCGGACCGGACGCCGAAGTGGAAAATGCCTACATCACACAGGGCTGCCGCGTGGAAGGCAAGGTCCATCACTCTGTCCTCTTTACCAGCTCTGAAGTAAAGAAGGACGCCACTGTCATCGATACCGTGCTCATGCCCGGCGCTGTGGTCGAGAGCGGCGCAACTGTTATCCGCGCCCTCATCGCCAACGACGTCGTGATCGGCAAGGGCGCCGTCGTCGGCTCTGCTGACAGTGACAAGATCGAGCTCATCGCTAAGGATGTAAAGGGGGTTGAATAAAGATGGCAAGTGCATTTGGTATTATCACAACGACAGCGAACCGGCTTCATGTTGAGGGTCTCGAGTCCCATCGTCCGGCCGCTTCCTTCTCTGTCCTCGGAAGATATCGTACCGTCGACTTCCCGGTCTGCAACATGACCAACTCCGGGATCGAGCGCATTCAGGTCTATGTCAACCAGAATCCCCGCTCCCTGACCGAGCATCTGGCCGGCCGTCAGTACAACGTCAACTCCAAGACCGGCAAGATCCAGCTCCTCTTCTCCGAGAAGAACACAGCCAACTCCATCTACAATACCGATATCGCGGCCTACTACGACAACCTCAACATCATCAAGAGAATGCACCAGGAATATGTCGTGATCGCGCCCGGCTATATCGTCTATATCCAGAACTACAAGGAACTTCTTGACAAGCACATCGCCTCCGGCGCTGACGTGACACTGCTGTATCATCCGGTCGACAATGCGGACACCAGCTACCTCCGTCAGAGAGCCCTGACCTTCGATGAGAACGGCCTGGTCTGCAAGATGAACTTCAACAACGGCGGCGACGCCCACAAGAACATCTTCCTGGACACCTTCGTCATGAAGAAGGAGACCTTCCTCAGCCTGATCCAGAAGGCCAAGGACTATGCTTCCTCCTGCACACTGGCCCGCATCGTCGAGAGAGAGGCCGAGAACGGCATGAAGGTAGAAGGCGTCAAGCACGAAGGCTACTTCGCCTGCTTCAGCGATTTCAACGCTTATCATGCAGCCAACCTCGAGATGATCAATCCGGATGTCTTCACCCAGCTCTTCAAGCCGGAATGGCCCATCTACACCATGACCACCGACTCCTGCCCGACCAAGTATTATGAGGGCGCTGTCGTCAAGAATTCCATGATCTCCAACGCCTGCAAGATCGAAGGCACGGTCATCAACTCCGTCATCGGCCGCGGCTGCCATATCGCCAAGGGCGCCTATGTCAAGAATTCTGTCATCCTGGCCCATGTCAATGTGGATGAGAACTCTGTCGTCGAGAACGAAGTCGTCGACAAGTGGGCTCACATCACTGCCAACACGGTCGTCAAGCCTGCTGAAGGCACCATCGGCTATGTCGACAGAGACGACACCATCTGAGCAAGTGTCCCTTAAGGCCCGAAACTGAATCCGTAGCAAAAAATGGGAATCAGGGACGGTTCCTTTTCCCGGTTTTCCCTGAAAACCGGGAAAAGGGGCCGTCCCTGATTCCCGCTTTTTCATAAAAAGGAAAGGAGCGAAGCATGGCCAGATATATTATGGCCCTGGACCAGGGTACCACCAGTTCCAGATGCATATTGTTCGATCATGATGGAAAAATCTGCAGCATGGCCCAGCGGGAGTTCCGCCAGATCTTCCCGAAGCCGGGCTGGGTGGAGCACGACCCGATGGAAATCTGGTCCTCCCAGTTCGGCGTCGCCATGGAGGCCATGGCCCAGATCGGTGCCTCCGCGGACGAAATCGCGGCCATCGGCATCACCAACCAGCGGGAGACGACGATCCTCTGGGACCGCGTGACGGGAAAGCCAGTTTATAACGCCATCGTATGGCAGTGCCGGCGCACGGCGGACATGATCGAGAAGATCGTGGCGGACGGCTATACGGACATGATCCGGGAGAAGACGGGTCTGGTGCCCGATCCTTATTTCTCGGCCAGCAAGATCGCCTGGATCCTTGAAAACGTCCCCGGCGTCCGGGAACGGGCCGAGAAGGGCGAACTCTGCTTCGGCACCGTGGACACCTGGCTTATTTACAACCTGACCAGGCACAAGGTCCATGTGACGGACTACACCAACGCCGCCCGGACCATGCTCTTCAACATCCACACCCTC
>ODAJ012188549.1_pt1 | contig 14302 bp, 16 predicted proteins | sample 1539241 | NCBI WGS metagenome assembly ODAJ01 (sample SAMN02144231, study PRJEB22623) | gut metagenome | biome: sheep rumen | host: Ovis aries | place: New Zealand
AAGAGTGGAGTTAAGGAGCGCCTTCGGCGCAGATTGAAAGATGGCTGAACTGTGTTTGCCGAGGCCGAGTGAAAAGCAAAAGCTGTTTTTGAAGGACCGGCACAAATATGTGGGCTACGGCGGGGCGCGCGGCGGCGGGAAGAGCTGGGCCGTGCGGGTCAAGGCGGTGCTGCTGTGCCTGCGGTACACGGGCATCAAGGTCATGATCGTGCGCAAGACCTACCCCGAATTGCAGGAAAACCACATCGTGCCCCTGTGCCAGATGCTGGGCTGCTACCTGGAGACGGAGGAGCGGATCGCGGTTTATAACGACGGGAAAAAACAGATTGTCTTTCCCAACGGCAGCCGCATTCTGTTCCGGTATCTCGAAAACGAGAAGGATGCCCTGCGCTTTCAGGGCACCGAGGTGGACGTGCTGTTCGTGGACGAGGCCACCCAGCAGAGCGAGGCGAGCATGGAAAAGCTGCGCGCCTGCGTGCGAGGCACAAACGACTTTCCAAAGCGCATCTACTACACCTGCAATCCTGGCGGTGAGGGCCATGCCTGGGTCAAGCGCCTCTTCCTCGACCGGCGCTTCCGGGAGGGCGAGGAGCCGGAAGAGCACAGCTTCATCCAGGCCCTGGTCACGGACAACCGGGCGCTGATGGAGAAAAACCCCGACTACTTAAGGCAGCTGCAAAGTCTGCCGCCGAAGCTGAGAGAGGCGTGGCTCTACGGAAACTGGGACATCTTCGAGGGACAGTTCTTTGAGGACTTCCGCACCGAGCCGGACATGAAGGCAGCAAAAGCGCACGGATGTACGCTTTCCCGCGAGGAGCTCAAAGCGCAGGGGAGATGGTGTCATGTGATTGAGCCCTTTGATCTGACGGCGGGGCCCAGGCGCGGGTGGACGCTGCTTCGAAGCTACGACTTCGGCTACGGCAAGCCCTTTTCCTGCGCTTGGTGGGCGCTGGATTACGACGGGGTGCTGTACCGCATCCTCGAACTTTACGGCTGTACCGATACTCCGAACGAGGGCGTGCGCTGGACCCCGGACCGGCAGTTTCAGGAGATCGCGCGGATCGAGCGGGAGCACCCCTGGCTCCGGGGCCGGAAGATCGAGGGCGTAGCCGACCCCGCCATCTGGGACGCAAGCCGCGGTGAGAGCGTGGCCGAGACTGCGGCACGCTTCGGCGTCTACTTCGTCCCCGGCGACCACAAGCGCATCCCGGGCTGGATGCAGTGCCACTACCGCCTGCAGTTCGACGACGAGGGCCGGGCGCGGATGTATGTCTTCGATAACTGCAGGGCCTTCATCCGCACGATCCCCTTATTGCAGTTTGCCAAGAGCGAGCCGGAGGATCTGGACACGAGTCAGGAGGACCATGTGGCCGACGAGTGGCGGTATCTCTGCATGGCGCGGCCGGTCCTGCCGCTCAGACCCGTGGAGACAAAGGAGTTGATGGTAGACCCATTGAAAAGATAAAGAGTGAAGAGTGAAGAGTAAAGAGTGAAGTGAAGGAGCGGCTGCGCCGCGATTTAAAAGGCTTCGCCTTCGGGAGTGATTGTTGGAAGCACCAGGAGTACATTTCGTAAAAATACAAATCCGTCCGCAAAGCGGACACCATGACTCCACACTCCACTCTCAAAACCACTCAATAGAATGAGAGGAGAAATGTATGGACAAGGATTTAGCCCTGCCGGTCGACGAGAAGCGGCTGGCGGAATTTACGCGGGTTTTGCAGAAGTACAAAGCCGGGAAGGCCAGCATCGAGCGGCGCACCGTGGCGGCGGAAAACTGGTGGAAGCTCCGCAACAGCGCCGAGGAGAGAAAGAGCCATGAGCTCAGCGGCGGTTTTCAGGCAGTATCCGGGTGGCTGCACAACGTGATCGTCTCCAAGCACGCGGACGCCATGGACGCCTACCCCGAGCCGAACATCCTGCCGCGCGAGCCGGATGACCGACAGGAGGCGCGCATCCTCTCCAAGATCCTGCCCGTGATTTTGGAACAGAACGCCTTTGAGAAGACCTACTCCGACGGGATGTGGCAGAAGCTCAAGACCGGCACGGGCGTCTACCGCGTGGGCTGGGACACGGAGAAGGCGGGCGGCCTCGGAGATATCACGATCGAGCGCGTTGACCTCCTGAACGTGTTCTGGGAGCCGGGCGTGCGCGACGTGCAGGACAGCGCGTATTTCTTCCACACAAGGCTTGAGGACAACGACGCGCTCACAGCCGAGTACCCGCAGCTTGCCGGGAAGCTCAAGGCCATGAGCTTTGCACCCACGCGCTTTCTCTATGATGACAGCGTAGGCACCGATGGGAAATCCACCGTGATCGACGTGTACTACAAGAAGAAATTCATGGGCCGCGACGTGCTGCACTACTGCAAGTACGTGGGCTCGACCCTCCTGTACGCGAGCGAGAACGAGGACTTTCTGCGGGAGATGGCCGGGGAAACGGATTTTGCGCGCGGGCTCTACGACCACGGACGCTACCCCTTCGTGTTCGACAGCCTCTTCCCCGTGGAGGGGAGCCCCTGCGGCTACGGGTACATCGACCTCTGCCGCAACGCCCAGACCCAGATCGACATGCTGCAGACCGCCTTCCTCAAAAATACCATGGTGGGCGCGGTGCCGCGCTACTTCGAGAGAGCCGACGGCGCGGTGAACGAGGAGGAATTTCTGAATCTCAATAACCCCATCGTCCACGTCAGCGGAAATCTCGGCGAGGACAGCCTGCGCATTGTGGATTACAGGCCGTTAAGCGGCAACTATCTCGAAATGCGGGCAAGCGTCATCAACGAACTCCGCGAGACCTCCGGCAATACGGAGACCTCGGTGGGGCTTGTGAACGCGGGCGTGACGGCCGCCTCCGCCATCGCAGCCCTGCAGGAGGCAAGCGGCAAGGGAAGCCGCGACTCCACCCGCGCAAGCTACCGCGTATACGGGGAGATGATCGAGCTTTGCATCGAGCTCATTCGACAGTTTTACGATCTGCCGCGGCAGTTTCGCATCACCGGCGCGCTGGGGCTTGAGCAGTTTGTGAGCTACGACAATCGAGGCCTGCGGCCCCAGGCGCTCTATGGGCCGGAGGGAATGGATCTCGGCCTGCGCAGACCCGTCTTCGATATTCGCGTCATTCCCCAGAAGAGCAGTGCCTATACCCGCATGAGCCAGAACGAGCTGGCACTGCAGTTTTATCAGCTCGGCTTCTTCACCCCAGAACGCAGCGACCAGGCTCTGGCCTGCATGAGCATGATGGAGTTTGAGGGCAAGGACGAGCTTATGCAGCAGCTTTTTTACAATGGCAATATGCAAAAGGAGCTGGCTCTGTACCAGCAGTACGCCCTGGCCATGACACAGAAATACGAGCCGGAGCGCGTGGATGCCCTGATGGCAGGCATGACAGGCAGGACCGCCGCTCCAAAAAAGGGTGCGGTCAAACGTGAAAGCGCCCGCGAGGACCGGCGTATGGAGAAGGCGCGGGCCAGAGCCAACGGCGCAGGACAGCCGGGAGGCGGACGATGACGCGGGTACAGTATGACCGGGCAGGTCTGAGCCTTACCATGGAGGGACACGCCGGGGCCGGGGAGGCGGGCGGTGATCTTGTATGTGCTGCGCTGAGCGCGCTGATGATGACGCTGGAACGGCGCATGGAGGAGACGGCGGAGCGGACCCTGCCGGTGATCCGGCGCGCGCCGGGCTTCTTCTCCCTGCGGTGCAGCCCGGACGGGTTTGAACAGCTCTGCCGAGAGAGCTTTGACACCGTCGCCGCCGGGATCGCGGCGATAGCGGAAAACAGGCCGGAAAACGTATCGCTCACGCTCACGGGTGAGGACGTGGAACAGGAGGATGAGGAATGAGCGAAGAAAGAACGAAAACCGAGTTTGACAGCACCATGGAGGCCCTGCGCCGCGCCGAGAGCGTTCTGCCGGACTTTACGTCCAGTTACGACGGCCAGATCCGCAGGCTCTATGACGAGATCGTGAACCGGCCGGCCTTCCGCTACGACCCGGCGGGTGACCCCCTGTACCAGAGCTATCGCAGTCAGATGGTCACCGAGGGCGAGCGCGCCATGCGCGACACCATGGGGCAGGCAGCCTCCCTTACGGGCGGCTACGGCTCCAGCTATGCCCATGGGGCAGGACAGCAGGAGTATGAGCGCTATCTCCAGCGCCTGGGTCAGGTGATGCCCCAGCTCTACCAGGCCGCCTGGGAGCGCTACAGCGCCGAGGGCGACGAGCTCAGGGGACGCTTTGACATGACGGTGAAGCTTGCGGAGGATGAGACCTCGCGGGCAAAGGACCGCTACGACGAGGCGGTGCGCCTGGAGGACCGGGATTACCAGCGCCGGTGGGCACGTGAGCAGATGCAGTACCAGCAGGCGCAGGCGAGCTATTCCCAGATGCTGGCCCAGGAGAAGCTCAACTATGAGCGCGGGGAGAAGAACTACCAGAACATGATGAAGCTCATCACCCAGAGCGGTTATGTGCCGAGCGACGCAGAGCTCGCTGCCGCCGGAATGAGCCGCGAGCAGGCCCAGGCGCTGCGAAACAGCTATCTCATGAAAAACCCCATGGCGATGTTCATGTCCGGCGGGCTCGGCGACATCGGCCTGCCGGGTGTGCTGCCGGGCAGCTACCCAAGCGGCAATTCCGCCGCAGGCGGGTACACGGGCAGCGGGTATACGGGCGGAGGCGGCTACACCAACAGCAAAGGCGGCTACACGCTTCCCGGCGGCTCGATGAGCGGCACGCCCGGCACCAAGGAGCAGATGAAGCTGGATGCAAACCAGAAGGGCAGCGGATCCAACGGCAAGCATCGCAGACTCTAATCATTATACCCTTACCCGGCCTTTGCCGGTACAGATAAGGAGAGAAAGCATGAACAACGAAGCGGAAACCATCAGACCGGCCGAGTCGGTCACGGGCGTGGAGAATGCCGCCGGTACCCCGGCGGCTGCAGAGACGGCGCCGCCCGCCGCCGAGTCCGGGAAGGACGGACAGCAAAAACCCAGCTGGGAGGAAATTTTGCAGGACCCCGATTACAGGAGCAGCTACGATCAGGCGGTGCAGGGCATCGTCAAGGCGCGGCTTCGCGGCAGGGCCCGGGCCGAGGAGAAGCTGGAGAGGCTTTCGCCGGTGCTCAGGGTACTTGAAGAGCGCTATGGTCTGACAGAGGAGAGCGACGCGGAGGGCCTGGCCCGTTCTCTGCGGGAGAGGGCAGAGGCATACCGGCCGGAAGGCGCACAGATCGCCGCACATTTGCAGGCCATGTACGCCGAGGCCGAGGCGCTGCGCCGGAGCGTGCCGGACTTTGATCTTGCCCGTGAAATGGAAGACCCCGACTTTGTGCGCATGACCGCACCGCACAGCGGCATCTCCCTTGCCGACGCCTACTTTGCCCGCCACCGGGCAGAGCTGCAGCGGGACACGGCGCGCAAAAGTCTCGAGGCCGTCAGCCGCAGCCTCCGAAGCTTCGGCGCGAGACCGCGCGAGCTGCGGGAAACCGGGCAGGGGGGACGCTTCACCCTTGATCCGCGATCCATGAGCAAAGAAGAGCGCGAGGCCCTGAAAAAGCGCATCCTGGAGGCCAGTGCCCAGGGGAAGAAGATCGGGCCTGGGGAGTAAAAATTCTGCCTCCCCTGAAAGGGGAGGTGGCCGAAGGCCGGAGGGGTTTCCAAGACCGACAGAACCCCTCAGTCATCGCCGTAAACGGCGCTGACAGCTCCCCTTGCAGGGGAGCCAGGATATGTCCCCCTTATTGAAAACCCCAATTTTGAAAGGAGAAATCTATGCACAACTATTTTAACCTTCAGCACTTTGCCGACGCCGGTACGCTTGTCAATGCCACCGGCGGCTTTGTAAACGCCCACGACAGCACTGCCGGAACCGCCTTCGACAGCGATCATACCCTGTCCGCCGAGCTCAAGGCCTTCTACGACACGGAGCTGCTGGAAAATGCCAGAACCGAGCTTTTCTATGCCCAGCTTGCCAAGCGCCAGCCTCTGCCCGCAAACCACCACGGCAGCGTCGAGTGGCGCAAGTGGAACACCTTTGACCGCGCCGAAAAGCTCACCGAGGGCGTCATCCCCACCGGCCAGAAATTCGGCGTCACCGCCGTCACCGGCAGCATCGACCAGTACGGCACCTATACCGCCATCACCGACAGACTGGAGCTCAGAGCCTACGACGATGTGATCCTGGGCGCCACGGAGGAGATGGGCGCCTCCGCCGCCGAGACCCAGGAGGCCCTGATCCGCACAGCACTGTACACCAACACCAACGTCCTCTACTGCGACAAGATCAAAAAGGCCGACGGCAGCATCAACGCCACTCCTGCTCAGAACAGCGATCTGACCGAGGACGCGACCTACCACTGCCATCTCACCCCGGAGATGGTGAACAAAGCCGTCACCGTCATGAAGAAAAACCGTGTTCCCCGTATCGGCGGCAAGTACTTCGCGGTCATCCATCCCTCGGTGGCCCACGACCTGCGCGCAAGTGACAGCTGGATCGAAGCCCACAAGTATGCCGCTCCCGAGGAAATCTTCAACGGTGAGATCGGCGAGCTGCACGGCGTGCGCTTCATTGAAAACGTCTTCGCCCCGGTCATCAAGGAGGGCAGCGGCTCCGTCGCTGTCTATGCGACTTACTTCTTCGGCAAGGACTCCTTCGGCATCATCGACCCCGAGGGCGGCGCGCTGGAAATGATCATCCACGACAAGGGCGAGATCGGCGGCCCCCTTAACCAGTTCAGCACCATCGGCTACAAGTTCGAGACCAACGGCGCTACCATCCTCTACCCCGAGCGCCTGCTGCGCGTGATGAGCACGTCCAGCTTCTCGGCGTCTGACGAAGAAAACTAAGGAAGGAGACACACCATGGAAGAGAAAAGAGTCGAAGTATTCATCCCCCGCGGTTCTGACCGCGAGGATCCCAACCTGTTCGTCGGCATCAACGGCGTCAACTACCTGCTGCCGCGCGGCAAGAAGTCCAGGGTGCCCGCCGCTGTGGCCGCGGAGATCAAGCGCGCAGAGCTTGCCGCCGATCGCTTCTATCAGAGCGTCGACGGCATGAAGCAGAGCGTGTAAAGAAACGGGGCGCTGGCTCCCTCCCTGAGGGAGCTGGCTGCCCGCAAGGGCAGACTGAGGGAGTTGAAAGACAGCTTCACTATGAAAGTAGGGCGCAGGACGGGGGACTCCCTCAGCCCAGTGTGCGCACTGGGGCAGCTCCCTCGAAGAGGGAGCCAAAGAGGAAGGTGATTTTGATTGAGAGCAATGGATATCATCGAAAGGCTTGACCTGCTCGAGCCAAACGATTATTCGCCGGAGCAGAAGCTCAGATGGCTGCGGTCCCTGGACGGGCGAATCTACCGTGAGGTCATCCAGACCCATGAAGATGTGTGGAGCCCCTTCCCCGATGAATACGAGAGCGGGGAGGAAAAACTGCTGGTGGGGGAGCCCTACGGCGAGGATCTGTATTACTACTACCTGCAGGCCATGGTCGCCGCAGAGAACGGGGAGACCCAGCGCTACAACAAGCGCATGACCCTCTTCAACAGCGCGTATCAGGGCTGGGCAAACTGGTATAACCGCAGCCACAGACCCCGCCGCCGGGACGAGAGCTTTCGATTCTGAGGGGGAGGATTTATGGCACTGCTGCCAAAGCTGGATTATGAATACGCCGAGCGCGTTGTGACCGATGTCTTCGCGGGCTACCGCCACAAGGCACGCATCGGCGACGGAGAGTTCTACGATACCCGCAACCTCACGAGCGCATACTATCCCCTGCTCGGCAACCGGAAAAAACGCGGCCGCGTGCGTACGATGCATGCGCCGGGAGGGGTGCTCGCCAAGGAGAAGCTTGCCTTTGTGGAGGACGGGACGCTCTGGTACGGCGGGGAGAGAACGGCGGTGACAGGCCTTGCGCCCGGAAAGAAGCAGCTTGTGAGTATGGGCGCGGTCATCGTTATTTTTCCGGATAAGGTCTATTACAACACAGCAGACCCCGCCGACCACGGCAGTCTCGAAGCAAGCTACAGCTCCGCCGGCGCGGTGGAGTATGCCCTGTGCCGAGAAGACGGCACTCCCTATCCCCAGCCGGTAATGAGCGAGACCGCACCGGGGGAACCGGGCGACGGGCTATATTGGATCGACGCGTCCAAAAGCGTGCACGTCCTGCGCCAGTGGAGCGCGGCGATGAGCGAGTGGACGGAGATCCCGACGGTATACACAAGGCTGCGCTTTATCTCCGAGGGAGAGCTGGGCGGCCTGTTTCAAAAGGGCGACGGCGTGAGCATCACGGGCGCTGCGGTGGAGCCCGTCAACGGGGAGCATGTGATCTGTGCCATCGGCGGCGGCAGCGGAGAGCGAGACTATCTCGTGGTGACGGGGCTTCTCGACGAGGCTTTGACCCAGACAAGCGGCACGGTGCGCATCGAACGGAGAACACCGGAGATGGATTTCGTCATCGAATGCAAAAACCGCCTCTGGGGCTGCCGCTATGGACTGACGGACGGGAAAAACCTCAATGAGCTCTACTGCTGCGCCCTGGGCGACTTCAAAAACTGGCGTCAGTACATGGGCCTCGCGACCGACAGCTGGACGGCGTCGGTGGGCTCGGACGGGCCGTGGACCGGCGCGGTGAACTTCCAGGGCTACCCGATGTTTTTCAAGGAAAACCGTATCCACCGCGTCACGGTGTCGGCATCGGGCGCGCACCAGATCACCGAGACCGTCTGCCGCGGTGTGCAGGAGGGCTGCGATCAGAGCCTGCAGGTGGTAAACGAGACGCTGATCTATAAAAGCCGCGCCGATATCTGCGCCTATCAGGGCAGCTTCCCCGAGTCGATCAGTGACGCGCTGGGAGACGTGCGCTACTGTGATGCCTCGGCCGGGGTACAGGGGGAGCGTTACTATATCTCCATGAAGGACGCGCAGGACGAATGGAAGCTCTTTGTCTACGACATACGGCGCAATCTCTGGATGCGGGAGGACGAGCTGCACGCACTGGGCTTTGCGTCCCTGGGCGACGAGCTCTACTGCCTGACGCCTGACGCGCTGTTCGCCATGTCGGGAAGCATCGGCACGCCGGAACCCTATGTTGCCTGGGAGGCGGAGACGGGCATGCTCTATTACCAGTACCCGGACCGCAAATACCTCTCGCGCTTTAATCTGCGCCTGTATATGGAGGAAGGCGCGCAGCTGGACGTGTACCTCATGTACGACTCAAACGGCGAGTGGGTGCGGCAGGGGCGCGTGAAGATGAAGGGCACCAGGACCGTGACTCTGCCCGTGCGGCCGCGGCGCTGCGACCACCTGCGCATGAAGCTCGTGGGAAAGGGCGAGGTGCGGCTTTACTCCATCGCAAAAATCCTGACGACGGGGAGTGATGTGGGATGATCGAGCTGCCGCCCATTCTCACGGGAGACGAACAGCAGCAGATCAGACAGCTGCGGGACTACCTTGTAAGGCTTGTCCGGCAGCTCAATGAGGAGGAGAAGCATGATTGAATTTTATGTCAGCGGTCAGAATCTGCGCGTGTATACCCCGGTCATCGCGGCGGATACGCTGAACTATCTGACGGCCAAGGTGTGGTTTCTCGGCGATGAGTGGGACGGCTACACGCGCTGGCTGCACTTTCGCCGGGGTGAAGGCGTGGGGACGGAGGTCTACGATCTCATCCTTGATGGCAATGACAGCATCACTGAGGACAAGGGCCTGAACCTCACCACAGGGGAGTGGACCGTCTACCTCAGCGGCAACAAAGAGGGCGCGAGACTGACCACCGCGCCGGTGATCCTGACAGTAAAGGAATCCGGCCTTGTGGACGCCCCGCTGCACGCCATGCCGCTGAGCGTGGCGGAGCAGATCGCAAACGAGGCCTCCGCCGCTCTGGCCTGTGCACGGGAGGTGAAGGCCCGGGCGGAGGCGGGCGCATTCAACGGGCGCGATGGACTGAGTTTTGTGATCGCGGGCTACTATGACGATCTGAACGCCCTGACCGAGGCCGTGACGCAGCCGCAGCCCGGTGAGGCTTACGGCGTGGGCGCTGCGGCGCCCTATGACATCTGCGTCTGGGACGCGGTGAACGAATGCTGGCGCAGCAACGGCAGCATCCAGGGGGTGAAAGGCGACACCGGCTCGCCGGGCGCGACTTTCCGCCCCAGCGTGGACGCGGGCGGAAACATCAGCTGGACCAACGACGGCGGGCTTGAAAACCCGGCGGCCCAGAATATCCGCGGGCCTGCGGGACGGGACGGGGCACAGGGACCGGCGGGAGCCAGTGCCTTTGAGGCGGCCGTGGACGCGGGCTATCAGGGCACGGAGGCCACTTTCAACGCAGCACTGGCGGCGCTGCCCTATCACGGGGCGCGGCACCTGCCCGGCGGCGCAGACCCTATCAGCGTCGGGACCGGGAGCCTGGAAAACGGCGCGGTCACGGCGGAAAAGCTGGCCGCGGGGTCGGTGAGCGTCACATATACGGCTCAGCTCGATCCCGCGCAGTGGGAGGGGTCAACCGCTCCCTTTACCCAGACGGTGAGCCTTGCGGGACTCACGGGCAGCGATACGCCGCTGGTGGATCTGAGCCTGAGCGGGACCTTCAGCACCGACAGAAAACGGCTGGAGGACTATGCGCTGCTGTACAGGGCGCAGGCGTCCAACGGCACGCTCACCGTATATGCTCTGGGCAGACCGACGGTCACGCTGCCGCTCAGAATTTTGTGTATAAGGAAGTGAGAGGATGGGAGAGGCCTATTTCTTCAGACGAGGCGGCGCAAATGCTTCGATCTCCGTAAGCAGCTATGCCATGATCTGCGCCAAGGTCCCGGTCGGCAGCACCTGTGTCTGCGCAAAGGGCGGCGAGATGTTCATGACAGAGAATACGCCGGGTATCGCGGCATTCGCGGTGCCGTCCACAGGGGACTGGACAGTGACCATCAGCGACGGCGCACGCGGCAGGACCGGCCTTGTGGTCATGAGCGGTCAGGGTGAGATCAGGGCGATCCAGATTGCCTTTCCGAGTGCGCCGGTCGTGAGTGAGGGCGGCGTGCTGCTGTCGGCCCAAAGCGGGCTTAAAAGCGGCGTTACCCTCAGCGGGAATGCTGCCATGAGCGGCAGCGCCATCCGGGAAAACGGCAGCGGCGGTTTCTGGCTCAGCCCCGCCGTGGATCTGAGCAGCTATTCCACCCTGACGGTCACCGGCTATCTGCGCGCATCCGGCGAGGAGAGAAGCCGCATCTGCGTGGGGAGCACCGGCACAAAGGTCACGGATCCCGCCGAAACGCCGGAGATGAGCGCCGTCTGGATGGGCGGGATCGACGCTCTGTACACGGCATCGCTGAGCATTACACCCCTGACCGGGTCGTATTTCATCGGCTCAAGCCGTGTCGGAAACAGCCTGGAGATCACCGGGATCACACTGTCCTGAGGGGGAAAGCATATGATAAACATACCAAGAGGCGTTGAAATAACGGTGGAAGTCACCCTCGACATGGAGCCGGAGGAACTGGAGAGCCTTGCGCTGATCGTGGTACAGGGCGGGAGGTCCGTGCTGCGCAAGGAGATGGCCGACGCCGAGCCTGACGCTTATGAAAACTGCGTTTACTTTACGCTCGCGGGAGCTGAGACGGCACTTCTGCGCGCAGGTATCCCGGCGTTTGCCCAGGCGCAGTGCGCGTTCCCGGGCGGGACTATGATGCAGAGTACCGTAGAGGAACTGTGCGTGACGGACACGCTGGGGATGGAGGAGACATAAAAGCATGAAGCAGACAAAGAACACCGCGGGGACGCTCGCCATCACCGGGGGCGCGACCGCAATGACAAAGCGCTATGTGCTGCAGGCGGAGAAGGCGGCGGCAAGGGCAGAGGAAGCTGTGCTGCATCCGCCGGTACCCGGCGAAAACGGGACCTGGCAGATCTGGGATCGGCAGGCGGGAGTCTACGTGGATTCCGGAGAAAACTGCCGCGGTACGGAAGGGACCTCCGCCTATGTGCTTGCTGCCGCGGGCGGTTATGAGGATACGGAGGAGCAATTCGCCGATGACCTTGCCAATTTCAAAAACTACGTAAAGCAGGCGCGGGACGCTTATACCAACTCCGTGACGGCCGCAAATGCATCAGCGGGCTTTTCCGATCAGGCGCGCCAGTCGCTGCTGCAGGCACAACAGGCTCAACGTCTTGCGAGCAGTTCAGCTACGCGCGCGGCTGAAAGCGCCGCTTCCGCCGCGGCAGCTGTGGAAGGCATTGCCGACAGCGGAAGCGTGAACGCGTCCGGGCTGATCTCCTTCCGGCACGGCACGACGGAGCTCTTTACGGTTCAGCTGCCGCTTTATGATGGGGGTGTGACATATGGGCCTTAATGTAACGTATAAAGGCGAACAGATCGCCCGGCTTATGTCAGACGGCAAAGCCACGCTGAAGCTTGCCGGGAAAACCTGCGAGGGCGACATTGTACTCACGTATAGCGGCGGCGCGGGCGGCATCAGCGGGGGTGCGGGCGGCATCAGCGGGGGAACCGGCGGCACGGGCGGGAGCAGCAACAGCACCGGCAAGGACGTGGTCTTTTATGACAGCTATGATCACAGCATTGTCGCATCCTACTCGGCCGCAGCGTTTGCCGCGCTCAGCGCGCTGCCGCAAAACCCGCAGCATGCCGGCCTCACCGCGCAGGGCTGGAACTGGACGCTGGAAGCTGCCAAAGCCTATGCCGCAAAATACGGGAAGCTGATGATCGGGCAGATGTTCGTCACGGATGACGGCAAAACGCGGATACACATCCATCTTGAGCCGGGACGCACTTCTCCCATGCTCGGCGCATGTGTAAACGGGACGGTGACGGTCGACTGGGGCGACGGGAGCGAACCGGACATATTGACCGGCACAAGCCTGACCAAGATCAAATGGACGAATCGTCACAACTATGCAAGCGACGGCGATTATGTGATCGCTCTGACCGTCGACGGAAGCATGGCTTTTTCCGGTTCGACCACAGGCTCCAACCTGGTGCGGTTTTCTTCAAACAGCGACAGGCGGAACGCGGGCTATGTAAATTCCATCAAAGCTGTTGAAATCGGAAACGGTGTCCCCGATATCGGGAGCTATGCGTTCTATGGCTGCTACAGCCTTACAGGCGTTACGATTCCGAACGGTGTTTCCGGACCGGAAAACTATGCATTCCAGCATTGCTATAATCTCCGTGGAATCACACTCCCAAACGGGTCCGCAAGGATCGGAAGCTATACATTCCAGAATTGCTACAGCCTCGCATACATTGCAATTCCGGATGGCACAGAGACCATCGCGGACAGTGCGTTCGACAATTGTCAGTCTCTCGCTGTCGTCATGCTCCCGGAAAGCATTGTTTCCATCGGCGCGAGCACATTCAACAAATGCGTCAATCTTGTGAGCGCTGTCATTCCGGACGGCGTCGTCACTTTCAGCGGCAATGCATTTATGGACTGCTACAGGCTCTCCGGCACAACGATCCCTGACAGCGTGATCACAATCGGCGGTTATGCTTTCAGCAACTGCCATGTCCTCACGAGCGTAACGATCAAAGACGGCGTTACCGGCATCGGGAGCAATTCCTTCAACTGCTGCCGCTGTCTCACGCATATCACGCTTCCGGGCAGTATTACCAGCATCCTGGGCGCTGCGTTCCAAGGCTGCCAAAGCCTTGCGGAAGTGCATATTCTTGCACAGACACCTCCGACAGCCGGCAACGTCATCTTTAACAACGCGCCGGATGATTTCGTGATTTATGTGCCGCAGGGGACACTTGAGGCCTATCAGGCGGCGGCAGGCTGGAGCACTTACGCAGACAAAATGCAGGAAGCGAGTGCCTGATGGAACAGATGGAGGAACACTGAGAATGGAAGTATGGCGTGAGATCGTACACAGTCTGAATGTGATCCCGGCCTTCAGCATCTTTTGCCACGGCGCGGCTGCAGGCATCGGTGTCTGCGTCCTGTCGGCGCTGTACGGCAAGAGATACCGGCAGGGCGGTCAAAGGAGGCGGACAAAATGAAGGGGGTGGACATTTCCCATTATCAGAAGGGCCTGACGATCCGGCAGATTTGGGAGGCGGGCAACGATTTTGCCGTCATCAAGGTCACGGAGGGAACATGGCTCAAGGACGCCGCAGCCTTCGATTTCTACCGCGAGGCGTATGAAACGGGCTTTCCGGTGGGCTGCTATTGCTACAGCCACGCCGTCACACCGGAGGACGCCCGCAGTGAGGCGCAGTTTCTTTTGCAGACCATCAATCACTTCCCAATGCCCTGCGGCGTCTTTCTCGACATCGAGGAGCCGAAGCAGC
>ODAJ014728024.1_pt1 | contig 14302 bp, 10 predicted proteins | sample 1539241 | NCBI WGS metagenome assembly ODAJ01 (sample SAMN02144231, study PRJEB22623) | gut metagenome | biome: sheep rumen | host: Ovis aries | place: New Zealand
GCCAAGAAAGTAGATCTCTCAAAAGAGGATACTGACAAATTGACGGAAGCATTCAAGGGCAAACTGCCAACAATGGACAAGGCGACCTTCAACGTTGAGATACAGGCATTGGGAGAAGATGCTGGTCCTGTAATGTTCACACAGAATGAGTATATGCGTCGAATGAAGGACATCTCTAAGTATCAGAGCGGAATGGCATTCTACTCACAGATGCCAGACTCTTACAACCTGGTGCTCAATGCTGACAATGCTCTCATAAAGGGTGTTCTTGCCGACACAGAGGGCAAGGGCGACACAATATCTCAGCTCATAGACCTGGCATTACTGCAGAATGGCATGCTGAAAGGTGAAGCTCTTGACAAGTTCCTGAAGCGTTCAGTTGACTTACTGAAGTGAAAAAGATTCTTCTTATAATAACAACATTGTGTCTTTGTGTCTCACTGCAGGCGCAAAGACACATCATTTATTCCCCAGACATAGCATCTTTGCAGGTTGTGGCAGGAATAAGATGGCAGGAGTTGCCTATCATCAGGCTTGGAGGTCCGGAAGTAATAAACATCGCCTTCGACGAACTATCACACACATATCATCGATATACCTACAAACTCATTCACTTAGAGGCAGACTTCACAGAATCCGACGGACTGTTTCCGAGTGACTATATGCAGGGTACAGATTACTTGACAATAGATGATACAGACGAAAGCATAAACACCTATCAGCTCTATACACATTACACATTGCAGATTCCTAATCCGGAATGTCGCATAACAATGAGCGGCAACTATCGTTTGGACATCTATGACGACAACAGCGACAGCGACATGCCTGTGATGAAGATATTCTTCATGGTATATGAGGACAAGGTGCCCGTAGGGTTGTCTTATTCTGACAATACAGATATCGATGTACGCAAGAATCATCATCAGGTAACGCTTAACATCGACTATACCCGCCTCGGAGCGACAGACCCACGCAGGCAAATAAAGGGTTATGTCCTGCAAAACATGAGATGGGACAATGCTGTTTATCTGCCAGAAGCTCCTATCATAAACCAGAAGATGCTGAAATGGGAACATTGCAAGCCACTAATCTTTGAGGCTGGCAATGAATACCATAAATTCGAAATTCTCGATATACACCGAAATTCCCTCAACGTAGAGAACAACTCTTGGGACGGAGAGAATTGGCACACCATATTGTGGCCAGATGTAGATCGTCCTTCATACGTTTATGACGAAACGCCAAAGGGGGCTTTCTACATCCGCAATTCGGACAACAGGGAGAATGACATCACTTCTGACTATGTATTGGTACACTTCATCCTGAAGCCACGTAATCAGGAGCCTTTCCCCTACCCTGTCTATGTCAATGGAATGTGGACCAACGACCTCTTTCTTGATAAATACGAAATGCAATACGACTACGAAAGAAAGATGTATGAGGCAATAGTACCTTTGAAGTATGGTTACTATTCCTATCAGTACCTGATGTTAAAACCTGACGGCACTACTCTCATACCACCTACAGAGGGGTCTTTTTACGAAACAAGAAACATATACAATGCTCTAATATATTATAAAAGTAATACTGACAGGGCAGACAGATTGGTGGGAGTGTTTTGAGATGTAAGAGGTGAGAGGTTAGAGATAAGAGGTGAGAGGTAAGAGGTAAGAATTAAAAAGCCCCGTCGGGTATAACCTGACGGGGCAAATTTTATATCTGATAGTAAATGGTATTACTTCAGCTCTGCGAGGTACTTGATAGTACGAACCATCTGAGAAGTGTAAGAGTTCTCATTGTCGTACCATGCAACAACCTGTACGAGAGAGTTGCCATCACCCAACTTAGAAACCATTGTCTGGTTAGCGTCGAAGAGTGAACCGAACTTCATACCGATGATGTCGCTTGAAACGAGCTTCTCCTCTGTGTAACCGAAAGACTCGTTGGTAGCAGCCTTCATTGCAGCGTTGATACCCTCAACAGTTACTTCACCCTTAACAACAGCGTGCAGGATAGTTGTAGAACCTGTTGGAGTTGGAACGCGCTGAGCAGCACCAATCAGCTTACCATTGAGCTCTGGGATAACAAGACCGATAGCCTTAGCAGCACCAGTTGAGTTAGGAACGATGTTCTGAGCACCAGCACGAGCGCGCTGTACATCACCCTTACGCTGTGGACCGTCAAGAATCATCTGGTCACCTGTGTAAGCGTGTACAGTTGTCATGATACCGCTCTGGATTGGAGCGAAATCGTTCAGAGCCTTTGTCATAGGAGCAAGACAGTTTGTTGTGCAAGATGCAGCAGAGATAACTGTATCAGCAGGTGTCAAAGTCTTGTGGTTAACATTGTAAACGATTGTTGGGAGGTCGTTACCTGCAGGAGCAGAGATAACAACCTTCTTAGCACCAGCTGTCAAGTGAGCAGATGCCTTCTCCTTTGATGTATAGAAACCTGTGCACTCCAAAACAACGTCAACGTCGAGCTTACCCCATGGGAGCTCAGCAGCGTTTGGAACAGCATAGATAGTAATCTCCTTACCATCAACGATGATAGAATTCTCTGTGCAGTCAACTGTGTGCTTGTTCTCACCGAACTTACCACAGAAACCACCCTGTGCTGTGTCATACTTCAGCAGGTGAGCGAGCATCTTAGGACTTGTCAAGTCGTTGATAGCTACTACTTCATAACCTTCAGCCTCGAACATCTGACGGAATGCGAGACGACCAATACGGCCAAAACCGTTAATTGCTACTTTTGTCATTTTTGTTTGAATTTAATTAATTAAATGAAAGGTTTTTACCCTAAAAATTCTTATTGTGACCGCAAAGTTACACTTTTTTTTTGACAAAAAGCTTTCTTCGAGTAAAAATGTTTATCTATATATGACAAATTATGTTTTTTTTACTTTTTTTGTAATGTAGAGTGTTCATTTCGCCACATCCACCCCTACACCAAACAATGCAAAATCCCCTTTTAAGGGGTCATCAGGAAATATCTCTTTCAACCTGTCCGTCAACTTAATAGCAGCTGCCATAGAAGCCGTCTTGCAGCTTATCAAGCCCAGCTTATTAGCTTCCTGCATCACATGGGTGTCCATTGGCATGATAAGAGTGCGCTTGTCGATAATATCTTTCCATAAGCCTAAATCGACAGGAGAGTCATCTCTCACCATCCAGCGCATGAACATACACAGACGTTTGCATGAAGACTGCATATTCTTAGGTATGATAACCTCTACTCCTTTTGCAGAAAAGAAGGCAACGATTTTCCCTATTGCCTCATAGCAGGTACTTTTGCCAACATAATTCTTCAGGGAACCATAGGTGGAAACCAGTTCTTGCAAGGCACATAACATCCTATGCATTGTAGCACAGGTATAGAGGCGATAAAAGCATTGCCGGGTATCAGGGATGTCTTTTTTGAACTGCCCACTCAGGAGCCATTCTCTTACTTCCCCTTTGCTGCTGTCAAGGATATATTGTATCTTTGGCAGAAACTGTTTTCTGGAGCCATAACTGAGGCTCGCAGCAATAAAAGCGAGGAGTTCCTGGTTGGACTCTCCCTTTACCTGGTGCATAAACCAAGACGGGTCGCCAATCAGGAACTCTTCTGTTTCGTATTTATTTGATAAATATGTAAGGTATTCCTTCAACTTACAAGATAGACTTAACAGTTTCGAGCATTCCCTTAGACTGTATATCATTGAGGAATCCTACCACCATATCTGTCAGACCGGGAATCTTGTTGAGGTCACCATGCTCACCCCATATCCAGTCAGCAGCAAGTACGCCCTCTGCAACCTTCTTGGTGTCTCCGGTAGCCCACAGTTGTGTCAGAAGGTCCATAATCTTCTGGTCGTCATTTGGAGTGATTGGAGCACCGTCAGCACGAGTACCACCCTTGTAGTATGTGATGATGGCAGCAAGACCGAGAACAAGTCCCTTTGGCAATTCACCCTTACGCTCCAGATATGTTTTGACTCCTGGGAGGTCACGAGCCTGGAATTTAGGGAATGAGTTAAGCATGATGCTTGTAACCTGATGGTCAACATAAGGATTGTCGAAGCGCTCCAGAACGTCAGCAGCAAACTTCTGCAGTTCATCCATTGGAAGGTTAAGAGTCTGCATAAGTTCGTCATACTGCACCTTCTTGATGTATGGACCAACAACCTCATGATGCAGGGCGTCACGAACGATATTGATGCCAGACAGGTAAGCTACAGGAGAGAGCACTGTGTGAGGACCATTGAGCAGAGTAACCTTTCTCTCATGATAAGGAGCCTCAGACTCAGCAATCAGCACATGCAAGCCAGCCTGGTCTGCAGGGAATTCCTGACGCAACTCTTCACAAGACATATTCTCTGGTCTCTCGATAACCCACAGGTGGAAGATCTCAGCCTGAACAACGAGGTTGTCTTTATAGCCAATCTTTTGCTGTATCTCAGCAATGTCCTTGCGTGGGAATCCAGGAACGATACGGTCAACAAGAGTAGCACAAACATAGTTATACTTCTCAAACCACTCCTTGAAGCCTTGATAGTCAGCACCGAAATCATCCTTCCACAACTCTATATACTTGCGGATGCAATCCTTCAGATGGTGACCATTGAGGAAGATAAGTTCACAAGGCATTATGATGAGACCTTTAGAAGGGTCGCCATTGAATGTCTGATAACGACGATAGAGCAACTGTACGAGCTTTCCTGGGTAAGAAGAAGCAGGAGCATCAGACAGTTTACATGCTGGGTCGAAAGCAATACCAGCCTCAGTAGTGTTGGAGATTACGAAACGAATTTCAGGTTGCTCAGCAAGTGCCATATAAGCCCAGTTCTGTGCGTATGGGTCTATGCCACGAGAGATAACATCGATACGGTCCAACTGGTTTACAGCTTCGCCGTTAAGACGTCCCTGCAGGTTAACGTGATAAAGACAATCCTGACCATTGAGCCAAGGTACCATACCCTTTTCAATAGGTTGAACAACAACAACAGAGCCATTGAAATTGGTCTTTGCATTCATGTTCCAGACAATCCAGTCAACAAATGCACGCAGGAAGTTACCTTCACCAAACTGAATAATTTTCTCAGGAGCCACGCTCTTAGGAGCTGTCTGCCTGTTTAATGATTTTAATGTCATTTTTTGGTTAGTATTTGTAGTTAATTTATTGATGAGATTCACCCTGCAAAGGTAACAAAAAAAAGTGAAACAAGAAAAGTACATCCTTGTTCCACTTGATATTTATCATTTTTTAACTCTAAAGTGTTCCTTTGGTAGAAGGGAGCTGGTAGTGATAGATGTCCCTTTTTACAGCCATCCTGATGCTTCTTGCAAAGGCTTTGAAGATACCTTCTATCTTGTGGTGCTCATTGTCGCCTTCAGCTTTTATATTAAGGTTCATCTTCGATGCATCGCTGACACTCTTGAAGAAATGCAGGAACATTTCTGTCGGCATTTCACCAATCTTCTCACGTTTGAATTCTGCATCCCATACGAGCCAAGGGCGACCTCCGAAATCGAGAACCACCTGACACAGGCAGTCATCCATCGGCAGAGAATATCCATAGCGTTCTATGCCTCTCTTGTCACCAAGAGCCTTCAGGATACATTCTCCGAGCACTATGCCTGTATCTTCTATAGAATGGTGTTCATCCACATTCAGGTCACCATTGCAGCGCACATAGAGATCCATCATTCCGTGTCTGCCAATCTGCTCAAGCATGTGGTCGAAGAATCCGAGTCCTGTCTCGATGTCACACTTTCCTGTGCCGTCAAGATTCAGGCGCACAGTGATGTCTGTCTCCTTCGTCTTTCGGGAAATCTCTACTATGCGTTCTCCGGCAAAGAGTAGTTCCGCTGCCTTTTCCCAAGAGTTCTCATTTTCTATTCTGAAGAATTTACAACCAAGATTTTGTGCCAGAATTTCGTCACTTTCCCTGTCACCAATGACATAGGAATTGACAAGGTCATACTCTGGATTATTGATATATTTTCCGAGCATTCCTACACCAGGCTTTCTGTTTGGGTGATTATCCTCTGGAAAATGGTTGTCTATCAGGATATCATCAAACTCCACTCCCTCACCCTTCAGAGTCTTCAGTATGAAGTTATGAACAGGCCAGAAGGTATTCTCAGGGAAAGACTCTGTTCCGAGTCCATCCTGATTGCTTACCATAACAAATTCGAAATCAAGGTTTTTGCGTATGAAGGAAAGATTGCGGAACATCCCTTCTACAAATTCCAGTTTCTCAAAGCTGTCTATCTGCTCGTCGGCAGGTTCTTTTATCAGAGTACCATCTCTGTCTATGAACAAAACTCTTTTCATTTCTCTCTTGTCTTCAAGTCTCCGTAGAGATATAACATAGTAGTCTGGTGGGCTACAGAAATCAGCATCATAACAGCATAGCACAATGTACAGACAGCAAGCATCGTTGCATATCCTGATGTAGGAATGAGGGCTTCGTCACCAAAGTTTATCTTCCCCTCTATGCTGCTGAGATATGCAGAAGTGGCAACAGTATAAGGCATCATAAACAGAAGGTTTACCACACAGACTATCAATCCGCTCAACAGCACCACTCCAAGTATTTTTCCCCAATGGTTCCAACCCTTCTTCAGCGTTTGCTTGAAAGAAACCTTTTCGTCCTTATCCTTCATTATCCATGCATATATCGGATAGAAGAAAGGCGTCCACAGAAGCCATAAGAACAAAGAACTTTTCAGTCCCAGGACAACAATATTCGGAGTCTTTGCCTTCTCTTTCCCTGACATTCTGCAGAACATCAGGTACAGGCGTCCTTGTGCAAGTATTGACAACAGGATAACAAAGCCGAATGCTGCAAGCCCTACATATACATATTCTATATCCACTGCCGTATGTGCCTGCTCTGCTACATTCAGGTAAATGGTACAGGCATTGACTACAGCATACAGCAAGGCGCAGACAATATACCAAGGTGACATTATCTTTATCACCTTCCATAGGTTCTTGCCAAGAAATCCCCATCCTTCGGCAATACATCTTGCATAAGAACGCTCTTTATACAGTTCCATTATTTCTTCAAAGAAGCTATTGTTTCTTTCAGAGTTGCTATCTTTTCGTTAGAGTCAGAGAGTTTCTTTCTCTCAAGAGCAACCACCTGTTCTGGAGCATTGGCAACAAATCTCTCATTGCTGAGTTTCTTCTGAATGCCGACAACAAATCCTTCAAGGTGTTTCAGCTCAGCCTCTGCCTTTGCCAGTTCTGCCTCTACATCGATGAGGTCACCAACAGGAATGGCATATTCACGAGTACCAATCATGAATGAAGAAGTGCCTTCGCTCTTTTGTGCAACATACTTGATTTCCTTCAGTCCTGCCATTTTCTTGACTACAGCACCAAGGGCATCATTCTTTGTTACTACTACATCTTCGTCGCCGCTTACAACGACTTCGAGTGTCAGGAGTTCACGCTGTCCTATATTCTTTGTCTGACGAACGCCACGAACACCAGAGATAATCTGCTTCACATCCTCGAAGAGCGGCAGCAGTTCTTCCTCTTCCTTGCTCAATGGGTCGAGACTGAAGACATCAACCATCAACGACTCACCATCCTTGCGTTCAGCAATGTGCTGCCACAGTTCCTCTGTGATGAATGGCATGAAGGGATGTATGATATGCAGCAGTTTGTCGAATATCTGCAGGGTAGCATCATAGGTAGCCTTGTCGATAGGCTGCTGATATGCTGGCTTAATCATCTCAAGATACCATCCGGAGAAGTCGTCTGTGAAGAGTTTGAAGGCACACATCAGAGCATCGTTGAGACGATACTTTGAGAAGTGGTCGTTTATCTCTGCATAGACAGCCTTTATCCTGGCATTCATCCATACTACAGACTTCGCATTGCTATCTTCCTGCTTTGCATCAACAGTCTCCCATCCCTGAACCAGACGGAAGGCATTCCACATCTTGTTACAGAAAGCCATACCCTGTGCACAAAGGGCATCATCATAGAGGATGTCATTACCTGCCGGAGCAGCAAGCATCATGCCCATGCGGACGCCATCAGCGCCATATTTTGCAATCAAGTCGAGAGGGTCTGGGGAATTGCCCAATGACTTACTCATCTTGCGTCCCAGCTTGTCACGAACAATACCGGTGAAATATACATTCTTGAAAGGTATCTCGTGCTGATATTCACAACCAGCCATTATCATTCTTGCTACCCAGAAGAAGATGATATCAGGACCTGTTACGAGGTCGCTTGTCGGATAGTAGTAGTTTATCTCTTCATTTCCTGGGTTGTTGATGCCGTCAAACAGAGATATAGGCCACAGCCATGATGAGAACCATGTATCGAGGGCATCCTCGTCACGTCTCAGCTGGTCAACAGAAGTGATAGAAGCATCTATCTTCTTAGCTTTCTCAAGAGCCTCTTCCTGTGTCAAAGCTACTACATAGCGTTCTTCGCCATCCTCTGTCTCTGGCAGGAAGTATGCCGGGATGCGATGTCCCCACCACAGCTGACGAGAGATACACCAGTCCTGAATATTCTCAAGCCAGTTCTTGTATGTTGTGACATACTTTGATGGATAGAACTTCAGTTTTCCTTCAAGCACTGGTGGCAGAGCGATGTCAGCCATGTGCTTCATGCTTAGGAACCACTGCTTACAGAGGCGTGGCTCTACGGCTGTGTCCTGATTGCGCTCAGAATATCCTACCTTATTGTCATAATCCTCTATGCGCTCCAGGAGTCCAGCCTTTTCGAGGTCTATTGCAATCTGCTTGCGGACATCCATTCTGTCTTGTCCTACATACATGCCAGCAGCCTCAGAAATAGTGCCGTCAGGATTGAAGATATCTATTATTTCGAGATTGTGTATCTTACCTAAGTTATAGTCATTGACATCATGTGCAGGAGTAACCTTCAGACAGCCAGTACCAAACTCTATGTCAACATATCTGTCTTCTATTACAGGAATCACTCTGTTTACCAAAGGAACTATAACCTTGTGTCCCTTGAGCCACTGGTTCTTTGGGTCCTTAGGGTTGATACACATTGCTGTATCACCCATGATGGTCTCTGGACGTGTTGTGGCAACAACAGCATAGTAGCCCTTCTCGTCCTTATGAATGACGTTTCCTTCTTGTTCGAGGTTCGCAAGGTTTTCTTGGTCTGCCACATAATACTTCAGGTGGTAGAGTTTTGACTTCTCCTCATGGTATATCACCTCCTCGGTAGAAAGCACTGTCTGCGCCTTCGGGTCCCAGTTCACCATTCTGAGTCCACGATAGATGTAGCCCTTGTTATAAAGGTCCACAAACACCTTCATGACAGACTCTGAACGTATCTCGTCCATAGTGAATGCAGTTCTGTCCCAATCGCATGAAGCACCCAGTTTACGCAGCTGCTTGAGGATGATGCCACCATGTTCCTCTTTCCAAGCCCACGCATGCTTCAGGAACTCTTCGCGTGTAAGGTCGCTCTTCTTGATGCCTTCCTTTGCCAGCTTGGCAACCACCTTTGCCTCTGTAGCAATAGAAGCATGGTCTGTGCCAGGCACCCAGCAGGCATTCTTGCCGTCAAGACGAGCCTTACGGATAAGGATATCTTGAATAGTATTGTTGAGCATGTGTCCCATGTGCAGGACACCTGTTACGTTTGGTGGTGGGATAACTATAGTGTAAGGCTCCCTGCAGTCTGGTTTAGAAGCAAAGAGCTTGTTGTCCATCCAATACTGATACCATCTTGACTCCACTTCCTGTGGAGAATACTTTGTCGCTAATTCCATTTATATTTTAATATCTTAATTTCTTAACTCTTAACTTTTAACTCTTAATACACCCTCAACAAGTCTCCAGGTCTTGGAACATAGTCTGGTGAAAGGTTGTTCTTCTTATATATATATTTCAGGCGGATGCCGTAAAGCTGTGCTATGTCATAGACGCTCTCATTGGGTTTCACCACATGAGGTCTGTTCTTATACATTTTCTCAGCCTTTGAGCGTTTCTTCTCCATATATATAATATCGCCCTTGCTAAGGACATCGTTCTTGTCGCGTTCGTTATACTTTGCCAGTTTACGATAGCTTACCCCTACCTCTCTCGAAAGAGCCTTGAATGTCTCTCCGCCATTGGCAACGAGATAGTAATTCTTGTTGCGGTAGTATATGCGATGATTTGCATAATGCCCCGAAGTATTGGCGCCGGCATGTGTTGCTATGAATTTGTCGAACTTCTTGGCATAGTCATATTCCGTGAGGTTATAGAGTTCTATGAGGTCAATCAGTTTGTCGGCATATTGTGGGTTTGTAGCATATCCACAGGCTTTCAGTCCTCTCGCCCACCCCTTGTAATCTGTTATCTTCAGGCTGAAAAGCGATTTGTATCTGGGACGCAGCAGGAACTTGCTATGGTCCTCGAAACTCTCTCTGGCATTGTCATATACCCTGAAGCAGTCGTCCCTCATGTCATCATCCTTATAAAAGCGTTTTCCCGTCCATTCATTATGGCACTTGATGCCAAAATGGTTGTTTGACGATACTGTCAGCACGCTTCTGCCTGCCCCACTCTCGAGAATTCCCTGTGCCAAAGTGATAGAAGCAGGTATTCGATGTTTCATCATCTGCTCTATGGCAACGTCCTTATACCTATTTATATAGTCTTCATACACGCTGTTTCTCCTTTGTGCCATAGAAGTAATGGTACAAAGCAGAAAAGCAAAGTATAATATAATTCTCTTCATAAATAAAAAAACGGTGCTCAACCATTGTGGTCGAACACCGTTGTGGTAGTGGGTACGGGAGTCGAACCCGTGTACCCGGCGTGAGAGGCCGGTATCCTAGGCCACTAGATGAACCCACCGTCTTCGCGTGCCTTCTCAAGAATCTGGTGCGGAAGGTGGGGGATTCGAACCCCCGGTACGGTAACCCGCACGTCAGTTTAGCAAACTGGTGGTTTCAGCCACTCACCCAACCTTCCTCTTCTGCTCGAGTTGGTTGTCAAACCGACACCTTTTCTTTCAAAAGCGAGTGCAAAGGTATAAAAAATATTTTACACTAACAAATTTTTTTGCATTTTTTTTCAAATAAACTTGCAATCTTCAATTTTCAATGCTCAATTTTCAATAGTTCCTTCACCTCTTTCTCTATATCTTCCATCTTATCCATCGGTTCATAACGCTTCAGGACCTTGCCATCACGAGAAACAAGGAATTTCGTGAAATTCCACTTTATGTCCGAGCTCTTGTCATAGTCAGGATTTTTCTTTTTCAGCATATTGTCGAGCCGATTTCCCATCTTGTCATTTTTGTCAAAGCCCTTAAAACCTTGCTGTTCCTTCAGATATTTATAAAGAGGTATCTCATTCGCCCCATTAACGTCAATCTTGTCAAACTGCGGGAAATGGATATCGAAGTTTGCCGTGCAGAAAGTATGTATCTCCTCTATGCTGCCAGGCGCCTGCGCCCCAAACTGGTTGCAAGGAAAGTCAAGAATCTCAAATCCCTCCTTATTATATTTCTCATACAGAGCCTCCAGTTCCTTATACTGAGGAGTAAAGCCACACTTCGTAGCAGTATTCACAATCAGCAGCACCTTTCCTTTATAATCAGAAAGCGATACCTCCTTGCCTAAGTCATTCTTCACCTTAAAATCATAAACACCCTCAGCAACACAACCCAGCATACAAGCCATCATTGCCATACAAGCAACAAGTCTTTTCATAATTCTATTTTAATTTATTTTAATCTACAGATACAATACATACAAGCCGTCAGCTGCACTTTTAATGTATGGTTTCATAAATGGGAACGCAGCCTCAAGTGCTCCCAATTCTTTTGCTAATGGCATTGCTGTAAACCCTAAGTCCGCAAGTTCTTTTGGATTAAGTTGACCATACAAGAAAGTCAACAAAAGGAAATACGGATATTTGCCATTATTCTCCATACGCTTATCTACATTCAGGAAAGTTTTGCCGATGTAGTTTCCTGCATTTGTACGGTAGGCTATAATCAAAGCTGCCCTCATGTAGATAAGTCCGCTCTTGTCAGACACATCATCACAGCCCTCTATGAATTTAGCCATATCAGGCGGTGCAAATCTCTTGAATATCGGCTGTTCGCTTTCATGAAAAAGAATTTTTGCAATCTCTACATCAGGATTTTCAGACATTGTTTTACCCTTATAAGGACGGAAACGTTCTCTCATGCGCTTTAACACATGATTGTTTATAGACAAGAAGTATGGTGGTCCGAATCGTAATCCACGAAGAAAATATATAGTACGTAATCCATTTTCACGTTCTACTATACAGTGTATTCGGCATGTCCAAAATATTTTTGAGCCATTTTTAGGACGACATAGTATCAGGGCAAACCATTTGTTATAATTCTTTGAACGTATATAACAGTCAAAGATTGCTTTTTCGTGCCCTTTTCCCTGTCTGGTCAATTCCTTGCATTTCTTCTCGGCAAGACTCTTTGCTTTGCGCTTTATACCTTGATAGTCATCCAAAAGTTCCTTTAGTATTTCCTCTTCTGTATATGTCGGTAGTATCATGTTAGTTCTTAGTTCTCAATTCTATGTTTATTCCATCTTCCCTCAGACATAATCCTGTTCCTGTAACATACTTGTCTCGTAGTTAAAACCTGTGATTACTTAGTCTTTTCCTTATACTTCTTAAACAATTCTGCTACACATTGGCTTTCTGTCATTGTTTTTACATTAAAGCCGTATGCTTGCATAACTGCCCTATCATTGTCCTGATGTGCTTTGCGTAGTTCTACTGGCATAGTAAGGTCATCATAAAGGTCTGCCAAAGAAGAATCAGGATATTTGGCACGAGCATCAAGAATGGCTTGCGCTGTTTTCTCTATCTTTGCCTTTTGTTCTTCAGAAGGAGAAGGCCAAGGGAAGTTGTTGTAAACAATATCCTTAGAATAGCGATAGCGCATCTCTAATCTTCCACATACTGCACGCATCCAAGCCATGTGGACATTACTTTCAAGAACACCTAAATGGTAAAGAGTGGCATCGGGAATGATTTGAACAAGATTCGTAGGAATTATATCTGCATTTAAAAACCCCATAGGAATATAGCGACGACGTTCAGAAGATACTGCAGGAACAATTATGTAGGTTGCAGGATTCAGTTGTTCTCTAAATAGATGTGGGGTCATCGCCAGTTTTCTTCTTCCTTCGTCAGGGGCATTTTCTCTATCTTCTTTACATGCTTGAATGCGTTTCATAACAAGAGGCATTTGACGTAATTCTGATGGCGAAACGCCAACCAACCACAAGCACCATCTTTCTTTGTAATTAATAAACTCGGCAGCTCCAAGCAATTTTTTGATATATGGTTTAGAAGCAGGCTCCTGCTTTACAAAATCTGCATAATCTTTTGCTTCTATAATTAAATGTCCCCCATCAGCTGGTCTGTTTCCTGTTACCATTTCCGGAACATTACATATCGGCAATTTACGACTTTCCACAAATACATCAGGCGCATCTATAAGATATGCATTTATATTTTGAGCTTTCTTTTCTTTCTCATTATCATAAATAACCTTTGGAACATCCAAATTACTGAAGCCTACAATAACACAATGAACATGTGCCTTTAAAGATGCTTCACTATCCCATCGGAAGGTACGATGAGCAAAATCAATATGAATATCAAACAGGTCTTTCAAAGGTTTCCAAATTGCTGCAACTTGCTCTCCCTGTGTGATACTATTTGTTGATACAAGAGCTGCACGAGTTTTTTGAATATGAACCAACTGAGCTGCTTTGTAATACCAGCCAGCAACGTAGTCTATTTTGCCCGCTGTTTTATATGGTTTACCTTTTCTATCAATGAACACCTTCAATATATCATCCTTCTGCTCTTTACTCTGCAAAGAATATCCAACAAATGGAGGATTACCTATAATGTAGTCATAGTGGACTTGATAACGTACTGTGTCGGATTTTGCTTCACCATCAAAATGAGGAGTTACAATATTTACCTCGTCATATTCAATAGGCTCGCTTGCCATCAACGATTCTGGCTCAACAATCAAGTGAACATTCTTTGCATAGATAGTTGGGATATCTCTTTTCACCTCTATGATGTCCCAGTCCATTCTCAACGCATTTCCTTCTCGAATATTGTGATATGCTTTTAATGGAAGGAAATCTATATCTTGTTTGATGATTTTTTCTGTTTCAGCTAACATCTGTGCCTCACTTATCCAAAGGGCTGTGGTGGCAACAGTTACTGCAAAGTCATTTATCTCTATACCATAGAACTGCTGAATGCTTACCTTTATAGGATTTACAAAAGCA
>ODAJ012134568.1_pt1 | contig 14297 bp, 11 predicted proteins | sample 1539241 | NCBI WGS metagenome assembly ODAJ01 (sample SAMN02144231, study PRJEB22623) | gut metagenome | biome: sheep rumen | host: Ovis aries | place: New Zealand
CGACCGCCTGATAGAGAACAAGCCGGTGGTGCTCAACCCGAGGATGTGCAGCCGCGAGAGTGCCCGCATGATGCGCACGATGCTCGAGGGAGTGGTGGAACGAGGCACGGGCAACAATATCAAGAACAACACCTATGGCATAGCAGGCAAGACAGGTACGGCTGTGCACAGCTATGCCAACGTCAGCCGATACAACGCCTCGTTCGCGGGGTTCTTCCCGTCGGAGAATCCCCGCTACACCTGTCTGGTTGTTCTGGAGAACATCCCTTATTACGGCCGTCAGGCGGCCACGGTGTTCAAGGCCATCAGCGACTGTGTGGTGGCGGTTGACAAGCGTCTGAGCGACGGGGCAGTGAAGTCGGTGTGGCCGACATTGGAGGAGGACAGCGCGATGGCGCTCCAGCGTCCCACGGCCGAACGAGCCGACCAGAGCCAGATGCGCAAACTCTACAAGACCTTGCGGCAGCCCTACCGTACGGCCGACACGCTGGCCCGGTGGGTGGTCTATCGTGAGGCCACCGACAGTACCCCGGCACAGTACTATCCCTATGAGCCTGCCCATGGTCGGATTCCCAATTGCAACGGGATGACGGCCAAAGATGCCGTGGAGTTGCTGCAGGAGATGGGCTACCGCGCCCAGGTGAAAGGCTATGGACGTGTGCTGTCGCAGCAACCCAAGGCCGGTACCAACGCGAAGCATGGAACCAGAGTGGAACTGGTGTTGAAATGATAATGGAAACTATATAGATACTATAGAATAAATGAAGCTGAGAGATATATTGCAAGGGATAGACTGCGAGGTGCGAGGTGATGCCGGAGTGGAGGTGAAAGCGCTCCAGTTCGACTCGCGTCGTGTCGAGCCGGGCACGCTTTTCATAGCCCAGCGCGGCACGAAGGTCGATGGCCACAACTACATAGCGTCGTCAGTGGAGAAAGGGGCTGTGGCCGTGGTGTGCGAGGAGTTGCCCGGCACATTGGCACAAGGGGTGACCTATGTGCGGGTGGCCGACAGCAGTGGCGCACTTGGCATGATGGCAGCCAACTTCTACGGGCATCCCAGTACGGAGTTGAAACTGATAGGTATTACCGGCACCAACGGCAAGACCACCACCGTCACACTCCTGCACAGGATGTTCCGAATGTTGGGCTTCCATGTGGGTCTGGTCTCCACCATTGTGAACAAGATTGACGAGGAAGAACTGCCTACAGGCCATACTACCCCAGATGCATTGGAGCTCAATCAGCTGCTGCGTCGGATGGTGGATGGCGGCTGCCAGTATGCCTTCATGGAGGTGAGCAGCCATGCTGTGGTGCAGAAACGTATTGCAGGAGTGCAATTTGCCGGTGCCATATTCAGCAATATTACCCATGACCACCTGGATTTCCACAAAACCATGGCCAACTACATCGCCGCCAAGAAGGGGTTCTTCGACGGTCTTTCCAAGGATGCGTGGGCACTGGTAAATGTGGATGACAAGAACGGACGCGTGATGGTGCAGAACACCCGCGCCAAGGTTTATACCTATGGGTTGCAGCACAATGCCGATTTCCATAGCCGTTTGATAGAGAACACCTTCGAGGGTATGCACCTTTCCATTAACGGCAGCGAGTTGTGGTGCCGATTGGTGGGTCGTTTCAATGCCTACAATCTGACTGCCATCTATGCTGCCGCCGTGCTCTGCGGGGTGGAGAAAGACGAGGTGCTGCGCCTGCTGAGCCTGTTGGAGGCCGCCCCTGGCCGGTTCCAGTATGTCAGTGGCCGGGGTATCACTGCCATCGTCGATTATGCCCATACGCCGGATGCTTTGCAGAATGTCATCTCCACCATCGACGATATACGCCGTTCCACGCAGCGACTCATCACGGTAGTGGGATGCGGTGGCGACCGCGACCGAACGAAGCGCCCGGAGATGGCCAAGATAGCCTCCGAGGGAAGCGACAAACTGGTGCTTACCAGTGACAATCCACGCACGGAGAATCCAGACACCATCCTTGACGAGATGGAAGCTGGCCTCAGCGCAGATCAGTTGTGCCACACGGTGCGCATCACTGACCGCCGTCAAGCCATCCGCACAGCCTGCATGATGGCCAAGGAAGGCGACATTGTGCTGGTGGCGGGCAAGGGACATGAAAAATATCAGGAGGTGAACGGTGTGAGAAGTCATTTCGACGACGTGGAGGAACTGGAGAAGGTGTTAAACAATCAAGAGTAAAGAGCCAAGAGTTATGTTATATTATCTGTTCGACTGGTTGCACAATAGTTTGGGAGTGCCCGGCACGGGTGTCTTCCAGTACATTTCGTTCCGTTCGGCGGCGAGCATCATCACCTCGTTGTTCATCATGCTGGTGCTGGGCAAACCGTTCATCCGATGGATACAGAACCGACTGGGAATGATGGACGAGGTCCGCACCGAGTTGGGTCTTGAAGGCGCTGAACGGAAGGCCAAGACCCCCACGATGGGAGGTGTGCTCATTCTGGCCGCTATCGTCATTCCCACGCTTCTCTTTGCCAAGTTGGACAATATCTATGTCCAGATAATGCTCGGCACCACTGTGTGGATGGGCATGGTGGGTTTTCTCGATGATTACTTGAAGAAGACCCGTGGCAAAGCCGGCCTGCCAGGCAAGTACAAGGTTGTCGGCCAGGTGTTGTTGGGCTTGGCGGTGGGATTGATTATCACCTTCCACCCCGACATCACCGATCCCATGAAGACTACCATTCCCTTTGTGAAGAACAATGAGTTCGATTACACCTGGCTGGTGTCGTGGATGGGTCCCTGGGCCGCCGACTATGCATGGATAGTGTTTGTGGTGGTTGTCATCTTCATAGTCACCGCAGTCAGCAACGCCAGCAACCTCACCGACGGCATCGATGGCATCGCCACCGGTGTGGCGGCGGTCAATGGCGGAGCGCTGGCCCTGCTGGCATGGGTGAGCGGCAATATCATCATGGCAGGATACCTCAACATCATGTATCTGCCCAACATTGGAGAGTTGGCCGTTTTCAGCACCGCCTTTGTGGGAGCCACGCTAGGTTTCCTGTGGTACAACACCCACCCTGCCGAGATTTTTATGGGAGACACAGGTTCGCTGGCCATCGGCGGCATCATTGCGGTATTTGCAGTGTTGATCCGCAAGGAGTTGCTCCTTCCGCTGCTTTGTGGCATTTATCTCGTCGAGGATCTTTCGGTGATTATCCAGACCGCGGGCTGCAAACGCTACCGCCGCAAGCACAAACTTCCCATGGGAGTGCCGGTGCCAGTGGAGAAACGCCCCTTCCTGATGTCGCCGCTGCATCATCACTACCAAAAGAAAGGCGTGGCCGAGGAGAAGGTGGTCATGCGCTTTGTCATCATAGCCATCCTGCTGGCTATCTTCACCCTCTCGACATTGAAACTTAGATAGAAACAAAATAATACAGACTGAATAATGACTATTGAAACATTGGCCAAACAGGGCCGTGACAGAATCCATCCCGGACTGGCGGGCATCGACGTGCAGCGATTGAAGACCATGCGTGACGCAGGTCTCAGGGCTTGCTTCAACCGTTTGGAAGACACTCGCTACCGGCTGGAGTTCGTGGCCCGTGTCCGTGGCCGTGAGTACATCAACGATGCCGCCGCACGCACCATCAATGCTTCGTGGTATGCGCTCGACTCCCTGCAGGGGGGACTCATCTGGATTGCCGATGCCAACGACCAGTCGGCCGACTACAGCCGCCTTGTGCCTCCGGCATTGCGCAAAGTGAGGATGCTTCTGGTGGTCGGAAATGTTGAAGACCGCATGCACTACACTTTCCAGGGTATCATCCCTACCATCGTCTGCTGCTCCACCATGGCCGAAGCACTGCAACACGCCTATCGCTACCAGTCTGAGGACGAGGTGAGGGTGGTCTATTCTCCGGCTTGCTACAATGGTCATAATACACAGGAACAGGGCGCCATGTTCCGTCATGAGGTGAATGAATTATGAAAACGGGAAGGTTGTTCAGGGGAGACAAGGTGATCTGGGTGGTGTTCTTGCTGCTCAGCATCTTCTCGCTGGTGGAAGTCTATAGCTCCATCGGCCTCTACGCCTACTCCTTCTTCTCTACCAAGAGTCCAACCTCTCTCTTCCTCCGCCATTTTATCATCGTGGTGGTTACCTATGTGGCCGTTGTGCTTCTATCGCGAGTCAACTACAGGTTCTTCTCTCGTTTTGCCTTGTTAGGCTATTGGTTGGCGTTGGTGTTGCTGGTGGTGGCGCTGGCTTTCGGTCGCTGGATCAGGATTCCCGTCATCGGACAGTTCCAGCCTTCCGAGATTGCCAAGATAATCCTGATTGTATTCATTGCCAGAATGCTGGCGTTGAAGAAAGACCATCTGGGCGAAATCGGCACCTTCCTGCAGCTGATGGTCTATATGGTGCTGGTGGTGGCGCTGGTGTTCCCGTCCAACTTCTCCACTGCGGCGCTAATATTCCTGGCCTGCTATGTGATGATGTATTTCGGTGGCGTGAACCGCAAGTGGTGGTGGCGTCTGCTGTTGATAGGTTTGGTGGCGGTGGTGGCATTCTTGGCTATCAGCTATTTCCGCTATGAACGCACAATGACCACGGGTCAGACCCAAGAGCAGATGTTCGAACGTCAGGATACTTGGGGACACCGTGTCTATTCGTGGATCAACCCCAACCCCGACGAGTTGACGCAAGAGAACATGTCACGCATGGCCATCGCCCGTGGCGGTGTGCTTGGTGCCGGCATCGGGAATACAGTGCATGCACGCTTGATGACGCAGGCGCATAACGACTTCATCTACGCCGTTATCATAGAGGAAACCGGCATGGTGGGCGGTATCATCGTGTTCCTGCTCTACAGCATCCTCTACTTCCGCTGCATCCGGTTGGCCTGGCGTTGTAAAGGACGGTTTGGGGCTTTGACGGTGGCGGGTCTGGGCACGGTCATCTACCTGCAGGCCCTTGTGAATATGTGTGTCGCAGTGGGTGTGCTGCCCGTCACGGGTCAGACGCTGCCATTTATTTCCTATGGTGGCACCGCCTATCTCTTCATGGGGTGCGGACTAGGAATCATCCAGTCGGTTGCGGCCGACGTGTATAATAAGGAAGAGGAACCGAAGGAGATACAAGATACCCCCTCCGAAGCAACAACGTGACGCCACCGTTTCACCTCCGTCGGTCAACGGAGGTGAGACGGAGGTGAGACGGAGGAGAGACGGAGGAGAGACGGAGGTGAAACGAAGGAATTATGGACAAGGGGTTGATGGATAGATAAGAAAGGAACCGATATAACAAAAGATATAACAAAACAAGATATGAAAGCGATTATAAGTGGAGGAGGATCAGGTGGTCATATATTCCCGGCGGTGGCAATCGCCAATGCCGTGAAGAAACGTTGGCCCGATGCCGACATATTGTTTGTCGGTGCTGAGGGACGTATGGAGATGGAGAAGGTGCCTGCGGCGGGCTATCCCATCAAGGGTCTGCCGATTGCAGGCCTGCAGCGCAAGCTGACTCCGGCGAATATCGTCAAAAACCTGCAGCTGCCCTTCCGTATCCTGAAAAGCCGCCGCATGGTGAAGCAGATATTGAAGGACTTCCAGCCCGACATTGTGGTGGGTGTGGGAGGCTTTGCCAGCGAACCTACCCTCAAGGCCGCCGCCGACATGGGGTTCAAGACTTTGTTGCAGGAGCAGAACTCCTATGCCGGTCTGACCAACAAGGTGCTGGCCAAGGATGCCAAGGTCATCTGTGTGGCTTATGACGGCATGGATCGATTCTTCCCTGGCGATCGTATCGTCTTCACGGGCAATCCTGTGCGGGCCGACATTGAGAACATGAATGTCACCATGGCCGAGGGCCGTGCCCACTTCGGATTGAATTCCGAAGGACGTGTGCTGCTCTCTGTGGGTGGCAGCTTGGGTGCACGCACGATTAACCAGATGGTGTTGAATCACTTGCATTATTTCCGTGAGAAGCGGATCCAGATACTGTGGCAGACAGGCCGTTGGATGTACGACGAGGCTGTACGTGCCGTCGAGACCGCCGGTGTGGGCGAGTGGGTGAAGGTGCACCAGTTCATTTCGCGCATGGACATGGCCTACGCCGCTGCCGATGTCGTGATTTCGCGTGCCGGCGCCATCGCCATCAGTGAGTTGTGCCTGGTGGGTAAACCCGTGGTGCTGGTGCCTTCGCCCAATGTAGCCGAGGACCATCAGACCAAGAATGCCTTAGCCTTGGTAGATAAGGGTGCTGCGTTGATGGTGCGCGACGTGGATTGCGACAACCAGTGCCTGCCGCGGGTACAGGAGTTGTTCGACGACAATGGCCGTCGCGAGGCTATGAGTGTGGCCATACAGAAATTGGCTGTGCGTGGTGCGGCCGACAAGATTGTGGATCAGATAGAGAAACTTGTGAAATGAGATATTACTTTCTGGGCATAGGAGGCATAGGTATGAGCGCACTGGCGCGCTTTTTCCACCAGCGTGGTGACATGGTGACCGGCTACGACCGTACGCCGTCGCCCCTCACGGCGGCGCTTGAGGCGGAAGGCATCGGTGTCCACTACGAGGATCGCCCCGACTTGCTGCCCGATGGCATCGACCTGGTGGTCTATACTCCTGCTGTTCCTCAAGAGTTGAATGAGTTTCAGGAGCTGAAAAAGCGAGGGGTGAAGATGGAGAAGCGTTCGCAGGTACTCGGCGAGCTGACCCATGGTAAGAAATGCATTGCCGTGGCAGGTACGCACGGCAAGACCACAACATCCGCCATGATTTCCCACCTGTTAAGCAAGGCTCCGTGCGGGTGTTCGGCCTTTTTGGGTGGCATCAGCAAGAACTTCGGCAGCAATCTGCATATCGACCACAAGAGTGAATATATGGTGGTGGAGGCCGACGAGTACGACCGTTCCTTCCTGCAACTGCATCCCCACATGGCTGTCATCACCGCCACCGATCCCGACCACTTGGACATCTACGGCGACCATGAACACATGATGGAGGCCTATCTGCAGTTTGCCAACCAGACCGACCCCGACGGACGACTGTTCCTGAAGGAGGGCATCTTCCGAACCCTTGACGGGGAAGAGTTTGTGGAGTATGGCCATGAGCATCACCACCATGATGACGACCATGACCACCATGCAGCACATGGGTTGCATCTGTCGCCACTCACCTACACCGCCCATGGAATCGAGGCTGACTATTATGCCATCAATGTCCGCACTTACAACGGCAACCTCTTTTTCGACCTGCGCACGCCCGACGGTGTGCTCTTCGATCTTGAACTCGACGGCACGGCGCTCTACAATGTCGAGAACGCCGTGGTGGCTTCGGCGGTGGCGCTCTGTTGCGGTCTGGATCAGTACCAGTTGCGCAGCGGACTGAAAAGTTTTGCAGGAGTGCGTCGTCGATTCGATTACCGTATTCGCGAGAAGGAGTTGGTCTATATCGACGATTACGCGCACCATCCACAGGAGATACGTTCCACGCTGGAGTCTATCCGTTACCTCTATCCCGGCAAACGTGTGGTGGGTATCTTCCAGCCGCACCTCTACACCCGCACACGCGATCTGGCCGACGGATTTGCCGAGGTGCTGGGTACTCTCGACGAACTTATTATGATGCCCATCTATCCTGCTCGGGAGAAACCCATTGCAGGAGTGACTTCGAGCATGGTGTTGCGTAAGGTTCCTGGCATGTCGAAGTATCTCTGCACACCAGCCCAAGTGCTTGAACTGGTTCCGGCCTTGTGTCCTGATGTGGTGGTGACCCTCGGCGCCGGTGACATTGACCGGCTGGTGCCGCAGTTGGAGAATGTGTTAAGAGAACAAGTGTTATGAAAAGACCTGTCAAAATACTGCTCATCCTAATGGGGGCCTTCGTGCTGGCGGTGCTTGTGATAGTGGCCAACGTAGTCCGCTCAAGGGCCACGGTGCGTGGTATCGAGGTGGATATCCATTATGGTCGTGTGCCGAGGCTTGTTGACGAGCAGACAGTACGCGACAGCATATTGGCCGCCATACCCGATTTGATGCGGCAGCAGGTGGGTCGGGTTGACCGTCAGGAGGTGACCGAGGCGGCTGCGCATGTCCCCTATTTGAAAGATGTGCGAGCCTCCATGAGTGTCAGTGGCAAAGCGGTGGTCCGGGCCCGCCAGCGTCGTCCCATCGCACGTCTCTACTACGCAGGCAGAGAGCTCTATTTTGATTCAGAAGGAGCGGTGATGCCGGCCACCGGAAGTTGCAATGTGCTGGTGGCAGGTGGTGACTTCACAGAACCTTTGCAGCCCGACAGTTTGAACGCCCAGATGATTGACTTGCTGCAACTGGCTACTTTCCTTGACAATCAAGAGAAGTATGGTTGCCTGATCGACCAAGTGTTCATCGAGCGCGACCGTGATGTGATGATGGTGCCCAAGTTGGGCAACCATGTGGTGGAATTAGGCCATGTGGAAAACCTCGACGAGAAGTTCTCAAACCTGTTGACTTTCTATCGAAAGGGCATGCCACGGGCAGGATGGGACACTTACTCCCGCATCAGCCTCAAATACCACAACCAGGTGGTATGTACCAAGAAATGAAAAAAAAGAAATAACAAAAACTGATACATTATGGCAACTGAAATTATCGTAGGACTTGACATCGGAACGACGAAGATAGCTTGCTTCGTGGGTGTCCGTGGCGAGAATGACAGAGTGAAAATCCTCGGCTTTGGCAAGACCGATTCTTCGGGTGTGGAGCATGGGGTGGTAAAAAACATCAAAGATACTTCCGAGGCAATCCGCAGGGCTGTCGATGAGGCATCTGAGCAGGCCAATGTTGATATTGACGAGGTGTGGGTCGGCATTGCAGGGCAGCACATCAAGTCGCGCCCCAGCCAGGGTAGTGTGATGATACCGCCCGAGCATGAGCTTATCGAGCAAGAGGATGTGGATCGGCTGATCCATGACCAATATAACACCATGCTTGAGCCAGGTGAGGAGATTATCCATATCTTCCCGCAGCAGTTCTATGTTGATCGCGAGCCTCTCAGCCGTGATGTGCCTCCGGTGGGTGTGGCCGGCAAGGTTTTGATGGCCGATTTCCACATGGTTACCGGCAATGTACAGAATCTGCAGTACATCAAGCTCGCTGTCGAGCGTGCCAATCTCAAGATAGCAGGTGTGGTGCTCGAGCCAGTGGCTTCATCGAAGGCAGTGTTGGACGACAGTGACCGCGATGCTGGCGTGGCTATGGTCGATATTGGTGGCGGCACCACCGACATCGCTATCTTCTATGACGGCATTATACGTCATACTTCTGTGTTGCCTTTGGCCGGCAACGCCATTACCAACGACATTCGCGAGGGTTGTAATATCCTGAAGAAACAGGCCGAAAGCCTCAAAGTGAAGTTTGGCTCGTGTCTGGTGCAGGCGGTCTCGGAGAATGATGTTATCGCCATTCCCGGTATTCGCAGCCAGGCTCCGCGCGAGATCTATGTCAAGACTTTGGCTGGCATTATCAATGCCCGCGCCAAGATGATACTTGAACAGGTGGATTATGAAATCAAACTTTCGGGCTATGCCAAGAAACTCATTGCCGGTGTTGTGCTTACCGGTGGTGGTGCCCAGTTGAAGCACATCAAGGAACTCAGTGCGCTCATCACCGCCACCGACACCCGTATCGGCATTCCCAACGAACACCTTGAGCCCGATAGTGTTAACTACTCGGAATTGATGCATCCCATGTATGCCACTGGTATCGGCCTGGTGCTTTATGGATTTGAACAGTCAGAACGTCCGGCCGAAGAAAATGAGGAAGAAGAGATTTCCAAAGGGAAGAAGGATGGTCATGTGGATATCTTCGCCGATATGGATAGTTTGCCACTGGCATCCGAACGGAAAGATGAGCCAGAGGAGGCTGTGGCGAAGAAAACGGACAAAAAATCCAAAGATGATAACTTCGGCAATGCAGTGTCGCGTTTCTTCAACCGTGTTTTTAACGAAGATATTGAATAGTTTACGATACAATCTTGCGGGCTGTGTTGAAAACCGGTTGAAAACTAACGAGTAACACTTGGGTTTGACTGCGGATAAATTCGTATTTTTACAAAACCGATTATAGTAAGAAAAACCGTTTAACGGCATCTTTATCAGTAAGATAGAAATATACAAGCACAATGGAAGAAAGCACAAATCCCACTTTTTTCACCTTTGATTCCCCCAAAGGCCAGTCGTCCTACATCAAAGTGATTGGTGTCGGCGGCGGTGGCGGCAATGCTGTGAACCATATGTATGACAAAGGCATAGAAGGGGTCGATTTTATCGTGTGCAACACCGATATGAAGGCCCTTAACTCGAGCCCGGTGCCCAATAAAATTCCGTTGGGAGATCTTGGTCTCGGGGCTGGCAACAAGCCCGAACGTGCCCGTCAGGCTGCTTTGGCCAAATCGGACGACATCCGTGAGGCGCTCAGTCACAACACCCAGATGCTTTTCATCACCGCTGGTATGGGTGGTGGTACCGGTACTGGTGCCGCTCCTGTCATCGCCGAGATCGCCAAGAGTATTGACCTCGATAATGACGAGAATAAGAAAATCCTGGTTGTGGCCATCGTTACCCGTCCCTTCAGTTTTGAGGGCAAACGTCGCCGTGAGCAGGCCGAGGCGGGTATCGAAGAGCTTCGCAAGCATGTCGATTCCATTATTGTCATCAACAACGACAAACTGCGTTCCTTCGGAAATATGCGTATCTCCGAGGCTTTTGGCATGGCCGACGATGTGCTGCTTACGGCAGCCAAAGGTATTGCCGAAATTATTACCGAAAGTGCTTATGTTAACCGCGACTTCCAGGATGTGAATACTGTCATGGAACACTCTGGTACCGCTCTCATGGGTACCGGCAGCGGACGTGGTGAGACCCGTGCGCATGACGCCATCGAGGCCGCCACCACAAGTGTCCTCCTTGACAACAGTGACATCTCCGGAGCTAAGAATGTGTTGTTATACTTTACCTACTCCACCGAGCATGAGATGACCATGGATGAGCAGGCCGAAATCACCGACTTCGTGCTTGAACGTACCAACGGCACGGCTGATATTATCTGGGGTGCCGGTCCCGACGAGAGTCTCGGTGATGAGTTGAAGGTGATCCTTATTGCTACCGGTTTTGAGAGTTCGAAGTTCAATCCCGAGGAGCCAAAGACCTTTGTACTCCCCACCGATAGTCCTAAGGAGGAGACGAAACCAGCCCCCGTCGATTCTCGAGATGATGAGGGAATGGAACTTATCCATCGTGACGCTCCCGTCAAGGCTGAGTCGGCTGAGGCATTCCTGGCGTTCGAGCAGCCTGTGCTTTCGGGCGAATCCTTGTCAGCGGAACCTGTGGCTGCCGAGAAACACGTCATTTTCCTGGAGGACGACGAGCCTGTTCATGAGGAGGCTCGCCAAGCCACTCAGGCCAAACTTGTCGAGCACCGTGCCGACACCGATATATTGGTTGATGACATCCATATCATGGAGCCTGCCGAGGTACACGAACCCCAGCCCGAAGCAGTTGCTTTGCCGGAATCCAAACCTGCCGAGGCACCTGTTCGCCGCAGTGCATTTGAGAACGATAATGACCTTTCGACAGTTGCCGACCGCATCAAGCATATCCATGAGTTGCTTCGCAACTCCGCCAACGGCGCCGAAATTGTTCAGGGAATGTCCACTGCCGATATCGCTTCCGATATGCTCTATGAAGGCCGCAGTTCTGCTGTACGCGAATCGTCCTCATCGACCATGCGTCCCGATGGCCGTATGGTGCAAAATCCCTATTTCCGCGACCAGGCCGACTGAACGCCTTTGTAAACAGGCATCCTATATCCATTCGACGAGTGAAGAAAGAAGGTGAGTGCAAGTGAAAAGTAAGAAATTCATCGGTGTGCTCTGTGCCATAGGAGCCGCCGTGTGCTATGGCACTAATCCGTTAGGAGCCTTGAACTTGTATGCCGAGGGGATGAATACCCCCTCGGTTCTCTTTTATCGTTTCGGTTTGGCATGGTGCATTATTGCCGTAGTCATGGCAGTGAAAGCCATCGGCCATCGTGAGAACCTTTGTGTCACACGGCACGAGTTCCTTACCCTCACCGCCTTGGGTGTTCTATTTATCCTTTCGTCATTGACACTCTACCTCAGTTTCCACCTTATGCCTGCCGGGGTCGCATCCACAATTCTCTTTACTTATCCTGTGATGACTGCCGCTATTATGACCCTTGTCTTCCACGAGCGTCTGCATCTAGCAACCGTAGTTGCCATCTTGCTTTCATTGGTTGGCGTGCTGTTGCTCTATTGGAGCGATACGGGTGGTGTGCTCAGTATCACTGGCGTGCTGCTTGTTTTGGTCTCGGCCCTTACCTATGCTCTCTATATTATTGTGGTCGATAAGTCGCCGTTGGCCATGTCCTCTTTCAAAATCAACTTTTTTGTTCTGTTCTATTGTGCCCTTGGCATGGTGGCCTTTGCGCTCTTAAGCGGTCAGTCTTTGATGCTTCCTCCCACGCCTCGTGCCTGGCTCTGGGTGGGTTGGCTTGCCGTGGTGCCCGCCATCATGGCCTTGGTGATGATGGTCTATGCCGCCAAGTATCTGGGATCCACTCCCACGGCCATCCTTGGAGCCCTCGAGCCTCTGACGGCTGTCCTTATCGGTATCTTCGTTTTTTCCGAGCCCTTTTCCTTGCGCCTCCTGCTTGGCATCGTCCTCATCCTCGCTGCCGTCTTTATCATTGTCCTCCAAAAAGCTGGTAGCCGGGAATAGGAATTTTGACCTGTAATCGTTGATACCGTCCGGTTGCTTATTGATTAACCATCCACACCCTTTTGGTGCGGACTCACTATATAGTCGTTATGAAGTATTTTGGGGGCCATAATGTCTTTGGAATTTGATATCAATAGGTTATGAGAGGATTGGATGCTGTGTGGCCGGTTTTTCGATATTGTGGTGCAATAAAACGGAGGGAAGGTGCGTTAATAAAAAATAAAGAAAGCACAAGAAGTAGGATGAATATCGCGGCACTTGTTTCTGGAGGCGTGGATAGTTCGGTGGTGGTGCATCTGCTCAAGGAGCAGGGCTATACGCCCGACATCTTCTATATTCGTATCGGTATGGAAGATGAGGAGGGTTACATTGACTGCCCAGCCGAGGAGGATATTGAGATAACGCAATGGATCGCAAAGAAATACGGTTGCCGATTCGAGGAAGTGAACCTGCACAAGGAGTATTGGGACAATGTGGTGAGCTACACCATCGAGAGTGTGCGCAAAGGCATGACTCCCAACCCCGACGTGATGTGCAACAAGCTGATTAAGTTTGGCGCTTTTGAGGAACGTTGTGGCAAGGATTATGACCGTATCGCCACAGGCCACTACGCCACCACTGACGTGGTCGATGGGACGGTGTTTCTGGCCACCGCCAAAGATCCGATAAAGGACCAGACAGACTTCTTGTCGCAGTTGGAATACAGTCAGATACGCAAGTTAATTTTCCCTGTCGGTGGGCTGATGAAGAGCGAAGTGCGCGAGATTGCGCATGCTGCCCACCTGCCAAGTGCCGACCGTAAAGATTCGCAAGGTATCTGCTTCCTCGGCAAGATTGACTACAACGAATTCATCAAGCGTTATTTGGGTGAGAAGGAGGGCAAGATAGTGGAGCTGGAGACCGGCAAGGTGCTGGGTGCCCACAAGGGGTATTGGTTTCATACCATCGGACAGCGCAAGGGATTGTATCTTAGTGGCGGACCTTGGTTTGTGGTGAGGAAAGACATTGAGGAGAACGTGTTGTATGTCAGTCAGGGTTACGACCCCGATGCCGCCCACGGCCATCGCATTACTTTGATGGGTTTTCGCTACCTCAGTGCAGATATATGGGGCGACTTTGGGGAACAGGAAATCAAGTTCAAGATACGTCATACACCCGAATTCCATCCAGGGAAGCTACGTCGTAGGGATGATGGATTGTTTGAGATTGACAGTGCCGACCGTATTCAAGGTATTGCAGCAGGCCAGTATGCCACTGTTTATGACCCTGAAGCCCACCTCGTGGTAGCGTCGGGAATGATTGTTTGAGAGATATGCAGCTGTTTTACAACAAGGATATTACCTTTGGCGGCTATTGTGCCCTTGATGTCGAGGAGAGCCGCCATGCGGTGCGGGTGCTACGTATGCTTGAAGGGGATGAAATATTTGTCACGGATGGTCGTGGAAGCCTGTATCGTTGTGTGATCATTGAGGCAAACGATAGATCTTGCACGGTGGAGCCGTTGAGTGTGGCGACTTCACATAATCAGC
>ODAJ012167153.1_pt1 | contig 14295 bp, 13 predicted proteins | sample 1539241 | NCBI WGS metagenome assembly ODAJ01 (sample SAMN02144231, study PRJEB22623) | gut metagenome | biome: sheep rumen | host: Ovis aries | place: New Zealand
ATTAACCTCAAGACCGACCCGCAGCTGATGGGCGCTCTGGGCGCTGCCGAGTATGCCCGCCAGAAGGGCCTGGCCAAGAAGTAAAACCCGGCGCGGCCGGACGGGCGGTCTGCCCTCCGACGGCCACATCTTCCCCACAGGGGGAGCCAACAAGGAAAGGAGTACTTTGAATTTATGGCTAAATTAGCAAAAGCTCTGCTGAAGCTCCTGAAGCTGCTGGGCATCGTGGTTGCGGTGCTGTTTGTGGTGTACTTCTGGAACCTGGACCAGAAGCTCCTGGGCTGGGCTTACAAGCAGGTCAACACCATGTTTGACCGCAAGAAGGTTGACTTGGTATTCTAAGGTATGGAGCTGTTCAATTCCCTGATTCAAGACACCAAGGCGCTGCTGCAGCAGGGGAACGCCAAGGTTTGGGACTATGCCGAGCGGGACTGCTGGACGGACATCGGCTCCAGCGAGCTGGTGCTCCAGAAGGACGCCGCCTTTGAGCTGGGCGCCGCCGGCAAGGGCTCTGCCAACTACGTCCTCTTTACCTCCTCCCCGGAGCTGGTGGACAAGGACCAGGTGCTGCTCTACGGCCCCGATCTGCGGGAGCTGAAGGGCGACTGCGACTTTGCCCGCATCGTGCTGCTGCGGGTGGGTGTGCTGGATGACGACAACGACAAGGTCTACCGCATCCTCAAGGACATTGAGTTTGCCAAATACCATGTGTATCCCGAGGGCTACATGGTGCGCATGTCTCCGGAGAATTACCGGGAGCAGGTGCGCGTCAGCAAGCAGGCCGTCAAGCGCGGCATCAGCTTCCGCAGCATCGGCGCCAGCTACATCAAGGCCTATAAGAAGGACCCCAACGTTCTCAACGCTACCGTCATCTTCCTGACGGCCCCCGGCTTCGACTACAAGGCCATGCGCGATCTGGCCAAGAAGTCCACGGAAGCCACCAATACTCTCGCCACGATCCTGGAGGGCCTGCCCACGGATTGCTCCGTGTGCGCGCTCAAGGGCATCTGCGACGAGGTAGAGGGCATGAAGGAGCTGCACTTCGGCGTAGGCGAAAAGGGAGCCGAAAAGGGCCACAGCCACTGAGCCTCAAAAAAGCATAAAAAAACAGGACGGGCAGCCGTCCTGTTTTTTTTCGTCTGTATGGGATCACGCCGGGACGTATTCCACGCCGCCGCCGTACTGGTCGATCTTGACCAGATTCAGGCTGCCGCCGGGGTTCGCCTGGGCCAGGAAGCTGACCTCTCCCAGGTGGAGCATGAAGCGCTCGTCGTTCAGCTCCGCATAGAGCTCGGGGCCGGTCTCATCTCCCTCGTTCAGCAGCAGCACCAGCACTGCCTTGTCGGGCAGCAGCAGGACCCGGCTGCGGATCTGATAATGCTCCTCCGTGCCGCCGACCATCTGGGAAGCCAGCGTGGGGTCGCCTGTGAACATCTCCCAGCTGCCGCAGTAGGGGAGGAAGCGCTCGATCCGCCAGAGCCAGATCTCCCGATCCTCAAAGGGCTGGTCGTATCCATTCAGCCAGTCCCGGGCGGCCTCCAGCTCGCCGGCGGCGCAGAGGACAAAGAACTGGTCGCTCTGATCCGTCAGCTCCGGCAGCTCCGCCGCCAGCGCCGCGCTGTCCCGATAGTCGCCCAGGGGGAGCAGCAGCTCCGCCACAGCATCCGGCAGGGCGGGGTATTGGGCACCGGTGAGACTTCGGGGAATGAAGCGCACGGCGTCCCCGCCGAAGCAGGCCTCCAGCTCCTGCAAAGCCTCCTCGCCCAGGGCCAGCAGCCGCTCCCGGGGCAGGGCGACCAGGTTCTCTTCTCCAGGCTCCAGCGTCAGCTGCGCGGTCACGCCCCGCAGGTCGTGGTCCTTGGCAAAGAGATACAGGGCGTGAGCCCGGCTGTACACGGCCTCCCGGGCCCGGTCCGCGCTGTCCTCAAAATCGCCCAGAAGCAGAAAAGCCTGCCGCGCCTCCGCCACAAAGCCGCTCTCCAGAAGCGCCGACGCATCGGCATAGTCCGCGCGCAGCAGGGTGAGCTGCTGCTTTTCCAATTCCTCCCGGCAGCGTTGGGCAAGCTCGGCGCAGTCCTCATAGTCGCCCAGCGCCTCAAAGGCCTCCGCAGCCTGCTCATAGAGCCTGGACGCATCCTCCAGCGGGGCGTAGTCCGCCATTTCCTGCAGAAGCAGCGCTCTGTGATAGGGCAGCTCCCATTCCAGATACCGGGCGCTGTCCTCATAATCGCCCAGGGAGCGGAAGACCTCCTCCGCCCGGTCCAGCTCTCCGTTCTCCAGCATGGCCTGGGCCTCCTCATAGGCGGCCTGGCGGGAGTCGGAGGGCGTGGAGAGTGAGGCGGGGGCAGGATCGGACTTCACGTCCCCCTTCAGCCGGGGCAGGGCCAGCACGGCAAGCAGCGCCAGCAGCACAAGACCCGCCGCGCCCAGCAGCAGACCCCGTTTCCGGCGGCTGACGGGGGGCTTCTCCTCCGCGGTAAGGGCGTCAAAGCCCTCCCATGCGTCCTCTCCTTCGCTGCTGTGGCCAAAAAGGGCGCTGCGCCGGCAGCCGCAGAGATGGCATTTCTTTTCCGCAGGCAGATTGACCCCGCCGCAGGCGCAGAACCAGAGCTCCTCCGTTTCCACAGGGGCGAAGCGGCAGCTCGCACCGAGCCGTCTGCGCAGACGCCGGGCCTCCTTCTCTCCGCCGGCGGTCTGCTCCGGCGGCAGCTGCCGGGGCAGCTCCTCCCAGGAAAGGCCCTCGTCGGTCCATACCTCGCCGTCGGCAAGGCTCACCTGGCTCAGGCGCACGGAAAAGCCGGCGGCCCGCTCGCCGGGGAGCACGATGGCCCGTTCGCGGCCAAACACCTGGTCCCGCTTCAGATCCAGATCGCCGTAGCGATGGGCAACGGCCTTGCCCAGAGGCTGCCCCTGCTCGTCCAGAGGCTGGACCTCCACCCGAATGGACTTGATGGGCTGCTCGGACAGACTGCGCAGCTGCAGCTGGCACAGCAGATTGTTGGACGAGAGCTCCAGCAGCAGCGCTCCGGCCTCGATCAGGACGGGCGACTGAGAGGCGTAGAGCCGGTGCGCCAGATCGAAGAGCTTTTGATATCGTTCAGGCATAGCGATCCCCCAATGTGGTTCCCTATTATGCGGCGTTATGTAACCTTATCTTTCAGTATAGCATGCTGTTTTCGGAAACGCAACGAGAAAATGGCGAAGAATGGGGAAAAATGCGCATTTGCGGCCTCATCTTGCGGCGGTGTTTCCGGCGCCGCGCCGGATGAGAAGCGGGAAAGGAAATGCGTCCTTCCCCTTGAACCTTTTCCCGTTTGGTGATACAATAACAAAAAATAAAATAGGAGGACTATGACAATGCTTGCAATAGCCAGTGACCACGGCGGATTTGCGCTGAAGGAGGAGATCAAAAAGCACCTGGATCAGCGGGGGATCGCCTATCGGGACTTCGGCACGGATTCGGAGGCCAGCTGCGACTATCCGGACTTTGGCCGTGCGGCCGCCCTGGCGGTAGCCGGCGGGGCATGTGAGCGGGGCATTGTGATCTGCGGCACGGGCATCGGCATTTCCATTACGGCCAACAAGGTGCCGGGCATCCGCTGCGCCGTGTGCACGGACTGCTTCTGCGCCGAGGCGACCCGCCTGCATAACGACGCCAACATGCTGGCCCTGGGCGGCCGGGTGGTAGGCGTCGGCCTGGCGCTCAAGATCGTGGATACTTTCCTGGATACGCCCTTTTCCGGGGATGAGCGGCATGTGCGCCGCATCGCCAAAATCGAGGGATAAAATAAAGCATCGGAATCCGGCAGGGACCGGATGAGAGGGTGTGAACTGTGGCAAAAAATCGGGAGTTTTATAAGGGACAGAGAAAGCGCCGCAACTATGCGCTGATCCCCTTCGTGCTGGTGCTGGCGCTGATCGCGCTGAGCGTCGTGGCTTTCTACGGCCTGCAGAAGTACGTGGTCATCACCAAGGACGGCGTGGAGGTGGTGCTGCCCGGCCAGGAGGAGAGCCCCCTGGACGTGGAAGGCAAACCTCAGCGGGAATTTGCGGACGTCGCCACGGAGCTGGTCTTTGACGAGCCGGACTATTCCCGCATTACGGCAAGCGCCGGGCGTGGTGTGAAGTCCATGCGCGCCATCTATATCGCCGCCGAGGACGTGAACCGGGACAATCTGCTCAAGCGTGCCGAGCAGCTCAACAGCGGCAACGCCCTGGTGCTGGAGATGAAGCCCCGGTCCGGCTATCTGCTGTGGGTCTCCAACACGGAGCTGGCCCAGGCCTATTCGCTGAGCGTGCAGAATGATCTGACCGCCAATATGGGCGCCATGCTGGAAGAGCTGCGGGCCTATGCCGTGGAGCAGGATAAGGAGATCTGGCTGGCGGCCCAGATCAGCTGCTGCGTGGACAGCCTCCTTGCCACCCGCACCACGGACTTTGCCCTGCGCACCTCCTCCGGTTCGGACTATGTGGACGACGCGGGCTACTGGCTGGACCCCTACAACGCGGGCCTGCGCCGCTATGTCATCGAGCTGGTGCAGGAGCTCTATGACCTTGGCTTTGACGAGGTGATCCTGGCGGACGTGCTGCACCCGGTGCCCGATACGAAGGAAGGGGAGACCCCCAGCTTCCTCTACACCCGGGAGATGTCCGCGGCCCCCAGCCCCATCAACGCCATCTGCGGCTTTGCCCTCTATGTTTCCAACCAGCTGCAGGACCGGGAGAGCGGCAAGCTCCTGTCCATCTATCTGGACACCGCCCGCGCCCTGGTCCGCTATGACGAGGGAACCGGGCAGAACGGCGTGCTGTTCTTCAAAATCTATGACCGGATCTATTATCGGACTGACCGCTACACCTACACCTACAACTTCAACGACATTGAGCCCAATGTGACGATTGGCAGCGCCAAGGATCGCTTTGTCCCGGTGGTGATCAACTACCTGCCGGACAACAGCTCCTGGGTCTACATCGAGGACCTGCCGGAGGTCACGGAATAGTCGAAACAAAGGGAAAACAGAGCTTGTATTTTCCCGCTCGATCCGTTACAATAGAAAGCAGGAGTATCCCCGGAAACCAGTACTGATTGAAAAGAGATGCTCAGGAGGACGAAATGGACAGGAAAGAAAAGAAAAAGAGGAAACAAAAGCGGCTGGACCGCATCGGAATCGCCTCCGGCGTTCTGGTGCTCGTGGTCGCCATCATCAGCATCATCGTTAGCAACGCCGCCCCGGTTGCCGGCGTGAAGGACAGCCAGATCCCGGAAACCGCCGCGACTCTCTCCGGCACCGCCGACGGCCGCAACGGCCCTCTGGCTGTGGAAGTAATTGCCGATGGGGAGAAGATCTATCGCATCTCTGTCACTGACCATCAGGAGACCGACGGCATCGGCTCCGAGGCGGTCAAGAAGCTGCCGGCCGCCATCTTCCAGGCGCAGAACGTGGCGGATGTGGACGCCGTCTCCGGCGCCACCATCAGCTCCGCCGCGATCCAGAACGCCATGGTCAATGCCCTGACCAGCGAGGCGGCCAAGGACGCCGGCATTAACCCCAAGACCTTCGGCGCCAACCCCATCAAGGCGGAGCTGGCTGCGCAGAAGCCGGATGTGGAAGCGCTGAAGCAGGAGGGCGGCGGACATATCCAGGTCCTCACCTCGGCCGACTGGGCGGAGACCTATCCCAACGAGTACCGCACCTGGAAGCAGAATGAGGAGAACGACGGCCTGGACGAGAACGGCGAGATGGAGGACTACCTGAAGGAGTACCCCATGCTCTCCACTCTCTATGATACCTATGGCTTTTCCTGGGATTACAAGGGAGCCCGGGGTCATATGTTCGATCTGACCGATATCAACGAGACGGCCCGCGTGGGCGGGAAGACCATGTCCAGCTGCTTCACCTGCAAGACCCCGAATATGACCGCCATGGCCCTGGAGGAGGGCGACGCCGCCTACGGCAAGCCCTTTGCCGAGGTGAAGGACATGATGGTGGAGCCTATCAGCTGCTTCAACTGCCATGCCAACAACCCGCTGAACGACCAGGGCGAGGTCAATCTGGTCATCACCCACACCTACATGATCGACGGCGTGGGCGAGGATTTTGACAGCATCGACGCCGCCAACCTCTCCTGCGGCCAGTGCCACAACGAGTATTACTTCAACCCCAATGTGGACGGCAAGCCCACCACCCTGCCCCATGACAGTCTGGAGAGCATGCACCCCGACGCCATCCTGGCCTACTACAACAATCCGGACAACTTTGTCTCCGGCGAGCCCTTCGCGGACTTCACCACCACCAGCGGTGTGCGGGAGATCAAGGTCCAGCACCCGGAGATTGAGACCTTCCTCAGCGAGGGCAGCCCCCACCGCAACAAGTACAGCTGCGCAGACTGCCACATGGGCAAGGTGAAGGACGAGAACGGCAAAACCTTCTCCACCCACTATCTCATCAGCCCCCTGGACAATCCCGAGCTGATCGAGGCCGAGTGCTCCAAGTGCCACGCCGACCTGGTGGCGGAGGTCCGGGAGACCCAGGCTCAGGTGGAGGCCCGCACCTACTCCATCGGCTATGAGCTCATGTTCCTGCACCAGCGCCTGATCGAGGCCCAGGACAGCGGCGAGTATTCCGACGCCCAGCTGGAGGAGATCCGCTCCCTGGCCCGGGACGCCCAGTTCTATTGGGACTTCGTGTTTGTGGAGAACGCCGAGGGCGCCCACAACCCGAAGCTGACGGCCCACTGCCTGGACAAGGCGGAGGAGCTGTGCAACGAGGCCATGGCCAAGTTCAATCCCATCATCAAGACCAAACCCTGACAATTGACAATAGGGAACGCCGCTCACCCGATTTTGGGCGGGCGGCGTTTCTTATTCGGGAGGAATCGCAATGAAAAAAATCCTGCGTGAACTTCGGTCCATGCGCTTTGCCAATCTGCTTCTGGCGCTGGTGGCGCTGCTGAGCGGGCTCAGCTCTCTCCTGCCCCAGGGGCGGGAGCTGCCCTTCTACGCGGAGAACTATCCCGGTGCCTATAAACTCATTTACTTCACCCACTTTTATGACGTGTTCAAGAGCTGGTATTTCATCGTGCTGATGGCACTGCTGTGCCTGAGCATGCTGCTGTGCACCTGGAAGATGTTCCGGCTGGGCCGCAGCGGCGGACGGGAGGCTGTGGAGCGCGCAGCGATCCTGCCCAACGCGGAAAAGCTGGAGCCCGGACAGCTGGAGGAGCTGCGGCGTTATGCCGCCTCCATCCGCTGCAGGGAGGAGAAGATCGGGGAGAGCTATGTGTTCCATAAAAACCGGCTGGGCTGGTGGGGCCTCTTTGTGCTGCACCTGTCCATCCTGCTGGTGGTCCTCTTCGGCGTCTTCGCCCTCTACCTGCCCAGGGTGACGGATCTGGACTGCCGCCCGGGAGAGAGCGTCCGACTGGAGGACGGCACCGAGATCGGGGTGGAGTCCTTCTCCATGCAGGATTCCAGCGGTCAGCTGGATTATGCCAGCGTCATCACCATCACCTTGCCCGACGGGCAGCGCAGCGCGCCGCAGGAGATCAAGGTCAACTATCCCATGACCTTCGGCAGCGTCAAGGTCTTTCAGTGGACCTACGGCGTGGGGGGCGCGGTGATAACGCGCAATCAGAGCAGCGGCGTGGAGGATCGCTTCAATCTGGAGCAGCCCTGCTTCCTCTCGGATAATGGCAGCACCGGCGTCCAGTACCTGGGCCTGTATGAAGCCCAGCCGGAGGAGGGGGAAGAGGGCGAGGGCTATGTGTTCTATCGGGTCCGCCTGGTCAGCAACGGGACGGTGATGCCGGAGATGCAGGTCATCCCCGGCGAGAGCATCTCCCTGGGGGACTGGGAGTACAGCTTCCAGGAGCCCTATTACCCCGGCCTTCGCATCAAGCAGATGCCCTTCCCCTACGCGAATTCTCTGCTGGAGGCCGCCTTTGTGCTGCTCCTGGCTGGCCTGTTCCTCTGCTTCTACCTCCAGCCGGTGCTGTTGAAGGCGGATGAGGAGGGCTATACCGTGGCCGGCCCCCGGCCGGAGAAGCTCCGGCTGGAGCTGAAGCGTCGCCTGCAGAAGGAAGGAGGGGAGAAACGATGAAAACACTGTTCTTTATCTCCCTGGGCCTCTACGCCGCGGCGCTGCTCCTGCAGCTCCTGAGCCTTGCGATCAAGCGGGAAGGGGTGAAGAAGGCCGCCTGGGGCGTCTATCTGCTGGGCTTTGCGGCTCACCTGGTCTACTTCGTCTGGCGGGGCCTGGTGGCCCAGCGGCTGCCTCTGGCCTCGCAGTTCGAGTTTGCCTGCGGCTTTGCCCTGTGTATCCCGGTGGTGCTGATCGTTGCCCGCACCCGTCTGGGAGCGGACTGGATCGCAAGCGCCGGCATGGCGGCAACCGTGCTGGTTCAGGGCTATGCCTCCCTGCAGCGCATGGAGATCAACGAGCTGATGCCAGCGCTGCGCAGCTTCTGGTTCACCTTCCACATCGGGGCCGCCGCCCTGTCCTACTCCACCTTCCTGGTGGCCGCCTGCGTGGCCCTGCGCTATGTGCTGCAGCACCGCAAGGGCGAGTCGGCGGACAGCCTGAAAATGCAGCAGACGGAATATTTGAGCTTCCGCCTGGCGGCCCTGGGCTATTTGCTGCTGACGGTGGTGATCGTCATCGGAGCCGTCTGGGCTGAGGCTGCCTGGTCCGCCTACTGGACCTGGGACCCCAAGGAGGTCTGGGCGCTGATCACCTGGATCATCTACACCGTCTATTTCCACCTGCGGGCGGGCCGCCGCAAGAGCGGGCTCTGGCTCTGCTGGTATCTAATCCTGGCGGTCCCGGCCTTCCTGTTCACCTTCGCCGGCGTCAACAAGCTGATCCCCGGCCTCCACTCCTACGGCTGAGCCGGGATCACGAAAACGATCCCCCGGAAGCTTTGCTTCCGGGGGATCAGCGTTTTTATAGAATTGCTTCGGGGATCAGGCCTCAGGCTCCTCCGGCTGCGCCGCCGGGGCGCTCTCCTCCCGGCGCTCCGGCGCGGCGGCGAGCCGCCCGCCCAGGGCTCCGGCCAGGAGGGCCTTCAGATCCAGACCCAGACCCTGGGTCATGCCCTCGGTGATCTGGCTGGTGCCGTTGACGATGTCGCCGATGAGTTTGGCGCTGTTGCCCTCGCCGTACATGGTGATCCGGTCCACCTTGCCCAGAGGCTCGGCCACGTTCCTGGCAATCTCAGGCAGGGCGCCCATGATCATCTCGATGATGGCGGCCTCGCCGTACTTCTTCATGGCCTCCGCCTTCTTGTCGATGCCTTCCGCCTCGGCCAGCGCCTTGGCGCGGATGGCCTCGGCCTCCGCCTCGCCCACGGCGCGGATACCGGCGGCCTCCTGCTCCTTGGCATACTTGGCGGCCTCAGCGGCCTTCATCTGGGCCAGGGCGGCCTGCTCCTGCTCGTAGCGCTCGGCCTCGGCCTTGCGCTGACGGGCTACCAGCTCCGCCTCGGCGACTTTCTCGGCCTGGTACTTGTCGGCGTCGGCCTGCTTGCGGACCAGGGCGTCCAGCTCATATTCCTTCAGCTCGATCTGCTTCTGCTTCAGCTCCGCCTCCCGCGCGGCCCGGGCGATATTGGCGTCGGTCTCGGCAACTTCCTTCAGCTTGCGCTGGTTCTCGGCCTCGATGCCCTTGGCGGCCTCGGCCTGGGCGCGCTCCTGGTCGGCCTCCTTCTGCAGGCGGGCCTGCTTGATGGCCAGGTCGTTGTTGCGCTTGGCGATCTCCTCCTGGGCCTGGACCTTGGCGTCGTTGGCCTGCTTGGCGTTGGCCGCCTCGGCAATGGCGATTTCCCGCTGGGCGTTGGACTTGGCAATGGCGGCGCCCTTGCGGATCTGCTCCACGTTGTCGATACCCAGGTTGGTGATGACGTCGTTGTCGTCGATAAAGTTCTGGACGTTGAAGGTGATCAGCTCCAGACCGTAGGCCCGCAGGTCGGGAACGGCATTGGCCTGGACCTTTTCGCTGAACAGCTTCCGGTCGCCGACCATCTCGGTCAGGCGCATCTGACCCACGATCTCGCGGATGTTGCCTTCCAGCAGGTCGTTGATCTTGTGGGCGATCTGGTCCCGGCTGACGTTCAGGAAGTTCTGGGCGGCCAGGGCGATCATCTCCGGGTCCCGTCCCACCCGGACGGAAACGGTGGAGTCCACCTTGACGTTGATGTATTCGGCGGTGGGAACGGCGGAGCCGGTCTTCACGTCGATCTGAATGGCACCCAGGGAGAGCTTATCCATTCTCTCCAGGAAGGGGATCTTGATGCCGGCCTTGCCGATGAGGATGCGGGGCTTGCGGTGCATACCGGAGATGATGTAGGCCATGTCGGGCGGAGCCTTCACATAGCCGCTGGCCAGGATCGCCAGCACGGCGATGGCCAGGATGATCCACGGCAGATAAGAAAATACAGAGTCAAGCATGGTTTTCTCTCCCTTCAATTGTTGTTGGCCTTGACTGTCTTGCTCAAGTATGGGACGCCGAGATCGGGGAATTGTTCCCCCGGGACGGCGAAAGAACAAAGCCCCCGGAGGACGAGCCTTCGGGGGCGAAGTCTTACTTGGTGCCGAAAATGCGATCGCCCGCGTCGCCCAGACCGGGGACGATGTAGCCGTGCTCATTCAGGTGATCATCCAGCGCGGCCACATAGATGTCCACGTCCGGGTGATCCGTCTGCATCCGGCCCACGCCCTCGGGCGCGCCGATGATGCTCATGAGCTTGATGTGCTGCACGCCCACTTCCTTGAGGAAGCTGATGGCGGCAGAGGCGGAGCCGCCGGTGGCCAGCATCGGGTCCACCACGATCACGTCCCGCTCTTCGATATCGGGGGGCATCTTGAAATAGTACTTCACCGGCTCCAGGGTCTCCGGGTCACGGAACAGGCCGATGTGCCCGACCTTGACGTTGGGCATCATGCTGACCATCCCGTCCACCATGCCGAGACCGGCCCGCAGAATGGGGACGACCGCCAGCTTCTTGCCGGCGATGCGGTGGCACTTTGCCATCGCGACAGGGGTCTCCACGTCGATTTCCTCCAGGGGGAGATCCCGGGTGGCTTCAAAGCACATCAGCATGGCGATCTCCGAGATCAGTTCCCGAAATTCCTTGACGCTGGTGTTTTTGTCCCGCAGGATGGACAGCTTGTGCTGGATCAGGGGATGGTCGAATACGCATACTTTGCTCATGACATACGCTCCTTTATTTGAATTGAAGGAAATACAGATTGCGGTTCAGCCCTGGCTTTTCAGCCGCGCCTGCCGTTCCCGCTCCGCCTGGCTCAGCCGCAGGTAAACGGGCAGCAGACTCTGGGAATCGCCTGGGGTCTTGTCTCCGGCGGCCATGGCCACGCCCCAGGCGCTCTGCCACAGCAGATTTTCCGGCGCCAAGCGGAAGGGAAGCCCCGCCTTTTCCAGGAAGCGGGCAGTGAGGGCCGCTCCGTCGCCCACCAGGAAGGGGACCTGGACCCGCTGCCGCAGCTCTTCCGTCAGCTCCTCCAGGGAGATGGGGCGGTCTTCGGTCAGCCGGGCGGGTATGCCGTCCCGGATCTCAAACAGAGCGTTGTAGACCTGGCTGCGCCGTGCGTCCATCACCGGGCAGACGAGTCCGCCGGCGGCGAGCCCGTGCCAGGCCATGGCCTCCAGGGTGGATACGCCCACACAGGGCTTGTCGCAGGCCCAGCTGAGACCCTTGACCGTGGAGACGCCGATGCGGATGCCGGTGAAGGAGCCGGGACCGTGGGCCACGGCAAAGAGATCCACATCCTGCAGGGTCAGCTCCGCATTCTTCAGCAGGTCCTCCGCCATGGGCAGCAGGGTGCGGCTGTGGGTCAGAGCGCTGCACTGACTGTATTGGGAGATCAGGCTCCCGTCCCGCAGAAGGGCCACAGAAGCGGCCTTCGCCGAGGATTCAAAGGCAAGGATCAGCATTTGTCCGCCCCCTCAATGGTGATTTTTCGCTGGCTGTCGCCCAGCTTCTCGATGGTGACGCGGATCTCATCGCCATAGAAGGCGTCCTCCACCTTCTCGCTCCACTCCACGGCGCACACCGCGCCCCGATTCAGATAGTCCTCCCAGCCGATTTCAAACAGCTCGTCCGCGCCGGAGAGGCGGTACATATCGAAGTGGATCAGCTCCCGCCGGCCCAGGTACTCGTTCACGATGGTGAAGGTGGGGCTGGAGACCCGGCAGGCAAGACCCATGCCCCGCGCCATGCCCCGCACGAAAGCGGTCTTGCCCGCGCCCAGATCGCCGTACATGGCAACCACAGTGCCGTCGGGCAGCCCCTCGGCAAAGCGGGCTCCGATCTCCTCGGTCTCCTGTTCGTTGTTGGAAAAATAAGTCTGCATAAGCTCAGTCCGCCAAACTTTACACATTTGTTATAATCTTTCCACAGTATACCACCGAACAGGCCGTTGCGTAAAGAGTAAAACTGTGATAAAATAATCCGCAGTTTGGAAAACAGGCATTTTTGTGGTCATGTCCCCGGAAAGGGAGTGTTCGTATCAAAAAACTTCAGCCCTATATCAAGCAGTTTTGGGAGCGGGCGGATATCTTTATGCTGATCGTCTGCGTGATCTGCTCCATCTTCGGCGTTATCATGATCTACCGCGCCTCCTCCAGCATGGTGGCCGCCGGCTGGGAAATGAATACCAACAAGCAGATCATCGTTCAGGTCTTCTCCATCTTTCTGGGGATCGCGGCCTATGTGCTGCTCACCGTCATCGACGCCGACCTGCTGGCGGATCAGTGGAAGCTGCTGATCGCCGTCCAGGTGCTGCTGCTGATCGCGCTGCGAATCTTCGGCCAGGACGACGGCACCGGCAACAAGAGCTGGATTCGTTTCGCCGGCATCGGCATCCAGCCCTCGGAGATCATCAAGGTCATCTATATCGTGGTGGCCGCCAAGCACATGACCTTCCTGAAGGAATATCGGGATATTGACGCCTTCTCCTCGGTGGTGCAGATGGCCGGGTATTTCGTGCTGGTGTTCGGCGCCATCGTTGTGGTCTCCTCGGACCTGGGCAGCGCCTCCATCATCCTCTGCATTTTCCTGACCATGTTCTTCGCACTGGGCGTGCGGCTCTATTGGTTCGCCCTGGGCGGCGCGGCGGTGGCCGCCATGGTGCCGCTGCTCTGGGAATACTTCCTGAAGGAATATCAGAAAAAGCGCATCCTGGCGCCCTATGACCCCAGCATCGACCCCAACCAGGACGGCATCAACTGGCAGACCAGCCAGAGCAAGATCACCCTGGCCTCCGGACGCCTCAGCGGCGTGGACTCGGAGCACCGCTATACCGCCTTCACCGGGAAACATACGGACTTTATCTTCTCCTGCATCGGGGAGGAAATGGGCATGGTCGGCTGCCTGCTGGTGCTCCTGCTGCTGACGATTCTGATTATCCGCTGCGTCCGCATCGGACTCAAGGCGGGCCGCACCTTCGATATGCTGCTGTGCATCGGCGTGGCCTCGGCCATTACCTTCCAGACGCTGATCAACGTGGGCATGTGCCTGGGCATCACGCCGGTTATCGGCATCACCCTGCCCTTCTTCAGCTATGGGGGCTCCTCCATGGTGACCATGTTTGCCGCCCTTGGCCTGGTCTCGGGCGTAAAGTACAAGCTAAAGCCAAAGCTGTTTTCGATCTATTGACAAATAAGCCTCCGGACCCTTGTGAGGTCCGGAGGCGTTTTTCGTCAGAACGGGAAGGGAGGCTCCTGCGGCGGAAGCTCGCCCTCTTGCCGGCAGAGAGACTCGAAGAATAACAGACAGCTGCACTTCCAATAGGGGGAGGCGTAAACAGCCGCGGGAATGCCAAGAAGGGGAAGACTGGCCAATATCGCCCAGCCCAGGAAGGACAGATCCAGCGTGAAGAGGGCGAGCCTGTGGCCCCGCATCCGCTGCCGACTCTCCCGCATGCAGTCCAGTACGCCGTAGTCCGGGTGGGTCAGAAGCAGATAGCTGGACATGCGGTAGTTGTAGGAAGCAATGATTCCGGGTACGAACAGCAGGAGGAAGCCGAGATTCACGATCGTCCTCACCAGAAGCTCCAGAATCAGCACCTTCGCCCAGGACCCGAAGCCGTCCAGCAGCATAAGAGGGGAGACCTCTCTGCCGCGCACGGCTCCCATCAGCAAAAGCAGAAAACCAAAGTTCACAATGATCAGCAGGCAGGACAGGATCTCACTCATCAGGGATTCTTTGAAGCCCGGCTCGAAGTTGTTTATCAGCCGCAGCGCCTCTGCAGTTTTTCCGGAGCTTGCCAAATCGCCGATTCGC
>ODAJ012145925.1_pt1 | contig 14294 bp, 16 predicted proteins | sample 1539241 | NCBI WGS metagenome assembly ODAJ01 (sample SAMN02144231, study PRJEB22623) | gut metagenome | biome: sheep rumen | host: Ovis aries | place: New Zealand
GGGACTCATCGATACCGTGTTCGGCACGGTGGACGAGGAATCGGGCAACCGCGAGGGCGGACTCATCGCCAACCTCGTCGGGCTCGCCACGCGCGCGTTCACCGCGCTGGGCGCTGCGCTGCCGGGCCTGCTTGACATGGCGCTCAACGCGCTTCCGCCCGAAATCGGCGGTCCGCTGCGCGAGGCGTTCGACAGCATCGGCAAGGTGGTCGAGACGGTGGCACCCGTGGTCACCACGGCCATCAGTGGCATCGTGACCGCCGTTGGCACCATCGCGCCGGTCGTGGCACCGCTGCTGCCCCTCATTGCGGGCGCTATGGGTGCCGTGAAGATTGTCGGCGTGATAACTGGCATCGTCGGCGCAATCAGCGGCTTTATCGGCACGGCGGGCGCTGCCATCAGCATGATTAGCGGACTCCCGGCGCTCATCGGTGCCGTGGTCACGCTGCTGGGCGGCCCCATCACCATCATCGCCGCCGTGGTCGGCGCGATCGTGGCGTTCATAGCGACCAACGAGCAGGCGCGCAACACCGTTGTCAACGTGTTCGACACGATTAAGACCACCATCACCAACGCGTTCAACGCGGTAAAGGCCGTGGTGGGCACGGTGGTGAGCACCATCGTCAACAACGTCAAGGGCAAGTTCAGCGCGCTCGTGGGGACCGTGAGGACCATCTTCAACAACGTCAAGAACGCCATCACGAACCCCATCAACACGGCCAAGACCACCATCAGCAACGCCATCGGGCGCATCAAGTCCATCATCAACGGCGCGAAGCTGCAGCTCCCGCACTTCAAGCTGCCGCACTTCAACATCAGCGGCGGCAAGCTCCCGTGGGGCATCGGCGGCAAGGGTACCAAGCCGTCCATCTCCGTCTCGTGGTACGCGCGCGGCGGCTGGATTGAGGACGCCACGCTCATCGGCGCTGGCGAGAAGGGCGGCGAGCTGATTTGGCCGGGCTACGCCCCGTACCTCGACCGCTATGCCGAGGCCATCGCGGCGCACCTGCCTGACGGCACCGGCGACAACTCCACGACCGTCTACGTCAACGGCAACGTGAACGACGCACCGCAGATTAGGGCGGTCACCAAGGACTACCTGCTCGAGCTTGCGAGATTGGGGGCCATCTGATGGCAATCGCAGACGGCACCTACGAGATTCTCTCCTACAAGGACGTGGCGATGGCGCTGGACGTGGCGGGCAACTCCACCGCGAACAGCGCCAACGTGCGCCTGTACAGCCGCAACGGCACCAACGGCCAGTCATGGACGTTCACCTCGCGCGGCAGCTACTTCACAATCACCGACGCCGAGACCGGCAAGGCGCTGGACGTGGCTGGCGGCGTGGCGGCCAACGGACGCAACGTCCAGATGTACACGAGCAACAACAGCGCGGCGCAGCGGTGGACGGTGACCGAGATGGGGACGCAGACCATCAACGGCACCGCCTACCCGGTCGTGCGCATCGGCGCGTTCAGCGCAAGCTCGTACGTGCTGGACTGCGCAGGCGGCAAGACGGCGCTGCTCACCAACATCCAGATTTGGTCCTCGAACAACTCTGCGGCGCAGCGGTTCGTACTCGTGCCGACCGAGTGGCTAGCCGCTGGCGGCAACAAGACCAACTACGCCGGGCTCCCCGCAGCGTCCAGCGGCGCGCTGGGCACCACGCCGGGGACGGCACTCCCGTCCGTCGCGGCCATCGCGTCCGGGACGGCGTACCCGGCTTGGCTCTGCTCCGCTGCGCTCTATCAGGTGGCCTACCGCACCCGCATCCGCAACAGCGGCGCGGACTGGCTGGGCGAGTGGTCCGACTGGATGAGCATCGCGGACGGCTCCACCGATTGGGGCGGCTTCGGCGCTCCCGGCGCGTCCAACTGCGAGCCCACGCAGAGGGGGCGGCTCATGTGGTCGCCTGACGGCATCGCCATCGACAACTCGTCCACCTACGACCGCACGGACGTAGAGGTGGCCGTGAGGGCGTGGCAGGCGCAGTGGGGCGCTAGCGCCGTCCCGGCGCACGGCCCGACATACATATACGCGGTCACGGCGGTCCGTCCCGTCACGATCGGCTCGCTCTCCGCGTCCCTCACGCCAGACGGCATCCGCCTCGCGTGGGCGACCGATGCCACGCATGGCGGCAACGCGCTCACCTTCGAGTGCGACGCGTGGGGGACCTTCTCTGCCACGGGCGCTGCGAGCGGCAGCGCGACGGTGGAGCGGCGCGACATCAAGCGCGCCGTATCGGCGGGGGACGCCATCACCGTCAAGGTAACCATGCGCACCGCCGACGGCCTGACGGTGAGCGGCACGTTCACGCCGACGCTCGACTACAACGGCAGCCATGGCACGTCGCTCACGCTGACCGCAGCGCCGAGCGCGCTCGGCCACACACTGCGCACGGTCACGGCGTCAAACGCCAACGCCGAGGCGTGGCTGGTCATAGAGGAGGGCCACGGCACGCGCTTCGTGAAGCTGGACGGCAAGAGCCCGTGGACGGTTGCGCCGCCGCTCAACGAGCCGTGGAAGGTCTACGCGTCGGTGAGCACGAACGCGACCTCGTGGGCATCGGTCATGCGGACGTTCACCGCAGTAGAGGACCACGGCTGGCACGTCACGAGCCAAGACCTGAAACGCGACCTCGCCATCTACGCCAACCTGAACGACCGGCCCAACGCCGACATGTCATATGCGCGCAGCATCGAGTCCACGGAGGTCATGGGGCGCGAGCGTCCCGTCTACCTGCCGCAGGACTCCACGGAGGTCACGTGGACCCTTGAGGGCGTCCTGTACGGCGACTCCTACGGCGAGGACATGGCGCTCGCAGATTGGGCGACGCACGCGGGCCACGTCTACTACCGCAGCCCCTACGGCGACTGGCAGCAGGCGGTCGTGACCGGCAGCGGGCGCGACCTCGTGACCGGCGGTGCCACGAAGGTGACCCTGAGCATGCACGCGGAGGTGTGGTAGGTGATTGACTGGACGCGCGGTGACCTCGCGCACAGCCTGACGGCGCTCATGGTTGACCCGTCCAACCTCACCGACGTTCGCGGCGAGCTGACGAACGTGACGGGCGGCAAGCTGGACCTGAATTACTACGGTGACACCCGCATGGGGGCCGAGCTGGTCACCAAGGGCGACCACGGCTGGGACGGCTCTGCGGCAATCCGCCTCGAGCACACCGTCAGCGACTACACCGGGACGCTCCTGCAGGAGACGCTGTTCACCGGGTACGTTACGGCGGCACCGTGGGAGGGCGATGGCGACGCGCTGGCGGTCACGTGGACGCTCGCGGGCGCGCTCCACGCCTTCGAGACGGCGGTGGCCGAGACCGGCTACTCCATCGCCAAGGGCGCGAAGGCGCTCGACGTTGTGCGCTCCATCTGCTCGACGCTCGGGCGTCCCTACGCCATAGCGAGCACGGCCCTGCAGTACGTCTATAGCGGCAACAAGGTGTTCGAGGCAGGCACGTCCTACCTCTCCATCCTGTTCGACGTGTGTGACTCGTCCAGCAACCGTCTGGGCGTGGACGAGCTGGGACGGCTCACCATCGACCGCTACGTGACCCCATCGGAGCGCGGCATCGACTACGAGGCCGACGAGCGCGACGCGCGCGGTGCCGTGATCGGGCCGGTGAAGGGCGAGACGGGAGGGCTCGACGCGCCCGCCCGCGTAATCGTGCGCGCCGAGGACGGCGAGCGCAGCGTGACCGGCATCGCTTCGGTGCCGAACGGCTCGGCGGCGTCTCCCGGCGTGCGCGGCTACCGCATCGACCGCTTCGAGACGGCGAGCGACATCAGCCCCCTCAGCGTGGACGGCGCGCGCAAGGTGGCGCAGCGATACCTGGACGAGGGACAGAGCGAGATGCCGACCATCCAGCACGGGCTCCTGTACCGTCCCCTGCGCGAGGGCATGATTGAGCGCCTGACGCGCCGCGACGGCTCGAGCGCGCGATGGATGGTGAGCAGCGCTTCCCTGAGCTTCGACAAGTGGGTGTGGGAGATGGACCTGAAAGGGGGATGGCAGTGATTAGCGACTTCGACCTTGCGAAGAAGCTGTTTCCCAGCGCCAAGGCAATCGTCAACCAAGCCACCGCTGGCACGCCCAAGACCTCGCAGGTGCGCGGCACGGCGGTCTCGGACAGCGAGGACGGCACGGTCTCGGTCGTGCTCGACACCATGGCTGGCGGCGAGGACGCCGTGATGGAGGTGCCGACCAGCGGAGGCATCACAGAGGGCTCCGAGGTGCTCGTCACGCTGCTGGACGGCACGCCCGTCGATTGCGCGCAGGCTGGCAGCATCGACTCCGTGCAGGCCGTGGCCGACGCCATCAACCAGCACTTCTGGCACGACGAGAACGGGGCGCACGTGACGCAGGCCACGCAGGACGAGTGGGAGCAGGAGCAGACCGGCCCGAACGCATTGTGGAACAGCCTAGGCATGCTGTTCAGGGACGGGCTGACCAACCTGCTCGCGGTGCTCACCAACGGCATCACAATCTACGACGGCGAGGGCAACGCCGACACGAACCTCATCGCCGAAATCACGGGCGACATCATCAGGCTCGGCAGGCACATCGCCGACGAGGTGGGGACCAGCACGGCCACGATGCAGTTCTTCGACGGCGACTGGTTCCGCAACAACGTCAACGCCATGGTCACCGTAGGTGATGAGGAAGACCCACACAAGCAGATTCACCTCGACCTGACCACGATGATCGAGGACGCGACGTTCCCCGGCACCAAGGCGTATATCGACGCTGGCGTGAACGTCAACGCCGACTCCTACGACGATGGCGGCAGCCACGCCGAGACCACGAGCGCATCGCTCAGCGCCCAGACCTCGGGACGGTACGCCTACACGTCGATGGGTGTGCGCATCAACGAGAGCTACGTGGGCACCGAGAAGGTCAGCGAGTATCGTCAGGTCTACGTCAACGCCGACGAGCTGCAAATCAAGTACGGGACGGGCCAAGATGCCCAAGTCCGCGTGGTCAGCATGGAGGTGGCATCAGTCGCGCTCCGCAACCCCGTCGCCACCTACACGGGCACGTCGGGAACGACTGCCGCAACGGCGACTGGCTGGCGTCTCACGTACTTCAACGTGGTCAGGGCCACGCACGGAGACCCGCATACCTACGACTACACGTTCTCCAACGGCGTTATAACGGCGCTGAGGGACTGCGTGCTCGAAATCAGCGGCGTCATGCACTGGCAGGACGGCGTGGCGGGCCAGCGCGGCTTCGGCGTGTTCGAGTCGGGGACTGCTGGCAGCGGAACGGAGCACAGCGCGTTCGAGTCGTGGACGGGAACCACGTCAGGCCACAAGAGCGTCGTGTTCCCGCCGCAGGTGTTCGTGCTCAACCAGACCGGCCAGCTCACATTCGGCAGGTACGACACGACCGGGGCGGTCTACACCAACGGGGCCAACTTCTCGTGGGTGACCATCAGGGTAATCGGGTAAAGGAGGCGCGATGCTCAAGCTCATCGCAGACGAGCGGCAGCTCACCGCTCGCATGACCACGCGGCTCACGACGGACAGCGTGGGCCTCGTGGCGAGGCTCTGCCTGTCAGAGAACTTCGACGGCCTCGCGGTCACCGTCTGCTTCAAGGCGGGCGACGTGGCCGCAGACGTGCCGATTCTGGATGGCACCGAAATCACCGTGCCGAGCCAGTGCTTTGCCGCCGAGGGCGAGGTGCTCTACGCGGGCGTCTACGCGTCCAACGCGGAGGGGACGATCGTGATTCCGACCGTCTGGGCGCAGTGCGGTACCATCCGCAAGGGCACGCTGCCGTCTGGCGTGGACCCGCAGGGGCCGGAGCCGGACTGGACGGCGCGCGTGCTGTCAGCCGCCGCCGATGCCGTGGCCACGGCGCAGAGCGTGCGCGACGATGCCGACGCGGGCGCGTTCGACGGCCCCACGGGCCCGCAAGGGCCACAGGGCGAGACGGGGCCGGAAGGCCCGCAGGGCGAGACGGGGCCACAGGGCCAGCAGGGGCCTGCGGGCTTCTCGCCCACGGTCGCCATAACCGACACCGAGGGCGGTCACGAGGTCACCATCACCGACGAGCAGGGGGCGCACAGCTACTTCGTGCCCAACTACGCGCAGGAGGAACAGCAGCGGCAGGACGCGTGGGACGCGCTGTCGGGCGAGATCAACGGCGCCATCGGTGACGCGCAGGCAGCGACCACGGCGGCAACGTCTGCGGCTGAGTCTGCCACCAGCGCGGCACAGGCGGCAACCACGGCGGCGACGAGCGCGAACACAGCGGCATCCGCTGCCACGAACGCCGCAGGCTCCGCGAGCGACGCAGCTGGGCAGGCGACCACGGCAGCGGGGACGGCAACGGACGCCGCAGCGTCTGCGAACACGGCTGCTGACGCCGCGACCACGGCTGCGACGGCAGCGAGCGACGCGGCGCAGGCGGCGACGCAGGCGGCGGAGGGCATCACCGACGCCTACCTCCCGAGCGTCACCGTGGGTGCGTCTGACGGCATCACCGGTGGCGGGCCGATCGACACGGCGGCATGGACCGAGCGCGCATGCCCCGGCACGGACGGACCGGCTCGCATCGAGAGCATCAAGGGCAACACGCTGAGATGGAACCAGTACGGCCAGACATGGACCGGCACTGCTCATGGCGTTACGTACACCGGTGCGGATGGCTTGCAGACCGTCGCCGGCACATCCACGGGGAACGGCTCTTCGAGGGTCACAATCTTTTCGGCCACCATCGGCCACAAGTACCTCGTCAAGGCGGGAAGCCTTCGGTTTGGCAGCGGCAACACCGCCGTTGTTAGAGCAGTGCGCAACTACAACGTAGCCGCGGTGTTTACGGAAAGCGCCAATGCCGCAATCATCGACACGTCCGTTTCGCCGTGGGCTGCTGGAGATGTGCACGGCATCCAGATTTCCGCGCCCGAAGGCACGGTATGCGACCTGAGCTTCTACCCCCAGCTCTTCGACCTCACCGCCATGTTCGGCAGCGGCAACGAGCCGTCCACCGTCGCGGAGTTTGAGGCGCTGTTCCCCGAGCCGTACTACCCCTACGACGCGGGCACGCTGCTGCCCGTGCGCATGACAGGCGTTGAGAGCGTGGGGTTCAACCAGTGGGACGAGGAGTGGGAGGTCGGAGGGGTACGTCAAACAAATGGCACCTTGGTAAGCTACTCAGACCGCATCCGCTCCAAGAACTACATCCCCGTAATCGGCGGTCAGACGTACTACATCAAGGGCAATTACGGCGTTATGGCCTGTTACGACGGCAACAAGGACTATATCGGAAACGTGCCGTATCGCAACGCGGCGGTTTCGGGGCAGTACTACCTCGACATGCCCGCAAACGCCTGCTATGTACGATTCTCAATGGGGTCGCCATATGGCACCACCTACAACCACGACATCTGCATCAACCTCAGCGGACCCCGCAACGGCGATTACGAGCCGTACTGGTCCTCCCAGCGTGCAATCCCCGCAGCCACGTACTTCCCTGACGGCATGCGCTCCGCTGGCAGCGTATACGACGAGCTGACCGAGCACGAGGCGATTCATCGCGTGGGGGAGCGTGCCTACCAGAGCGGAGACGAGAGCGACCCCACGGTCACCACGGACGGCACCATTACGCACTACGCCCTCGCCACCCCCACGACCACGCCCTTCGACCCGCCGCTGAACCTGACGTACAAGGCCGCGCAGAGCGGCACGGAGCGGGTCACGCACGACGAGCCGACCGCCCCGCCGACGCTGGCTGTGCAGTACGGCTCCACCGCAGACGGCATCCGCGACCGCGCGCTCGCCGCGATAGCCGACCCGGACGGCCCGGTCGCGCAGTCGAACCACGCGGTAGGAAGCTACCTCACCATGGGCGGCGCACTCTACCGCGTCACCAGCGCCATCGCCACCGGCGAGGCCATCACACCCGGCACCAACGTCACGGCGACCACCGTCATGGCGGAATTACTCTCACTCATCCAGTAAGGAGCGAACATGGCAAAGTACGTGGTAATCGAGATACAGAACGGCATCGTGGGCACGAACGCTTGGACCTACGACACCCGCGAGGACGCGGAGGTCAAGCTCTATCAGGTGCTCAGCGAGGTGGTCAAGTCGCCCGTGGCCACCCACACGGCGATGCTGGTCACCGACGAGGGCTTCGTGCTCGACTGCAAGTGCTACAAGCACGAGGCGCAGCCCGAGCCGGTGGAGGGTGAGTAATGGCCGTGGACGTGGTGACGCTGGCCGTCACGACAACGATCACGGGCGTTGTCGGGTGGGGCGTCAAGGCCCTGCTGGACCTGCTCAAGGGCTACATCCACGACTCGCAGGCGTGGAGGGCCAAGATGGACGAGAAGGTGGACTCCATCATGGAAGGCACGCAGACGACCATGCGGGGCATCCTCGTCCACAACTACGAAAAGTACCAGGAGCGCGGCTGGCTCACGCCCGAGGAGCGAGCGTCGTGGTGCGACATGCACGACAAGTACAGCTCCATGGGCTTCAACGGCTTGATTGACACATACCGCGCCAAACTGAACGACCTACCAGACAGGAAGATTTAGGAGGATCAAACAATGGCCTACTCAGACGACCTCAAGGCTTGGGCAATCGCAGCCCTCATTCGCGCCGTCAAGACATTTGCGCAGACCTGCGTGGCGCTCATCGGCACTGGTGCCGTGGGTTTCACCGACCTCGACTGGCTGCGCATCGTGAGCGTGGCCGGGGTGTCCGCCGTCCTCTCGCTGCTGACCAGCGTGGCTGGTCTCCCCGAGGTCAATGGTGGCACGAGCCCGCTCGTCAAGCATCTCGGCGACACGACGGCGATTGATACGAGCGACCAGCTTTGGGATGAGTAGCCATGGCGAATGCAACAGTGTACATACACGGAGGCGACTTCGACTGCTCCGAGCTTGTGCGTATGTGCTACAGGGCGGTCGGCGTGCTACCCTACGGCAGCTACATGTGGACCGGGAACGAGGTCCAGCTGCTGACCTCCAACGGCTTCGTGGAGCGCTCGCTCTCGTCCCCGCAGCAGGGCGACGTGCTCTGGCGCTCGGGACATACGGAAATCTACCTCGGCGACGGCATGGAGGGCGGGGCCCGCATCTCCGAGACGGGCGGCCGCGACGGCAGGCAGGGCGACCAGACCGGCAGCGAGGTCACCCGCAGCGCCTACGTTGCCTCCCACTGGACCAAGCTCCTGCGCTATGAGGGCGGCCTGACCGTGGGCGGCATCCCCTGCGCCATCGCGGCGGCACTCGTGGCGGACCATATTATCGACCACGACGCGCACGGCTACAGCCAGCCCGCCCGCTCCGGGGACGGCACGATGGAGGCTGTCACCATCACGTGGGGCGGCTCGACCGCACCGAAGCTCATCCCGTGCTCGGCGACCGTGCGCGTGACCACGGACGGCCTGCGCATCCGGGACTATCCCGACACCGAGAGCGGCAAGGTTGTCGGAGCCTACGGTCGTGGCGAGACGGTCGTGCTGGACGGCATCGCGCTCCCCGGCACCGGCCACGCATGGGGCAGCTACATCGGCGGCACGAGCGGCAAGCGGCGCTACATCGCGCTCGACCACACGACAATCGTGGAGGTGTAGCATGCCCTACGACGAATTCGGGCGCACGCCCGAGCAGGCCAAGAGGGACCGCGACCGCGACCTCGCGGAGCTGGCGGCATCGGTGGCGGCGGGGCTTGCGCTGCTGGGCATCCTCGCGTGGCTCGGGTGGAACGTGAGACACGCGATCATCGCGGCGCTCGCCGTGCTCATCGGCATCTTCGTGATGGCGGCATAAATGAGGACGCGGATTTGCCCCGCGTGCGGCGGGACCATGCGCTTCGTGCGCGGGAGCGACCGCACCACGCGGACGGCCATCTACTACGAAATGCAGTGCGAGCACTGCCTGCTCAAGCTGGACGGGTGCAAGCCCCGGAGGATGAAACGCAAGTGACCATGCGCCCCCTTCGCCATGACGGCGGAGGGGGCTTTTCGTTTAGAAATTTATGACTCTCGCCGGGACTTCTGGATTGCTACTGGATTTTGGTGCAGAAATTTATGAGAACAGGCCAGCGAACATAGCCGCTGACCTGCTGTTTTGTTGGTGCCCTCTACAGGATTCGAACCTGCGACCTTCCGCTCCGGAGAGCACGAATCCAGCGTGTTGTCAAGCCGTCTACCTGCGGAAATGCAAAATGCGTCGGTGAACGAACCGCCATGAATCGACGCGAAACGATGGCACATCTGGACTGTACTGGATGAAGGTTACGCCAAGAGGCGAAGGTACCGTCCCGTCTGCTCGGCGGCTCCCGTGGTGTCGGGGCGCTTGTAGTTGGTATAGGCCACAAGCTCGCTGTGGCCGTGGGCGGCGGCGTTCACGGAGTCCAGGACGCCCGCCTCCTGCATGAGCGTGACGTGCGTTGCGCGCATGCGAGAGAGCGGCAGGTACGGCAGGCCGTGCAGCCGTCCACGGTACACGCCGGTCTTGGGGCAGTGCTTGGACGTGGGCGGCTCCATGAAGTACTCGCGCCAGCGGTGGTTCTGGTTGGATGCGGAAATGGGGCAGACGAGCGAATCGGCGTGCGGCAGGGCGTCCACAAGCTCCCACAGGCGCGTGCCGAAGGGCTCGACCACCGCCACGATGCGCACGGAGCCGCGCGTCTTTGACCGCTTGCGCTCCTCAAGGTCGGTGCGCGCGTGGTGGACGGCGAGCTGGGTGACCTCGCGCCCCTCGATGCGGATGCGGCGCACGTCCATCTTGCGCAGGGCCAGCGCCTCCTCCACGCGGAGTCCCGCCCCGACGATGGCGAGCCACGCGGGCTCGAGCGGAAGGCCGCACATGAGCGGGGCGGCGCGCATGACCGTCTGGGCGCTCCACACGTCCCGCACGCCTTCGATGGCGGCGAAGGGGTCGGCGTCCCACACGCCCTCGTCCTCCCACGCGGAGCCGGTGTCGCCCGGCAGCTCGAAGCCGCCCTCGCGGATGGGGTTGCGGCCCAGCAGGTTCTCGTTCACTGCGAAGGTGAGCACGCTGGACAGCACGCGGCGCGAGCGGTCAGCCTTGTCGCGGGGCATGGAGAGCATCGCGCGCTGCACGTCGGCGCGCGTGATCGTGGTGATGTCGCGGTCCGACCAGTCGGCAAGCCACGACTGGCGCATGTACCAGTCGTAGCCGCGCAGGGTCTTCTTTGCGAGTCGTGGCCCCTTGGTGGAGACATAGCGCTCCCATAGGGCGGCTAGCGTGACGCCACGAGCGAGGTCGGGGCGTGCGGACAGCTCGGCGGCCAGCTCGGCGATGCGGCGGTCCGCCTCGGCCTCGGTGTCTACGGTGTCAGTGACCACGCGCGGCGAGCCGTCCTCGCGGTGGCCGCACTGGACGCGGACCTGCCAGCGGCCAGATGGGGTCTGGCGCTTGCTTCCGATGCGTGAGCGGCGAGGCATGGCTAGTCCTTTCGACGTGGCTGGTTCTGGCACATGGAATCAGAAGTAAAGCTGTAGCCGCCAGTACGGGCCATGCTCGCTTTCCCGGCGTTCAGCGAAAGCCAACCTGATGCTCATGTCGGCACGTTCGGCAATTGCCGAATAACACTTCATGCGCGGGGTCACTTCGCAAAGACGTGAGCCGCCAGCCGTTATGACGTAAGTGGGCTTTCCCTTGCCGCTGCGCACAAGAATCTCGCCGCGCTCGCCATCGACCACCTCGGGGCCAGTCCAGTGCTTGCCGTCTATGTTCGCGTACAGCTTCATGTCGCGCCGTCTGAGCGCATCTTCGGTCATGGGCAGGTACATGCGCCCGGATTCCTCGCCATGCCAGATGGGGCCGTAGACCTCAGCCTCCGTCTCTCCGCGAGTCTTTGCCCCAGAACGCAGAAAGTCGTTCTCCGATAGATAGCCAACCTGCACGCCGTCAGGCAGCGAGACTAGGTACTCAGCGCCCGGCTCGGGCTTGCGGGCCTTGCGTACGCGGACGGTCATGTGTCCTTGCGTCTGGTGCTTCATCAGCTCCCATCCGTCGCTCGTCAGCGTCACGCGCACACAGTCAGAGAAATGGTCGGCCAATTCCGCTGGCATCTCAGGGCGATTGTCTACCTCCGGGACCGGCTTGCTTTTTGGCTTCGCCATCCCATCCACCAGCTTCTTGAACAGCCCCATCGCTTACCTCCTTACATCGCGCGCGCCACGGCAAGCAGCGCATCCTGCTTCGATACGTCCAGATTGCGGTAGATGATGAGCAGTTCGCGTTCGTTGGCGGTAAGCTCGCCGACACTCGCGCGTCCATGCTCTTTTGCCGCGAGGCCGTTCTCCGTTGAGAGAAGATCGTCCTCCGTCAAATCGAAGTAGGCGCAAATCCGCTCAATCTGTGTCTTACGCATCTGCGAACCCCTGCGCCAGCGCGCAACGCTGGACGGATTCACCTCAGCCACGCGGGCAAGCTGGTCCTGATTGATGTCAAACTTGACTAGCAGGGCGTCGATGTTCTCCGGGAGTCCCATCTTCTCACCTCACGTCCAGAATTGCGTTTAACACATAGTTTACACGAAGTTAGCGACAAATAACGCAATTAGTAGTTGCGTTTAACGCAAGGTTAGATTATGATGGAGTCCACGACATCAACCAATCAGAGAGGGGACCGACAATGACAACCAAGATCTACAACATCTTCTTCATCACCAAGGCCAATCGCACCGAGTACCTGCACCAGCTCACAGTCGAGGCATCCAGCGTCAAGGACGCGAAGGCAATCGCGGCAGAGCGCATCTACAGCATGATTGGTCGGCACGCATTCCGTCTGAGCAACGGCAAGCCTGACAAGGGGATGCGCGATTTCCTCGACCGTGCGAGGACCACTCCTCTCGACGTTATCTACAACCTCGCAAGGCGCACCGAGGGCTGTGACATCTACGGCATCGCCTAGCGACTCGCCCATGACGCGGGGGCCAAACCGCGTCCGTCGTGGTGGGGGCTGCGTTCTTACCCCCTTGCGCAACCTCCACCACGGCGAACAATCGTCGCATCGGACGGAATCGGTTCTAGGTGACCCCGCGCAAGCGGCTCGGAACCTCGGCAATGGAGAGCAAAAGAATCCGAAGGCAACGGCACCCGCCGTAACGTGTTGCGGGTGACCGTCAGAGCGGTGGTCGGCCCGATAAGGGGCTGCGCAGACCGCGAGCCAGCAGAGCGAGTGTTGAGCGAAACACCAGCGTCTTATCGGCGCTTCATTGGGTATCTATTCATCCGGCGTATCTGACGCCACAAAAGCCAAGATTGGAGGATGCATGGTAGAGATCAAGGCGGAGCCGTTCATTGCGGCAAGGCGAGCGTCATTTATGACGCAGGACGCAGCAGCGTCTGCGTGCGGCATCAAAGCACGCCAGACGTTCGCGCTGCGTGAAGAAAACCCACGCGACATGACGCTTGGGAACATTGTTGACATTTACGAGAACATGACCGATTCAGGCAAGAAGTTATTGAGAGAAGCCGTAATGGCTCTTTTTTTGGCTTAGGCAATTGCGTTAAACGCAATATCTAGCAAAATGCCCCCACTGTTGCGACCAGCGAGGGCACAGGCCAAGAGAACGGAGACAACATGGCCAAGACCAATTGTAACGCGCGCGACGGGACGCTGCAGCGCGGATGGTGGCCCCTCACGAGAGTCGCGGAGGACTACCTGCACGTGAGCCCGAACCTGCTCCGGGGTGCCGTGAACGACGGCACGCTCCCGGCGTATGCGAAGCCGATAACGCGCGGTCGCGCAGACTCCAAGCGTCCCATCGTCCTGCTCAATCTGGACGATGTTGACGCATGGGTGCGCAGCTGGCCGAGGGCCACATTCTAATAGTTTTCGACAAATCCGACAGTGGGGCGTCCGGGGCGCTCGCGTATCGCCGGGATGGTGATAGACGCCTTTAGCCATACGGGCCTCGATAAGGGGATGGCGGGAGGATAAAGAACCCGCCTAGCTGTTGGCGGAACCTCCTTTCCGATGTTCCAAGCATGCTTTGTGCATTTCCCTTCCCTCACAACGCATACGCCCTCAAGACTCTCGCGGACCCCTGCGCGAGCGTCCCGAAGGCCCCACTGGCGAGAAATCGGAGTGATCATGACCACTACTCAGGCGCTGCTTCGGGAGCGCAGGCAGGCCCGCCACGAGCGCGAGCGGCAGGAGCGCATCCAGACGGCGCTCGGGGCGCTCCTGCTCATAGCGATACTCGCGGCCTTCGCGGCGGCGGGGACGGCAGACCTCGTGGACCGCACGCAGGGGCTGGGGGCCTCGATGGTCCCCTCCGCCGAGTGGCAG
>ODAJ012178562.1_pt1 | contig 14281 bp, 15 predicted proteins | sample 1539241 | NCBI WGS metagenome assembly ODAJ01 (sample SAMN02144231, study PRJEB22623) | gut metagenome | biome: sheep rumen | host: Ovis aries | place: New Zealand
CGATATCGAACTGGATGATGTTGAAGAGCGCCTCCTTCACGTTGTCCGTGGTGGGGCGAATCTCATCATTCTCCGGGGTTTTCAGCCTTCTTCCCCTGGCTGTTCCTGTGATGACGCGCATACAGGGTCCTCCTTATGAAAATACTCATACACGGCCCGGGCCGCGTTCTTCGGCACCACCAGGGCAAGCTGGCTCTCGCTGGCCTCCCGGATGGCCTTGACGGACTTGAAGGCCTTCAGCAGATCGTTCTTCCGTTTGGGTCCGACCCCTTCGATCTTGTCCAGGGCGGAGGCATAGCTCTCGCTGCGCAGAAAGCGCTGATACTCGATGGCGGTGTTGTGGGTCTCCTCCTGGATGTTGCCCACCAGGGCGAAGACCGCCTGGTTCTGCTGGATGCCGATCTCCCGGCCTTCGGGGGTGATCAGCGCCCTGGTGCGGTGCCGATCGTCCTTGACCATGCCGAAGGTGGGCACGCGCAGGCCCAGATCCTCCAGGGCGCGGACCGCTGTTGCGGCGTGGGTCTCTCCCCCGTCGATGAGCAGCAGATCCGGCAGCGGGGCAAAGTGCTCGTCCCCGTCCACGTAGCGCTTGAAGCGGCGGTACACCGCCTGGTACATGCTGGCGTAATCGTCCGCGCCGGCCTGGTCCCTGATGCGAAACTTCCGGTAATCCCGCTTGAGGGGCTTGCCGTCCACATGGACGCTCATGGCGGCCACGATCCCGGTATCCCCCAGGTTTGAGATATCGAAGGCCTCGATCCGGGTGGGAAACACGTCCAGCTCCAGGGCCTTCTGCAGCCACTCCAGGGTCTTGGAGCGCCGCTGGGCCATGGTGGTCCGGCGCTGGATCTCCTCCCGGGCGTTGAGGGCCGCGCTCTCGATGAGGCGCAGCCGTTCGCCCCGGCGGGGAAACTCGATATAGACCCGCCTGCCAGCCGTCTCGCTGAGCAGGTTTTCCAGCTCCTCCCGGTCCTCGATCTCGCAGGGCAGCAGAATGGACTTGGGCCAGCCGCCCCGGTGAGCGGTGTAATACTGCCGCACCAGATCGGACACCGCCTCCGCGTCCTCCTCCAGCGGCTCGTCCATCATCTCCACGTCCTTGCCAGCCAGGTCGCCGTTCACGAAGTGCAGCACCGTAAAGCAGCTCTTGGCGCCCCGGCAGAAGCCGATGGCGTCCGTATCGGCAAAGGCGGTGGCGATGACCCGCTGCTTCACGCTCACGCCCTCGATGGCCCGCATCCGGTCCCGCAGCTGGGCCGCCTTTTCAAAGCGGAGCTCCTCCGCCGCCTGCTCCATCTGGGTCCGCAGCTCCTCCAGCAGCTCTCCGCTCTTGCCCTCCAGGATCAGCGCCGCCTGGCGCATCCTGGCCCGGTAGTCCTCGGCGCTGCTGTCCTTCAGGCACCAGCCGGCGCAGGCGCCCATGTGATAATTGAGGCAGGGCCGGTCCTTGCCGATGTCCCGCGGGAATTTGCGGCTGCAGTCCGGCAGCAGCAGGGCCTTGCAGATGGTGTTGATGATCTCCCGGCTCTGGCTGCGGCCGCCGAAGGGGCCGTAATACCGGGCGCCGTCCTTGGGCGCGCGGCTGGAAATGCTCATCACCGGATATTCCTGCCGCGCATCCAGGCGAATGAAGGGATAGCCCTTGTCGTCCTTCAGGAGGATGTTGTAGTGGGGCTTGTGGCGCTTGATGAGAGAGTTTTCCAGCACCAGGGCTTCAAACTCGCTGGAGGCCACGATGACGTTGAAATCCGCCACCTTTTCCACCATGGCCGCCACCTTGGGCAGGTGCTCCCCGTGGAAGTAGCTGCTGACACGGTTCTTCAGCTTCTTGGCCTTGCCCACATAGATGACCTCATTGTGGGCGTCCAGCATGATATAGACCCCGGGCAGCAGGGGCAGATGATTTGCTTTTTCCCGCAGTTCGTCCAGCATGGCCCTCTCCTGTGTCGAAAAAATGAGTTGGAAAAAGGGGTGTGCCAAGGCACACCCCGGTTTTCTATGTTGCTTTATTACTCGGAGAAATCGGAATCAATCAGCTCCGAGAGCGTTGCAATGGCCGCATCCTCATCGGTGCCATCGGCAATGATGGTGATGGCGGTTCCCTTCACGATGCCCAGAGACAGCACGCCCAGAAGGCTCTTGGCGTTGACGCGCCGCTCTTCCTTCTCGACCCAGATACTGCTCTTGAATTCATTGGCCTTCTGAATGAAGAACGTCGCCGGTCTCGCGTGGAGGCCTACCTGATTGTTGATGACTACTTCCTTGGAAATCATGCCCGCATCTCCTTATTCCTTTATGCGAATCTCCAACAGATTCTAATCCACTTTAGCAAATTTTCGACGAATCGTCAACAGCTTTCCGCCGTTTCGTGATTTTCACCATTTCCAAAGGGCTGGCAGGATTGTCTTTTATATGCTTTTTCCAGCCCTTTCCCGTCATTTCAGCTCCACGATGGTGACGCCGGCCTCCCCCTCGCCGAAGCGGCCCAGGCGGAAGGACTTCACGCTCTTGTTGTGCCGGAGCATATTCTGCACTGCGGTGCGCAGCGCGCCGGTCCCCTTGCCGTGGATGATGGTGACGGTCTTGAGCTTGGCCATCACGGCGCTGTCCAGATACTGCTCGGCGGTCAGAACGGCGTCGATGGCCTCCATGCCCCGCAGGTCCACCTCCGCCGGCAGCGCGGCGGAACGCAGGGTCGCGGAAGCAGCGGCAGCCACGCTCTTCTTCGTCTTCTGGCTGACGCCCTCCAGCAGCAGCACCTCGTCCTCCCTGGCCGTCACGTTCATGATGCCCGCCCGCAGGCTCAGCACCCGATCCGGGGAAACGGAGATCACCTCCGCCTTCATGCCCATGGACTTGATCTGCACCGTGTCCCCCGGGCGGATGGGCCGGGAGGATTTCTGCTCCTCGGCAGGGGGCGCGTCCTGGGTACGCAGCGCCTCCTCCGACTGGTTCAGCTTCCGTCTCAGCTCGCTGCGCGCCTCGTTGATGCGCTGGATATTGTCCTCCTCATTGGCCTTCTCCCGCATCTCGTCCAGCTCCCGGAAGGTGGCCTCCGCGGTCTCCCGGGCCTCCCGGATGATGCGCTCCGCGTCCCGCTTGGCCTTCTGGTCCGCCTTGTCCAGGCGCACCTCCAGTTCCGCGCGCAGGAAGGATGCCTTTCTGGCCTGCTCCTCCGCCTGGCGCAGCTTTTTCGCCGCCTCCTCCCGATCCTTTTCCAGCAGCAGGCGGGTCTGCTCCAGCTTCTCGATGGTGGCCTCAAAGCTGGCGCTGTCGGTACTGACGCGTTTCTTGGCGTCCTCGATGATATCCTCCCCCAGGCCCAGGCGCTTGGAGATGGCAAAGGCGTTGGATTTGCCGGGAATGCCCACCAGCAGATGATAGGTGGGCCGGAGCGTCTCCACGTCAAACTCGCAGGAGGCGTTCTGCACGCCCGGCTCGTTGGTGGCGTAGACCTTCAGTTCCGCGTAGTGGGTGGTGGCGGCGATCATGGCCCCTTTCTGGCGGGCGTACTCGATGATGGCGATGGCAAGGGCCGCGCCCTCGGTGGGGTCGGTGCCGGCGCCCAGCTCGTCGAACAGCAGCAGGGACTGCCGGTCACACTCGTCCAGGATGCTGACGATATTGGTCATATGGGCCGAGAAGGTGGACAGGCTCTGCTCGATGCTCTGCTCGTCGCCGATATCCGCCAGGATGTGGCGGAAGACCGGCAGATTGCTGCCGTCGGCGGCGGGGATGTGCAGGCCGCACTGGTTCATGGCGGCCAGCAGCCCGATGGTTTTGAGGGATACGGTTTTGCCGCCGGTGTTGGGGCCGGTGATGACCAGGGTGTCAAACACATCCCCCAGCTCCACATCGATGGGCACCGCCTTGGCCTGATCCAGCAGCGGGTGGCGTGCCCGGCGCAGCAGGATGCCCTCCCCCTCCAGGCTTGCCTCCTGGCAGTCCAGCTTGTAGCTGAGCTTGGCCTTGGCAAAGATCAGGTCCAGCCGCACCAGCAGGTCAAAGTCCGAGTCGATATCGCCCCGATGCTCGGCGCAGTCAGCGGAGAGCTCGGCCAGAATCCGTTCGATCTCCAGCTTCTCCTTGGCCGCCAGCTCCCGCAGCTCGTTGTTGGCCTTGACGGCGGCCATGGGCTCCACAAAGAGAGTCTGCCCCGTGGCGGAGATATCATGCACCAGGCCGGGCACCGCGCCCTTGTGGTCCGCCTTCACGGGCACCACATAGCGGTCCGAGCGCATGGTGATGATGGGCTCCTGCAGGGCCTTGGCATAGGAGGGCGAGGAGAGGATCTTCTGCAGAGCCTCTCTGGCCCGGGCGGCGGCTGCCCGCATCTTGCGGCGGATGTCCGCCAGCTCGTTGGAGGCGCCGTCGGCGATCTCATCCTCTCCCACAATGGAGGTGGTGATCTTTTCCTCCAAAAACTTGTTGGCCCGCAGAGCATGAAACAGCGAATCGATGCAGGTCTTGCCCACGCTGTCGTCTGCCAGATAGCCCCGCACCAGCCGGGCGCACTGGAGCACCCGGGCGATGTCCAGCAGCTCCCGGGTATTCAGCGCCCCGCCCAGATCCGCCCGGGCCAGAGAGGCGCGCACGTCCTTTACGCCGGAGAAGCTGGGGCTTCCGCGCACCACCATCATGGTCTTGGCGGCGGTGGTCTCCTCCAGGCGGTGCTTCACTTCAAAGGGGTCCCCGGAGGGCGTCAGCAGCAGGGCCCGCTCCTTGGCGGTATCGCCCACAGCCTGCTGGGCCAGCATTTCCAGCACGGCCGGCAGCTCCAGGGTATGCAGAGATTTTTCAAAAAAGCTCATCGTGTTACTCCGTTTGTCCCCGCGGGGTGAGTCCCGCGGACATCTCAAAACTGTCTGTAGTATTCCAGGGTGGGAAAGCTCCGCTCGGCGTGAGCCTGCACATAGCGCTCCGCCGCGCGGGAGAAATTGGGCAGGGCCTTCTCGCCGATCCGGAAGGAGAAGAGCCTTTTCGCCGGGGCCGCGACGACATAGCGCATGGCGGCGAGAGATTCCTCCTCCAGCAGCGCCCCGTCCCAGGCGGGACGGCCGCAGCCGCGGCAGCAGAGCACCCCGTCCGACAGGTTCAGGACCGGGTCCTCCGGCTCCTCCTTCCCGCAGACGGAGCAGCGCTCCAGCGCCGGCTGAAAGCCGGCCAGGCACATGAGGCGCAGCTCAAAGGCAGCCTTGATTTTCTCCGGCTCCCCCAGCTTCTCGCTGAGCGCGTAGAGCGCGTTCAGGCCCAGCTGCAAAAGCGCCGGGTCCGGCTGCTCCTCCACGGCGAAGGTCTCCAGGCACTCGGCAAAATAGCTGCCCAGGGCCAGGCGCTCGATCTCCCCCCGCAGGCCCGGGAAGCCCTCGATCACGCTGGCCTCGTTCACCGTCCACTTGCCCCGGTTGCCGAACAGCGTCAGCTCCGACCAGGTGAGCTGCTGGGTGGCGGCCCCGGTACGGCTGGACTTGCGCAGCGCGCCTCTGGCCTTGGCGGTGATCTTTCCGTCCGACTCGGTCAGGATGGTCAAGATCCGGTCGGCTTCCTTGTAGCGGACCTCCCGCAAGATGAGGCCCTTGGTGGTATTGAACACGTTATGTAAACTCCCAGTACAGTTCCGAAAAGAATGGATTCCCCTTTTCGGAACTTCGCATCAGTCCGTGGCCCGGGGTTTTTCCTCCGAGTCGGTTTCCTGCTTCGGCCGGTTGTTCTTGGCGGCCTTGTAGAGCATGTAGCAGACGGGGTCGCCGGTCTCGGCGAAGGTCTGCCAGATCGCGTCGAGTTCCATGTTGACCACCTCTGCTCTTATTCTGCGCAAAGGGGCCGGGAAAATCAGCGCCAGATTTTTGCAATTATTGTTCGGCGAAGCCGAAGTTGCGCAGCTGGGCCATGGAATCCCGCCAGTTTTCCTTCACCTTCACCCAGGTCTGCAGATAGACCTTGGCTCCCATGAAGGCCTCGATCTCCTGGCGGGCAAGCTCGCCGATTTTTTTCAGCATCGCGCCCTTTTTGCCGATGATGATGCCCTTGTGGCTGTCCTTTTCGCAGTAAATGGTCACTTCCAGATCGATAATGCCGTTGTCGCGCTCGGAGAAGCGGGTGACCTCCACCGCCGTGCCGTGGGGGATCTCCTTGTCCAGGCACTGCAGCAGCTGCTCCCGCACCAGCTCCGCGCAGATCTGCCGCTCCGGCTGATCGGTGATCATATCCTCCGGGAAGAGATGGGGTCCCTCCACGGCGTACTTCTCCAGCTCCGACGTCAGCTCCTCCAGGCCGTCCCCGGTTTTGGCGGAGATGGGCAGAATGGCGTCAAAGTCGTAAGCGGCGGAGTAGAGAGCCATGACCTCCAGAAGTCTGGTCTTGTCCACCGTGTCGATCTTGTTGATGACCAGGATGGCCGGGGCGCCGGACTGCTTCAGCCGTTCGATCAGCGCCTCCTCCTGGGGACCCATGGCGGCCACCGGCTCCACCAGCAGCAGCACGCAGTCCACGTCCGCCACGCTCTCCTTCACCACGTTCACCATATAATCGCCCAGACGGGTGCGGGGCTTGTGGAAGCCCGGGGTGTCCATCAGCACCAGCTGGGTGTCTCCCCGGGAGACGATGCCGGTGATGCGGTTGCGGGTGGTCTGGGGCTTGTTCGATACAATGGCGACCTTCTCCCCCACCAGGGCGTTGGTCAGGGTGGACTTGCCCACGTTGGGCCGGCCGCACAGGGTTATCATAGCAGATCTTGTCATTTCAATATCCTCCGGTATTCGAAACTGTTTATGCGTCGCCCATAATGGCTTTTTCCCGCGCGCGCATCTGCGCCTTCATGGGTCCCTCGTCCACATGGTCGTAGCCCAGCAGATGCAGCACGGAGTGGACCGTCAGATACTGGATCTCCCGCTCGAAGCCGTGGCCGAATTCCTGCCCCTGCTCCTGGCAGCGGGGCAGGGAGATCATCATGTCTCCCAGCAGCACCGCGCCGGTATCCAGATCCCGTTCGCAGACATCCGGGTCAAACTCCCCCGGCTCCAGCTCGTTCAGCGGGAAGGACAGCACGTCCGTCTCCCGGTCGATGCCGCGAAAGTCCCGGTTGACCTGGCGGATTCCCTGGTCATCGGTTAACATAACCGATATTATGCAATTTACGTTAACCCCTTCCGCGTCCAGCGCCCGGATCGCCGCCCCTCTGATCAGGCGGGCAGCGTTGTTATGGCCCAGGTTTTTCACCGCGCGGCTCACTTCGATTTCATGGTTCATGTCGATCTCTCTCCTTCATAGCATAGAAAGAAACGGATTGCCACACCACTGACGTCGGTCACTCACTACAAGTTCTTGGCGACGAAGGAGCCTTAGAACTTGTGCGTGCTGTGCCCGTTCGCAATGACGTCAGGAGGGGCGGGTGTGTGTACGCCGGCCCCTACAGCTTCCGGAAGCGGCCCCGCTGGGCGGGGGGCTGAGGCTTTTTCGCGTTTTCCGGCGGGTTCTTTTTATCATAGACCTCATAGGCCTCGATGATCTTCTGTACCAGGCGGTGTCGGACCACGTCGGCGCCGGTGAGGGTGCAGATGGCGATGTCGTCGATCCCGTCCAGCACCTTCATGGCCACCTTCAGACCGCTGACCTTGTCCTCGGGCAGGTCGATCTGGGTAATGTCGCCGGTGATGACCACCTTGGAGCCGAAGCCGATGCGGGTCAGGAACATCTTCATCTGCTCCCGGGAGGTGTTCTGGGCCTCGTCCAGGATGATAAAGCTGTCGTCCAGGGTGCGCCCGCGCATATAGGCCAGCGGGGCCACCTCGATATTCCCCCGCTCCAGGTATTTCTGATAGGTATCGGGTCCCAGCATATCAAAGAGCGCATCATACAGGGGCCGCAGATAGGGGTCCACCTTGCTCTGCAGATCGCCGGGCAAAAAGCCCAGCCGCTCCCCCGCCTCCACGGCGGGGCGGGTCAGGATGATGCGGTTGACCTCCTCCGCCCGGAAGGCAGCCACCGCGGCGGCCACCGCCAGATAGGTCTTGCCGGTGCCCGCCGGCCCGATGCCCAGGGTAATGGTGTTCTCCTGGATGGCCGTGCAGTAATCCCGCTGACCCAGGGTCTTGGGCTTGATGGGCTTGCCCTTGGCGGTGATGCAGATCACATCTCCCGCCAGCTCGTCGATCTGCTTCTCCTTCCCCTCGCGCACCAGCTTGAGGATATAGCGCACGTTCTGGGCGTCGATATTTTCGCCCTTGGCCGCCAGGGTCAGCAGGCCGTTGATGGCCTTCTCGGCAAGCATCACGTCCTCTGCTTCGCCGCAGACGTGGAGCTGATCGTCCCGATCCAGCACCTTTACGCCCAGCTCGCTCTCAATGATGCGCAAGTTCTGGTCAAAGGAGCCGAAGACCTGGATCACATGCTCCATCCGCTCCACTTCTATGGTTTTATCAATCATGCTTCTCTTCCTTCCTTGAAGCCATTCTTTTGTAAGGTGTGCGGGTTCTGCCGCCGCGCTTCTCCTCACGGCGCTCTCTCCGCCGTGCACGCGATATTCTCGCTGCAGCGGGCCCGCAGGGTCACCAGGAGCAGTCCGTCCTGTCTCGCAACGACAAAGTCCGCGTCCAGGATCTCTCCGTCAATCTCCGCCTCCAGGCCGCGCAGCAGCGCGGCCTTCATTTCTTCCTCCCGGTCATACGCCGCGTCCGCAGTTTGAGCGCTGAGCGGCGTCTCCCGCAGCAGCCGCAGCGGCAGGGCGAAGAGTCCCTCTACCCCCAAAGTATATTCATGCACAATTTTACCACATCCGTCAAGGCCCTTTCCACCGCTTGGACCGAAATAGAGCCGTTTTTTTCCGATCTGCAGGGCAAAACGGCCGATTCCCGTCTTCTTCTCCTGCTGCTCCGGCATTTCCAGCGGACACACCGCGGTCTTCTCGTGCCAGGTCTCCGCCTGGATCTCCGCCATGGCCCGGACACACCGGGGCGGGGCCGTGATGCTCTCCACGGTCCCGCTGACCAGGACCTCCCCTGCCAGCACCGCGTCTCCGGGCTGGACCAGACCGTGGCCCCGCAGCACGGCGGTGCTGCGGATCACCCCGTCGCAGGCGGCCACCACATCCGCCGGTCCCTGCTCCCCCAGGTCCGGCGGCAGGACTTCCCGCTCCCGCACCAGTACCGTCGCCCGGGAGCCGGAGATATTGACCGTCATCCACTGCAGCTCCGGCAGCTCCGAGAGCACCCGGCTGCGCACCAGGTCCGGGTCGATCCCGGGCCAGAAGGCGCCGGACTCCACACCCGCGTCCGCCAGGGATCGCAGCACCTGGCCGCTGCTGAGTCTCTCGCAGCCCACCACCCGGATCTCCCAGATAAAGAGGGAGGAGGCCAGCAGCAGGCAGCCGGCCAGCAGCAGCGACAGGAGCAGCGCGGAGCGGGAGCGCAGCAGGCGTCGGCTGCGGCTGCCGCCCCGCAGCTCCAGCACCCGGATCTCGCCGCCGCAGCCGGCGGCCAGGTCCCGCAGGGCGGGCAGGTCCCTCTCCGGCAGCTCGATTTCGACGCCAAAGTCACCCGTCCGCCGGATCTGCCGCAGCGGCAGGCCGGCCCGGCCGCAGCGGTTCAGCAGCAGCTCCGGCTCCGCGCTCAGAATCTCCGCCCGTACAAGGCCGGTCAGCCTGGGCAGCCAGTTCGTCATGCTCTCCATTTATTCCTCCCACTCCGCCCGGCTCAGGCTGCCGACGATCAGCAGCTCCCGCTGGTTCATGGCCTCGATCCGCAGCTTCCGGCCCGTCAGCGACAGGGTCCCTCGCCCTGCCCGCACGGAGATCAGCTCCTCTGTACAGATCAGGAGGCCACGGTGGTTCTCCACCAGCGCCCGATGGGTCCCGGTCACGCTGAGCTTCAGCTCCCCCATCGCCTCTCCCGGCAGCTCCAGGCGCTCGGCCAGGGCGGTGGAAAAGCTCATTGCCTTCGTCAATGCAATCATCCCCTTATCCGTATATCTCTATGCCCCCGGGCATAGTTTGATACGCGGACATGCCGCGGGAGGAGAAGGATATGAAGCAAAAACTGACGGTGCTCGCCGCGCTCTGCGCGCTTTTCGTGCTGATCTTTGCCTCCGCTCCGGCCATCGACGCCGCTGCCTGGGGGCTAAGGCTCTGCGGCGAGCTCCTGGTCCCCACGCTGTTTCCATTTTTTGTGGTCTCCGGTCTTCTGCGCAGGACGGGCTTTCCCAGCCTTGCGGGACAGCGTCTCAGGCCTCTGGCCCGGCGGCTGTTCGGCGTCTCGGGCCAGGGACTCACCGCGCTGCTGCTGGGCCTGACCGGAGGCTATCCCCTTGGGGCCGCCTATCTGGCGGAGCTGGAGGAGCAGGGGCTGATTTCCTCAAGGGAAGCGGAGCGACTGCTGGGCTTTTGCAACAACTCCGGTCCCGCCTTTCTGATCGGGACCATCGGGACCGGGATCTTTGGCTCCGCCTCCGCGGGGCTTCTGCTCTACGCCGCCCATGCGCTGGCGGCGCTGACAGCAGGACTGCTGCTGCGCGGCAAAGCCTGTGCCGCGGCGAAGCCCGCTCCCGTCCTGCACGCGGAGCCCTTCTCCCGGGCATTGGCGGAGGCGGTGCGGGAAGCGGTGCCGGCGGTGCTGAACGTCTGCGGCTTTGCGGTGGTATTCAATGTATTCACCGGCGTGCTGGAAGCCAAGGGTCTGCTGGGCGCCGCCGCGGAGCTGCTCCGGCACTTCACCGGGCTGGACCCGGCTGTCGTCCGGCCGCTGCTCATCGGTTTTTGGGAGCTGGGAGGCGGCGTCGGCGCCATGCGCGGTTTGCCCCTCACGCCGGGGACGCTGGCCCTGGCCGGAGCGCTGGTGGGCTGGGGCGGCGTCTCCGTTCTGTTTCAGACCCAGGCCGTCCTGGCCGACCGGGAAATCAAAAGCTCCCTGCACCTGGCAGGGAGGCTCTTGAGCGCCGCGCTGGGCGCGCTGTTCAGTTTTCTGCTTGCTGCTCTGCTTCTATGAAATCGGGCGGTCCCTGCAGCGGGACCGCCCGATTCAGATTCAGAACGCAAAGACCACGCCCACCAGGGCCGAGGCCAGGATGAAAAAGATGGGATGCAGCTTCTTCAAGGGCTTCACCCATCGGGTGGCGACGATCATAACCGCAGCCAGGATCAGCGCCTTCCAGTTGAACAGATCGGTGAAAACTCCGCTCTCCCGGAACAGGTCCACGTGGAACATGGCCACCTTCACCACCAGCAGCCCCGCCGCTGCGATCAGCGCGATGGAGCAGGGCCGCAAGCCGTAAAACGCGGCGTCCACGGTCTTATTCTGGCGGAACTTCTGCAGCACCCGGGCGATGAGCAGGATGATAATCACCGAGGGGGTCACCAGGCCCAATGTGGCAATCACCGCGCCGGGCAGCCCGGCGGTGTGGAAGCCCACATAGGTCGCCATATTGACCCCGATGGGGCCGGGGGTGGATTCGGACACGGCGATCATGTCCGCAAGCTGCCCCTCGTCAAACCAGGCGGTAGTCCTTGCCATGTCGTAGAGGAAGGGCAGGGTCGCCATTCCGCCGCCCACGGCAAAGAGGCCGGTCTTGAAAAACTCCCAAAACAAACGCAGCAGGATCACTTTCCCCGCACCCCCCATCTGGTCAGAAGGATGCCGGCCAGCGCGCAGAAGAGCACGTAGAACACCGGGGAGATATCCAGAAAGACGGAGGTCACAAACACGATCAGGAACAGCGCCAGCGCCGCCTTATCCTTCACCGCGCCCTTCCAGAGCTTGAGCACGGCGTTGAAAATCAGCACGCATACGCACACGCGGATGGCGGCAAAAGCGCTTTGCACCGCGGGAATATCCGCAAAGTGGGTCAAGATCCCGGCGATGACCGTGATGATGACCACGGAGGGGAACACCACGCCCAGGGTAGCCGCAATGCCGCCCAGGGTACCCGCGACCTTATAGCCGATGAAGGTGGCGGTGTTCACGGCGATGACGCCGGGGGTGCATTGGCCCACAGCGTAGTAATCCATCAGTTCTTCCCCGCTGGCCCAGCCGTGTCGGTCCACGATCTCCCGCTCCAGGATGGGGATCATGGCATACCCGCCGCCGAAGGTCATCACACCGACCCTGGCGAAGGCGAGGAAGAGCTGGAGGAGTTTTTTCATTTGCCGATCGCCTCGGTGTACTCTCTATACTTCTCCACCTTGGCGGCACAGTCTTCCCGATTCTTGCCGCGCACCAGCAGATAGACCTTGATCTTCGGCTCGGTGCCGGAGGGACGGACGATAAAGCTGGAGCCGTCGGCCAGCTCGAAGTAAAGCACGTTGGAGCCGGAGAACGGGGTGCGGTCCACCTTGCCCAGGCCCTTGACGTCGATGCTGCCGTCCAGATAATCCCGCAGGCGCAGCACCGGCTCGCCGGCGATGAGCTCGGGAGGATTGGAACGCATGTCGTCCATGATGGCCTTCATCTTGGCCATGCCCTCCAGACCGGGCATCACCAGGTTCACGGTCTTCTCGGCAAACCAGCCGTACTTCTCGTACAGGGCGTCCATCGCGTCCAGCAGGGTCATGCCCTTGAGGGAGTAATGGGCGGCCATCTCCGCCACCATCATGGAGGCGGTCACGGCGTCCTTGTCGCGGACGTAGTCGCCCACCATGTAGCCGTAGCTCTCCTCAAAGGCGAAGATATACTGATAGCTGCCGGCGGCCTCCCAGGAGGCGATCCGCTCGGCCATGAACTTGAAGCCGGTGAAGGTGTCCTCAAAATGTACGCCGTTGGCCTCGCAGACAGTGCGGGCCATGCCGGTGGTGACGATGCTGGCCACCGCGCCGGCGTTGGCAGGCAGCTTGCCGGTGGACTTGCGGGCCTGGATGATGTAGTCCAGCAGCAGCACGCCCATCTGGTTGCCGGTGATGGTGACATACTCATCGCCCTTGCGCACCATGGTGCCGATCCGGTCAGAGTCGGGGTCGGTGCCGATGATCAGATCGCTGCCCACCTTCTTGGCCAGGTCGACCGCCAGATAAAAGCCCTCGGGATTCTCCGGGTTGGGGCTGACCACGGTGGGGAAATTGCCGTCGATGACCATCTGCTCGGGCACAGGGAAGAGATGCTTGATGCCCAGACGCTTCAGCGCCTCGGGAACCAGCTTGTGGCCGCAGCCGTGGAAGGGGGTGTAGACGATCTTCAGATTATCCGCCGCCTGCCGGACCGCCTCGGGGTCGATGGCCTGGGCCATGACGCGCTCCAGGAAGGCCTCGTCCGTCTCCTCGCCGATGATCTCGATCAGGCCCTTTTTAACGGCCTCGTCAAAGTCGCAGCTCTTGAAGCCGGAGAAGATATCGATGGCGTCCATCTGGCGGGCAATGGCCTCGGCGTGCTGGGGCGGCAGCTGGGCGCCGTCAGACCAGTAGACCTTATAGCCGTTATACTCCTTGGGGTTGTGGCTGGCGGTGACGTTGAGGCCGGCGGTGCAGCCGTAATAGCGCACGGCAAAGCTCAGCTCCGGCGTGGGGCGCAGCGCGTCAAAAATGCGCACATGGATGCCGTTGGCGGCCATGACGCAGGCGGCCTCCCGGGCAAACTCCTCGCCGTTGAGGCGGCAGTCATGGGCAATGGCGATGCCCTTGCGCTTGGCCTCCTCGCCCTCGGCGGAAATCACGTTGGCAAAAGCCTGGGTGGCCCAGCGGATCACATGAATGTTCATGTGATGCAGGCCGATCTTCATCGTGCCGCGCAGGCCGGCGGTGCCGAACTCCAGCGGGGCAAAGAAGCGGCTCTCGATTTCCTTCTCATCGTCATGAATAGCGTCCAGTTCTTTCCACTCGGCATCGCTGAGTGCGGGGCTGTCCAGCCAGCGCTGGTACTCCTCCTTATAGTTCCTCATCCTTTTCCTCCTTCGATAATGCGACGGCATCGTCATAAAGATTTTCGGGTACATAAATATCCACGCCCGGGCCGCTCATGCCCAGGATCACGCGGCCAAAGCCGCCGTCCCCCGGGTCCACGCAGAGGCATGGGATTCCATACGCCTCCAGCATGTTCACAAGCAGCCGGTCAGACATGTCAACACAGCTTGCGCGGCAGAGCAGGCGGACCTGCCTCGGCCGCCCGTTCTCGTCCTTGGGCCAGCGCTCCAGCAGACCGTTCAGCTCGGCCCGGCCCCATTCGATTTTCGGTTCATTCATGCAGCAGCTCTCCTTCATTTGTGATAGCGTGCTCCCTCTCTTATTTTATACCCCCGATAGAGCTGTTCTGCAAGCATTATTCTTGCCAAATGATGAGGAAATGTCATTTTGCTCATGCTCAGGCGC